>OHLC01000358.1_pt1 | contig 28605 bp, 19 predicted proteins | sample 1568981 | NCBI WGS metagenome assembly OHLC01 (sample SAMEA3879510, study PRJEB24766) | human gut metagenome | biome: human-associated habitat; feature: feces | place: USA | collected 1985/1987 | reverse complement strand
TTCTATATTTGCGCTCTAAAACGTATATTTTATAACGATTTGTAAGATAAAACAAGATTTATGGCAAAAATTGATAGAGCGAACTTCGGCAGCAAATTAGGGGTCATACTCGCTTCTGCCGGCTCTGCAGTTGGGTTGGGTAATATATGGAGGTTTCCATACGAAACAGGAAATCATGGAGGTGCCGCTTTTATACTGATCTATTTAGGTTGCATCTTTCTCTTAGGATTGCCTATTATGATTGCCGAGTTCCTGATAGGACGCCGATCAAGAGCCAACACTGCAAGAGCGTATCAAACATTAGCTCCGGGAACGCATTGGCGTTGGGTAGGACGCATGGGAGTATTAGCAGGTTTCCTGATACTTAGCTATTATGCAGTAGTAGCAGGGTGGACACTTGAATATATTCTTGAGGCTGCCACCAATGGCTTTGCCGGAAAAAACTCCGGAGAGTTTATCTCTTCTTTCCAACAATTCTCCAGTAGCCCGTGGCGACCGGTCGTATGGTTGGTAGCATTTTTATTGATTACTCATTTCATCATCGTGAAAGGAGTAGAAAAGGGGATTGAAAAGTCTTCGAAGATCATGATGCCTACCTTGTTTATCATTATCCTCATACTGGTAGTTTGTTCGGTCACTCTGCCGGGAGCCGGTGCAGGTATCGAATTCCTGCTCAAGCCCGACTTTAGCAAAGTGGACGGAAATGTGTTTTTAAGTGCTATGGGACAGGCTTTCTTCTCTTTGAGCCTGGGTATGGGATGCCTTTGCACCTACGCCTCTTATTTCAGTAAAGAAACCAACCTGACTAAAACTGCTTTCAGTGTAGGAATCATTGATACTTTTGTGGCAATACTAGCCGGATTTATCATCTTCCCGGCAGCCTTTTCGGTTGGCATACAACCGGATTCAGGTCCCAGTCTGATCTTTATCACGCTGCCTAATGTATTCCAACAGGCATTTAGCGGAGTCCCCGTACTAGCATACATATTCTCTGTAATGTTCTACGCATTGTTGGCGATGGCTGCTTTAACTTCTACCATTTCTTTGCACGAAGTAGTAACTGCTTATCTTCACGAGGAGTTCAATCTTTCCCGTGGAAAAGCAGCAAGGTTAGTCACCGGCGGTTGTGTCTTCCTCGGAATATTCTGTTCATTATCATTGGGAGTCATGAAAGGATTCACCGTTTTCGGACTGGGAATGTTCGATCTCTTCGACTTCGTAACAGCTAAAATCATGTTACCGCTTGGCGGACTGTGTATCTCCCTCTTCACCGGATGGTATCTGGATAAAAAGATTGTATGGTCAGAAATTACTAATGACGGCTCGTTAAAGATACCGGTATACAAGCTTATCATCTTTATATTAAAATATATCGCACCAATCGCCATCTCACTGATATTTATCAATGAACTGGGACTAATCAAGCTATAATGTGGAAAGACTTCCTTTATTATACTAAAACCGAACGACAAGGCATTATCGTCCTTGTCGTTCTTATTTTAGGAGTATATGCAGCTCCTGAACTCTTTGCCTTTTTCACTCGTGCCGAAGATACCGGCTGCACAAAGAATGAGAAATCCGATCAAGAATATAATGACTTTGTTGCCTCTCTCCGGGAAACAAAACCTCACAACAGGTTCGGTCATTCTTTTCCATCAACCCCTCAAAGGGAAATCAAGCTTACGATGTTTGATCCGAACACCGCGGACTCCACTACTTTCCTTTCGCTCGGATTACCATTCTGGATGATAAAGAATATCCTGCACTATCGCCATAAACAAGGCAAATTCCGCCATCCGGAGGATTTTCGAAAGATATACGGACTCACAGAAGAACAATACCAGACTCTTCATCCTTATATCCAAATTACAGAAGATTTCAGTTCGAAAGATAAAGATACAATACGATTATTAACCACACAAAGCATACAACGAGACACACTTGTAAAATACCAACCGGGAACTGTCGTCAGCCTCAACTCTGCTGATACCACCGAACTTAAAAAGATTCCGGGGATCGGAAGCCGGATTGCCCGATCGATTGTAAACCGTCGCCGGTTATTGGGAGGATTCTATCAGATAGAACAGTTAGGGGAGATTCGGTTAAAAGCGGAAAAGCTCCGTTCGTGGTTCTCCGTGGATGCCGGAAAGATTCACCGGATCAACATCAATAAGGCAAGTGTAGAGCGAATGATGCATCATCCGTACATCAGCTATTATCAAGCCAAGGTCATTGCAGAGTACCGGAAGAAGAAGGGGAAAGTAAGAGACTTGAAACAACTGATGCTTTACGAGGAATTCACACCCGCAGATTTTGAACGAATAGCGCCTTATGTTTGTTACGACTAGAATCGTATTTGTTGTGATATATAAAAAAAGATGCATTCCTATCACACCAGACAAGAATGCATCACACACAAACAAAACAAACACTCTACTGACATCTTCACAGACTTACGTAGAGAAGCGACTATAAATATATAGCTAAAAGATTGAACTCACACAATCTTCTAGTGATTTGGTATCCATTTTTAGAAGTTTGGTTTCCTTATTAATCTTTTTTAATTGTGCCATCCACCATATGTACCGTTCTATCGGTGATTTTGGCCAGTCCTTCATCATGGGTAACGATGACGAAAGTCTGTCCCAACCGGTCCCTCAGGTCGAAGAACAATTGGTGTAAATCTTCTTTATTATGTGTATCGAGACTTCCGGAAGGTTCGTCCGCAAGAATGACCGCCGGATGATTAATCAAGGCACGTGCTACGGCTACCCGTTGCTTCTCTCCTCCCGACAGTTCGTTCGGCTTATGGGAAGCACGGTCTGTGAGTCCCATGAAAGCCAGTATCTCCATGGCACGTTCGTTTGCTTCCTTAGACGATACTCCGGCGATAAATGCGGGGATCATCACATTCTCCAACGCGGTAAACTCCGGCAGAAGCTGATGAAACTGAAACACAAAACCGATATTCTTATTGCGGAAAGCGGACAGTTCTTTCTCCTTCATCCGGCTGACTACCGTTCCGTCAATCGCCACCGTGCCCGCATCCGGTTCGTCAAGCGTTCCCATGATCTGCAAGAGAGTCGTTTTTCCGGCTCCGCTAGGTCCTACGATACTGACGATCTCTCCTTTATTGATTTCCAGATCAATGCCTTTCAGCACCTGTAAAGAACCAAAACTCTTGGTTATTCCTTCTAATTTTATCATAATAGCTTCTTAGATTCGTTTAATGACATATTCCGCCAGATAGCAGCCGAAGACTGCCGGCATATAGCTGACCGTTCCACAGGTCGATTTCTTATTCCGTTCGTCATCCGTGAGCAATACCGCTTTCGGGTCCGCCTGTTCGGTACTGAATACGACAGGAAGTTTACGCTTTACTCCCATTTTCTGCAAACGCTTCCGCACCGCTTTGCTGAGTCCGCAGTGATAGGTATCCCAAAGGTCGGCAAAGCGAATCTGCGTAATATCGCTCTTCGCGCCTGCGCCCATGCTGGAAACAATCTTTATATGACGCTTCATCGCTTCATAGATCAGAAAGCATTTGGGGCTGATGGTGTCGATGGCGTCCACTATGAAATCAAACTTAGCGGAGTCCAACAGTTCGGGGATGTTCTCGTCTTTCAGATAGACGGGTAAAACGGTCAGTTCAATATCCGGATTGATGTCTTGGTAGCGTGCCGCCAACACTTCCGCTTTCGGCATCCCCAGGGTGGAGTGCATGGCAGGAAGCTGACGGTTCATATTGGTAGGCTGCACGGTATCCGCGTCTACAATCGTCATCCTGCCTACCCCAGCCCGGCAAAGCATTTCGGCAGCATACGCCCCCACGCCTCCCAGCCCGACAACCAATACATGCGAAGCACGGATACGCTTCATTTTCTCTTCTCCCAACAGGAGTTCTGTCCGTTGTTGCCAGTTATTTTCTTCCATCAGCTTTTCTTAAACCATTTATAAAACCATTTGCCCACCTTTTCATAATGCTGCGATTCGTTGTAACCACGCGGGTCGGAGAAAGACACAATCTCCTGCGGATCGCCGAACTGGTCGGGGTACAGGATAATCAGACTGTTGTTGGAGAAATACTTGCTCAGCTGTGCCGGCAGACGTTCAAAGGACGGATCATACGAGATAGAACCCCGACGGGCAGAGATGACAACGAATAAATGATCGTAGTTCACCTGTCCGGTCAGCAGCAGAAGGTCGCCCCACTCTTCGAGCAGAGAAAATTCGGTCGGGGTACCGCTGAATTTCTTCTTCACCAGTTGTTGCAGACGCATCAGTGTACGTTCGTTGGCAAAGAAGTGCACACGGCAGCCGAGAATGCTTCCCATCCGGCAGAAATGCTCTACCCATTTGGAAAAACCGGTTTCAAATTCGGCTTTGGGCGGAACGGCGATGATGATGCGGCGGAGCGTATTGACCGGCATCAGGAATTTGGCTATCATCACTTCGCGGTGAGTACCTTTCAGCAGGCTTTCGGCAAGGTTGCCAAAGAAGGAATCGACGATATTCGCCTTGCGGTGCAGACCGATCACTACATCCGTAGCCTCATATTCCTTAATCGTATGTATAATCCCCGAAGCAATGTTCAGATCGTAGCGGCTTACCATCGTCACCGGTACATCGGCGGCAGCGGCAATCATTGCGGCTTTTTCGAGATTCCGCTTGCCTTGCAGTTCCTTATTCTCCGAGCTGTTATTGTCATTAATCACATTCAGGGCAATCATGCCATTCTTCTGCTTGGCATCCTTGATCACCAGGGCGAGATTCACCAGGTTCTCAATCGTTTCCGGATTAGCTACCGGAATCAGAATCTGCTCCATCGCTTTCTTCGCTCCCTTATCTTCGGGCTGCGCATCTTCGTTCAGTGCAAACCGGCGGGCGGAACGTTCCGTTACCAGCGAACTGATGACACAGGTGAAAAGGATCATCACGACCGTACCGTTCAGTACGTCATCATTGAGCAGACGCTCTCCGTTTTCCATGATAATTTCGTGCCCGATCAGCACCGCTGCCAGCGTAGCCGCCGCTTGTGCATTACTGAGTCCGAAGATCATGCTGCGTTCATTGGGCTGCATACGGTAAATCTTCTGCGTGATCCATGCGGCAAGCCATTTGCTGAAAGTAGCTACCACTGTCATGACTACCGCCACTTTCAATGCTTCGCCCCCCGTAAACAGGCTTCTGACATCGATAATCATACCGACACCGATCAGAAAGTAAGGAATGAACAAGGCATTTCCCACAAATTCCAGACGGTTCATCAGCGGAGAGACATGAGGAATCAAGCGGTTCAGGACCAATCCGGCAAGGAAAGCTCCCAAAATTCCTTCCATTCCTACAAACTCCATCAGTCCGCCTCCGAGGAAAACCATCGCCAGCACGAACACGAACTGCATCACGCTGTCGTCATACTTCCGGAAAAACCAGCGACCGATGCGGGGAAAAAAGAAGATGATAAGGAAACCAAGGAAGGCTACTTTCGCAACGAGGAACACCCAGAACAGACCATCGACGGTGCCTTTAAACATTCCGCCAATAACGGCAAGGATGATAAGGGCAAGAGTGACCGTAATGGCCGTACCACCGATAGTAATATTGACACTGCGCAGACGGGATAATCCGTAACGGCTGATAATAGGATAAGCAATCAAAGTGTGAGAAGCGTACATACTGGCGAGCAGCACTGCGGTAAGGAAACCGTATCCCAGCATGCTCATACTGCTCCATATACCCAGCGCCATAGGAATCAGGAAAGTAAGCAAGCCGAAGACAACGCTCTTCATCCGGTTTTTCTTGAAGTCCTCCATGTCCATTTCGAGTCCGGCAAGGAACATGATATAGTAAAGCCCCACTTTACCAAACAGTTCGAAGCTGCTGTCACGGTCGAGCACATGGAATCCGTGTTCGCCGATCAGCACACCGGCCAGAATCATACCGATAATATGAGGTATATGAAGGCGCCCCAGAATCATCGGAGCAAAGAGAATGATAATTAGCACCAGAAAAAACACCCAAGTCGGATCAGTTATCGGTAACGCTAAATTGAATTCAAACAGGTTCATAGGTCCGTGGTTTTAGGATTTCTACGCAAAGGAACAAAAAAGTTCGCAGAATCACAATGCAGGTATTATAAATCTCATCCTCCTGTTTATTTAATAGGAATAATAGCAACAATTGCAGAAGGATAGTTGTTGGAGATAAAAAGAAAACTTAACTTTGCATCCATCCCAATAAAATGAACGCATTATGGCAAAAGGAATCCCATACGGCATATCGGACTTCAGCAGGCTGATAGACCAAAATTATTATTATGTAGATAAAACGCATTTCATTCCCCAGATAGAAGAAATAGCAAACTACCTTTTCCTTATTCGTCCCCGACGGTTCGGCAAGAGTGTATTTCTCACCATGATGCGTGCCTATTACGATATTTCACAGAAAGACCGTTTTGAAGAACGGTTCAGCAATCTATGGATCGGTAAGCACCCCACCCCGCTTCAGGGAATCTACCAGATGCTCTATTTTGACTTTTCCAAAGCAAACCTCGGACGTGGAAGTCTGGAAGACAACTTCAACAATTATTGCTGCATACAGTTGAACGACTTCTTCAGTACTTACCGTGAATACTACCAAGGCGAGAAGGAACTGGAGCAAATCATCGCTTCTACCGAAGCCGCTACAAAGCTGCATTGGCTGGAAGCCACCGCCCGCCGCCTGGGACATTTGCTCTACCTCATCATTGATGAATATGACAACTTTACGAATGTCATCCTGAGTGAACAGGGGAAAAACCTTTTCCGCGACCTGACCCACGCCAGCGGCTTCTACCGGGAATACTTCAAGCAGTTCAAGGGTATGTTCGAACGCATCTTCCTGATGGGGGTAAGTCCTGTCACGCTGGACGACTTATCCAGCGGATACAACATAGACTGGAATATCAGTGTGGACCCGCACTTCAATATGATGATGGGATTCAGCGAAACGGATGTACGGGAGATGTTCGGCTATTACCAGAAAGAAGGGGTGCTGAAAGGAGATATAGATGCCATGATTAATGAAATGAAACCGTGGTATGACAATTACTGCTTTGCAGAAGCCAGCTTGAAGACCGATCCGAGAATGTTCAATTGCGACATGACGCTATATTATTTGCGTCACCGGGTTAATTTCGACGCATCTCCCAAGGAATTGGTCGACAAGAATATCCGTACGGACTACAGCAAGCTGAAAATGTTGGCACGCCTCGACCATGAGAATGTGTCGGGGGGAGACCGCATGAGTACGATTGAAGAGATAGCTGCCAAAGGAGAGATACTGGTAAACCTCCACACATCTTTCCCGGCAGAGAAGATTGTTGAAACAGACAATCTCCGCAGCCTGCTTTATTATTATGGACTGCTTACAATGTGCGGCACACGTGGAGACCGTATTGTGATGTGCATTCCTAACAATTGCGTCCGTGAGCAGTATTTCGGATTCCTTCGGGAATACTACCAGCAGCGTAAGGAAGTATTCTTGCCTCACTTAAAAGATTTAATTGACGACATGGCCTTCGACGGACAATGGCGCCCTCTGTTTGAGTACATAGCCCTTGCCTATAAAGAAAACTCCGCCATCCGCGATGCCATCGAGGGAGAACACAATTTGCAAGGTTTCTTCAAAGCATACCTTGCTCTTGCTTCTTATTATCTGGTTCAGCCGGAATTGGAGATGAATTACGGATATTGTGACTTTTTCCTCCTGCCGGACAAATCCCGCTACCCGGACACGGCGCACAGTTATATTCTGGAATTAAAATACCTCCCGCGCACCGCCACCGATAAGGAACTGGAAGAACAGGCGGAAGAAGGCAGAGGGCAACTAAAACAATATAGCAGGGATAAAAAGGTAACGGCTATCAGTGAAGGGACTGCATTGCATTGCATTTTGCTCCAATTTAAAGGATGGGAACTGATAAAATGTGAAGAAGTATCTCCAAAATGCTGATTATATGATAAAATGTTCTAATTTTGCAGCGATTAACCACATTATTCACATTTAACAAAAGAAAAAGATGAAAGTAGCTATTGTTGGCGTAAGCGGAGCCGTAGGACAGGAATTCCTGCGCGTGCTCGATGAGAGAAATTTCCCGATGGACGAGTTAGTTTTGTTCGGTTCTAAACGCAGTGCCGGAACAACCTATACTTTCCGCGGTAAACAGATCGAGGTCAAACTCTTACAACACAACGATGACTTTAAAGGAGTAGACATTGCTTTCACTTCTGCCGGTGCAGGAACATCCAAGGAGTTCGAGAAAACAATCACCAAATACGGTGCTGTGATGATCGACAACTCCAGCGCTTTCCGTATGGACGCTGATGTGCCTTTGGTAGTGCCCGAAGTAAATGCCGCAGATGCGTTGGAGCGCCCGCGTGGCGTCATTGCCAATCCTAACTGTACAACTATCCAGATGGTAGTTGCACTGAAAGCCATCGAACAGCTTTCTCATATAAAAACCGTGCACGTATCTACTTATCAGGCTGCCAGCGGTGCCGGTGCTGCCGCTATGGACGAGTTGTACGAACAATACCGTCAGGTATTGGCCAACGAGCCTGTGACAGTAGAGAAGTTTGCTTATCAGCTGGCATTCAACCTGATTCCGCAGATCGACGTGTTCACGGAAAACGGTTATACCAAAGAAGAAATGAAGATGTATAACGAAACACGCAAGATTATGCACTCTGACGTGAAAGTCAGTGCAACCTGCGTACGTGTTCCCGCACTTCGTGCTCACTCTGAAAGCATCTGGGTGGAAACAGAACGTCCGATCTCGGTAGAAGAAGCCCGTGAAGCATTCGCCAAAGGCGAGGGTCTCGTTCTTCAGGACAATCCTGCTGAAAAGGAATACCCGATGCCGTTGTTCCTTGCAGGCAAAGACCCTGTGTACGTTGGACGTATCCGCAAAGACCTTACAAATGAAAACGGTCTGACATTCTGGATCGTTGGCGATCAGATCAAAAAAGGTGCTGCACTGAATGCTGTACAGATCGCTGAGTATCTGATCAAGGTAAAGAACGTATAAGATACATAGATAAAATGAAATAAAGGTCGGCTTGCTACACGACAATCGTCGCAGTGCAAGCCGATCTTCTTTATTTGCCTCGAAGTCACCAAGGCTTTCCTTTTCCCATCTCTCCTACAAGATTATTCTCCAAGAAGTAGTTCCAAATTCGGTTTCATGCCTTGAAACAAAAGGTTTCATGCCTTGGAACTAATAGTTTCAACCTTTGAAACCATTGGTTTCAAGCAATGAAACTAAAAGTTTCAAGCGCCTGAAACTATCCGAAACAACTGTCGATTGAAATGACTTGACCGTAACAACTGACTCATTTAACCTGTCCTTTCAAGCCATTTCAAACCATTTATCAGTCTATAATGAAGGAGTTGTCAGCTATTAACAACTGATTTCTCAGTTATTAATAGCTGGGATGCCAATTGTTAACAGTTGACACATCAGACATTAACATCCTGCAAATCAAAGCATAAAGCTAAACAAACGAGATTAAGTCCATGATGCAAGTGAGAGCAACCGTTTGCCCTCATACCTGCCGCCACAGTTGCTACCACACTGGAAACCACGATGAATAAAGGGATACAGACCGTTTGTTAGAGCATGAGAGCAAAACTGCTATCAAATCACTATGGAGAGAAATACCTATTTATGGGTACTCGCATACTCCCAAAATAGTCATTATTTGCGATTGTAGTATTAACGATATAGAACGAAATTTGCACAAAATTTGTTCTATGAGGTTTCTTACACTTAAAATAATGCTCTGCTTGCTTCTTTCTTTGATCATTTCCAGAATTGAAGCCAATACTAACAATTATTCTATTTCCGGTCGTATATCCGACGAAAGGACGGGTTCGCCGTTGCCCGGCGCATCCATTTTAATCAAAGGTACCTATTTGTGGGCTGTATCCGACCAGAAGGGGGAATTTACGATACAAGGAATACAGGAAGGCAAGTATCAATTGGAAGTTTCCTTCCTCGGTTATGTTCCGGCAACGGTTCCGGTGAATGTGAACAACAGCATCAAAGGATTAAAGATACAACTGAAGGAAAATACACTTGCCCTGAACGACGTAATCGTTACCGCACAAGCTCCGAAGACTGAACTGAACACCACGCTCAACATCGGGAGTAACGCACTGGAACATCTGCAGATATCGAATGTAAGCGATATTTCCGCCCTTCTTCCGGGAGGAAAGACGAAAGTCCCGGACTTGACCAGCAACAATATTTTCTCTCTGCGCGACGGAGGTTCATCCGCAGGCAACGCGGCTTTCGGAACGGCGATAGAAGTAGACGGAGTACGCATCGGCAACAACTCTTCTTTCGGCAATATGACCGGAATAGATACCCGCAGCATCTCTGTGGCCGATATCGAATCGGTAGAAGTCATCACCGGAGTACCTTCGGCAGAGTACGGAGACTTGAACAGCGGTATGGTCAAAATCCATACGAAGAAAGGGAAGACTCCGTGGAATGTACTGCTATCCATCAATCCCCGCACAGAACAGGTGTCCTTTTCCAAAGGGCTGGACCTCGGCAACGATAAAGGAATCGTCAACATAAGCGGTGAATGGATCAAGGCTACTCAAAAGCTTAATTCACCCTATACTTCTTATACCCGCAGAGGATTCTCCGCAGGTTACAGCAATACGTTCCGGAAAGTGCTCCGATTCGACATCGGGCTGACCGGTAACATCGGAGGAATGAATACGAAGGATGATCCCGACGCATATACGGGAGAATATACCAAAGTCAGAGACAACGTTTTCCGTGCAAACACGTCATTGGCATGGCTGCTCAACAAGTCATGGATTACCAACCTCAAACTGGATGCATCGGTGTATTACAATGATAACAAGTCGCATGCACATACACCTTATTCTTATGCGTCCGAACAGCCGGCAGTCCACGCTGAACAGGAAGGTTATTTCATTGCAGGCAAACTGCCTTACCATTTCTTTGCCGATCAGATTGTCGATTCCAAAGAACTGGATTATGCCGCTTCGTTGAAGTACGAATGGAACCGTCGTTTCAAGAACGTTACCAGCAATCTGAAAGCAGGCGTGCAATGGAAAGGAACAGGCAATGTGGGCGACGGAGAGTATTATCAGAATCCTTCGCTGGCTCCCAACGGATATCGCCCCCGTTCTTACTCGGCTTATCCGTATATGCACAATGTTTCGTTGTATGCGGAAGAAAGCCTGTCGGTAGCTGTCGGCAGCACCATGCTGAGGCTGATGGCGGGATTGCGTTGGGAGAATCTGTTCATCAGCGGAACGCAATACGACAAGCTGAACACACTGTCGCCACGTTTCAACGCCAGATGGCAGCTGAACGAAAACATAGCGATTCGGGGCGGATGGGGAGTGACCGAGAAGCTGCCTTCGTACTATGTACTCTATCCCCGACAGGAGTATCGGGATATTCAGACTTTCGGAGTCTCATACAATAACAATGAGTCGGCTTACGTCTATTACAGTCAGCCATATACTTTATTACACAACGAGAAACTCCGCTGGCAGAAGAATCAGAATGCCGAAATAGGAGTTGACATCAATGTAGCCCGCACCCGTATTTCGCTGGTAGGCTACTTTAACCGTACGAAGATGCCTTATAAATATACAAGTTCCTATACTCCGTTCGCATACAATGTTCTACAGTTGCCGGAAGGATTCGAGCTGTCCGCCAATCCGCAGATTACCGTAGACAATCAGACGGGCATGGGATATATACGGGACGATGAGGACAGTTACTGGACACCGCTGGACGTAAAGGTGAAAGACCAGACTTTCGTCAGGTCAACCTCTCCCGATAACGGACCGGACATCACCCGCAGAGGAGCGGAAATGATCATCGATTTTCCGGAGATCACTCCTCTCCGTACGCAGTTCCGTGTGGATGCGGCCTATACATATACCAAATACATAGACAATTCCTTGTCTTATTACTACCAAAACGGATGGTCGCACACCAGTCTCGCCAACCGTTCCTACCAATATGTAGGTATATATGCCAACGGCGACAACTCATCCACAACCGCCAACGGCAAGCGCACTCACTCGCTGGATGCCAATATCACAGCGATCACCCGTATCCCGAAAGCAAGGCTGATCATATCCTGCAAACTAGAAGCCTCGCTCATCAAGCGGTCGCAGAACCTCTCCGAATATAACGGTACGTCGTATGCGTTCAACGTCAGCGAAAACAGCAACGAGAAAACAGGAGGCAGCATCTACGACGGAAATTCTTATACGGCTATTTATCCGGTTGCCTACCTCGACCTGAACAACGAGGTACATCCGTTCACCGCCGCCGAAGCCGAAAATCCGGACTTCGCGCATCTGATACGTAAATCGGGCAATGCCTATACTTTCGCAGCCGACGGATATGATCCGTATTTCTCTGCCAATATCAGCATTACCAAGGAGATAGGCGATCATGTTTCGCTGTCGTTCAACGCGATTAATTTCACGAACTCACGGGCGTATGTGAAATCATACGCAACCGGAACCAGTGCAATCTTTACCCCGAACTTTTATTATGGACTAACCTGCCGCATTAAACTTTAGAAATATGAAACAACAGTCAATCTATATCGTACTGCTTTTCGTCACATCCTTACTCGGAGGATGTACGGACCTCGACAAAGGCAATCCTTACGAAGACCAGCTGCACACCTTGCAGGTGACTGCCGTCTATCCGGACGAATACGCGGAATACCTTCGGGAAGGCATCACCGTCCAAATCGAAGACATCGACCGCGGCAATTCCTACAAGACGGTAACCGACCAGAACGGTACAGCGCAATTCGCCCTGACCAACGGCATATACCGTATACAAATCAGTGATAAAGCCGACCAGCATATATTCAACGGACTGGCAGACAAGGTAAAACTCGTAAACGGGGATATCACACTCAACGTTCCGCTCACACACTCCAAAGCCGGTGCCATCATTATCAAGGAAATCTATTGCGGAGGATGTACCAAGCTGCCGCAGGAAGGTACTTATCAGGCTGATAAATACATTATCCTGCACAACAATGATTCCCAGACGCAGTATCTCGACCATTTATGCTTAGGTACACTCGATCCTTACAACTCCCAGTCCACCAACGTATGGGTGACGCAGGACGAAGCAACCGGAGCAACCATTTTCCCCGATTTCGCTCCTATCGTCCAGTGCATCTGGCAATTCGGCGGTAACGGCACTTCCTTCCCGCTGGCACCCGGTGCAGATGCAGTCATCGCCGTCAACGGCGCCATAGATCATGCCGCGCAATACCCGCTGTCGGTCAATCTGAACAAACCGGGATATTTTGCCTGCTACAACAATGTTTATTACTGGAATACGATGTATCATCCTGCTCCAGGCGACCAGATCAGCCGCGACCATTATCTGGATGTGGTCATCAAACTGGGACAGGCGAATGCCTATACATTCTCCATATTTTCTCCCGCCACTGTCATCTTCAAGGCTCAGGACACTACGATACAGGAGTATGTACAGCAAACAGGCAGTGTGATACAAAAGCCCGGCAGCACGGTAGATCAGGTCATCAAGATTCCGCTCGACTGGGTGATTGACGGGGTAGAGGTGTACTATGGCGGTTCGTCGAGCAACAAAAAACGCATTTCGCCTTCCATCGATGCCGGATATGTCAGTCAAAGCGCACTGTATGACGGACGCAGCCTGCACCGTCGGGTAGACGAGGAAGCATCGAAGGAGGCCGGTTATGAAATACTGGAAGATACGAACAACTCTTCCGCCGATTTTTATGAAAGAGAACAACAATCCCTGCATGAGTAATATGAAAGGAATATATATAGGATGTATGCTGTTGTGTATAGCAGCCGTAAGCTCGGCACAGACTTACGATGTTATCGAACGACGAAATTCATGGAATGCCGGAACAAACGTAACGGGAATCATGATGGACAGCGTCACCGTCTCCTACGCCGAAGTGTACGGCAAGAACAATCACGGTGACTTCCGCAACTACTACGAAGCCGACAAATTATGGAGTGCCGGTGCAGTAGCCAAGTCCATCACACACTTAAAGAAGTATTCTCTGATCGGCTCGTTCTCATTCGACCACACTTCCGGCAAAGATATGAGCGGCTCCATGTTCATTCATCCCGGATTTTATCCGGTAGACCTGCTGGAGTTTACCCCCGGCCGAAAGGATTTGCAAACTTATGCGTTTATGGGAGGTATAGCAGCAGATGCCGGCACCAACTGGCGCATCGGCGGAAAGATCGATTTCACCTCTGCCAATTACTCCAAACGCAAGGACTTGCGGCATACCAACTACAGACTGGACTTAAAAGTCGCTCCCGGCATCATGTATCATTCGGACCATTATGCGATCGGATTCTCTTATATTTTCAGCAAAAACAGCGAATCCGTTTCAGCAGAAGAGATCGGAACAGCCGCTACACCTTATTACGCATTCCTTGATAAAGGACTGATGTACGGTGCCTACGAAGCATGGTCGGGAAGCGGAGTCCATCTGAGCGAATCGGGTATCAACGGATTCCCCATCAAGGAACTGTCTCACGGAGCAGCAGTTCAGGCTCAATGGGGATCGCTTTACGGAGATGTGGAGTATCTGCATTCTTCCGGTACCGCCGGAGAGAAAGAGGTTATCTGGTTTAAGTTTCCGGCACACCGGATTACATCGCATCTGAGATACCGTTTCGCCAAAGGTAGTACCGAACATTTCCTGCGGATCAACCTCTCATGGTCACGCCAGACAAATGACGAGAATGTATTGGGACAGGAGATATCCAACGGAATCACGACTACCCATGTTTACGGTTCCAACCGGATTTTCGAAAGAAAGGCTTTATCCGTTCAGCCCGAATATGAGTTGATCGCTCCTAAAGGAGAATTGCGTGTCGGAGCCGAGATTTCGTCATTTAAAAGCATGACTACCCAAATGTACCCTTATGTCGCGTCACAGACAATGACTTGTGGACGGGTTTACGCATCCGGCGTACTTCATGCCGGAAGGTTCGATGTGAAAGCTGCCGCAAGTTTATCCATAGGAGACTTCACGGAGAAGAGCAGGACTACTGAAACGACAGCCGAACCGGGCGATCCTCCATACCGCCTGACAGATTATTACCATCTGCAGAATGAGTATGCAACTGCCCCACGGGCGACAGTGAACGTCGGATTACGCTATCACTTTCATCGGGGAATTTATGCCGAAATACAGGGCGGATATACGCACGGTTTCAACCTTGAATATATAGCAGGTTCGAGCCGTTGGAATGAGACGATTAAGTTAGGTTATACATTTTAAAATTATTCATTTACATAATATAAAACTATCAAATGATGAAAAAGGGGATATTATTTGTGCTGACAGCAGCATTTCTGGCATCTTGCCAGCAGGAGGAAAACGAGGGAGTAGCATCTGTGGACCGGGTGACCATCACTCCTATTATCACACGTGCCACAGAGGTTAATTTCGAAGATCAGGATCAGATCGGATTGAGTGTCACTAAAGAAGACGGCACTGTATATGCCACCAACGAGCTTATGACTTTCAATGACGGAGCTTTCGCCGGAAGTCTGAAATGGTATCCCGAAGGAGCAGACAAGTCTTCATTCGTGGCTTACTATCCTTACAGCGCAACCGGTGTACCGACTTCATTCACCGTGCATGCCGACCAGACCACCAACTACGGAATTTCCGACTTTATGGCGGCAAGCAAATCCGACGTACTTCCTTCGGTGAACTCCATCAGCATGATCTTCAAGCACATGCTGACCAAACTGGTTATTAATGTGACAAACGAAACGAATTTGGATATTTCATCTATAGTGCTCAAAGGTTCTGTTCCTACTGCCAATATCGATTGGGCAACCATGAAGACAACCGTAAACGAGAGCGCCGCCACAGACATCACAGCACAACAAGTGACAAAGAATAAGACTTTTCGTGCCATTGTAGTCCCGCAGACGGCTGCGTTCACTCTTGCAGTAACAACTTCAGATAACAATACATTGATGCAAAAGCTCGTATCCACAGATTTAGTTCAAGGCGGACAATACAGTGTCAATATACGTGTATTACCCGATAATATCATCGTTACACTCAGTGGTGAAATCGAGAACTGGACAGACGAGGGAGAGATCAAGGGAGATGAGCCGGAAGTTCCTTTTGAAGAGCATGACGGATATTTCATCTATGACGGCATCACCTACAATACGGTAACTCTCTCCAACGGAACAACATGGATGGCGGAACCATTACGCTATGTACCGGATGGATATACTCCGTCAAGTGATCCGGCTGCAGATTCTCACATCTGGTATCCGTACGAATTGGGTACAGTTGACGGTACACTTACCGCTAAAGCATTGCAGGACGAAGCCTCTATCAAGCAGTACGGTTATCTCTACGACATTCATGCCGCACTTAGCGGCAAAGCAGTTACTCCGGAAAACTGCTACGACTTTGAAGGAGCACAGGGCATCTGTCCGAAGGGATGGCACATCCCGACTCGCGCCGAATATTTCAGCCTTGTAGGTAATTCGACCAAAGATGCGGACGGCAATAATCTGGAAAACGGAAAAGACGCTCTTTTCTATGACACAGCATATGACGGTGGTAAAATCCCGACACTCAACGAGGCTAAATTTAATTATCAATTCTCGGGAGTACGTATGTCAACCGGTTATTCAGCCATCCCCAAATATCAGGCAACGGCAATAACCAGCAGCAACAGTACGGTAACCGAATGGTTTGGAAAACCCAGTATGAGTTATTACATGACTTCAACTGCATATAAGCCTATTTATAGTACAAGCACCGGCGACCTGACCAATATTCAGTTCTTCGGACTAATGAGCACATTCTCAATGGCGAAGTATCCGGAAGGCAGATTGTCTCTGAGTTATATCAGTGTACTTAGTGGTCAAACAGTTCGTTGTGTAAAGAACCAGAACTAAAAGCCATTTGCAAGTTCATAAAAAAGAATATAAACTACATAAAAACAAAAAGTAACAATGAAAACAAAAAAGCTAAGCATCGCAATCGCTCTACTGGCGGTTGCCGTTATCGGAACCTCTTGTGGAAACAAACAGCAGAAAAGTTCCTCTGACACAACAACAGAACAGACCACTTCGTCTGCTTTAGAAATTGACTCTCTTCTTGCAAATGCAGAAAACCTTGCAGGAAAAGAAGTAACCATCGAAGGCGTTTGCACACATACCTGCAAGCATGGCGCCAAGAAAATCTTCCTGATGGGCAGTGACGACACACAAGTGATCCGCGTAGAAGCCGGCACACTGGGAGCATTCGACCCGAAATGTGTGAACTCCATCGTCCGCGTCACCGGAACACTGAAAGAACAACGCATTGACGAAGCCTACCTCCAAAACTGGGAAGCACAACTCAAAGCGCAAGCTGCCGAAAAACACGGAACCAGTGAAGCCGGCTGTGACACAGAGAAGAAAGCACGCGGCGAGACAGCCAACACGCCCGAAGCCCGTATCGCCGACTTCCGCGCGAAGATAGCCGACCGAAAAGCAAGCAGCGGCAAAGAGTATCTGTCTTTCTATTTCATGGAAGCTAATTCGTATGAAGTGGAGTAGCAGTATCCGTAAATGGAGCAGGCTGATACACCGTGATTTATCCTTTTTCTTTGCCGGAATGGTCTTGATTTATGCCATTTCCGGCATTGTGATGAATCACCGTGACACCATCAACCCGAACTTCTCCATCGAACGGAAAGAATATAAGATTGCCGAAAAACTGCCGGGCAAAGAGGGAATGAAAAGGGAAAATGTACTGACTCTGCTGCAACCATTGGGAGAGGAAGGTAACTATACCAAGCACTATTTCCCGAAAGCGGACATCATGAAAGTGTTCTTGAAAGGCGGGTCCAACTTGCAGGTAAACGTCCGTACGGGAGAGGCAGTCTACGAATCTGTCACCCGCCGCCCGCTCATCGGAGCAATGGCACGCCTGCACTACAACCCCGGACAATGGTGGACTTACTTTGCGGATATTTTCGCAGTCGGCCTCATCATCATCACCCTTTCCGGAGTCATCATGCTGAAAGGCAACAAAGGTATTATCGGCAGAGGAGGAATAGAAATGATTGTCGGAATCGTGATTCCCATCCTTTTTCTTCTCTTCTTTTGAACAGAATAACTGATAAAATAAAATGGAACAAATCATAGAATGTAACAACCTGACGCACTACTACGGCAAACGGTTGATTTACGAAAATCTTAGTTTCACAGTACCCAAAGGACGCATCTTGGGACTGTTGGGAAAGAACGGTACGGGCAAGACCACCACTATCAATATCTTGAGCGGTTACCTGAAACCCCGTTCGGGAGAATGTCGCATCTTCGGACAGGAGATTCAGACAATGGCACCGGCTCTGCGTCGCAATATCGGACTGCTCATCGAAGGTCATGTGCAATACCAATTCATGACCATCACCGAAATAGAAAAATTCTACGCAGCCTTCTACCCCGGCCAGTGGAAAAAAGAAGCGTACTACGAACTGATGAATAAATTGAAAGTAGCTACCGGACAGCGCATCTCACGTATGTCCTGCGGACAGCGCTCTCAAGTAGCTCTCGGACTGATTCTCGCACAAAACCCGGAACTTCTGGTACTGGACGACTTCTCGCTCGGACTCGATCCCGGCTACCGCCGCCTGTTTGTGGACTACCTCCGCGACTATGCCCGTTCAGAAGGAAAAACCGTCTTTCTGACCTCGCATATCATTCAGGATATGGAGCGTCTCGTTGACGACTGCATTATTATGGACTACGGAAAGATACTGATTCAGAAACCAATCGCCGAATTACTGGAAAAAGGACGCCGCTACACCTTCACCATTCCCGAAGGTTACGAGCTTCCTGCATCGGATGATTTCTACCATCCTTCCATCATGCGGAACCAGCTGGAGACTTTCTCCTTCCTGCAACCGGCAGAAACAGAAGCCAAACTGAAATCAATGTCAGTGCCCTATACAGACTTGCACTGTGAGCAAGTCAATTTGGAAGATGCCTTTATCGGCCTCACCGGGAAATACTGATTAAATTAAGAATAAGAGTTGGCAACTCGTAACCCATAAATCATCATTCATAAATCATAAATCCTCAAGAATGTACGCTATATTTTATAAAGAATGGATAAAGACACGGTGGTATTTTCTGCTTGCCGTAGTCACTACACTCGGTTTTACAGGCTACTGTATGCTTCGCATCAACCGGGTGATAGAAATGAAAGGCGCCGCGCATGTATGGGAAGTCATGATGCAGCGGGATGCCATATTCATCGATATGTTACAATACATCCCCCTGATTGCCGGAGTGCTGATGGCCATCGTGCAGTTTGTTCCCGAGATGCAGCGCAAATGTCTGAAACTGACTTTGCACCTGCCCTATCCCGAACTGAAAATGACCGGCAATATGTTGTTCTCCGGTTTGGTACTGTTGCTTGTCTGCTTCGCTTCCAACTTCCTTCTGATGGAGGTCTATCTGAGCGGAGTACTGGCTCACGAACTGAAGAATCATATACTGCTGACCGCCCTCACGTGGTATCTTGCTGGTATTTCCGGCTACCTGCTCATCGCATGGATCTGCCTCGAACCGGCATGGAAACGCAGAATCATCAATCTCATTATCGCCGTATTGTTACTGCGAATCTTCTTCCTGTCGCCCACACCGGAAGCTTATAACAAATTCCTCCCGTATCTGCTGGTCTATACGTTGCTGACCGCGTCTTTCTCCTGGCTCTCCATCGTACGGTTCAAAGCGGGAAAGCAGGACTAGGATAATGAAGAATGAAGAACTAAAAATGAAGAATTAAATAAAGATGAAACGTTTCAGTACCCTACTATTATATGTCACCATCGCCTTCCTACTTCTCTGGCAGTTGCCTTGGTGTTACAACTTCTTTGTCGTAAAGCCGGAGAAGACTCCTTTCACTCTATATAGTTTCGTGATCGGCGATTTCGCCTTGATGGGACAGGAAGAGGGAAAAGGAACCGTACGTCGCGACGCTGCCGGAAACATTTATTCCGAAGCAGCTTTCGACAGTATTCTGCCTATGTTTTATTTCCGCCAGTTGATGTCCGACGAACGTTTTCCGGATACGATTAACGGGATAGCTGTCACTCCGAAGATCGTGCAGACGGAGAATTTCAATTTCCGCAGCGTACCTACGGATATCAACGCTCCTTCCATCGGTCTTTATCCTCTGTTGGAGTCGATGTCCGGGCGTGTAGACCTGAAGATGCCGGATGATGTTTTCCGCATTACTTCGCAAGGCATTGAGTTTATCGATATGGCTTCCAATAGCGTGAATGCAGAAAAAAGCCTCTTGTTTACAGAAGCTATGACCAAGAAGAATTTCCGCTTTCCGGCCATTGAGATCGCAGGAAACCCGACGGTGAAGAAGGAGTATGACGAAGGATACCTTCTGTTGGATGCCGACCGTCGTCTGTTCCATCTGAAACAGGTGAAAGGGCGTCCCTACGTTCGTGCTATCACTTTGCCGGAAGGATTAACATTAGAGCACCTTTATCTGACGGAATTCAGAAATAAAAAGACGCTTGCTTTCCTGACAGATATCAACAATGCTTTATATGTGCTGAAAAGCCGCACGTATGATGTGGTGAAAACAGGAGTTCCTGCATTCAATCCCGAAACGGACGCGCTGACCATCATTGGAAATATGTTCGACTGGACGGTACGGGTGACGAGTCCGTCTTCCGATAATTACTATGCTTTGAACGCGGATGATTATTCACTGATAAAGAAGCTGGAAAATAATTCGAATACTCATTATATGCCCGGCATCAGTTTCACTTCTTATACGGACAAGTATGTGATGCCGCGCTTTGAGTAATAACAGGAATAATAACTTTTAGGCACGGATTACACAGATTAACACGGTTTTAGCGTTGTGAAAGCATAAAGCTATCGTGTTAATTCGTATAATCCGTATCTTTTATTTCTAACATTCACAGAAAACAATAAAGAACCTTTCGCATTTATTCAACAAGAAACTGTACCTTTGCAAGCATGAACATTATCCAATCCGCAATTGCCTCTGCGTTGAACACAAACAAATACGGTAGATAACAACACTAATTTAAAGCCGTATGAGAATTTGCAAGGTATGTACATTTCTAAGTTTCTTCATTATATTATTATACAGTTGTGCACTTCCGCCTGAGGATGAAAAAGAGAGCCTTGAACCGGACAGTTCAACATCAGAACTTCCCTGGACAGGAGAAACCGAGAAATTCACGATTAATACCAAAGAAGGCGTACACTTGAATGATCCGCAGGAAGATGCAGGAACAGCATATATCACGATCCCCTCTTCTTCTGTAAGAAGCACCCGATGGGAATTCGGGGTACGGCTCACCTTTAATCCTTCCGCCAATAATTACGCCCGTTTCTATTTAGCCTCTTCATCGGAAATACTTTCCGGAGGTCTGAACGGCTATTACATTCAGATAGGAGGAACAAAAGACAATGTAGCACTTTACCGGCAAAATGGGAATCAATCCAAATTACTGGCTTCGGGAAGAGAACTCATGAAAGGAAATAATTCTCCGAAATTATTTATCAAAGTAGAATGCGACGCCAACGGCTACTGGACTTTCTGGACACGCATGGAATCGGAAACCGAATATACGAAGGAGAAACAAATAAAAGACGCAAGTATCACAAAGTCAATCTGCTGCGGCATATACTGCGTTTATACAAAAAGCCGCTGTGACGGTTTCACTTTCCATCATATACAGTTGTCTGATGATGTAATAACAAGTACTGAACCGGACGACATACCGGACGTTCCGGATGAACCGGACAAGCCTGACACACCGGAATCGCCGGAATATCCTGACAATGTGAGAAATATGTTACTATTCAACGAAGTGATGTATGACAATGCCAAAGACGGTGCCGAATACATCGAATTCTATAATCCTGCTGATCAGGATATCACTGTAAAGTCTCTGCGTCTGTTTAAAATGAGAGCAACGGGAGAAATATTCAGTACCACAATACTCAAACAGGAAGATGAAAATACAAACCTTGTTATTCCCGGCAAAGGATATATTTGTTTTACTCACTCCGCAACTACACTGATCAGAAAGCATAAGGTTGACGGCAAAAGTATAACCGAAATATCCAAATTTCCGCAACTGAGCAACGACGGAGGTTACCTTGCCTTGGCAACTGATGAAGAACATCCCCGCACGATTGATACCTGCCGTTTCATAGACTGGATGCACGACACTTCAGTCACTACAGGCATTTCATTAGAGAAGATATCTTCTGAACTTCCTTCTCTCAACAAAAACTGGCACTCATCGAGAAATGATACAGGTGGCACACCCGGAATAAAAAACTCATAAGAAGGATGCATTTATTTGATAAATTCCCTACATTTGTACAATTTGTAGGAAAAGCATATTTGAATATATTCACCCGCGAACGAATTTTAAGCAACAGATATGAGTCCAATTATCTTATCTATTACTATCATAGCATACTTTATGATCCTTTTCGCTATCTCCTATATAGCAGGACATAAAGCGGATAACGAAGGCTTCTTCGTCGGCAACCGCAAATCGGCATGGTATATTGTCGCCTTTGCCATGATTGGTTCCACTATCTCCGGAGTTACGTTTGTATCCGTACCGGGTATGGTACAAGCCAGCGGCTTCTCCTACCTGCAGATGGTACTGGGATTTATCGTCGGACAGTTCATTATCGCATTCATACTCGTTCCGCTTTTCTACCGGATGAATCTGGTTTCTATCTATGAATATCTTGAAAATCGCTTCGGAGCTTCTTCCTATAAGACAGGAGCCTGGTTTTTCTTTATTTCCAAAATGCTCGGAGCTGCCGTGCGGCTCTTTTTAGTATGTCTGACCTTGCAATTACTCATCTTCGAGCCTTTCCATATTCCCTTTATAATCAATGTCATACTGACAGTACTCATTGTCTGGCTCTATACTTTCCGGGGAGGAGTGAAATCATTGATATGGACGGATGTATTGAAAACATTCTGCCTGGTAGTCTCTGTGATACTATGTATCTATTATATAGCCTCCAACTTGCACCTCAACTTTAGCGGCCTGATTACTACCATATCAGATAGTGACTTCTCCAAAACATTCTTCTTCGACGATGTTAATGACAAACGCTATTTCTTCAAGCAATTCCTAGCAGGAGTGTTCACTGTCATTGCTATGAACGGACTCGACCAGGATATGATGCAACGCAATCTTAGCTGCAAGAATTTCCGGGATTCACAGAAGAATATGATTACCAGTGGAATCTCACAGTTCTTTGTCATTCTGCTTTTTCTGATGCTGGGAGTACTGTTATATACGTTTACAGCACAGCAAGGCATTGGGAATCCGGAAAAAAGCGACGAGTTGTTTCCGATGATCGCTACCGGAAATTATTTTCCCGGCATAGTCGGAATATTATTCATTATCGGACTGATAGCCTCCGCCTATTCTGCAGCGGGTTCTGCCTTGACGGCACTGACCACTTCCTTTACTGTAGATATTTTACATGCACAGAAAAAAGGAGAGGCGGCACTTAGCAAGATACGCAAACAGGTACATATCGGTATGGCAGTTGTGATGGGAGCAGTCATTTTCGTATTCAATCTGCTGAACAACACCAGTGTGATTGATGCGATTTACACATTGGCCAGTTATACGTATGGCCCTATCTTAGGACTGTTCGCTTTCGGCATCTTCACCAAGAAACAAGTTTATGATAAATATATAAGAAACGTCTTACACAACTCATACTACAAAACAAAAAGTAAAATAATGAAAACAACAATCAACTGTTTTCTTCCTTTCAGCCGGTTGGAAGAAACTGTGCAAACAGTTAAGGAGTTACGTGCATCGACGCTGGTAGACAAAATTTATTTATTGGCATCGCCAATTACCAATGTCTGTATTCCCGGATGCGAACTCATCTCTGTAGAGAAAATGCAGTCTACACAAGCGATGCGAGCTATTGCAGAACATTCTGATAAAACATATACCTTGCTTTATACCAAACACACTGCACTAAAAATAGGCATGTTCGCTCTTGAAAGAATGGTTCAAGTAATGGAAATGACCCAAGCTGGCATGGTATATGCAGACCATTACCAACAGATGGACAGTGTGCAAAAACCTGCTCCGGTCATTGATTACCAATTCGGCAGCCTGCGTGACGACTTCAATTTCGGCTCGGTTTTACTGTTCAATGCCAACGCATTCAAGGAAGTTATAGAAAATACAGAAGAGGAATATCAATATGCAGGCTTGTATGATTTGAGACTCAAAATATCCCAAAAGAGCAAACTGGTACACATCAACGAATATCTATATACCGAAGTAGAAAGTGACAAGCGGAAAAGCGGTGAGAAGCAGTTCGATTATGTAGACCCTAAAAACCGTCAGGTACAGATTGAAATGGAACAGGCATGCACCAACCATTTGAAGGAAATTGGCGGATATCTTTATCCTATCTTCCGTCCCGTAGACTTTTCTTCCCACACTTTTGAATATGAAGCTTCTGTCATTATACCCGTACGCAACCGTATTCGCACAGTCAAAGATGCCGTACGCTCGGCACTGAACCAGCAAACGACCTTTCCGTTCAATGTCATTGTCATCGACAATCATTCAACAGACGGGACCAGTGAAGTTCTCCATGAACTTAGTTCGGACAAGCGGCTGATTCACGTCATTCCCGAAAGAGATGACCTCGGTATAGGCGGATGTTGGAACATAGGTATCCATCACGAGAAATGCGGAAAGTTTGCCGTCCAACTTGATAGCGATGACGTGTATAAAGACGAACATAGCCTGCAAATCATCATTGATACTTTCTATAAACAGAAATGTGCAATGGTAATCGGCACTTATATGATGACTAACTTTGATATGCAGGAAATTGCCCCCGGCATCATCGATCATAAGGAATGGACGCCCGACAACGGACGAAATAATGCATTACGTATCAACGGTCTGGGAGCTCCCCGTGCATTCTACACTCCCATTCTTCGGGAAATCAAAGTCCCGAACACAAGCTATGGAGAAGATTATGCCCTTGGATTGAAAATTTCACACGATTATCAGATAGGCAGAATATACGACGTGATTTACCTTTGCCGCCGTTGGGAAGGCAACTCGGATGCTGCACTGCCTGTTGAGAAAATCAACCAGAATAATCTATATAAAGACCGGCTTCGTACGTGGGAATTGGAACAGCGCATCCTGCAACAAGAAACGACATTAGAGAATATTCAGCAAAAAATCGAACAGTTATTCCAAAAGCAAACTCTTTCTTGGGAACTAGCCAAAGAGAATTACCAAGCATTGGAACAGTATCGGTCACGAACAAAAGAAATATCCAAATGGTTTGGTAATCAAGGTTTAGCTGCGAACCTATTCCTTAATCCGAAACGTATTCTTTCGGCTACCGCACAGACAAACACTGCCTCCATTCATTCACGACCTTGCTTCCTCTGCCAAACAAACCGACCGCAGGAACAAGAGTTCATCAGTTATAGGAATTATCAGATACTGGTTAATCCCTATCCCATATTCAAACACCACTTTACAATTGTAGATAAGGAACACAAGTCGCAATCCATAGTCGGGCGTTTTAAAGATATGATAGAATTCACCGACATAATGAGAGAATACTTCCTTTTGTATAATGGACCGGAATGTGGAGCTTCCGCTCCCGATCATGCCCATTTTCAAGCTTGCAGTAAAGAGGAAAGAATGCAAGGACCATATTGCGATCACATAGATTTAATAGATAACGACAAGGTGCAAATTAGTTATGAAGATTTCCCGTACAGTTTCATCAGGATTCAGGCGAAAAACAAGACAACAATGTCGAAAACCTTTCATCTGATTTACGACATTTTAGCTGCCAATAATAACGGAAAAGAACCAATGATGAATATTCTTGCCTGGTATGGTTTGGAACGCACCAAAGAGGATTTTGGAAAGAACTATGACGATGAATTTGAGTCAGTGGCCGAACACCCTTACAATTGTATTATCTTCTTACGCAGCAAACATCGTCCTGACTGCTATTACGCAAAAGGGGACGAACAAATTATCATCAGTCCTGCTATTGCTGAAATGAACGGCATATTCCCTATAGTACGTGAAGAGGATATGGAGAAACTGACTCCTGAAAAGGTATATGATATCTATCGGGAAGTATCTATATCCAAAGAAAAACTGCAAAAAATACTAGAACGTATTAAAGCTGTATTATGACTCAACCTCAAATAACAGTTGGTATCCTTTCCGGGAAAGAGATTGAATTCTCTTTCCCGGTGAAATTTAGTTCTTCTGTCGGAACGGAAATTTCCGGGACACAGAAAGTTATTTATCAGGATGGGAAAATTCATTGGCAAGGGAAAGAGTACGACGAATTATCCTTCATTCCTCCACAAAATGCACATGCTTTCTTTGAACTGAAAGATGTGACCATCGGAATCAACTTCCATTGGGAACGCAAAGAAGTCCAGAAATTCAAAGGGGAATTAAAGATTATCATCGAAGGAGAACAACTAACCGCCATCAATGTGATTTCCATTGAAGAATATCTTACCAGTGTAATTTCATCAGAGATGAGCGCAACAGCTTCTTTAGAACTACTAAAGGCTCACGCCGTCATCTCCCGAAGCTGGCTACTCGAAAAAAATAAAGAATTAAGAATGAAGAATGAAGAATTTAAAAGAACTTTGCAAAAAGACAGCGCAGCCAATTCTTCATTCTTCATTCCTAATTCTTCATTTATTAAGTGGTATGACCATGAAGCACATAGAAATTTCGATGTATGTGCCGATGATCATTGCCAGCGTTATCAGGGAATTACACGAGCCTCAACACCACAAGCCATCGAAGCAGTCTCCGCCACGCGGGGGGAAGTGCTGATGTATAAAGGAGCGATTTGTGATGCCCGTTTCTCTAAATGTTGTGGCGGAGCTTTTGAAGAGTTCCAAAATTGTTGGGAAAACGTAAAGCATCCTTATCTAATCAGACAACGGGATAGCAAGACTGAAAAACAACTTCCCGATTTGACCATAGAGGCGGAAGCTGATAAATGGATACGTACCTCACCTGTTGCTTTTTGTAATACGCAGGATAAGAAAATTCTAAGCCAAGTACTAAACAACTACGATCAGGAAACAGCAGACTTCTATCGTTGGAAAGTCAGTTATTCGCAACAGGAGCTTTCAGAACTGATTCATCAACGTTCAGGGATTGACTTCGGGCAAATTCTGGATTTAATTCCTATAGAACGTGGAACGTCGGGACGTCTTGTCCGATTGAAAATTGTAGGAACCTTGCGAACGCTTATTATCGGGAAAGAACTGGAAATACGCCGTACCTTATCTACTTCCCATCTGTATAGTTCCGCCTTCGTAGTAGACAAGGAATATGAGGAAAAAGGACATAAAGAGGATAAAATCCCTTCACGATTCATCCTTACCGGAGCCGGATGGGGGCATGGAGTAGGACTTTGCCAGATTGGTGCTGCCGTAATGGGAGAGCAAGGTTACAAATATGAAGAAATACTGTCTCACTATTACCCCGGCAGTACACTCGAAAAACAATATAAATAAAATCGAACGAATGCCATGACAACACCCACTACAAAAAGAAATCCCTGGAGCTGGATACCCACCCTCTACTTCGCAGAAGGGCTGCCATACGTAGCGGTAATGACGATTGCTGTTATCATGTACAAGCGTTTGGGATTATCCAATACGGAAATAGCTTTATACACTTCCTGGCTCTATCTTCCCTGGACTATCAAACCGCTATGGAGTCCTTTCGTCGACCTGGTGAAAACGAAACGCGCCTGGATTATTGCCATGCAAGGTTTCATCGCTGCCGGATTTGCGGGGATAGCCTTCTTTATTCCGACTGCCCATTATGTACAGTTGACTCTTGCTTTTTTCTGGCTGCTGGCGTTCAGTTACGCTACGCATGACATCGCAGCAGACGGTTTCTATATGCTCGGGCTCAATAATAAAGAACAATCTTTCTTTGTCGGTATTCGAAATACGTTTTACCGGCTTGCCAATATTTTCGGGCAGGGAATTCTAGTCATGCTGGCAGGATGGCTGGAAACATCACAGAACAATATTCCCTTGGCATGGAGTATTACATTCTACCTCCTTGCCGGATTATTTCTGGCTCTTACTATCTATCATCGACTTATCCTCCCCCATCCTGATTCGGACATTAAACGTCCCGGACTCACACCGGGTAAATTGTTGGGAGATTTTCTTCTGACCTTTGTCACCTTCTTCAAGAAAAAGAACCTGGGTCTCATGTTCTTTTTCCTTCTCACTTACCGGTTGGGAGAATCACAGTTAGCCAAAATAGCTTCTCCTTTCCTGCTCGACACGACCGATAAAGGTGGACTGGGTTTATCCACAGCAACTGTCGGAATGATCTACGGTACCATAGGTGTCATAGCTTTATTGCTCG
>OHLC01000336.1_pt1 | contig 29839 bp, 25 predicted proteins | sample 1568981 | NCBI WGS metagenome assembly OHLC01 (sample SAMEA3879510, study PRJEB24766) | human gut metagenome | biome: human-associated habitat; feature: feces | place: USA | collected 1985/1987 | reverse complement strand
GAGCCACTCCAGCAGGTTGGCATGGGCCGTCGTGAAGACCACCATCCGCTCCAAGGGCACGTAGACCACCGTGCCGTCGCCAGGGGGCTGAGTGCCCTCATGGCCAACGAGGTAGTAGGTGTGGAGTGTCTTCCCGGGTTTCCACGGGTCACGAAGTTCCACACGCGTGTAACCCTCGAAGGCCGTCATGCGTAGGTTTTGGGCGTAGGCCAGTGTGATTTCCTTTCCCTCCCCCGATGGCGTCGTGGATTTTGAAGTGCGTCCACAACTGCTGAAAATGAGGATGAGAAATGTATAAAAAAGCATTTTTCTATCCATTATCGCTCAATTTTACGTCGCAAAGGTACAAAAAACCGCTCAAATCTTTGCAGGGTAAAGGAAAAAATGTAACTTTGCACGAGACGGGATACGACTGGCAAGGTGAGAGCACGCTCTTGTCGAGCGCATGTGTACTATCTTGTTCCCTATTACATTATAAACAATCAAAAGTAAACCAAAACAAAATTTAGAATCATGGCAGAAGAGAATTCTAATGTTTTGACCAACCATTATGACAAAAAGAAGATCATCCAGTTCTTCGTTATCATGGTTGTCACGGCCATCGTTTGGAACTTGCCGATCGACACTTTCGGCATTGACGGCCTCACCATCGTGCAGCAACGCATCATTGCGATCTTTGTGTTCGCTACCTTGTCGTGGCTGACGGAGTGTATTCCCTCTTGGGCTACATCGCTCGGAATCATCACCATCATGTGTCTGACCGTTTCGGACAATGCGCTGATGCCCTTCAAGGGTGAGAACATCGGCGAACTGATGGACTCTAAGCATATCATGGCGTCCTTCGCCGACCCCACCATCATGCTCTTCCTTGGTGGATTTATCTTGGCTGCCGCCGCTACCAAGTCGGGTCTCGACGTGCTGCTGGCGCGCAACCTCATTCGGCCTTTCGGTACGAAGAGTGAAAATGTGCTTCTGGGCTTTTTGTTGATCACGGGTATCTTCTCCATGTTCGTCTCCAATACGGCTACCGCCGCCATGATGCTGACGTTCCTTACGCCGGTCTTCGCCGCCCTGCCTGCCAACGGCAAGGGACGCATCGCGCTGACCATGAGTATTCCTATCGCTGCCAACCTTGGTGGTATGGGAACGCCGATCGGTACGCCGCCGAACATGATCGCTCTGAAGTTTCTCAACGATCCTGCGGGTCTGAACATGGGCATTGACTTCGGTCACTGGATGGCCTTCATGTTCCCGCTCGTCATCATCCTGCTTATCATCTCTTGGCGCATCCTTCTGTTCTTCTTCCCGTTCTCGAAGAAGACCATCGAACTGGAGATCAAGGGTTCCGTCCACCACGGATGGCGCATGAATGTGGTCATCGTGACCTTCATCATCACCATCCTCCTGTGGGTGATTCCGAAGTCGGTCACGGGTATCGACTCCTACAATGTGGCCATGGTGCCGATTGGCGTCTTTGCCGTCACGGGTGTCATCACGGCCAAGGACTTGCAGGAGATCAACTGGAGTGTGATTTGGATGGTGGCCGGTGGTTTCGCCCTTGGCTTCGGTATGAATGGTAGCGGACTGGCAGACGCGGCGCTGGAGAGCATCCCGTTTGGCGAATGGAGTCCGATCGTGATTCTCTTGATTTCGGGCCTTATCTGCTACATCCTCTCCAACTTTATCTCCAACACGGCCACGGCCGCATTGCTCGTCCCGATCCTCGCCGTCGTCTGCACGGGTATGGGTGACAAACTCCACGCCCTCGGTGGCACGAGCACCGTCCTCATCGGTATCGCCATTGCTGCCAGCTCCGCTATGTGTCTCCCGATTTCCACTCCGCCGAATGCCATAGCCTACTCCACGGGTCTCGTCAAGCAGAACGACATGCTCAAGATGGGCCTCATCTGTGGTATCGTCTCGCTGGTGCTGGGCTACTCTGTGCTCTATTTCATCGGCAAGTCGGGTTTCCTGCTTTAGTTCAGGACTCCTACTCTTTCGTAAAGATTAGTAGATTGATTTCAAGATAGCTGGGTCCTATAACCATGTACCATTGGTAATGGTTAGAACCCACGGGTAGAATGAAGGGTGGTATGGAGAGCAAGTGTGCTCTCCAGCCACCCATTTTAGTCGCATAGATTCAACTCAAAGAAATATGATACGCAACTTGGTGTTTGATTATGGTGGCGTCGCGGTGAATGTCCACGGTTCGGTGGTGCGGCGCGCCTTTATGGACCTGCGCGTGGCCCGATGGAAGCAGATCCTCTACTATCGGCGCATCAAGCGGTTGAAGGACGACTTCATCGACGGAGTGCGGCCTGCGGAGGAAGTCCTCGACGAGATCCACGCTCTCTGCGGGCGGGGTGTTTCTCGTTCGCAACTCTCCCAGGTGATGGGACTATTGGCGGGTGAGTTGCCTCCCGAACGCATCCGGACGATCGCCTCGCTGCGAGAGAAGTATCGCGTCTATGTGCTGAGCAATATCAACGACTCACTTTGGCAGACCAGCGTCCGACAGATCGAAGCCCTGGGCCTCTCGGTGGCTGACTGCTTCGACGCAACCTTCCTCTCCTACGAGATGGGGGTGGCCAAACCCGACGAGGCCATCTATCAGCAGATGATAGCGGAGACGGGGATGATTCCTGCCGAGACCCTCTACTTCGACGACCGCCGCAACAATGTGGAAGCCGGTCTGCGCCTTGGTTTTCAGGCCCATCAGGTCGTCAGCAATCAGTTGGAGGCGTGTCCTGCTTTTGCCCGCCTATTGGGTGATAGTGGGCAGTGACAGGTGAGAACTGTGCTACCATCAAGGTGTGATGGCCGTGTCGTCAAAAAACTACGGTCCTGCTGTCAAAGTGTAATGAACGTCTAACCAAGTTGTAATGATGGCACAATAGCAAGGTAATATCGACGTGGAAGGGGTAAAAAACGGGCGAGAGGGTGGCTATCTCAAACTTTTTTTGTAGTTTTGCACTTCCAATGAAAACTGTACGCGCGATCGTCACCACATTGATATGGACGCTGGCCGGGTGCTACCTGCTGCCCGCCATTCTGCTCCATATCCCTGCCATCCAGGAGATGGTGGGCGAAAAGGTGGCCGAAGTCGTTGCCGAGACCCTGAAGACCAACGTGCGTGTGGGACGGGTTGATGTGGGGTTCTTCAATCGTCTTGTGGTCGATGGCCTACGGATCGACGACCAGCAACGGCAACCGATGATTCAGGCTTCGCGTGTGGCGGCCAAGGTCGATTTGGTCTCGCTCTTCCAGGGCAAGGTGAGGATATCCTCCGCCCAGCTCTTCGGCCTCGATGCGCGCCTCTATCAGAAAGACGCCCATACGCCGCCCAACTTCCAGTTTGCCCTCGACGCTCTTTCGGACAAGGACAACAAGGAACCCTCTCATATCGACCTCGCCATCCAGTCGCTCGTTGTCCGCAATGGTTCGGTCCGCTATGACCAACTATGGCAACCGCGTAAGGCGGGTCTCTCGCCCTCCCATCTCCATCTTTCGCAGCTCAGCGGCCATTTCGTCCTCCATTCGCTCACGCCCGACGGACTGAAGGCCGACATCAAGAAACTCTCTTTCTGCGAGCAAAGTGGTCTGCAAGTCGATGCGCTCTCGCTCCATTTCAAGGCCGACCAGCGCCAGGCTCGCATCAGCGACTTGTCGTTGCGCCTGCCCCATTCGCTTTTGGTGGTTCCAGAAGTGGCTGTGTCCTACCGTATGGCCGAAGGTTCCATCGACTGGCGCACGGCCCAGGGGCGTGCTCGCATAGCCTCCTCCCACGTCACGGTCTCCGACTTAGCCTTTCTCCAGCCCGGGCTGAAGGACTGCGACCGTCTCGTAAGCCTGGAGCTTGAGGCTCGTATGGCTGCCTCTCAGTTGCAGGTGAGCGGTCTGCGCTTGCAGAGCGAGGGCCTGCTTGACACCCGCCTCACGGGCCGCGTGTCGCTGAAAAATCCTGCCAACGACTGGCAGGTGAATATTGTCCGCCTCAGTGCTGACCTTCCGCAACTCTCCTCTCTCCTTGCCCAGTTGACTCAGGGGAACACGAAGTTGCCGGCGGAAGTCGCGCACCTGGGCCATATCAATTGGACGGGATCGTTTGCCCAGCTTCATGGCCGTATGGAGGCGAAGGGCCGTCTCCTCTCCGATGCAGGCTTCGTGCGACTGAATGCCGCCCTCAGAGGTCGCGAGGTGTCGGGCATGGTGGAGACGGAGGGCTTTGAGTTGGGTCGCCTTCTGAGCAATCCCGACTTGGGAGGCCTTGCCGCCAAGGTGGAGGGGCGCGCTCTGATACCGCAGGAGTTGTCGCAGCTCCGCTTCGAGGCAAAGGTCAGTGTGCCCTATTTCGACTTCAAGGGCTATCGCTACCGTCAGATCCATCTCGATGGTGCGATGGCCAATGATGTCTTCGACGGATTGTTGAGTCTCGACGACCCCAATGGTCGCATCCGTTTCCAGGGCAAAGTGGCCCATCTCCTTTCTTTATTGGAGAAAAGGAAGCAGACTCGCGTGGCGGTAGATGCTTCGCTGACGGTAGATAACGCCTCGTTGAGTCGCCTGCAACTCTCTGATGCCCTCGGGGCGAGGGTACTCTCCTTGGCTGCCCGCATCCAGGGCAACGCCTCGTCCCTCGACGACCTTAACGGCCTGTTGGAACTCAAGAATTTTTCTCTCCGCCAACCTGGTGAGCAGATTGTCTTGCCCTACCTCCATGCGGAGGTGGTAAATGGGGTGGCGCACCGATCCCTGCGGGCGCATACCGATTTTGCCGATATAGAAATCGGTGGACGCTATGATTATCCTACGCTTTTGGGAAGGTTGCAGAACCTGGTCGGCCACTATCTCCCTTCCCTCGTCAGTCCGGTGCCTTCCCGTGGCAACGACTGCGTCTCTATCTCCGCCACCATCTCCGATACGCCGCTTCTGCGCTCCTTGCTCCACCTGCCGCTGACGCTCCAGGCACCTGTGGAGTTGCAGGGAGTGGTCGATGGACGACATGGCAACCTCCAGTTGACTGCCCCGTCGCTGATCGTCAGCGACCAGCAGATCACGCAGGCGACCCTCCACCTGCAGACAGCCGACTCTCTCCATCTGACTTTCGCCGCCCACCGCGAGGACAAAGAGGGGACTGCACTGTGCGTCTCGGGCTATGCTGCCGCCAAGGACGACCAGTTGCGTCCTCATATCACGGCTCAGATGGGTGGCAAGTTGCCCGTATCAGCCGAGGCGGATGCCAACGTGGCCTTTGAGCGCGATCGTGGCATGCTGGTCAGCCGCATCCATCTCAATCCCTCGATGGTGAAGGTGGACACCCTGCTCTTCAACGTTCTGGCCTCGGATATCACCTACGCCCACCACCGACTGGACATCGACCACTTCGAGGTGTCCAACAAAGAACAGCTCATCGGCATCAACGGTCAGACCACGGGTAGCGAGGACGATTCGCTAAAGGTCATGCTGCGCAATATTGACGTGCCCTATATCCTCGACTTGGTCCATTTCAAATCGGTGGAGTTTGACGGCGTGGCCTCGGGCACGGCCTATGTGAAGAAATTCTTCACCCAACCGACCATCAACGCTCAGTTGCAGGTCGATGGCTTCCAGTTTGAAAAAGGTGATATGGGTACGCTCCGCGCTCATGTCACCCTCCAGGACGGGCGGGTCAATATCGACGCCGTCGCCGACGATGGTCCCGATTCCCATACGGATATCAAGGGCTATGTCTCCATCAAAGACAACTACATCAACCTGCCGATCCGGGCCTACAACTCACGGCTCGACTTCGTTCAGTCGTTCACCGACTCTTTCCTCGACGATGTGCATCTGAGGGGCAACGGATGGGTGCGTGTCATCGGCCCCCTGAGCGATGTCAACCTTGCTGGCAATATGCGTGCGAGTGGTTCGGTCCATGTCTCTGCGCTCAATACCGACTATCACGTGCGCGACGTGCAAGTGCTTTTGCGTCCTGACGAGATCACATTCATGAATGATACAATTCGCGACCGCGAGGGAAACTATGGCATCCTGAGTGGTGGACTCCACCACCAGGCTTTGCGCCGTCTGACTTATGATATCTTCCTTGAGGCCCACAACATGCTGGCCTACGACAATCCGCAGCCCGATCTGAAGAGCTCCTTCTGGGGGCGGGTCTATGCCACGGGTGCCTGTGCCATCCACGGTCGTTCGGGAGAAACAACCATGGATATCGAAGCCACACCCGGTCCACGTTCCTTTATAGAATATAATGCTGCGCAAGAGGGCACGGTGGGTGGCAATGACTTCATCGAATGGCTTACGCCACGGGCCGACTCCGTTCAGACGGTCCTCCAGGGTGGGGGAGAATGGGCGGCGAGAGACTCCCTGGACAAGGAGATAGACGTGCCGTCGGACATGCGCATCAACTTCCTCGTCAAGGCCAATCCCGACTTCACGCTCCGCGTCTTGATGGATGCGGCCTCGGGCGACAACATCGCGCTGCGGGGCAATGGCGTGATCCGAGCCAACTGGTTCAACAAGGGTGCGTTCCAGATGTATGGCAACTATGATGTGGATGAGGGTAGCTACAACATCACCATTCAGAATATCATCAAGCGTAGCTTCCAGTTCCAGCCGGGTTCTTCCATCGCCTTCGGTGGCGACCCCTTTGCAGCGGCGCTCAATCTCAAGGCCCGCTATACGCTCAACAGTGTGCCGCTCTCCGACCTCCAGTTGGGACAGTCGTTCAAGCGAAACAACATCCGTGTCAACTGTCTGATGGACATCAACGGCACCCCCGAGTCGCCGCAGGTCACCTTTGGCCTCGACCTGCCTACGCTCTCTGCCGATGCGCAGCAGATGGTGCGGTCGGTCATCAACTCTCAGGAGGATATGAACCAGCAGGTGTTGTATCTCCTTGCCGTGGGACGCTTCTACACGCAGGGGGCCAACAATGCACTCCAGGATCAGCAGGCACAGAGCCAGACCTCGCTCGCCATGCAGAGTTTGCTCTCGGGCACGCTCTCGCAGCAGATCAACTCCGTACTGTCGAATGTGGTACGCAGTGACAACTGGAGTTTTGGCGCAAATATCTCTACGGGCGACGAGGGTTTCAACAATGCGGAGTATGAGGGACTGCTCAATGGAAGGCTGCTCAACAACCGCCTGCTGATCAATGGTGAGTTTGGTTATCGTGACAACGCGGCGACGGACAACGCCTCCTTCATCGGCGACTTCGATATCCGCTATCTCTTCACGCCGACGGGTAGCTTGGCCGTCCGCTTCTACAATCAGAACAACGACCGCTACTTCACGCGCAACTCGCTCACCACGCAGGGTATTGGACTCATCATCAAGAAGGACTTCACCAACCTGCGCGACATCTTCGGACCGAAACGAAAGAAATGGGGCATCAAAAAAGAGAAGCGACCAAAAGCGCGCTCGAAGAAATAGCATCATCGTGTCGAGGCCTTCAGTGAATAGTTAATTATCCGTAATAAAGGTGGCCTTGCCACGGCTGGTTTGCCCAAAAAATACTACCTTTGCATCAACAAGAAGGCAGTGTTCCGGCTCTGTCGCCGGCACCTATGGGTGCGGGAGGAAAGTCCGGGCAGCGTGAGGGTACCCTGCTTCCGAAAGTAGAAGCTATCGGCGACGGTAGGCGACGCAGAAGAAAACAACCGCCTCAGCTGGCTTCCCGCCTAATCGAGTTTCAAGATAAAGCTGGAACCAGTTCGGGGTAAGGGTGAGAAGGTGGTGTAAGAGACCACCAGCCGCCGGGAGACCGTGCGGGCTGTGCTAACCAGGGGCTGCAAATTCATGTAAACCACCGATACAGGAAACCCGCCCGAGTTCCCCTTCGGGAGATGCGGTGGAGGGTAGAATGCTTGAGCCGTCGGGCGACCGGCGGAGTAGATAAATGACAGGCACCGCACTATTATCGAAAGATGAGTGCGGGACAAAACCCGGCTTATAGGAACGACTGCTTTCTTTTCTTTTTTGTCCTCCCGACGGTTCAGGAAGCGCCTGGGGGCAACACATAGATCAACGCAATGAAAGATTTATCAGAATATACGACGGTGATCGACGACTTCCAGCATCGCATGGAGGCTAAGATTCGCAACCATCAGACGGACCAGGGATTTCCCGACCGGGGCGACCTGTCGGAAGAGGAGTTGAGCGATTATCTCTTCGATTATCAGGCTGCCCTCGATAGCAAGGGATCTGAGCGCAAGCGCTACACCGTGGCGGGCATCTTGATCATCTTGCCCGTCCTCGTCATGTCGGCCTTTCCCATCGAGCAGTTGCCTTTCGAGCAGGAGGCGTGGAACTGCCTCTTGGCGGTTGGAATAGGTTTCTGCCTCTTCCTCCTCTACTATCTCTTCTCCCTGCTGCTGGTTAAGGTGCGCATAGGCAAGGTGAACAAGACCTATCCGAAGGCCAAGCGATTCATCGATCAAGTCAAAGTCTTTTAATTTCAATTTTACTATTCGTTATCATGCAGATTCCCGACTTACAACAATACAAAGATAAATTTTCACAGGAAGCCTTCACCGACAAAATCGCCCGCATCGCCAAGCGATCGGGAGCAAAGTTGGTCTATGCTGCCCTGGTACTCTACTATACTTTACAGAGCGACAATGTCTCGCTGAAGGACAAGGCCATCATCGTTGGCGCACTGGGCTATTTGATTTCTCCCATCGATGTCATTCCTGACGCGATCCCCATTGCCGGACTCACCGACGATCTCTCTGTGCTCATCTATGTGATCAACAAGGTGTGGAACAATGTGGGCGACGACGTGAAGCAGAAGGCCCACGAGAAACTCAAGACTTGGTTTGACGAGGAGGAGCTCAAGGCTGCCGACGACTTGTTCACCAACAACCCGATGGACAACCCAGTCTGATCTGATGACTGCTGGCCATATCATCATCCTTCTAGCCGTTCTCGCTGCCGTCGCCTATTTGGGCTATCGTGTCAAGCGAGCTTTCGAGGCCATCCACGATCCTTGTCGAGGATGTCCAGGGTGTGCCTTGAAAGGCAAGATTTCGGGAAGAGAACGCCATAGAATGAGGAAAAAGCAGTGTGAGGAAATAAAAAACGCTCAAAAGTTTGGTGGAATAAAATAAAAGCAGTACCTTTGCATCGCTTTTGAAAAGAAGCGCTATGGTGCCTGGGCCGGGAGGTTAGGTAACGGTCTGCAAAACCGTGTAGAGCAGTTCGATTCTGCTAGGCACCTCATAGAAGGCGAAGAGTACTATTGCTCTTCGCTTTTTGTTTATGCCACCCTTTCCGCGCCTCCTGGACAGTCTGGGATCGTCCGACAAATCTTATGAACGAAAAATCAAAATCATCATGCTACAGTCACAATTACAATCCATCGTAGAAAAATTTGCCGTCTCGGCTACCGTCTCCACTATCCGTCCCCTTGGGTCAGGATTGATCAACGATACCTACCTGGTCGTGACGGAAGAAAAAGACCAGCCCGACTATGTGCTTCAGCGCATCAACCACGAGGTGTTTCCCGATGTAGATATGGTCATGCGCAACATTGCCATCGTGACCCGCCATATCCGCGAGCGACTGATTGCGCAGGGCGAGACCGATTTGCGCCACCATGTCCTGGAGTTTTTACCCACTGTCGAGGATGCCAATCGGTTGTATGCGGAGGTCGATGGTCATTATTGGCGTCTGGTGGTCTTTATCGACCATGCCGTCACGAAACAGGAGGTCAATCCAGAGAGTGCCCATGCTGCTGGACAATCCTTCGGCCATTTTCAAGCGATGCTGGCCGATGTGCCCTGCCAGTTGGGCGAGACCATCAAAGACTTCCACAATATGGAGTTTCGTATTGAGCAGTTGAAGCAGGCTTGCGTCGAAGACCGTGCAGGCCGTTTCGATGAACCCGCCGTCCAGGAGTTGTTAGAGCAACTTGGCAAGCGTGCCGAGGCCATGACAGAGGCGGAGCGTCTTGGACGCGAGGGCAAACTCCCTAAGCGCGTCTGCCATTGCGACACGAAAGTGAACAATATGTTGTTCTCCGAGGATGGCAGTGAGGTGTTGTGTGTCATCGACCTCGATACCGTCATGCCGTCGTTTATTTTCTCCGACTATGGCGACTTCCTCCGCACGGCAGCCAGTACCGCAGCCGAGGACGAGCCCGACTTCTCGAAGATTCAGTTTCGCCAAGATGTTTTCCAGGCCTTCACGAAAGGTTATCTTGCTTCGGCCCGATCCTTCCTCACCCCGCTGGAGATTCAGATGCTTCCCTATGCCGTCGTGCTCTTCCCCTACATGCAGAGTGTGCGCTTCCTGTGGGACTACCTCAATGGTGACGGCTATTGGAAGGTGCAGTATCCCACCCACAACCTTGTCAGGGCTCAAAATCAGTTTGAATTGGTGAAGCGTGTCGAAGAGGCCATGCCAGCCATCAAGGCTTTTTTCAATTCTCAGTTGAATTGATCCTGCCGTGGCTACTTTGTATAAAACGGATCCTGTAGGACTCTATTTCATGTAGGAGTGTCCCTGCAGGATTCTATTTCATGATTTGCAGGTAAGTACCCACCTTGAATACTTTGAAAAGTAAGAGGGAGGGGTTCTTTCCTGTCAGATTGCGCCTTATCAGCGTGGCAAGGGGAGTGTAGATTTGTCTTGCCACGCCAAGCAGGTGCTTCCGCCGAAGCATCTCCACTCCGTCGAGCAACGGACTGTAGCCCTCCAGCTCTTCGCGATAGGCGAAGAGGGTGTGTAGGCTCTCCTCTACCTTGTTGATGTATAGTTGGTTGCTCTCCAATGTATGATAACCGACGGGATTGTCAATATGGAGGATGGATGCGCCCGCCTCCTCCAGTGTCTTTCCGAAGAGTACGTCCTCATACCCGTAGGTCTTGATGTCGGAACGCAAGGGGTGAGTCAGCATCAAGTCGCGGTCTATCATGAAATTGTTGGTTCTGAAGCAGCGGAAGGGGGTCTTGCTCCGAGCTTCAGCCGAGAAGCGCGCCAGACTGTCCAACTCATATTGGTAGCGAAGGCCCTGAGGCTGGGAGAGGCCGTCCACCATCGAACCGCCACAGACCACCTGCGCCTTGCCGATCTGATGGACGTAGCCCCTGATGAAACCGTCTGGGATGAAGAGGTGGGCGTCGATATAGAGCAGCCAGCGGTATCGTGCCTCCTGGGCCAGCCGGTTGCGTATCGTTGCTCGGCCTATGTTGTGCGGTTCCCTCACCAAGCGACAATGGACGAGGTGCAGGATTTCTTCGTTCTCGCGCACTACCGCCTCGTCCGTACTGCAGTCGTCTGCCACGACGACCTCATAGCATAGGTCTTCTGCCACCGACAGAGCCTCCAGTTGGCTCTGTAGGGTGCTCACCTGCGATAAGATACGGTCGTTGTAGGTAGGAATCAGTACAGATATTTCGGTCATAACGGACGCAAAAGTACGAAAAAACAAGCAGAAAACCATCTGCAATGGCAGAAAAATCCATCTCTCAAAGAGAAAAAATGCCAACCATTTGTCTATTCGACAGAAAGTTAGTACCTTTGCAGCCGCTGTCACGAGTTGGCAGCATAAAATTCAATCCACATTAAAGTACAATTTTAAAGTAATGGCAACAAAGATCAGACTTCAGCGCGGTGGCCACAAGGGCTATGCTGTTTATCGCATCGTCATCGCCGATTCGCGCGCGCCACGTGATGGCAAATTCACTGAGAAGATTGGTGTGTACAATCCCAACACCAATCCCGCCACGGTAGATTTGAATTTCGACCGTGCTCTTTATTGGTTGGAGGTTGGCGCTCAGCCCACCGACACTGTGAAGAACATCCTCAGCCGTGAGGGTGTCCTCTTGATGAAGCACCTCCGTGTAGGTGTGAAGAGAGGCGCGTTTGACGAGGCTACCTGCCAGAAGCGTTTCGACGAGTGGAAGCAGGCCAAGGCCGCTGGTACCGAGGCTTTCGCCAAGAAGCTCGCTGATGACAAGAAGGCTGCTGCTCAGAAGGCCCTCGAGGAGGAGAAGAAGACCAACGAGGCTATTGCCCAGAAGGTTGCAGAGAAGAAGGCTGCTGCCGCTGCTGCTCAGGCTGAGGCCGAGGCTGCTAAGGCTGCAGAGGAGACTGCTGCTGAGGAGGCACCCGCTGAGGCATAAAGCTTCTTCTTTTTAAAGAAATTTTAAGAGGAGACAGGTTCCTATCATAGGGCTTGTCTCCTCTTTTTGCTATGCTCGGTACGAGTCCATCTGTCATGTACCCGGGCCTACGGTTATTTTCCAGTCAGAATCTTCTTTGCGTTTTCCACTCGTTCCTGCGTTGGCGAGTTGACTCCATCAAGCGGATAGGGGATTCCTAATTTCTCATATTTGAAAATTCCCAGCGTATGATAGGGCAACACATCGACCCGCTCGATGTTGTCCAGCGTGTCGAGGAAGTGGCGCAGTTCCTGCAGCAGGGCGTCGTCGTCCGTGATACCAGGCACGAGGACGTGGCGGATCCATACCGGTTTCCGAATGTCGGATAGGTAGCGTGCGCAGTCGAGGATGTTTTTGTTGTCATATCCCGTCAGTTGCTTATGTCCCTCCGGTCGGATATGCTTGATATCGAGCAGCACCGTGTCGGTGTAGCGCATCAGTTCCTCAAATTTCCCAAACCACGGTTCCCTTCTCGTGAATGGTTGTGCCGATGTGTCGAGACAGGTGTTGATGCCCCGTTCGTGAGCCTTGCGGAAAAGCTGAGTGAGAGCGCCCATCTGGAGCAACGCCTCTCCACCACTCACCGTGATGCCACCCTTGTCACCCCAGTAGGTGCGATACCGTGCCGCCTTGTCGATCAGGTCATCGACCGAAACGGTCTCTCCCACGCCCGTCTTCCATGAGTCTGGATTGTGGCAGTACTGGCAGCGCATCTGGCAGCCTTGCAGGAATATCACATAGCGAATGCCTGGTCCATCGACCGATCCGAAAGTCTCCGTGGAGTGGATGTGGAGCATGTCGTCGTTGACGCTTGTTGGTTGATTCATCATCTTGCTTTTTATAATGAAAGGCCGCCTGCCCAACACGATTCGATTAGACAGACGGCCCAGTTTTATTTCTCATGCCTCCTTTTTCTTACCCTTTTCGGCAGGAATCAGAGGAACAGTGTGCTTACAGACGCTCGTGCGACTGACGTGCGATCACGTCGAGCTGCTGCTCACGGGTGAGGTCGATAAACTTCACGGCGTAGCCAGAGACACGGATGGTGAAGTTCTGGTACTCCTCCTTCTCCGGATGCTCCATGGCGTCCTTGAGTTTCTCCACACCGAAGACGTTCACGTTCAAGTGGTGGGCATCCTGTCCGAAGTAGCCGTCCATGACGTTCACCAGCGTGTTGGCACGCTCTGTGTCGTCGTGGCCGAGTGCACCCGGGTTGATGGTCTGCGTGTTGGAGATACCGTCGAGAGCGTACTCGTACGGCAACTTAGCCACAGAGTTGAGCGAAGCGAGCAGGCCGTTCTTCTCTGCGCCGTAGCTCGGGTTGGCACCCGGAGACAGCGGAGCCTGTGCGGGACGACCGTCCGGCATCATGCCCGTAGCCTTGCCATAGACCACGTTGGAGGTGATCGTCAGGATAGAGCAGGTCGGCTCTGAGTTGCGATAGGTGTGGTGCTTGCGGATCATGTTCATGAAGGTCTTCAGCAACCAGACTGCAATCTCGTCAGCACGCTCGTCGTCGTTGCCATAGCAGGGGAAGTCGCCCTCGGCCTTGTAGCCGATGGGGAATCCGTTCTCGTCGCGCTCGATCTTGACCGTAGCATACTTGATGGCGGAGATAGAGTCGACCACATGGCTGAAGCCGGCGATACCCGTGGCGAAGGTGCGGCGCACGTTGGTATCGATGAGGGAGAGCTCCTCAGCCTCATAGAAGTATTTGTCGTGCATGTAGTGGATGAGGTTCAGCGTCTTGACATAGACACCTGCCAGCCACTCCATCATGGCGAGGAAGCGGGGCATGAACTCGTCATAGGTCAGCACGTCGCCGTCGATCGGACGGTAGTTGGGTCCACACTGCTCGCGCGTCTTCTCGTCCACACCACCAGAGATAGCGTAGAGGAGACACTTGGCGAGGTTGGCACGAGCGCCGAAGAACTGCAACTCCTTACCCGTCTGCGTAGCGGAGACGCAGCAGCAGATGCTATAGTCGTCGCCCCAGATAGGACGCATCACGTCGTCGTTCTCATACTGGATAGAGCTGGTCTTGACGGAGATCCAGGCAGCGTAGCGCTTGAAGGCCTCGGGCAGGCGTGGGCTGTAGAGCACCGTGAGGTTGGGCTCGGGAGACGGACCCATGTTGATCAACGTGTGGAGGAAACGGTAGTCCGTCATCGTCACCATGGAGCGACCGTCCATACCCATACCACCCACCTCGAGCGTAGCCCATACGGGGTCGCCGCTGAAGAGCTGGTTGTAAGACGGGATACGGGCAAACTTCACCATGCGGAACTTCATCGTCAGGTGGTCTACCAGTTCCTGTACGTCGGTCTCCGTCAGCACACCCTCGTCCAAGTCGCGCTTGAAGTAGATGTCGAGGAAGGTCGAGATACGGCCCACGGACATGGCGGCACCGTTCTGCGTCTTCACTGCGCCGAGGTAGCCGAAGTAGAGCCACTGCACGGCCTCGCGTGCGTTCTGTGCGGGCTTGCTGATGTCGAAGCCATAGAGCTGTGCCATCTCCTTCAGACCCTTGAGCGCCTTGATCTGCTCAGAAACCTCCTCGCGCAGGCGGATCACCTCGTCAATCATCTCGCGGTCGCCCATGGTAGCCAGGTCGTGCTGCTTCTGCTCGATCAGGTAGTCGATACCATAGAGAGCCACACGGCGGTAGTCACCTACGATACGGCCACGGCCATAGGTGTCGGGCAGACCCGTGAGGATGTGGTTGTGGCGCACCAGCTTCATCTCCGGCGTATAAGCGTCGAACACACCGTCGTTATGCGTCTTGCAATATTTAGAGAAGATCTCATGCAGTTTCTCAGAGGGCTGATAACCATAGGTCGTGCAGGCCTGCTCAGCCATCTTGATACCTCCGTAGGGCATGAAGGCACGCTTCAAAGGCTTGTCAGTTTGCAGGCCGACCACCTTCTCCAAGTCCTTTGCGCTCTCAGAGATATAACCCGGGCCGTAGGCAGTCAGGCTTGATACCACCTCGGTCTCCATGTCGAGCACACCACCTTTGGCACGCTCTTCCTTTTGCAGCTTCTGCAACTCGCCCCAAAGCGTGTTGGTAGCGTCGGTTGCGCCTACGAGGAACTTCTCGTCACCCTCATAGGGAGTGTAGTTGTTCTGGATGAAGTCGCGAAGATTGACCTCAGACTTCCACTTGTTTCCTTTGAAACCTCTCCAAGCAGTTTTCATGCAGTTGTCGTTTTTATGATTTAAAAATTCGATTGTTTCATCCCTTGTCCAATGGCAACCTCCTTTCGGATTGTCACCATTTTTATAGGTCTAGTACATTGATTCGGTCTGCAAATATAGCACTAATATTCGGAGCGTGCAAATATTCACCTGAAAAAGTTTCATCATGCACCGCTTTTTTCTGTTTCGGGGGGCAAAGTGTATATCAAATGATAACTTTGGTTACATTTGCTTTTCCTTACAATCTGTTATATAACCGGGAGAAAAACAGGGCGGGGGAGGAGTTGTAATGGCTATAAAACGCGTTTTTCGTCAATTCGCTAACCATTTTTTATCACTTGCCTGTACCTCTTGCAAACACTCTCATAAGATGAAGTTGAAAAGATAACCCAGTAAGACGATGAACAGTGTGATGGTGCCAAAAAACACACCAATGAGGCGCCATGTCATAACCTTCTTGAGTAGTGTGGCTTCTGGTAGCGACAACCCCACGACGCCCATCATGAAGGCAATGGCGGTGCCAAGCGGGATGCCTTTGGCCACGAAGACTTCGATGATGGGCACAATACCCGCAGCATTGGCATACATAGGAACTGCCAGCACTACCGCAAGGGGAACTGTGAACCAGTTGTCGCGGGCCATATAGTGCTCGAAGAATCCCTCAGGTACATAGCCGTGCATCATGGCGCCGATACCTATACCAATGATGACATAAATCAGTACGCTACGCACGATGCCCCATGCTTCACGGATAATGGCTGGTAGACGATGGATAAAGCTGACGTGGTCGGTCTCCCATGCCTCGGTCTGTTGTGTGGACCGCTTCTGAGTCTGTTTCACCCACTCGCTCAGTAGCGGTTCCAGTCGCATCCGCCCCAGCAGGACGCCGCCGATCATGCCCAGCAGGACGCCGCTGACGACATAGATGACCGTGACCTTCATACCGAATGATCCGAGAAACATGGCTACGGCCACTTCGTTGACCAGCGGTGAGGTGATGAGGAAGGCGAAGGTGACGCCCAGTGGTATGCCGCCTTTGACAAAGCCGATGAACAGCGGAATGGACGAACAGGAGCAGAATGGGGTGATGGCGCCGAAGACAGAAGCCAGTAGGTATTGCATTCCGTGGAGCCGATGCGTCATGAGATAGTTGCGCAATCGTTCAATGGGAAAATAGGCGTTGACCACGCCCATCAACGAGCTGATGGTAAAGAGTAGCATCAGGATCTTCACCGTGTCGTAGATGAAGAAGTCGAGCGCAACGCCGAGATGCGACGTTGCGTCGAGTCCCAACAGGTCGTATGTTATCCAGTCGGCCAGTTGCTGTATCATAAGCCCAACGCTTTTCTGACATCGGCCTCCGTAGGCACGCTGCCCTTGATTTTCACTTCGCCGTCGACGACCACTGCGGGAGTGCTCATGACGTTATACCCCATCACGCGCATGATATCGGTGACATACTCCACTTGGACTTCAATACCACAGTCGCCAACCACCTTGTTGACTACGTCCAGTGCCTTCTTGCAACGACTGCATCCAGCGCCTAATACTTTGATTTCCATTGTTCTGTTTTTTTATTAAAAGTAAATGATGTAACATTCATATAATCCTACCATGATGAACAATATGCTAACAATGATCGTTGCCCACCGCTCTATGTTTTTCAACCAGCCATAGAATCTGCCTACCTTTTGCATACTGAACGCCAGTAGCCAGGCGACTATGATCACGGGCAAAGCTGTGGCAGTGGCAAAGACTGCGGGCAGCAGGTAGCCCATCGTGGTTGTTGCGGACATGGGGATAAGCATACCGAAGTAGAACATGCCACTCGTCGGGCAGAAGGCCATGGCAAACAACACGCCCAAGAGGAAGGCGCCCCAACCACCATGTTGTTTCAAATTCTCAGCATTGTTTCCGTTGAAGCCGAACTGAGGAAGCCGTAGGCGATGACTGGCAATCATCAGCACTCCTATTACGATCAAGGCTGGGCCAAGCAGTATCTCGCCCTATGCTTTGTATAGGCAGTTGGATGTCCGAAAGGTATTTGAGGAGCATATCTCAGGCGCAAAGAAGAATGAGGAGCGTCCTGTGCTATGCGAAGCCATCGCCTATTGCAAGGAACACCGCATTTCCACCCTTCTTGTAAGTGAGCTGTCAAGGATGGGTCGTAATGCGTTTGAGGTACTTGCCTCTGTCAAGGAACTCATTGACTGTGGCATCAACCTCTACATACAGACGGAGCAGTTCAATCTGCTGGGGGAAGATGGCAAGCCGTCGCTGTTTGCCCCCGTTATGTTGGCAACACTCTCCACCTGTGCGCAACTGGAATGTGATAACATCACCTTTCGTTTGCAGTCAGGAAGGAAGCAGTACATAGCCAAAGGTGGTAAACTGGGGTGCAAGCCAGCCTCAACCAAATCTGCTGACCAAAAGAAAGAAGAATACAAGGAAGCCATTTCAGTTTTGAAGAAGGGCTATGCCATTAGGGATGTAGCAAAGCTGACGGGAAAAGGCATCAGCACAATTCAACGAGTGAAGAAAGAATTTTGCTAAGAACATACCCCAAATGTACCAATGGTCACGTGTGGTCGGACAGGTAATCTTTGGTGCGAACAAGCAATAAAAGGTAGGGAAATAATAAGGTGAAGGTAGCATTTTGATGCAAAAACAGGGCAAAAAATGTCATCTTTACCTTGTTTAATATGCAGTCCTGCCGTTTTCTGCCGTTTTTTTATTAACTTTGCGCCCATGCAATGAGCGCATGACGAACAATCTACGTTTCATTCATCGGCAAAAGACCCTAACTGCCAATAGGCAAACAAATATACAGAACTCCCTCGCAGTGTTGCATAGAGGTTTGGTCGCCTGTCGAGACACTGCTTGGGGGCTCTTTTTGTAAGATGACTGAAAAAATATGCTTATATTGTTTAATGGTAAAATAATGCAGAATGTATCCCTAAAAACAAATAGGGATAATTCCCAAACCTATCTAGAGTACAAAGGATGGAATTATAGATCTTCATCCACAAATAATCACAAACAAAATAGAGTTCCTTATGTGTCTTTTCCAGATTCATTAAAAGATGGAATTTGGAGTAATTGCAATGTGGGTTATATTGATTTGAATACAATGGAGATTTTCTCGTCAGAGATCACATTAGAGTATATCATTATAAATAGTATTAAAGTTCGCAGACAATCTGGGACTGGTGGTCTTCCTACCCGAGATGGTCATTACGTAGATATCAATTATTCGGAGTATTTTTATAAGATTGAACTAACTTTATTTGGTAAAGATTATAAGAATAGAGAAACCGATAAATATCCGTATACAATTGAATCTTATGATATTATATGGAAAGGTTTTGATAATAAAGAAGGTTGGTTAAAAAAATACTCTTCTACAATTAATTATCTTTTTGTTGAGTTTCCTGAGAAAATTCGCAAATATCTTGAAGGAGAAGAGCATGAGCATTACTTTTTTAAAAGGCCACTTTCTCTGATAAATGTTGATTACTTACAACATGGTTGGCCAATGAAGGGCAAAATATTAATTCCGACCTTATCTTGTGTCACTGCAAGTCATGAATATTTGTTTGACCGAAATAATAGGCTTAATTTGCCATTTACATTAGAGAAAGCATTGTTAACACTACTTACAATTAATGTAGAAAAAAAAGACAATGATATTGTGGTAAAATTTTGTGGCAGCGAATTAAGTTATTTAAATATTTACTTTGCAAGAATATTTGAATTTGCATTTAACCAAAAATTGCTATATAATAAACTTGAAAGGGTCGCATATTGTCATCTTAAGGAGGAAATACCTTATAATTTAAATTTTGAAGATGACATAGCCGCCTATATAGCATGTGTTATGCACTTATATCTATATAGGTATTTTGATTTAGAAGCGAGTCGTCAACTTTACATGGTTTGTATTCCTGAAGACTATAAAGAATATGATGAGATTAGCACCTATCTAACAAACATGCAAAAAATTGTAATTGACGAAAGTTTTTACGATATATATAGACTTGTGTTCTGCTGTAATATAGAACACAAACAAATTGGTCAAAATCGCGTTGGCAGGGATGATCATGAAAGTAGGTACAAATCTTACGAATTTAGGCCAAGAAAAGGTCATAAAATGTCTCAACGTGTAATTAGCAAAATAAACTTGTTATTAGAAACAAAGTTGGAATATCAGGAGGAAAAAAATGGTTGGGACGCACACCCTGAGAGATATTATTATTCAAATTGTTATTCTAGTGAATATTTTTATGGAAGTGCTGAAAGTTGTGATCTTGGCTCGGCAGAGTTAAAAGAGTCGTCTTTTATTTTTGTAAGTAATTATTTCATTATGGAGTACTTAACAGACAAAGAAGATTTTAAAAGGTTTCTATAATTAAGTGTAGATGTTTACTTCGCGCTCATGAAACTCTTAAACGAGAAGTCATCCATTCGACTCTACAGCTTTTCATGATGAGCCAATTGGTCATGCGGCATGAAATTCGGCAGACAAGAACATGATGTTTTTGTCTGCCAATTTCTCGCATTGTCCTTTCTGCATTTACCCTCGTACACCCTGTCACATGACAAATGTTTTAATTGAAAGTTGCCCTCAATACAGCCAGGACATCTTTGTATGTTTGTAACAGTACAGGGTAAATCTCTTTTTAACGACCTTAATTCTTCACTACGTTCCAAACAACTTCAACAAGCCATAGACTACCTCCAGGAGAATGATGCCAAAACAGATGCAAAAGACAATGTATAACCGCATGAAGGTTTTCCTTCCGAAATAGACACCATCGCCTCGGTTGATAATCTCATAGTAGCGGTCTTTGTTTTGTTCAAGCATCTCTCCAACGCCGCATATTCTGCGGTAAAATAATAAAATAATCTCGAACCGCCAAATTTATCCATAAAAAACCTTATATTTGCATATTGAAAAAAAAGATAACGAGCAAGATGGAGAAACAACCCCTTAATCGACTTAGGTGACGTTGTCCAAAACAAAGATGATTATGCCAAAGAAAGATAATACAACCCTCCCCGAGTGCTATCCAGTATGTGAGCATAGCAGTTGCCCTATGGCAGCTACTTGTCTGCACCAGGTGGCTTACTCCATGATGATGGAGAAGAATGAAGAGTATCTGCATCTTATCAACCCCACCCGATGCAGCAAGGACGAAGCGTGCACATACTATCGCAATAAAAAGCCTGTGATCTTCGCTCGCGGTTTCACCAACTTCCAAAAGCGGATGTACCCTCAACAGTATGACAAGTTCATGACTTCCCTTATCCTCCACTTCGGACGCAACCAATATTTCAAGCGTAGGCGTGGCGATATTCTTCTTCCACCTGAGGAGCAGGAAGTGATAAGACAGATGCTCGAAAGGGTAGGAGCAGACTCCAATATGGACTTCGACAAATATGAGGAACATATCAATTGGAATGCCTAAGTAGTGCCACATAAGTGTTACTCTGATGTCAGTTGACAGGAACTGCAGTACCAGCAGACAGAAACTCCAGTACCACCTGGATGGCACGAGGCGAGGTACTATCTTCCCATGGAAATACTTGATTCTGCGAGTCAATTATTTCACGGGAAGGATAAATGGTAAATATCATAAAAGAATTGACGGTTGCGGTAAGAAGTGGTCAACTGCGCATCTGTCGCAACCGAAGGAGCAGCGAGAGTAGAGTCAAGCTCGCTTGAACTCTACCGAGTCGCGTATGAGGACGGCGAAGCCAATGGCAAGAAGATGCTCGTCCTTGTAGGCAAGGATCAGCAAAAAAAAGAGAAGGTAAAAAGAACGACTTGATAATTAAGTAAATAACGAATATGAAAAGTTTTGCACCAAAACCATGGGTAGTACCTATGCCCGTGCTGATTATAGGCACATATAATGAGGATGGCACCCCAAACGCAATGAATGCTGCGTGGAGTGGACAATGGGACATGAAGGAAATAATGATTTCCATGGGCTCGCATGTCACAACAAAGAATCTGGATCGCAATGGCGAGTTTACTGTAGCCTTTGCCACCAAGAACACAATGGTGGCATCCGATTTTGTAGGCATCGTATCTGCCAAAAACGACCCGAAGAAGATGGATAAGACAGGATGGAACATCGAGAAGGCAACTATGGTTGATGCTCCTGTATTCACAGATTTCCCTATGACTTTGGAGTGCCGCATCAAGGAGAAATACGACGAAAGCGAGACCGGCTACTATCTTGTGGCAGAAATTGTCAATATCCTTGTGGACGAGAAGTATTTGGCAGAAGACGGTAATCCTGATATGCAGAAGATGAAACTGATAGTTCTCGACCCAATCCACCATGGCTATATCCAGTTAGGTGACAAAGTAGGTAACGCATTCTCTGACGGCAAGGCTCTGAAAAATAATATGGAAACAGAAAGAATATTGCTTCGCCGTTGGCAAGAATCTGATGCAGAGGTACTTTTCAAGTATGCCTCAGACCCTGACGTGGGACCTCGTGCAGGATGGCCAGCACATAAGTCAGTAGAGGAAAGTCGGGAGATAATCCAGACATTCTTCCATAATGAAACGACATGGGCGATTGTGTTGAAAGAGACTGGCGAGGCTATCGGCTGCATTGGCTACTACACCCATGAAACCAGCAACATTCCTATCGGAAAAAACGACTGTGAGGTGGGCTACTGGGTAGGAAAACCTTACTGGAACAAGGGTATCTGCACCGAAGCCTTGAAACTGATGCTCGACTACTGCATCCAAGTAAAGCATTTGGAAAATATCTGGGCAGATCATTTCACCGGAAATCCAGCATCAGGAAAGGTCATGGAGAAATGCGGTTTCTCTGACACCGGAATGCTGAACAGATGCAGCCAGCTTGTGGGTGGCGATAAGGATATGGTGAAAGTGTTTAAGTACAAAAGATAAAAATAAATAAAAAGAATATGAAGCATAAAGTAAGAGTGACCGTTATAGACAAGAAAATCTATCCGGAACTACAGGAGAAGTATTGCGCCGACCCTAAAGCAGGAATGTGTCTATGCTACAATATTGGCGATGAGTTTATCTTTGAGCGTGACGAAGAGAACGACCATTTCTGGCATGGAGGAATGAATACAGTCGTCAAAACATCCGCTGACCCGAACACAGTAGCTGGAGGTCCGAAAATGCCACATTGCTCTGAGGCATGGGATGCCATTTCACGATATATATACACCGGATTGCAAGGTGGTTCAATCATGAAGGGGTGGATGAAGCGTGAAAACGAAATGATATGCTGTTGTTCTGACGGAACAAGACCAGTCATATTCAAAATTGAGCGTATAGACGAAGAGTAGTTGTGGAATAGATGGAATAAATGGAATAAATGGGATAAACGAACATTAAAACATTTTGGTTATGAAGAAGATAAAGTTAAGCAATGGCGTGGAAATGCCACAACTGGGTTATGGTGTTTATGAAAGATTCGTACTATCGGAGTGAGCAACTTCTTCTCTGATCATCATCCCGAAAGCTGTAGTGAAACCTACAGAATAAAGAGTAAGATTGCGCCAACATGGAGGTTGAGCATGGCTTATCCACATTACTGGTAATACTTTCCGATTTTCAGGTATAAAGAAAAATAGATAATGTGCGTATCTTTGCCTCCGAAAAATAAAATTGCATGTTACAAACGTTTTAGAAATTTAAAGTTTAGAATTATGAAGGATTTTTTCTTTAATACCATACAGGAGTTCAATGACTACATAGGGGTGAAAACACTTCATCCTCTGGTGAGCATTGCGCGTGTAGAGAACATCTCTCCTATTCAGGAGGCTGTGCATCACTACGGACTTTATGCCCGCTTCCTGAAGGAAAACAAGGGATGTAAATTGTCATACGGCAGAACAGAATATGACTTTGATGAAATGACCGTCACTTCGTTTGCTCCAGGCCAGTCGGTTAAAGTGGAACCTAATCCACGAGTACCGCTTGCCAAATATACGGTATTGGCTTTCCATCCCGAGTTGCTCAACCGCACCCAGCTTGGCAAGAACATCTCCCGCTATGAGTTCTTCGACTATACAAGCAACGAAGCACTACATCTATCTGCTGCCGAGGTAAATATCTTCCGTGACGTGCTCTCAATGATTAGTCTAGAACTAGAGCATCCTATAGATAGGCATTCGCGTGAACTCATCGTTTCTAACATCGAGTTGCTGCTGAACTACTGTCTCCGCTTCTACGACCGACAGTTTATCACACGCGAGGAGATTAATCATTCGGTGGTCAGGAAATTCATCTCTCTGCTCGATGAATACATTGCCCGGAAGGCGGAGCGTGAGGGCTTGCCCACCGTGGCCTACTTTGCCGACAAATGCTGCTATTCGCCTAAATATTTCGGGGAATTGGTTAAGACTGAGACTGGCCAAACCGCTAAGAGCCTTATCAACGAGCGTCTGCTTTCGGCTGCCCGCCAGCTACTTGTGGATGAAACCCTCAGCATTACGCAAATCAGCCAGCGCCTCGGCTTTGAATATCCGCAGCACTTTGTCCGCTTTTTCAAGGCGCAGACGGGCAAGACTCCAAGCGAATATCGCAAAACTGCGTAGATACAATAATGCATGTATAGAAAAACTATTATTACGATTATCTGACAGAAACGAAATATCGGTAATGTCTTCCGAAAACCAGGTATAAGCTCTTTAGAAGAATGTGCGTATCTTTGCATAAGATAAGCTGCACTCGGCAATTTGAAAGCAAGCTTTCATTGCGCTCGTTTGCATTATCTTTGCACCAGTTATTAATTATCAAACAAAAAGGTTTAATATGAAAAGATTGGTCTTGCACATTTACATCATGTTCATGGCACTAACGGCTATGGCCTGCCCAAGCAATGAGGTTAAATTAGTACAGGATTGGGACAAGACTTTTCCTAAAAGCGAGAAGGTAAATCATGAGAGAGTAACATTCAAGACCCAATACGGCTTTACTCTTGCTGCAGACCTTTATATTCCGAAGAACGCTGAAGGAAAGTTGTCTGCCATTGCCGTGAGCGGTCCTTTCGGAGCAGTGAAGGAGCAATGTTCAGGGCTCTATGCACAGACCATGGCAGAGCGTGGATTCATCACCATCGCTTTCGACCCTTCGTTTACAGGCGAATCTTCAGGAGAACCTCGCCGTACGGCTTCTCCCGAAATCAATACGGAAGACTTTCTGGCTGCTGTAGATTACCTCAGTATGCGAGATGATGTTGATGCAGGGCGTATCGCCATCATTGGTATTTGCGGTTGGGGTGGAATCGCTCTGAATGCGGCAGCACAAGATCCTCGCATCAAGGCTACTGCAGCAATAACCATGTATGACTTGAGTCGCGGAAGCGGGAATGGTTACTTTGATGCGGATGACAGCGAAGAAAGCCGATACTCGGCACGAAAAGCATGGGCTGAGGCTCGCACAGCCGACCTCAAGAACAAAACGTTCACTATGGCTGGCGGCGTGGTTGACCCATTGCCGGAGGATGCACCGCAGTTTGTAAAAGACTATCATGCCTATTACAAAACGCCACGTGGTTATCATAAGCGTTCGGGCAATTCGAACGACGGTTGGCGCACCACGGGCTGCCAGGCTTACGCCAACACCCGTTTCCTCTATTACATCAACGAAATCCGTTCGGCAGTACTCATTGTGCATGGAGAGAAAGCACATTCCCGCTACTTCGGAGAAAGTGCCTTCAGATATATGATGGATGGAAAAGCGGAAGGCTACGATTTCGTGCGAAAGCCAAACCCCGTGCCAGCCAACAAACAACTGCTCATAGTCCCAGGAGCCTCTCATTGCGACCTATACGATGGTGGCGGAAAAGGAATGATTCCTTGGGACAACATCGAGGAGTTCCTGAAGAAGAATTTAAAATAATATGAACGAAGAAATAAACAAAGAAATAAACTAAGAAGATACTCTTCTGTCGATTCTTATGAAAAAAATTGCAACATTCATCATATTTACGACTATTTCACTCAACATAATGGCACAACAGAAAATAGTACAGACAGCAGGGCGCACCCAATTGGGTGAGTTTGCCCCAGAGTTCGCCCACCTCAACGACGACATCCTCTTCGGAGAAGTATGGAGCCGCAATGACTTACTTTCATTGCGCGACCGCAGTTTGGTAACAATCACTTCGCTTATCAGCCAAGGTATCACCGACAATTCGCTGAAATATCATCTGCAGTCGGCAAAGAACAATGGCATTACCCGCACGGAAGCGGCAGAGATCATCACTCACATCGCCTTCTACGCAGGCTGGCCTAAAGCCTGGGCTGCCTTCAATCTGGCAAAGGAGGTATGGAACGAAGATGTGAAAGGAGAAGACGCCAAGGCTGCTTTTCAGCGTGAGATGTTCTTCCCTATTGGCGAACCCAACACCGCTTACGCCAAATACTTCAAGGGCAATAGTTATCTGGCACAAATATCCGACAGTCAGATACCTTTCTTCAACGTAACCTTTGAGCCTGGTTGCCGCAACAACTGGCATACGCACCATGCTACAAGTGGCGGCGGACAAATGCTGGTAGGTGTAGCCGGACGTGGCTGGTATCAGGAGGAAGGCAAGCCTGCGCAGGAAATCCTCCCCGGCACAGTCATCCATATTCCTGCCAACGTGAAGCATTGGCATGGTGCTGCTAAAGACAGCTGGTTTGCCCACCTCGCTTTTGAAATACCTGGCGAGAACACCTCCAACGAGTGGCTGGAGCCAGTGAGCGATGAGGAATATGGCAAGCTAAAATAACAATAAGATATCACCATTTTGCAGCCCCATTGAATACAGGATATTGAGGAAAACGTATATAGCTAATAGGCGTAAGAATCTGCCGATGAAAGCTTCAAACGATTCGCATAAGCACCAACGCAGCAGTTCACCGGTTCAATTATATTTATGAGTCAAATTAAAAAGAAAATGTCACATCATTGAAAAAAGAGGTGAATGCCGCCCGCGACGCACCATTGCGGCGCATGGAGATGGCTGCTGGCAGCACACCGCAGGAGCATAACGGCAAGGGAATGCCGACCGCTACTGATTTTATCACAGACCGCCAGCCTGTCCCTGCCAAATGGCGGGCAAATGTTTTTTGGGGTACAAAGGCGTGCATCAGCCCGGCGATGAAGAACCCCAGCAAGATGTATGGTGACATCTCGTTGGGCATGAATAATAATGAGTTTAACAATTCCATATTTTGATAGCAATACAGTAACCTGTACATAAAAAATTTAATTTATAATAGTGTTGCGGAATTAGGGTGATAAAGTATTACCGGACATCAATAAATCTCAAACAAGGTTTTGTCCCTTTTCACAATAGTGTTCTTTCCGTGATCAGCATCAGTCGGCTTCTCAATGGTTATATTTTTTAAGGCAAAAAACAAAAGGCCTCCATCGTCTGCATCATGCGACGACGAAGGCCTTCTATTGGGCGTTTATACTTTATTCTTTATTAATTGACGTATTTCTTCCCGTTCTTCACCACGATGCCCTTGTAGGTCTTGCTCACGCGTTGTCCTGCCAGATTGTACATGGCATCGCTGTCCTTCGCAGTCTGGTTGCCACTGTTCGTGCTGTCAATGTTGTCTGTCACCGCATCCGTGTAGAAGAAGCGGGTGATAGGCTGTTCCAGTTTCGGCGTGCAATCGTCGTTTACGTAGGGCCAATCCACGCTCTCGGCATATTCGTCGAAAGAACGCCTGTCGCTGAAGTACGACATGGCTTTCTTCGGCATGTCGGCATTATAGAAGAAATTGAAGTCGAGGGTATTGCAGCATTCTGTTCCCTCGAAAGTGAACGTAAGGAGCAGGTTCTTGTTGCCACTGTAGTTGATCGGCTTGTCAAATGCGATCTCCAGTTCGCCGTTGCCGATAAGGTCGTAGAGTTCGCCCGCATACTCCATTCCTGCCACGGCGACCGTCGCATCCTTGTAGTCGTAAAACATATACAAGCCCGCCTTGTCGTCGTAGTCGAAGTTTGCATCATCGATCTCCTGTGCCCAAACTTTCACGGTGCGAGGGTACGTGCCATAGGCACACTCGTTACGGAAAATGAAGTTCACCTGGGTTATCGCCTTGCCACCCATCTTGGCAAGTTGCTCCTTGGTGTAGATAATCTGCGAACCTGTCATGCTGTGCGAGAAGTTGGTAGGCGCTGCGGCCCATGAGTATCCGTGCCCCACATACACATCGTCTCCTGTGCCGTCAGCGAGCATCTTGTCGTATTTTCCCAAGGTGATGCTGTTTTCGGGTTCCGGAGTCTTTGTCATGATGATGTTCTTTGTCGTGTCCTCTCCGGGTGTGAAGGTCACGTTCTCCTCGCTGTAGTCCTCGCATCCACCGCAGGTCACCTCCAGCGTGTAGGTCTTGTCGCTTTTCACGACTTTGATCTTGTAAGTTCCATCAGTACCCGTCGTTGCCTTATACACCAACTTATTGTCGTCAGTTGCGGTCAGTTTTACCACAGCGCCCTCTTGGGGTTCTCCGTTGCAGCTCACGGTTCCTGTCACCACCGATGGATACTCTATTTTTCTCATCGTGATATCTTGCGTCTTTGTCTCACCCGATGCGAACGTATAGTGGTCGATGGTATAGTCCTCGTAGCCCGCTGCCTTGGCTGTGAGGGTGTATTCCTTATCTACATTCTCAGCCTCGATGTTCAGGGTGTATTTTCCTTCTGCATCGCTTGTCACCTCGTACTTCGTCTCACCGCTCGTCAGCGTCACGGTAGCACCCATGATCGGCTCTCCGTCGCAGCTCACGGTTCCTGTCAGTTCAGCCGGCTTCACCTCTGGCTTTGCCGCCTCTTGATAGGTGAACTGGGTGAGAGGCTGCGCCAACTGGGTGGCATGCGACACCGTGTAGCCCGCTCCTTTGGCGTAAGGCCAGTCTTCCGACTCGTGGTAGTCGGCAAACGTCACGTTGTCGCTATTGGTACTCATGGCCATGTTTTCGGCATCAGTATTGTAGTAGAACTCGATGTCGCTACTCGTTTCTGCCGTCTCGTCGCCATCGAAGGTGATGGTGACAAGCAGGTTCTTGTCGCCGCTGTATGCGAATGCCTTGTCGAATGCCAGATTCAGTTCTCCGTTCAGACAGTAATAATCCACAAAGTCCGTGTCAAACGCATAGTCGGTCAGCACCTTCTCTGCATCGTCAAAGTCGAAATAGGCGTATGCCTTCTTTTCGTCGTTGTAGGCGAAGGCATCATCGTCGATCTCCTTCACCCAGACATTGATCGTCCTTGGTATCGCAGAGAAAGAACTTTGGTTATAGAACACGAAGCTCATACCCTTGACCTCTTTTCCAGCCATCTGTGCCAACTGCTCTTTGGTATAGATAAACTGTGATCCCGTATGCTTAACATAAAACTGTGTTGGCGCTATCATCCACCAACTTCCTTGATAGCATTGGTCTTCGTTCCAGTCGCCAGCCACTACTTCCTCGTAATTGCCCAGCGATAGCGTCTGGTCATCAGCCATTGCCCTTGTCAATCCCATTGCAAGAAGCAAGAGGGTTAGAATACAATTTAGCTTTTTCATCATTCTCTGTTTATTATAACGCTTTTTGTTTTGTCTTTGAACTATTCGTTTGGTTCATGTTCACTATTTCACCACCACTTTCTTGCCGTTGTGGATGAAGATTCCCTTCGACGGGTTGATCACCCTCTGTCCGGCAAGATTATACCAGTTGTTGTCATCGGAATGCTTACTGGTAGCGAGGATGTCCTGTACGCCGTCAGTTTCCGGATGGTATATTTCCGATGTGCGACTGTTGAGATCCACCTTCACGAGGTCGGTGAACGGACTCACCACGAAGGTGTATGGTACCGAACCGTTTGGCGTGCTCCAGTCAGCGGCCGAAGCATAGCAGTCGTAGTAGAGCACCCTGGCTGTCGTGTAGCGTGTGGGAGCCTGGATGGTGCATGAGGTGATGGAGTCTTTCGTTTCAGCGTCCACGGCATCTACCGCTTCGTTTCCGCCTACCATGTAGTTCACCACGTCACCTTTCTTCAGCGTCTGCTTCACCTGGATCCGGTCGAAATAATCGGGACGTCCAACCTGTGCCGTATTGTTGATCACGGAAAAGAAGAGATCTTTGCATCCATTGTCGAAATCAAGCTCCACGTCTGCGATGCCCGTTGCACCACCTTCCACCACAGCCTTTGCAGTTTTCACTTCTTTGCCGTTGGCGCCATGGCTCTCCACCCTTATTTCGTCCCCATCGCTGCAGTAGGCGCTAATGATGATTTTATATTTACCATTGTTACCGCGCAAGTCCATATAGGGCGAGTAGATCAGTCCTGCCACCATACCAGAGATAAAGTTTGGAAACCCGTATGCGCTCCATCCGTAGGTGTCAGCGTAGTCGTACGCAGAGAGATCCACGTATTCCTCTTCGCCTCCACCTGGTTCGATGATGCTTCCGAAATCAATACCGTTGAACCC
>OHLC01000331.1_pt1 | contig 29895 bp, 29 predicted proteins | sample 1568981 | NCBI WGS metagenome assembly OHLC01 (sample SAMEA3879510, study PRJEB24766) | human gut metagenome | biome: human-associated habitat; feature: feces | place: USA | collected 1985/1987 | reverse complement strand
AAAACGTATTTTCAGTGATTGTTTCCGAATTGTTAAGACACAAAAATAAGTAGAGGTTGTCCTGCTCATGTATGAGAATCGCCGTTTGCTCCGAACGAAGTTCCTGCCCCTGTTTGTGCAACGGCGTTGACGGAAAGTCGGTATCACGTCCGGTCGGCTCATGAAATTTTCAAGGTGCAGCTCCCGTAAAAGAAAAATACCGCCCACGCAGCGCAGCGATGATTTTGTCGGGTGAATCGGCGGCAAAATGAATCGGGTGTGTTGCGGGGCGGTTAATCTTTCAGGGATGATCCACGGCGAGGCAGTGTTCAAAATGAACACGACCACATCTTGTGGATGGTTTCAAAGCAATCCACAAAATCGGTGGGATTTGTGACAGAGAATATCATGGTTTGCAGGGTGCGTCAAGATGGTTTTGTAAAATTTATTGTGCTAAAGCGGTAATAGTAGGACTTATCTACTGGAAATTGAAGCATCTTGCAAAGAATTTATGCGCACAAATTGGAAAATCAGCACATCTGTGCTATACTCAAAGCAGAATTTGTTGAGCTAAAACGGAGGTATTGAACCATGGCAGAGAAAAACACCGCCGACATTGGATTTGAAAAACAGATTTGGAATGCTGCCTGCGTGCTTCGAGGCAATATGGATGCTTCAGAGTATAAGGGTGTCGTCCTTGGTCTTATTTTCTTGAAATATATTTCGGATCGTTTTGAAGATAAGTACAATCAGCTGGTTGCAGACGGTGATGGCTTTGAGGAAGATCGTGACGAGTACACATCGGAAGGAATTTTCTTTGTGCCTGCTGGTGCGCGTTGGAGCGATGTTTCGACAAAGGCACATGACCCGGAAATCGGTCAGGTAATTGACGATGCAATGCGCGCTATCGAAAAAGAAAACGCGCGCCTAAAAGATATTCTGCCGAAGAATTTTGCGCGTCCAGAACTGGATAAACGTCGGTTGGGCGAAGTCGTTGACCTGTTTACGAACATCAAAATGATTGAACACGGCAGCGAAAAGGACATTCTGGGACGCACTTATGAATACTGCCTGTCGATGTTTGCAGAGCAGGAAGGAAAGCGCGGAGGCGAATTCTTTACACCGTCCTGCGTTGTGCGGACGCTGGTGGAAGTGCTGCAACCGTTTAAGGGACGAGTGTATGACCCTTGCTGCGGCAGTGGTGGTATGTTTGTTCAGTCTGCAAAATTTGTAGAGAACCATAGTGGAAATATCAACGATATCTCGATTTATGGACAGGATTCCAACCCGACCACATGGAAGCTGGCACAAATGAACCTTGCCATTCGTGGCATTGAACCCGACCTTGGAAAGTATGCGGCGGATACATTCCTTGACGACCAGCACCCGACCATGCGGGCAGACTATATTATGGCGAATCCCCCTTTCAACCTGTCGAACTGGGGTGCAGAGCAGCTCAAAGATGATGTCCGCTGGCAGTATGGTATGCCGCCTGCAAGCAACGCGAACTTTGCATGGCTTCAGCACATGATTTATCATCTTGCGCCGGGTGGCCGCATGGGTATGGTGCTTGCAAATGGTTCTCTTTCCTCTCAGTCTGGCGGTGAAGGTGACATCCGCAAAAATATTGTGAATGCTGACCTTGTGGACTGCATCATTGCCATGCCGACACAGCTTTTCTATACGACCCAGATTCCAGTTTCGCTCTGGTTTATCTCTAAACGTAAGAAACAAGCCGGAAAAACGCTGTTTATTGACGCCCGTAAGATGGGTGCTATGGTGAGCCGCAAGTTGCGTGAATTGACCGATGAGGATATCAAAAAGATTTCCGATACCTACAATGCCTATGTTGAGGGCACACTGGAAGATGTAAAAGGTTTCTGCGCAGTTGTTGATACGGAGAAAATTGCAGAACAGGATTATATTTTAACGCCGGGCCGTTATGTTGGTGTTGAGGAACAGGAAGATGATGGTGAACCTTTTGAAGAAAAAATGGTTCGGCTGACCTCAGAACTTTCAGATTTGTTCAAGCAATCGCACAAGCTGGAAGCAGAAATCAAGGAGAAGCTGGGGGCGATTGGATATGAGTTATGAAACGTATCGCGTTGCCGACCTAATTGATGAAATTGCGATGGGTCCATTTGGCTCAAATATTAAAGTATCTTGTTTTGTGGACAGTGGAGTGCCTGTCTTAAATGGCAGCAATCTTGAGGGCTTTTCTTTGTCTGAAAAGGCGTTCCGCTATGTCACAGAGGAAAAAGCTGATTCTCTTAACAAAGCGAATGCACATCGCGGAGATATTGTAATAACACATAGAGGAACGCTTGGACAGATAGTTTTTATTCCGCAAGATTCAAGATATGACCGGTATGTGATTTCGCAATCTCAGTTTAGGGTTAGATGCAATGATAAAGTTTTGCCTGAATATCTTGTCTATTACTTTCACACTCCGATAGGGCAGTATAAACTTCTTAGCAATGCCTCACAGGTTGGTGTCCCTGCACTGGCAAGACCGTCTTCAACTTTTCAACAAATCGAAGTTACGCTACCTGAACTGAGTATTCAGAAACGTGTGGTCGAGATTATCACCACAATTCAAAGAAAGATTGAGAATAATCAGGAGTTAAACGATAATTTAGCGGCTTAGAGCTGAATACTCGCGATATCAATTGCGCCAGACATTAGTTTAGGTAACAGACTATCTCTTAGCATAGCAAGTGAATGATTTTGCTCTTCCAAGATTTTTTGTTGCGCAAAGATTGGCGCACAGAAACTATTAAATTGGTCAAGTGTGTTCCGATCAGGAATGATGGCGGGGATATTCTTCATGGCACTTCCTGAAATTTCTTTGAATGTCGAGCCTGATGCTGCACTCTCAATAACCGGAAGACTGTGTTTCAAGAAAAAGTATACAAACGCTGTTCCAATTTCCGAGTAAGGTATAACAGACTTAAAGCCTTGATTGGTTGTAACTTCATTAGATGCAATTGCAATATATCCGATGGGAGCACGTGATGAAAACAATACTGTACCTTTGGGCATGACTGTTGCACTGCTGTTCTTCAAACCAAGTTCTGTGATATCATTTTCGCCATGAGATATGAATTTGGACTTGTTGATAGATAAATCTTTTGGCGTTATCCACGCAATACCATTATTGGTATAGTATTCAGGCTTGGTTTTTGAAGGCGTACTACCGCCCACAACAGTTCCAAGGTCACTTATTGTGCTGATTTGCCACATGGGATTTGCATTGTTGATAAATAATTCTTGAAAATAGGTGGCGGCTTGCTGCTCTAAATTATCGTTTATCATAATTTTAATAACTCTCACCAGTGGCGGGAGATTCTATGGAGAAACTGCCACTGCCGTCGTTCTCTGAAATCGTAATAAGGAGATACGGCGATGAAAAATCAAATTATCAACGAGATACAGCGAAAAATGCTGCCGTATCTCAATAACGAACAGTTGCTGCATTTGAAAGCAGTGCTGGAAGCGTCATTTCAAGGTGTCATAATTGAAATGGGTGAAGAACAGCCAAAGGCTGAGGAACAAGATTCGGCAGCAGCGTTCATTACGGCAAAACGGATAGAGGGTTGCTCCGAGAAAACATTGACTTATTATTCAAAAACTATCGAAGCGATGCTGAATGATGTTGGAAAATCACCGCAGCAAATTACAACGGACGATTTGCGAAAATATCTGACGGATTATCAAACACAGCGGCGGTCAAGCAAAGTTACGATTGATAATATCCGGCGTATTCTTTCCAGTTTCTTCTCGTGGCTGGAAGATGAAGATTTTATTGTGAAAAGCCCTGTCCGCAGGATTCACAAAGTGAAAACCGCCAAAATCATCAAGGAAACGTATACGGATGAAGCGTTGGAGCTGATGCGTGACAACTGTTCAACAGTACGAGATTTGGCGATTATTGATTTGCTGGCATCTTCTGGAATGCGTGTCGGGGAATTGGTGACACTTAATCGGGAGGATATCAATTTCAACGAGCGCGAATGTGTTGTATTTGGTAAGGGCAACAAGGAACGATTGGTATACTTTGACGCACGGACGAAGATCCACCTTCAAAATTATCTGGATGAACGGTCAGATAGCAATCCAGCGCTCTTTGTGACGCTGAAAGAGCCGCACGAGCGATTGATGATCGGTGGCGTGGAAACGATGCTCCGTGAATTGGGACGGCGATTGAAGCTAAATAAGGTGCACCCGCACAAGTTCCGGCGTACATTGGCAACATCAGCAATTGACAAGGGAATGCCGATTGAACAGGTGCAGCAGCTTTTAGGACACCAGAAAATTGACACAACGATGCGCTATGCAATGGTAAAACAACAAAATGTGAAATTGGCACATAGGAAATTTATTGGTTGAGGTACAAACATGGCAATATGGAAAATAGATGAGCTTGGAGAATTTGTTACCCTGAAAAGAGGATATGACTTGCCCCAGCAAAAGAGGAAAAATGGCGAGATTCCAATCTTTTCCTCTTCCGGTGTAACGGGAACACATAATGAAGCAATGGTTGAAGCACCGGGAGTAATTACAGGACGATATGGAACGATCGGAGAAGTTTTTTTTGCAGAAACATCTTTTTGGCCATTAAACACAACTCTGTACGTGGAAAATTTTCATGAAAACGATGAAAAATTCGTGTACTATTTTTTGAAGACACTTGAATGGAAAAAATTTGCATCAGCAAGTGCAGTTCCTGGAATCAACCGAAACACTGTGCACAAAGAAATTGTTCGTTTTCCAGATTTTGAAACACAGCAGAAGATTGCATCTGTTTTATCAACGATAGACAAGAAAATCGCAGTAAATAAAGCGATAAACGATAATTTAGAGCAGCAAGCCGCCGCATTGTTTTCAAGCCTCTATAATCGATCAAATACTGAGGTTAGATACACCGATTTAATACAAATACTCGGCGGTGGAACCCCCAAGACAGGCGAAACCGCGTATTGGAACGGTAATATTGCTTTCTTTACTCCAAAAGATGTTGGCACACCATATACATTTATCACAGAAAAGACTATTACAGAAGAGGGACTTTCACATTGCAATAGCCGACTATATCCTGTGAATACAGTTTTCGTTACGGCAAGAGGTACTGTTGGCAAAGTTGGTCTGTCCGGAATTCCGATGGCTATGAATCAATCCTGTTATGCACTTGTCGGCAAGGAAACACATCAGCTTCTTGTCTATTTTTACACCCTCAAAGCTGTTGATAGACTTAAGCATAAAGCAAGTGGAGCTGTATTTGATGCGATTACCACTAGAGATTTTGATTCAGAGCAAATCATGAAGCTATCTGATGATGATGCTAAAGCGTTTCTCTGTGTTGCAGAGCCAATGTTTCAGGAGATGCTTAACAATAGTATCGAAAACTTGCGGCTTTCAACACTACGGGATTTCCTGTTGCCCAAGCTAATGTCTGGTGAGATTGACGTCTCTTCCGTTCAGCTCTAAGCTGCTAAATTATCGTTTATAAAAGAAATGAAGGAATAACATGGATAATTCGGACAAAACACGAACCAGTAGCCATGACAGTTGGGTTGTCTGGGATCTGAATGGCTATTTGGACGGAATTTCGCTGATAAAGAATGAAATGGCTAATGTGGAACCCGAAGAGAGCGCGAAGCATTATTTCTTTCGAGGACAAGCCAGCTATGATTGGAATGTTATGCCGGGAATATTTCGTAACGGAATGTTGGCGCACGAGTATGATATGATTCGTGCTGCGTACATACGGAACCCAAGAGACTTCGGCGATACGATAACGGCGTTTGAAAAGCTTGCAAAGTTGCAGCATTACGGACTGCCAACAAGACTATTGGATGTTACAGAAAATCCATTGGTTGCTCTGTTTTTTGCGTGCCAGACCAATCAAGATATATCGATTTCAGATGGGAAGACTGTGTTGTTGCCGCCAACAGACGGACGCGTTTATTTTAAGCAGGAGTATGGAAAATCGTATGACGATGACGAGATTAAGGTTCTGTCCTATTTGGCAACAGAAAAGATAACAGGAAACTTCAAGTTGGAAACGTTACTCGACAAGCTTCAGAAGGAAGGCATCTATTCAAAAGCTGATGCGGTCAATTGCAGAAAAAATGGATATAAGAGTATCATTGAAATCATTCAGAACAACTATTTTGTTTTATCAAATCTTAATAACGAACGTTTGAAAAGGCAAAATGGCTCATTCTTGATCTGCGGACAATATAATATTCAGATCGCAGGAGAGGGGGCTGGAGAATACATTATAAAAAGAGCCTATAAAAATGTTCGGGACGAATTTGATGAATTCAGCTTTAGGATCCCGGCAGAATCAAAAGAGCACATTCTAAGGGAGTTGGATTTTTACAATATAAACGAAGGAAGCTTATTCCCTGAATTGGAACACCAAATGGCGTATATAAAAGATGTTCATGTAAACATGCCATCCCTACAAGATGAGCCATTTGAAATGTTTGATGTGGCTTCAATGAATGGTGATACTGCAACACTGGAGAAAACACCACATGTCGAAGATAGTCAAATCGTTAGAGACATTTTGAAAAAGAAAATCAATCCGATTCTTTTTGATGAATGTTATGTTGCAGTTCAGGAAAGCTTGATTCCTGATTGGTACAACAAAGAAATTGGGCAGAGTAAGGCACGAAAAGCCTTAGCAGATACCTTACAGAAATATTCATCGATGGAACGCCCTATGGCAAAAACTGTGTCAAAGTCAATCATTGACGATATAGTTGATGCCATCACAAAAGAGCTCGAAAAAAATCAAGATTGATTTATTGGTGGAGAAAGAATATGCTTTTCAATGAAGACACCTTTGAACAAGCCATAATCGAATTGTTTGAGAACATGGACTACACCCATATCTATGCTCCCGATATGAACCGGACTGATTACAGCCGCCCTCTGCTGGACGATGCTTTGCGGGATTGTCTGGTGCGGCTGAATCGCAGCCTTCCGGCTGTGGCAATTGATGAAGCCATCCTGAAACTGAATGATTTTGATGCAGGAAGCCTGTTGCAGAAGAATATTGTCTTTATGGACTATCTGCAAAACGGTATCACGGTCAAATATGCAGTCAAGGGTGAAGAACGGTCTTCGGTAGTAAAGCTGATTGATTATGCAGATGCAGACAAAAATGATTTCTATGTGGTAAACCAGTATACCTTCGTGGAAAATGGAAACAACCGCCGCCCGGATATTATTTTGTTTATCAACGGTTTGCCGTTGGTTTTGATCGAACTGAAAAGTCCTTCCAAGGACGAAGTGGGCGCAGAAAACGCATACAACCAGATTCGGAACTACATGAAGGACATCCCTTCGATGTTCTATTATAATGCAATCTGCGTAATCAGCGACCTTTCGACCAATAAGGCGGGAACAATCACTTCTGGACTTGACCGTTTTATGGAGTGGAAAACAAAGGATGGCGATTGCGAAAATACGGCGTATGCGCAGTTTGATACCTTCTATGAGGGGATGTTCCAGAAAGCCCGGTTGCTAGATATTCTGAAAAATTTTATCCTGTTTTCCGGCGATGGGCAGAAGCCGATTAAAATTTTGGCTGGATACCACCAGTATTTTGCAGTGCGAAAAGCTATCGAAAAGGCCAAGATTGCCACTAAAACGGATGGCAAGGGTGGTGTGTTCTGGCATACGCAGGGCAGCGGGAAATCGCTGTCGATGGTATTCTACGCCCATTTACTGCAAGAAGCTTTGGATAGCCCCACCATCGTTGTGATGACGGACCGCATTGACCTTGACGATCAGCTCTACACGCAGTTCGCCAAGTGTGCGCCGTTTTTGCGCCAGATACCTGTACAGGCAACCAGCAAGGAAAATCTAAGCAAGCTGCTGGATGGTCGAAAAGCAAACGGCATTATCTTCACCACGATGTTCAAGTTTGAGCGTGGCGAGAAGCCACTGTCCGAACGTAGAAATATTGTGGTAATGGCGGATGAAGCCCACCGTGGACAGTATGGTTTTGATGAAAAAATTGTCATCAAAGAAAATGAACAGGGTGAAAAAGAAGCACATACGGTCATTGGCAATGCCCGTATCATTCATGATGCCCTGCCGAATGCAACTTACATAGGCTTTACAGGAACACCTATTTCGGCAAAAGATAGAAATACGCGTGAAGTTTTTGGTGATTATATCGATATTTATGATATGACACAGGCGGTGGAAGATGGCGCAACGCGTCCGGTTTACTATGAGAGCCGCGTTATCAAACTCCACCTTGACCAAAATACGCTGGCCTTGATTGATGCGACCTACGATGCGCTGGAACAGCAATCGGACGCTGCAACGATTGAAAAAAGCAAAAAGATGTTGGGGCAGATGGAGAGTGTGCTGGGGGCAGACTCTACCATTCAATCGCTGTGCGAAGATATTGTCAACCATTACGAAAAGTACCGCGCTAATCTTTTGACGGGCAAGGCGATGATCGTGGCGTATTCGCGCCCGATTGCGATGAAGATTTATCGAAAACTTCTGGAACTGCGCCCGACATGGAACGAAAAAATCGGCGTAGTTATGACGGGTGGCAACAATGACCCGGAGGATTGGAAAGAAATCATCGGTACAAAATCTCACAAAGAAGAACTTGCCCGGAAATTCAAAGACAACGATGACCCGATGAAGATTGCCATTGTTGTGGATATGTGGCTGACAGGTTTTGATGTGCCTTCACTGGCTACGATGTATGTTTACAAGCCAATGCACGGATACAATCTGATGCAGGCCATCGCGCGTGTCAACCGCGTGTTTAAGGACAAAGAGGGCGGCTTGATTGTAGATTACGTTGGCATTGCATCTGCCCTCAAAGCCGCTATGAAGGAGTATACCAAGCGTGACCAGTCCCGATATGGCGATATGGACATTGCCAAAGTTGCTTATCCAAAGTTTCAGGAAAAGCTTCAGGTGTGCAAAGATTTGTTGCACGGCTTTGATTTCAGCGGATTTATTGGTGGTTCTCCGTTGATGATGGCAAAGCTGGTCACTGGCGGCGTAAACTTTGTTCTGGACGCAAAAGCACCCAAGCGCAAAGATCTGTTCCTGCGAGAAGCTCTGTTGCTGAAACAGTCGCATTCGCTGTGTTCCAGCATGACCACGGAGCAGGAGCGACATGAAGCGGCCTATATGGAAGCAGTCCGTTCTACGGTGGTGAAGATCACCTATGGTGGGAGTGGCGGCAAGACACTTTCTTTGAAAGAAATCAATGCTCAAATCAATGAACTGCTGAAAGCAAGTATCCAGAGTCAAGGTGTTATCAGTTTGTTTGACAGTAAGAAGGCAGATGAAAATATCAGCCTGTTTGACCCGGCGGTGTTGGATGAAATTTCAAAAATGAAGGAAAAGAACATTGCCGTAGAAATTTTGAAAAAACTTATGGCAGAGCAAGTTTCACTGTATAAACGGACAAATGTTGTGCAGTCTCAGAAGTTTTCAGAAAAGATTACACAGTTGATGAACTCTTACTACAATGGCTTGATTACAAACGAGGAGGTCATCAAGGAACTTCTGAAAACGGCACAGGAGATTACAGAACTTATAACAACGGTAAAAAGCTGGGCTTGACGCAGGAAGAACTGGCTTTTTACGATGCTCTGACAAAGCCGGAAAACATCAAGGATTTCTACCAAAACAATGAACTGATTGACTTAACCAGAGAACTTACGGAAATGCTGCGCAAAAATCGGACAATAGACTGGCAGAAAAAAGAAACTGCTCGTGCGAGTATGCGTAAGATGGTGAAGCACCTTCTGAAAAAGTATAAGTATCCACCGGAAGATTATGATACGGCAATCAGCACGGTCATTAGCCAGTGTGAGATGTGGACGGACAATATGACGATTTGAGGAGGAAGAGTAAAAAATGACATTAGAGCAAATTGAGTCCATCTTTAATAAGCTCCAAGAAGGAAGTTCCTTAAGCCTTCAACTCCTCAAAATTAAGGTGTCGGCAAAAAATAAAACAAGTTATTCTACTTGTAAGGTCAATCTTTCACCAGAGGGAAGACTGACTCATTTTGTTGGTGAAATTTCTGATCATTACAAAAAAGAATTTAAGAAATATCATACCGTAAAAGAATATGATGGGAGTGCTGATGCACAAACAATTTATGAGCTACCAGCGGAAAATGTATTGATTTGTGATGAATTTAAAACACTTCAAGAAGCGATATCGAAACCAGATGTGGAAATTAATCCTTTGAAATTTTCCGCATCGGCTCAGCTAATCAAAGAAACCCTAAGTATAAATGGAGAAGATTATCGTATTAAACTTTTTTCAATGCAAAATCCGATTACAACATTGCGGCATAAATTTTGGGAATCGAGTGGCACATTTAGCGAAATCGATAACAAAGTACTTTCACTCAGAACCAACTTGGATATTATAATAATAGACGATACAACTTATATGCTATCCATGGCAGGAGAAAAACTTTTTAATATAGAAAGAGCATATAAGGGAATCTGTTTGCAAAAAGTTGCAGCAGTAGAAAAAATGCGCATTGTGACAGATTTTGAGTTGTTTAGGACATGTGCATCAAGTGGCCATAATCCGAGAAGATTTGTGGCTTTTAATGACGAGCATTTAAAAAAGTTAGAAAATTCGGATGATAGAAGACGTTTGGCCGAAAAGTTTGGTCTTCCGTTGCTTGAAGGAAAATTCGACACAACACAAAACGGTGTTTCTGAAAAGCTTGTTAAACTGCTATGTAATAAAGGTATGGTTGACCCATTTGATGATCTTCCGATGGAAGTGTCCAGTCCTCGAAAGTGGGAGTGAATAGAGTGTCAAAACTTTTTACAAGCGCATTGTTTTTCATATCATTTGCGCCATTATGGTTGTCTGTTATTTTTGTTGACACTGTGAGCCTTTTAGAAGATACTCAGTCATCAGGTATAGAGAAGATAGGCATTTCAACAATACTAGTTGTCTTTTCAATATCTCTTGTTTTCGTGTTAAAAAAACTTCGAGTAGAAGCAAACTCTGAAGCTGAAAGATATACAATACTTACTGTTACCGAAGAAAAAACGGTGACATCAGAATTTTTACTTTCATATATTTTACCATTGTTTGCATTTGACTTCACACAATGGAAAAGCGTTGCGTTGTTTTTGATATTTTTTCTCACACTTGGTTTTTTGTGTGTTAAGCACGAAACATTTACAGTAAATATTGTGTTAGAGGTGTTTGGCTATCAATTTTATAGATGTGATTTGGAGGATGAAGATGGAAACGGTATCACATGGATGATTATTAGCAGAACAGACCTAAAAGGATGTGTTGGAGACAGTGTGTACCTTAGACCGTTGAATAATGAGTGCCGGTTGAATGCTTCAACTCGATGAGATATAAATCTGAAAAATTAGGTGTTGACTTTTAAATCTTTTCCATGTAAAATTTAATTAAAGAATACTATTATTGAAAAAGTGAAAGGCTACTTTATGGGAAAGATGATTTTAGATGACCTCCGCAAGCGTCTGGAACGTCTGGACGAAGACGCAGACCTGATGATCGACAATAACGACCGCTATCAGATGGTGATTGTAGGTGGCAGTGCGTTTATTTTGTTGGGCAAGCTGACCCGCGCTACTCATGACATTGATGCCTTGAGTGTTCCGAAAGAACTGTACAGTTTGCTTGGCAAGTACGACATCAACACCGATGTGGAAGCCTACATCGACAATTTCCCATATAACTTCCAAGACCGGCTTCAGCCGCTACCCTTTGGTGGTACAAAGGTGCAGTTCTACACACCCAGTCTGGAAGATTTGGTGATTGCAAAGCTGTGCTCTTTCCGGGACACCGACAAGGCAGACGTAGAGAGCGAGGCCGTGCGGAACTCTTTGGACTGGGATTTGCTGGAACACCTTGCAACGGATGAAGATGAACTGAAAGCCAGCATCTTGAACGACTGGCGGTATCGGGATTTTTATATCCGTTATCAGGAGTATGTGGAGAGGTGGAGACCATGCGAAAGCTGACATTTGAGGGTTTCTTGAAGCAGTATGTGGCAGAGCTTTCCGGGGTGCAGACGGCTAGTATTCATAAGCTGGCAGATTGTCTGAGCGAGAATCCCCGCCTGAAAGAACCGTTGTTTCTCTATGCTTTGGCCTTTGATAAAGTAGAACTGCTGCTCCGCTACACCGCAAACAGTACGATTGCTGCGGAATATGAGCAACTTTCTAATCTCTATTCGCTGGAGCAAATGCTGGTGCTTCTTGAAAAGCAATCATCAGAACTGCCGGAAGGCTATTTGAAGGTTTGGCGCAGCTATTGCTCGGTGCGGGATACCTCTCTTGCGGACAATGATACGAAAGCGTTGATCCATCGCCGGGTATTGGAACTTCAGCAGAAAAAGAAACTGACGAATTATCGTCTCTACACAGACTTGAAGCTGAATCCCGGCAATGTGAATGCATGGCTCAAACATAACGATTCCAGCAAAATGAGCCTCGACTGTGCGCGCCAGATCTACAAGTATGCAAAAAGCTACCCATCTGTTCGATAAAAAAAGGAAGTGAGTCTATGACCGCCGTAATCTATGCCCGCTATTCATCGGATAACCAGCGCGAAGAATCTATCGAAGGCCAGATTCGGGAATGCACAGATTATGCGGAAAAGAACGGCATTACGGTCATCAAGCACTACATTGACCGTGCATTCTCTGCCAAAACGGACAATCGCCCGGAGTTCCAGCAGATGATCAAAGACAGCGGCAAAAAGCTGTTTGATGTTGTTCTCGTCTGGAAATTTGACCGCTTTGCCCGGAATCGTTTTGATAGCGCAAACTATAAGATGATCCTGAAAAAGAACGGTGTCCACCTGATTTCCGTTATGGAACCCATTGCCGAGGGTTCACAGGGCATTCTGGTGGAAACCCTCCTGGAAGGTATGGCGGAATACTATTCGGCAGAGCTGTCCGAAAAGGTGATTCGTGGCCAGACGGAGAATGCTTTGAAGGGAAAGTGTACTGGCGGTACGGGAACCATCGGCTATAAAATCGACGATGACAAGTTCTATCATCTTGACCCGCTGACCGCTCCGCTGGTGCTGGAAGCCTTTCAGCGGTATGACAACGGCGATAAAATGGTGGAGATCGTAAACTTCCTCAACGACAAGGGTGTCCGCAATATGCTGGGCGGCAAAATGACCCACAGTAGCGTGAACACCATGCTCAAGAACCGCCGGTACATTGGCGAACTGTCTTTCCGGGATATCGTTGTGCCGGAAGCGATTCCAGTTATTGTTCCGAAGGACCTGTTTGACCGGGTGCAGAAGCGTCTGGATAAGAACAAGCGTGCCCCTGCCTGTGGCAAGGCAGACGAGGAATATCTGCTGACCACCAAGCTGTTCTGCGGCAAGTGCGGTGCGCTGATGTTCGGCGAAAGCGGAACCAGTGCCACCGGACGCACCTACTATTATTATAAATGCGCCAACGTCAAACGGCGCAAGGGCTGCAACAAAAAGACCGTGCAGAAGGACTGGCTGGAAGATATGGTCGTCCGGGAGACTATGAAGTTGATTCAGGACGATGCGGTGATCGACAAGATCGTTCAGCTCGTCATGGATGTCCAGAATCAGGAAAACACCACGATTCCGCTGCTGGAAAAGCAACTGCGAGAGGTCAACAAAAAGTTGGACAACTTGATGAAGGCGATCGAGGACGGCTTGTACACCCGGACAACGAAAGAGCGTCTGGAAGCGCTGGAAAGCCAGAAAGATGAGTTGACTGTAAAAATCGCAGATGAAAAATTGAAGAAGCCCAGCTTCAATGAGGATTTCATCCGATTCTGGCTGATGAAATTTAGAAAGTTCGATATTTCGCAGAAAAAGCAACGAAAAGCGTTGATTGAAATTTTTGTCAATGCCATTTTCCTGTACGATGACCGGATGCTGCTCACGTTCAACTACAAGGATGGCACCCAAACTGTCCGGCTTGAGGACACTTTGACCGCTGACTCAGCGGAGGAAAAAAGTTCGGATTTGTCCAGCTCTGCTGGACCATAAATCCAACGATTTCACGTTAGAAATCGTTGGATTTTTTTGTTTATAGGCTGGCCTCATTTGGTTTTGACCACAATTTTGACCACAATGCCAAAGATTTTATCTGGTCTAATTAGTGCCGTTCCGTCCAATTTTCAGGCCGAAAATGCCTCATTGAACAACTGGATCGCACTCTGCCGAATGGATTCCTGAACATGGAGATAATGCTCAGTCATTTCGGTATCGGCATGGCCTACGATGCTCTGGATGGTCTGGATATCCACGCCCAACGCCTGCATCTGCGACACATAGGTGTGGCGGCAGCTGTGCGGCGTGAGCAAGCGGACATCGCCCGCTTCTTCCAGAGATTTGCGGAACACATCCCGGAAATGGGTGGGATTGCAGGGCAAGCCGGTCTTGGGGCTTTCCCAGATGAACTGATCGGTGGTATCCCGCAGCTTGATGGCACACGGGCGGACATTCAGCGGCACCGGAATATCCCGGATACTGTCTTTGGATTTCGGACTGCCGATGCTGACTGTACCTTTTACGACCTTTACTGCCTGCCGGATGTGAATGACAGAGCCATCTTCTTCAATAAACTGCGGCTCCAAAGCCAGAAGTTCCTGCATTCTCATTCCAGTGCCGAGTAAAAGCCGAATGCTCAAGCCCATGCGGTCATCGGGCAGCACCTTCATCAGGTGTGCGACTTCCGCTGTGGTAAAGGCTTCCTTGCGTTTTGCGGTGCCGGATGCCCGCATCTTTTCAGCAAGCCGGACCGGGTTGCGGCGCACAAGGTCATTGGCTTCTGCCTTTTGAAAGATCTGGTAAAGCATCCCTCGTGCCTTGCTGATATAAGAATCCGAGCGGCCATCGCGCCGCATCCCTTTCAGGAAGTTTTCAATGTCGATCGGGCGTATGACGGTCAAGGGGCGATGATAAAATCCCTCTTTGAGCATTTTCAGGCAGTATTTGTAGCTTTCCTGTGTCGTGGGAGCGATATTATCCTTGTGACCCTCGAACCATGTATCGGCCCAATCTTCAAAGTACAGGATCGTGTCCAACTGGACACCGCTAATAAGCGCATCCTGATACTCTTTCAGTTTGAGCTTGACCTCTTTCTGGGTCTTGCCATAGAAGGTCTTGAAGCGCGGCGAACCATCTTTCTGGTAGCCGTCCATCATACGTAATTCCCAGCGACCATCGCTGCGGTGGCGAAGCGTACCCTCGCCGTGTGAACGTTTGCTTGGCATATTGCCTCCTTCCTGATGTCAAGTCGTTTCGGGAATAGTATAGAAAAAGAAACCTCTTGAATCAAGGATGTCAAATCAGCCATTTACGCTGTCCGTGATCCACTGAAGAAAACGGTCTTTGGGTACGACCATCCGCTTACCGATGTGGAGCGTGGGAAAGCCGTCCGAACGGAGCAGGATGTAAGCGTTGGCGCGGGAGATGCCCAGCGCAGCAGCGACATGATTGGCTGTTAGGGTGATGGGAAGCTGCTCATACGAAGTGAACTGAGAGCGCATAGAATACCTCTTTTCTCTATATGTTGTGTTAAGTGAATACAGGAACACTATATATTGCGCTTTGATATGTAACAAGGGGCATCTGCGGTTTGCGGATGCCCCTTGTGTATATGGGAGGTATGCCTGTGAATATCAAAATTTCATCGGCAGTGCGTCTTTTCTGCACTTGCCGTTGTAGGCGGTGTAGATGGGGAAAACGTATTTTTTCCATCCGCGCAGCTTTGCGGGGTCGTCCTGCCCGATGCGGTAAATATCGACCGGGTGGATGTTGCGCAGCGCACGGAGCAGCCGTTCTTCGTTGAACTCACCGTGGTATAGTTCCACAAAGTGCATCATGCCTTTCAGAACAGAGGCCCGGAACGAATCGGGCTTGCCCTCCCATGCTGCCACGATGAGCCGCATCGTTTCACAGTAGAGCGGTTCGCCCATCTGCTTGTAGAGCCGGAAAGCCGTACCAACGCAGCCGATGCGGTAATCGGTCAGCTGCTGGCTGTCATAATTGAGACTCAACCCCACCCGGTTGGTGGCTGCGAGAAACGCCTTGGAAATGGCATCGCCGCCCACCACCTTGGCACGGAGCCTGATGCCTGCCGTCAGCGGCGCAGAGAAGCCGTTCTGCTCGGCAAAGAGCAGGGCTTCCTGCTCCACGGTCATGCCCGTGTACACCTTGCAGAGGATCGGCAGATCCTTGCCGCCGTTGCGGAGGATGCGCCCCTCGATGGTGTGCTGCCCATCCGTTACGATGAACTGACCGTTACGGAAACTGACCTTCGGCTCATTTGCCACATATTCGTTGAAGTGGGCGGCGATCAGTTCCACACGCTTGCGCTCCACACCACGCTGATACAGTTCGCGGGGATAGACCAGCTTGCTGCTGTGGATGACCATGAGCTGGTACGGCGGGTTGACATGGATGAAGGGATTGGTGTTGTCTTTCAGGCGCATCGCATTTCCTCCTTGATCCTCCAGATGTAGGTTTCGGCTTCTTTCAGGATTTCAGCAACCTGCTGCTTACGCTTTGGGATGGTGAGCAGGCTGGGGTTAAACGTGAAGCTATATTCCAGCCGCTGGATCATTGCGTGTACCGCAGCTTCCAACTCGGTGTACAGCATCATGTCCTCGACGCTCCCAGCGTCCTCAAAGGACGATTTGATGGGTGTGTAGGGATAGAGGGGCGGCTTACCGTCAACCACCTCAGGCGGCGCGTAAGCCGCCGTAGAGCGGATGATGGGCGGAAGCCGCTGAATGCTCCCCATCGGGTTCAGGGCGAGACTGGCACGGACAGCATCATCCACTCGGTCCATTTCCTCCGGGGTGAGGTGTCCGAGGAATTTCAGCACCCTGCTCTTGTCTACGGTAAAAATCTGCTCTGCCTGAACGATGGATGGTACGGAGAGAAACTCGTTCACCAGCAGGCAGTGGGTCGGTTGGGTATACTTTTTTGCCGCCTTGCTTGTCAATGTGGCCACGATCAGCGTGGGCGAGTAAAAATTTCCCACATCGTTCTGAAGAACGACTGCCGGACGATTCCCGCTTTGTTCTGAACCGATGGCGTTGTCAAAACGGGTGAAGAAAATGTCTCCACGCTGGAATTTCCAGTTTTGAATCAAAAGCTGCCCTCCTTTTGCAATATGTACACCGCCCGCTGCACCTCCTTGGCAGTGGGCGGTGTGTTTGTTCAGCGGTTCATCACAACGTAGTCATGACCGCGCCGGGTCTGGCAGACTGTGCAAGTGTCCATGCTACGGTCTGCGCTGGGAACAATGGCGATTTTGAACGCCTTGGATTCTACAAAACTGCAAAGGCAGACACCGCAGAGCGTGCGGATGGACCGGATCATCTCCGGGGTCAGTTCCATTTCCTCGTAGATCGCTTGATCTAAGTTGGTACGGTCGTTTTCGTTCATAAAACCTCCTATGTAGGACGAAAATGTAGATATATGGAATAAGTAAAAAGAACAGGCGTGGACGAAGACCGAAAACAGCATTCGGCCACGCCTGATTTAATAAGTTAAGGTCTCGCATATTCGCCCTCGGCTCCCTGCGAGTGGGGCATAAACATCTGGCAGCGGACTTGTACCGCTTCATTGGCATTTCAGCCACCCCGTCTGCTTTGTGACCGGGCCGCGAATTACGGAAGTATCATTATCGGAGTACCAGATGATGGAACTATTCAGTTTTCAAAGAACAGGAGTGCAGACAGTTCGTTCAGCGGCTTTCGCCATCTGGTGAATTGCCCTTACACTTACGAGCCATCGAGAAGGCTCATTCTACACCCTGAAAATCAAAGTTCTTCAAAAATTTAGTGATTTTCAAAATTCGCTTACTAATACTCTGCTGTGCAATGCCATAAACTTTAGATAATTCTACGGTGCTGTACTTCTCATGGAAGTACAGCGTAACGAGCTGGAGTTCTTCGTCAGAGAGTTTCTCCAAACCCGCGTGTAACCGCTCATTCTGAATTTCGCCTACCCATGTAAAGCGCGTTTTCGTTTCATGGTAGGTATCCGTTACGGTAATGGCTTTTTCATACTGCTTGAAGTCGCTGGTTTCCGTGGCTGTACTATCATCGGTGGTGTCAGAAACCGTCAGTGTGTTGGTGATGTAGGCACGTTCGCTGTTGAGAACACCCAAATCAAACTCGTACATAGCCTGAATTGCCTCTTCGCTCATTCCTGCTTTGCGGTACTGCACACGAAGATGCTCCCACTTTGCGTTCAGCTTGCGACGTTCATTGCCATTATTGAAACTCATGTGTAACCTCCAAATTTTCGATAAAACGTGAAATGTCGAAAATTTGGAGATGCTACGGATATTTCGCCACTTGGGGCAGCCACGAAAAGAGGGCAAACATAAAACCTGCTCCTTTTCGGGAGCAGGCCATCTGAAGCTATAAAAAATAGCCGGACAACAGCCAACCGAAGGATTTTCAAGCGAAAATCTTTCAGTCAAGCTGCTGCCCGGCTATTTGGTGCTACGTTTCATACATCACCCGGAGGTGACGGCCCGTTGCTCGGTGCGAACAGTCCATATTCAGAGTGCTTTGCACCCGATTCTTATGAAACCAATGCTTACTTGGCTCGAATGGAAAGGTTGAGCCATAACATTTCCCGGCAACGCCAGCATTTTATGTGGATGAATCCAGTGCAGTCGGCGGTCATTCGATAGAGCTTTATATTGCACTTGGGGCAAAACTGCCAGTGTTCTGTAATTGCTTCCTTCTTATGATCGAGCATGACTTTCCCTCCCAAATATAAAGTTTGCTGCGGTATTATGGGAGAAACGGCGGACTGCGGCACTTTTGTTCCAAAAGCGCAAAAACGCCAGCCTCCCATTGAGGGAAGCTGGCGCAGTACAACATATCGGCACAATTGAGGGTGATAAAGCGGAATGATTGTGCCGGTTTGTTGGCATTCTGGTCTACGGCAGCAGACAGGCTTTTTTTGATGCGTTACCCCAATAAAAAATCACAGTTACCTCCACAAACGGCAACTGTGATCGAATAGCGCGTGAAATCGCCCGGACGAGTTACCGTTTTTTTATAACTCGACCGGGAAACGCAAAAATCGGCACGATAGGACAAAATCACTGGAATGATGATGTTATACCGTTCTTTCCGCAAGAACGATACAATACTATTGAGGTGATGATGATGCCGAATGCGGATGCGATTGCTTTAGGAAAGCAGATAAAGGCTGTCCGAAAAGCGATGAAAATGACACAAGAGCAACTGGCACTGAAAAGTAATGTTTCGGTGAAGTATATCGCCAATATTGAAAATGGAAAACAGAATCCTTCTTTTGACATTTTAAGTTCAATTCTCCATGTTCTGCCACTTTCCTTGGATTCGGTTATCAACCCGAACTTATCAGAAGCAGAGCGCGAATGTCGAGAGTTAGAATCGATTTATTTTGCTTGTCCGCCAGAAATGCAAAAAACGCTGTTGGATGCCACAAGGTCACTCGCAATCCATTTGACAGAACTTTCAGAACAGAACAAAAACACCTAAGCTGACAGAGTGGACGTTACGCTTCTCTCTGGCGTTCTTTTGTCTGAATACGCAATATTCTAACAGGTCATTCAATAAAATTACGTGAAAAGCAAACGAATTACACAATAAATTTCTCGTAATCAGTCTCGTTGTGGATTTTGAACCTCTTTTTCAATGGCAAGATCATTTTCTAGCGTATCATATAGTTCTTGTGGGGTACGGCATAAGACTGCGTAGAAGTTGATAGGAGCACCCTCATTAAAAAGCCGTACATACCCCCATCGACATGGGAGAACCTCTAAATAGGATGCCGTTTGCAAAAAATCTTCAAACTCTCTCAGAACATCTTCGAAGGATTGCATCTTACCGCCTCCTAAAATCTTTTTTCTATATTTTAGAAAAGATTATTTCCGATTGCAAGGATGTCAATTTTTATCTATCCAGCTAACGATAAAAGCCATACTCAAGGTCTAAGTTACCCATTGAGTATGGCTTTTATCGTTATAAGGAATCTTTTTTCACTGAAATGTTCGGCATAAATTGGTAGCCGAGGTTGGAAATCGTTCGAATATAGACAGGTACAGCTCTATCATCCTCGATTTTTTGCCGGATGCGTCCAATTGTATTGGTGACAGCAGTCAGGCAGCTTTCACTATCCTGATGCCACACGGCTTCAAATATCTGCTCTTTTGTAAACAATTGCCCCGGATGCCGTGCCATTAAACTTAAAACGCCATATTCGTAACGGCTCATGTACACTTCCTGTCCGTTTTTGAAAACACGACGGTGTTCTAAGTTTATTTCCAGACCGGGATAATTCAAAGTGTCTGGCGCAGCACGGTTCATTTCAATCCACTCAAAAATCGTCTGCTCTTGGGGAGGGCAGTGATCCTTCGTGATGCGAACAACAACTTCAATTTTTTGCATAGAAGTGATTCTCATTTAATCGTTCCCGGACGCATGAAGTTCCATAAAAACCTCCCTTGCTTAAAGAAGTTAGACAGCCCAACCAAGGCTTTCCTGCTGAATATGGAACAGCTTATGATACAGACCGTTCTTCTTCATCAACTCATCGTGGGTTCCATGCTCTACCAACCGTCCATTGTCAAGGACGAGGATTTGGTCTGCATCTACAACTGTACGGAGGCGGTGGGCGATCATAATAACCGTCTTACCTTCCACCAGTTTGGCAATCGCCTTTTGAACCAGGACTTCATTCTCCGGGTCAAGGGATGCTGTTGCCTCGTCAAGCAGAATAATGGGAGCGTTTTTCAGCAAGGCGCGAGCGATGGAAATACGCTGGCGCTCACCGCCGGAAAGAGTGCTGCCGTTTTCACCGAGAACCGTCTGATACCCGTCCGGCATCTCCCTGACAAATTCATCACAATAGGCGGCTTTGGCCGCGGCAATCACTTGATCGTCCGTTGCGTTTGGATTGCCAAGACGGATATTGTTCATAACCGTATCATTGAACAGGGTCACATCCTGGAACACGAAAGACATATAAGACATGAGGCTTTCCGGCTCCATACTCTTGATGTCTTTGCTGCCCACGGTGATCTTGCCCTTCTGAACATCCCAAAAGCGGGCAATCAGTTTGGAAATCGTGCTTTTACCGGAACCGGACGGCCCAACGAGGGCAGTCACGCTCCCTTGGGGGATTTTGCAGGAAACATCTTTGATGACATCTTCCTGATTGTAGGCAAAAGTCACATGGGAAAGTTCAATATCGCAGTTCGGGACCGTTTTCCCGTCACCGTCCATTGCAGGAGTGGTGAGCAGGGTACGCATACGACTTGTAACTACATTCAAATTCAGCAGCGAGGACAAATTCGCCAGGATTGCCAAAATAGGGCCATAAATCCGCGTGACCATCAGCAGGAACATGAGCAAAGGCAGCAGTTCAATTTGTCCACTGGTCAGGAGGATAGCACCGACAAAGATTGTAATGCCAATACCTGCCTGCAAAATCATGCTGGCGCTGGACATAAACACACCGACAGCCATCTCCACTTTGATGGCGATTTTTTTCATTGCTAACAGAGCTTTATCCAATGCGCTGAAATGAGAACCGGACAGCCCGCAGGACTTGATGATTTTCATGCCTTCCAGGTATTCCTGTACCTGGTCAGAAGCAGCCAGCTTTGCGTCAACCTGTTTTTCAAACAGTTTCTTTTGATGGTTCCGGCTGAGCCAGATAATGAGGAAGGCAATCGGGACCGTGATAAATACACACAAAGCAAGCCGCCAGTCAAAGAAGGCCAGCAGGATGCAGGTCAGGGTCACCGTGATGCCGTTTGCAATCAGCGGAGGGATCGTGCTGCTGAGCAGGGATTCCATGCTGCTGCAATCTGCCATCATATTTGTGGTCAGTTCGGAAAGGTCCTTGGTGTTAAAGAAATTCATCGGAAGTTTCCGCAGATGCTCCGCAATCCGAAGCCGGGTCGTGTTCGACTCTTTATATGAGGCAATATAGGTTTTGCGGTAATCGTTTTTGGCAGCCAGAAATACCAGAATGGCCGAAACAATACCCGCGCCCCACAGCATCCAGATATGGTTCCACTGAATGGAGCCGCCATTAACAAAGGGAGTCAGAATTTCACTGAAAATCATAACAGTTACACAGAACGGAAGAAGCATAGCCAAGTTCGTCAATGTGCAGGCGAAGATTGCTTTTTTCAGATCTGCGTAACCTTTGTCTGATAAAAAGAGAGCTTTTTGTAATCTGCTCATAGTTACACCGCCTTTCCGCTGATTTTCCAGCCAATCGCTTCTGTATAGTGGTTCCACATTTGCGCATAGCGTCCGCCTGCGTCCACCAGCTCGTCATGCTTTCCTTCTTCGATCAGGTGCCCTTTCTCCATGACAATAATCTTATCTGCATTGCGGATCGTGGAGAGGCGGTGTGCGATGATGATAACTGTCTTACCCTGCATCAGCTTTTCAAAAGCTTTCTGGATCAGGTATTCATTCTCCGGGTCGCTGAACGCTGTTGCCTCATCCAGCACAATGATGGGCGAGTCCTTGATAATGGCCCGCGCAATGGCAATTCGCTGGCGCTCGCCGCCAGAGAGATGGATGCCTTTGGAGCCGACCACCGTGTGATACCCGCCCGGTAGTTTGGAGATGAACTCGTGGCACTGCGCCGCTTTCGCCGCCGCAATCACTTGTTCCTCACTGGCCGAAGGATTGCCCATACGGATATTATCCAAGATACTCTGCTTGAACAGGAAAATATCCTGGAACACAAAGCTGACATGGCGCATCAGGTCATCCTCCGCCATATCGCGCACATCTACGCCGCCGATGGTAATGCTGCCGGAAGATACGTCCCAAAACCGAGAAATCAGATTGGCAATCGTACTCTTGCCGCCGCCGGACGGGCCGACAATAGCTGTGATCTGTCCCTGTTTTGCTGAGAAAGATACATTTTCCAGGGCTTTCTCGGAAACATCCCCCGTGTAGGAAAAGCTGACATCGTGGAAAGCAACATCATCCCCAACAGGTTTCTTAGGATGAGATGTTTCCGGCATTTCAGGGATGTTCAGAATTTCATCCATCCGAGCCACATTCCCATCAATCTGCATGAACGATTCGGAGATATACATGATTTTGTTCAGTACACCGGAAATTGCGGGTACAAAGAGCAGATAGAAAATGAAGGTCATGGCAAACCCAGCAAAATCATCCGACCTGGAGCCGATTAAAATTCCGACAGGTACAAGGATCAGATAAACATTATTGATGATTGTGGTGAAGGCGGGCATGCAGTTCTGCCAGCCCAGGGAAAATTTCAGGACCCACTCTGTATATCCGGTAATTGCTTCTTTGAGTTTTTTGAAAGAGGATGCGGTCTGGTTAAACGCCTTTACAACCGACATTCCACGAACATACTCTACAGAAGCGTTGTTCATTTCTTCCAGGGCTTTTTGATATTTCCCCATATTCTCTTTCATCTCGCCACTGCCAAAGCCAATGAACTCCGCAACAAACGCCAGAATGATACCGACCAGAGAGGCAAGACCGAACCGCCAGTCAACGGCCAGCAGGATGATGACCATGACAATGGGAGCTGTAATAGAAGCGACAAAATCCGGGAACTGATGAGCAATAAAGCCCTCTACGCTTTCAATGTTTTCATCCATGATTTTCCGCAGACGTCCGCTGCCAATCGTCAGGTGATACCCAAGTGGAATTTTCGTAATATGGTCTGCAAAGAGAACCTTCAGCTCGTACAGCGTTCCGAACGCTGCCATGTGTGAACTGAAAATAGCCAGAAAGTACAGCAGGATATTCGCCACGATCCCGGCGAGCGCCAGCCAGCCATAATTCATGACCATCCCCATATCCAACTGATCCAAGTTCGGGAAAACACCGATAATTGAGCGGATCATAAAATAGACCGCTATGTACGGGATGAACGAAGCAATGGCCGCCAGTGACGAAAGAACCGCAGCTAAGAATACAAGGCCCTTTCTGTCAGAAGCCAATTCCATGCATCGTGCCAAACCCGTCTTTGGTTTTGCCTGTTTCGACTTTGCGTTTGACATAGCATTAACCCTCCTTAAAATTGAAAGTGGTGAGGTTGGCAATCCCTAACCTCACCACTCATTTTATCAACCTTTGAAATTGCCTGCCACTCCATAACTCTGTTCCACTGCCCAAAATAGCCCAAAGATACCATGGAGTTAGCCACAACTATATTGCCCTTAGACAATGCCTGCCTTCTGGAAATGCTTTTTGAACACGCCTTTTGCAATCAAAGCGCCGACGATGCCTGCAACGAAGGTCACAACAGCGATGATGACTACCATTGTTCCATTCATAAAGCTATGCAGTTCCGTCAGATACTCGGCGCTGACGCCATTCGACGTAGACATATCATCCACATAGCCGGTCATAATGACCATAGGGAGATAGGTTCCCAGCGCAAAGAACATCATATACACGGAATAGCCAATGGTATTCAGCCAGAAGCTCTTGTAGTGGCCGATACGGGCCAGAAGCTCCGCAATTACAGCACCGGCAATAAAACCGACGGCAACCGCCCAGCCTGCGCCAATCAGAAACTCGATCAGGCCGATCACCACACCGCTCAACAGAACGCTCCCGGCCTTTGGCACTTTAGCGCGCATCAGCATATAGATAATGCCTCCAGGAATTGCAGCAATGGTGCTCCCAAATGCGAAGGTCACCACGGTAGCTGCGGAGGCAAAGATGCACACCATTACCACAGCAAAGAATAACACCGTAAAAATGCCCAGTGTGATAAAATCCTTTGCTTTCATTTTGTCGGATGCCCCGACAGGTTTTGCTTGTTCACTCATACAGATAGCCCCTTTCTATATTTTGTATATAACTAAGATGAAGTCCTTTCATCCACGCGAATGACGCGGGAACAAATCTTCATCAGTAGTTCATTGTCATGGGAAATCACCAAGATGGCTTTCCCTCTTTTGGACAGCGCACTTAAAATTTCTGCAACACTCTCCATGTTTTTGTAGTCCAAGCCGCTTGTAGGCTCATCAAAAATAAGTACCTCTGCATCTCGGAGTGCCGCAACGCCAATCGCAGTGCGCTGCTTCTGACCGCCAGATAGGGACATTGGATGCCGCTCTTTATAAGTCGTCAAATTCAACTCATCCAGAATATCGTCTATTCTCTTTTCGTCTTTATCCTTCTGGTCAGATAATGCCAGCAGCAGTTCCTGGTAAACGCTATCGGTAAACAGTTGATAATCCGGGTCCTGCATGACAAGATACGCTTTCCTGATCCGCCGTTTACTTGGGACCATACTGTTTTTGTATAGAACTTCTCCACAGAGTTCCTTCTGCAAGCCACATAAGGTCCGGGCTAAAGTTGATTTCCCACAGCCATTTTTTCCTACCACGCCAACAATTTCTCCTGGGTAGACACGAAAATTCAGGTGCTGCGCCACGGGTTCCCCTTTCTCATAGCCAATCGCAAGATCTTTAACTTCGACAGCCGGGGGCTCGTTTCGAGAGGGCATCGTATCGGGAAGCTCTAACCTTGTAGGCGTATAGCTTCTAAGTCCCAGCGCCTTGATTTGCTCGGCATTGAATAAAGCGAAATCACTGGCGGACCAAGATTGTTTCAGCTTACCATGCTCCATAAGGACAATGCGGTCGGCAATCCCATTCAAGAAGTAAAGGCGGTGTTCGGATACAATAATCGTTTTTCCCTGCGCCTTAATCAGTAAAAGTAGCCGTCGTAGTTCTTGAATGGCCTCTGGGTCCAGGTTTGACGAAGGCTCGTCCAAGACAAAAATATCAGGATTTAATGCGTAAACGCTAGCAAAGGCTATGGTCTGCTTTTGTCCGCCGGACAAGTCAAACAGGTTGCGATCCTTTAACTTTTCAATATGTAATTCCCGAATAGTCTGTTGATAACGATCCAGCATCACTTGATAGGGCATACCCTTATTTTCCATACCAAACACAATCTCGCTGTCCGTATCCAGACTAAAAAACTGACTGCGTGGATTTTGGAAAACGGAGCCTATCTTGTCCGACAAATCGTGCGGTTGGATCGTGCGGGTATCAACTCCGTCAATGAGAACCGCCCCGGACATTTCCCCTTCGTAAAAGTGGGGAATAAGCGTATTTATCAACCTGGTTACACAAGTCTTTCCACATCCAGATTCGCCAGTGAGAACAACACACTCCCCCTTTTTAATCTGCAAATTGAAATCTTGCAGATTTTCCTGTTCAGCGCCGGAGTATTGAAAAGATACATGGTCAATATCAATCATCATATCCTCCCATATATCTGGTATTTGCAGAAAAACAGCACAACGAAGGCAACAAGAAAGAAGCACAGTACCATCCAATCTTTAGCATGAACTTTTAGCTGAATGAACGAAGTCCGTTGTGCCGGATTATCAATACCTCTCGTCACCGCAGAAGCAGATAATTCTTCTGCAATCGAGGCAGAGCGCATCACGATGGGGATAGTGATTGCCTCCAGAATGAGCATGGGGCGCGTGAATACATTTTTCCACGAAAGGGCGATGCCTCTTAACTTCATCGCGTCATAAATGTTGTGAATCTCCTCACTGAAAGTAGGGAAAAAGCGTAGCACCATAGCGAATGTAATGGTAATGCTCCGAGGTATTTTTAGCGAGTACATAGCCGCAATCAATTCGCTGACTTTCGTTGTAGCGATAAAGGTTGAGGCAAAGAGTACCACGGGTATCATCACCCGGATAAACAATGTGAAGATCGACAAAATAGTTTCGATGGCTTGGGGGAGGTAGATACAAAGCTGCTGTATAGCCGCGATCACCACATAAAAGACGATATATTTCAACACGATCTTTTTCTGTCCCATCAGGCACGAGAGGATGCAGATAAAGGAAAAACATACGCTGCCAAGGACAAAATCTTTCAAGCCGAACACCATGAAGTTGATGAGCAAAAACAGAAGCAACTTGATTCGAGTATCTATGGCAAGCAGGGAGACCACCTCCTAAATAAAAAGCTGATGGGTTAGCATAAACCAACCACACCAGCTCATTATATCTGCCTGCGCAATTTTTTCTGCTCCATTCCTTTGAGATGACGCAGAAAACAGCCCATTCTTCCTATTTATTTTTTTCGATAGTCCTTTGGCAACATCCCATAGACAGATTGAAAAGCCTTTGCGAACTTACTTGCGTTACTATATCCAAGTTCCAAAGCTATATCCACAATTTTCATTTTATTTTCCGAAAGCCACTGAGCTGCTAAATTCATTTTGTATTTTTTGAGATAGGCATACGGCGTGTCTCCATAGATATGGGAAAAAACCAAATGAAAAACAGATAGGTTCAAATGCGCTTCTTTTGCCATCTGCTCCAAAGACACTTTTTCGTCCAAGTGAGAAACAAGATATTCCCGGATTGCTTTTGTAGACTGTATTTGTTTCTTATCAAAATACTTCAAGTCGCACCCATTAATCTGCGTTAGCTGATCCATGTGGTACAGGAGTTCAATAGCCTTAATTTTGAAATAGCCGATTGGCTCCGTCTCAGCGGCAGAATATAATTCTGAAAACAGATGCTTCAACTGCGCTGGGGTATCACTGACATACCACCGTGTTTCAAGTCTCAGCGTTGTTCCTATTTTATCAAGATCAATAGGGATTGTCTGCATCATCCGGCGTGTTCCATCTGAAAGCGCCTGACGGTCAATGACGAGGCTGACGCCGTAATATTTTCCCAAAGGGAAAGAAAAGGAAACCGGCAAATGCTCTGTTGCCGCAACGCTAAAATAGCCCTCTGGCAAATACGATACAGTGTGGTTAGCAAATTCACATTCATACCGGCCGGTCTGGCAGTGCGTGATCTGAATAATATCTGGATTAAACTTTTGTGTTTCCATAGACTCATCTGATTCAAAATCGAGGAAACAAAGCTGTATTCCCTCAAACAGATTATAGTTTTTTACAATTCCCCGGCCTTTGCAGCCATAATCTACGACTACACGATCATCACTTTGCGCCAGAACTTTGGCCTGCATACCGTACCAGTCTTGATTGAAACTGGCATTTCCCATTATCCTCACTCCAATCAGTTAGTTGTATCTTACTGATTTTATAATAACACACGCCTGGACAAAATTCAAGAAAATAGCCCATTTATAAAAAGTATTCTCTTGAATGTTCGGCCAAAATCTCCGTTTCAAATTGTAGTATTAGTAGAGGGAGAATACGAGGGTAGGGTTACCGTAGCAAGCAGGGCATTCGTCTATACAAATGCTATTTTGCTTTGCAAAAATGCTTGTTGGGCTGTGCCCAAACCCCATTTGTTCTGCATCGTGCCGATGCAGGCTGCGCGTTTGTTCTAAACACTTTTATAACAAAAAAGATAGCCTAGGGCTCTTCCACGAGGGAAGAATCCTAGGCTATCTTCATTTATCGGGACTTCGTTTTTTCTGCGCTGCTCTTTTCCTCTGCAAAGAACAGTTCTACATTTCTCTTTGCACGAAGAAGCTCCTGCATTTCTTCTTTCGCTTTTCGATAGTCCGGGTAGCGTGCTTTCTTTTCTGTCAGCAGGTTGGAATATTCCGCGTCTAACTCTTTGACCTTGGGAAGTGTTCTCAAATTGGATTCATCAAATGCTGCCTTCACTGCCTTGTGCAGCGTGATCTCCGTGCGGTGCGTTTCCAGAAAGCGCTTGCTGTATCCGGTCTTGAGGTAGGCATCATAGACTGGTCGCGTCTTGGCATAGTTGATGATGTGTGCTTTCAGCACTGCAATTTCTGCCAACCGCTTCTCAGAGGCTTTAATGGAATCGCCCAGTTCGTGATAGTGAGCAGTAGCGGCATCCACACGCTCCTGCATTTCTTCGATGCTGCCGATTTTATTTTCCTGCAAAAAAATCAGGGTCTTGGACATCTCTTTCAAATTGTAGCGTTTCGCCCACCGTGCATAGCCTTCGCTTTTGCCCTCGGAGAGCTTTGCCTGAATGTCCACCAACAGGTGGAACGGCTGCTCTTTCAGTGGCTGCTTCTGATGCGGGCGGTGTTCGGCTTCTCCGGCAATGACCGCCTTGATTTCATCTTCACTGTATCCTGCGCCCAGTGTCCGAAAACGGATAAAGCGTTTCTGCCGTGTTCCTTTGACCGAAGTGTACTTTCCCCGTTTGATTTCGTAGCCCTGCTGTTCCAGCTTTTGAAGGAAGCCCTCGAAACTTGCAGGTTTCTCGTTCAGCAGGATGTTGTCAATTACGGCACACAACTTATCTCGATTACTTTCTCTGGGTGGATAAAGGGTGCGCTTCTGTCGCTCTCGGTACGGCTTGATTTCAATGACAGACAGTTGATGTTCCAGACAAATCAAATCGCTCAACCGTTGCACAGCCAGCCCGGACAATAGAAAATCACGGAATTTCCGGGTGCTGTCCAGCGCAGTGGAGTTGTAAATAATATGATTGTGAATGTGTTCCCGGTCAGTATGCGTTGCGACAATAAACGCATACTTGCCTTTTGTAAACCGCATGGCCAGTTCATAGCCCACCTTATTAGCTTCCTCTGCGGTAATCTCACCGGGCTTGAAGGACTGTCGAATCTGATAAGCGATCACATCATTTTTTTGTCTGCGCCCAGTCATCAGTTCATACTGGCGTTTGGAGAGCATAAATTCTTCGTCTGCGGTCAAGGGGCTGCACTCATAGCTGCTGACCAACTCTCCCTTGTTCGTTTTGTCAGGATTCTGCGCATAGTCCGTGCGGCTTTTCAGGCAGGCCGCAACCGACTTGCCCTTGTTTTTGTGCAGCGCGATCAAACGTGTCGCAGCCAATTCTACCACCTCGTATAATAAAATAGTAGTATTTATAGACCGCTCTCCAGCGGAATGCTAC
>OHLC01000253.1_pt1 | contig 36332 bp, 28 predicted proteins | sample 1568981 | NCBI WGS metagenome assembly OHLC01 (sample SAMEA3879510, study PRJEB24766) | human gut metagenome | biome: human-associated habitat; feature: feces | place: USA | collected 1985/1987 | reverse complement strand
AGCCGCGTGAGCGTCGATTTTCCCGATCCGATATTGCCGGCTATGGCTATGTGCATGAGATTCTGATGTCTTGGTGGCTTATTTCAGCTGGGTCGGCGTGCCGATACAGCCGTTGGGCATCTGGATGTGGAGCAGGGCGCAGACCGTGGCGGCGATGTCGGTGATGTGGGTTTCCTGGGTCGTCTCGCCGTGGGGCACGTTCCATCCGTAGTAGATGCAGGGAATGTGGGTGTCGTAGGGGAAGGGCTGACCGTGCTGGGTGCCTTTGTATTGCGGGTCGTCCTTGCCTCCGAAGTATTGCGGGCGCGTGACGACCGTGATCTCGCCGCTTCGGCCGTGGCAGTAGCCATTGATGAGCCGCTCCTTGATGGGGGCGGGGATGGCAGCCTCGGTCAGGTGCTCGTTGTCAACCACATAGATGAAGTCCTTCTGCTGCTTCAACCATTTCACGGCTTCCTCCACGGCGTCGTCGAGATCTACGTCGGCCTTGGCGAGGACGCCTTTGTTGAACGTGAACTGGTAGTTGTCCTCGGGGAAGACGGGATTCTCCGTCAGGTGGAACTTGTCTTTCAGATGGTCGTTGAGCGCCTGCGTGGTAGCGTCGTAGTCCCATCCGCCGGCAGGATACTTATGCGAGCGGAGCATGTTGTAGTTGTGGGCCGCACCATGGTCGGCGGTGAGGAAGAAAAGGTAGTTTCCTTTGCCTACCGTGGCATCCAGCGTTTGGAGAAAGGCTGCCAGGTCTTTGTCAAGCTGCATATAGACGTCGTGGTTCTCCTTGCCGCGGGTCGAAAACTTGTGGCCGATGGCGTCGGTCGAGGAGATGCTCACCGTGAGCATGTCGGTGGCGTCGCCCTGTCCGAGTCGCTCGCCCTTCAGTGCGGCCTCGGCCATAAGGAAGGTCATGGTCACGCCCTCCGTCGAGGTCTTGATGTTGTATTTGGGCGCCGTGTGGTGCTGCTTGTTGAAGTCGGCAGCCCATTTCGGCAGCGCATTCATATAGTAGCTGCTTGTCACGAAATGGCCCGCGGCGTCGTCCCACCAGTAGGCAGCATTGGCCGAATGACCAGCGGGCAGGATGGCGGCACGGTCCTTGAGGGCCACGCCCACCACGCGCGACTGGTAGTCGTTGCTCAGGCGCAGTTCGTCGCCGATGGTCGAGGTGCGCATCAGGTGGGGACTACGCTGGCCAGCGCGCGACTTCTCGCCGCCGATGGTATAGGCCGTGGTGTCCTGGCAGTTCTCCGTCCCTTTGTCGTCGATGTAGAACCAGTTGCCTGCAATGCCGTGGATGGAGGGCACGGAACCGGTAAAGACGCTCGTATGGCCCAGGGCCGTGATAGCGGGGGCGTAGTTGATCTGGCAGTTCTCGCAGGAGTAGCCTTCGGAGAGCAGCCGCTTGAGGCCGCCTTCTCCATACTCGTTATAATAGTAGTAGAGGTAGTCCCAGCGCATCTGGTCGACGACGAGCCCCACGACCAGCTTGGGGCGGGCGACTTGCGCTTGCGCGCAGATCGCCATGAAAAGCAAAATGAGGGTCAAAAACTTCTTCATGTGGCAAAGGTACGAAAATTCTTCCAATCCTCCTTCTTTATGGGCTAAAATGATTTTTATGAGGGAGAATGATAAGGGAATATCTTGAAAAATGGACAATCTCCGAGGTGAGGAAGTAAAAATACGTCTTGATTGAAAATATTTCTTTAAAAAGGCTGATTATTACAAATTTTGTTTTTATCTTTGCATAAGATAGGCTACACCTCGGCATAACGAACAAGCAAGCTTGACGTTCTGCTCTCGGTTTGCGCTATCTTTGCATAAGATAGGCTACACCTCGGCAATCTTTGTGAAGCAGGGCAAGAGATGAGGCCTCCAATGTTTCGTTGTCTGTAAGAAACCGAGAGTGAAGGAGTAGGGGTGAAAGAGGTGAGGAAAAATGCTTATGCAGGCGTTTCCTAAAACTTATTAGCCTAAAAAACTGAAACAAAGAATTGAAACAAAAAAAACAAAAATACTGAAATGAAGAAGACTAGTTTTACCAAAATTGTTTTGATGTGGGCGCTGTTTTTGATGCCCACGTTGTTAGTTCATGCGCAGGATGAGGAGGTTGTGGCTACGGCCAAGCCTACCGTCTTTGTCGATAAGATCTCGGCAGGAAGCAGTAGTGACAAACTGACCGTCCTCAATGCGGTTGCTACGGCGCTCACGCAGTCGGGTCGTGTGATCGTAATCACCTCGGATAGTGAGCGAGCCAGTAGCTTTATCGACCAGCACAACTCGCAGGACGACGTCACGGCAGGATCTGACATGGTGGCCGAGCGACTGGCCGTGTCGATGAAGCTGGGCGTGCAGTACTACCTGGCGTTCACGGTGGATGATATCGCCTATTCGTACAACTCGGGTTCGGCCAGTTGCAAGATTACCCTCACGGGCAAGGTCATTGATCCCAAGACCAGTTCGGTGAAGGGTACCAAGCAGATGAGCTTCGATGGTTCCAATAGCGACAACAGTCAGAGCAAGGCTTTCGCGTCTGCCGTGGAGAGCATTACGTCTGCGAAGACGGTGCTCACCGCCAACCCGCTCTTCCAGTTTATCGAGGAGAACTTCCCCATCGTCTGCCAGATTGTGGATATCGACAAGGCGAACAAGGGCAAGGCCGTCATGGTCTATGTCAATGCAGGCACGGACAACGGTATTGCCAAGGATACGAAGTTTGAGGTTTTCAAGCAGAAGACGGTGGGTACGCGTACCATCCAGGTGAAGATCGGCGAACTCAGCGTGGACGAGGTGCAGGCGCATGATCTGACGCTCTGCAAGGTCTCCAAGGGTGGCGAGGAAATCTTTGCCGAGTTCAACGGCGGTGGCACGCTCTACGTCAAGACCCGCAAGAAGGTGGGACTGCTGGACAAGATCGGTATCTAATAGTCCTGGTATTTAAATAGATCGGATTTTTATCACTTGCAAAGGTGGGTCGCGCCCATCGGGAGTGTGGCAGCCCTGGCGCTGTCTCCTGTCTCCCGGTGGTCGCCGTCCACCATCAAAAGAGACTCCACTATGAAGAAAACCGCATTCTTTCTGCTTTGGACCCTGCTGGTGTCGGTCTCCGCGTTTGCCCAGCAGACTGGTAATTACTCCACCGACGTGCAGGTCGTCTCGGTCTCCTCAGCCAAGAACACGGTGACGCTGCGCTGCTCGGGTTTGGGAGACAACAAAAAGGAGGCGCTCGTGATGGCGCAGAAGTCGGCGCTCTACACCCTGCTCCATGTGGGTGTGAAGGGTGTGAACAACGGTCAGCCGCTGTGGGCCATTGTCGATGAGGACTACGATCGCCGCATGTTTGAGGAGGACCGCTACGCTACGGTGGTGGCCAACTGTCAGGACTTGGGCAAATATACCAAGGAGAATGGCAGGGTGCGGGCTGAGGTAGAGGCGACGTTCTACCTGCAGCCGTTGATGAAGGCTGCAGGCGTGGTGGGGGCCAATGTAGGCACCGTGGCGCGCACGAATCTCCCTTCTATCACCATCGTTCCGTTTGTGAGGCAGGACGAGAATCAGATGGAAGTGCTGGAGGGCAACTCCATGAACCGTGTGGCTGCGTCGAGTGTGGAGATGATGTTTTGCAAGCGGGGCTATCTGACGAAGAACTACAAGACGATGATCCAAAACCTCCAAAACAACGATATTCTCTTGCAGGGATCGCAGTCGGAGGCTGTGGAGAAAATGTTGCAGAATGCAGGCACAGATGTGAAAGTCCTGGTGAGGTGCAACCAGTCTGTGGGAAGCACTGGAATTGTCACCGTGACGGTGGAGATGACGGCTGTGGAGGCTTTCACGAGCACGACATTGGCCAGCACAAAACTGATTGGACAGAACCGTGGCGACTCGCTGTTGGTGCTGGAGCAGACGATCAATGCCAAGGCCAATCAGCAGCAGCGCAATTCGTTCTTCCAGCAGTTGCAGAATGCTTTCAATGCCATTGCCATCAATGGTTTGGAGGTGGAACTAAATCTGGTCATTGATCAGAATGTCGATGACTTCAGCTTTGAGGACGAACTGGACAATGGCGCGATCTTCAAAGATGCTTTCGAGGCTTGGTTGCGACAAATGGCCGTCAATGGCAATGAGCGAATCAGCATGAGCAGCGAGAAGTATCTGGGAGCGACACTGCGTGTGCCTTACTTTGATGAGAAGGGGCAGTCGTACAAAACCTCTGGTTTCCATGCGGCCTTGCGCAAACAGATGGCCGAACTTCTTGGCGATGATCATCTGGCGAAGATTGATGTCATGGGCCAGAAGGTGATCGTCACGATCCAGTAGTTTTCCTCGATAGTAATCCTCGGTAATATTCCTCAAGTAATCATCCAAATCCCCGATCCTATGAGAAGATATTTGAAATATGTGATCTTGCTTCTTGCGCTACTGTCGCCGGCCTTAGTACTGGCGCAGTCGGGACAGGAAGATGAGGCTACGGATCGCGCAGAGACGCGTCAGAAGCCGGTGACCTTTGTGGCGATCATGCCCGAAGGATCTCATCTGACGGATCAGCAGAAACTGGCGTTGCAGAATAAGGTGGAACGTATCATTGCCAAAAACAAGGTTGGCGCAGGGGCTGGCACTACGCTGTTTGGCATCAAGGCCGACCTCGACGTCAAGGATACCAAACGTTCAGCGGGATTGGTCCGGGACGTGACGGTGCTCTCTGCCGAAGTCACCTTCACGGCGGTGAATACTGTGGACGGCAGCGTCTATTACAGTCAATCCGTCTCGCTGCAGACCGATGTGGTGGGCGACAAGGAGAAGGCGATGGACCAACTCATCGGCAGCATCCGTGTCAACGACCCTCAGATCGTCCGCTTTGTTCGCACCGCAAGCAAGCGTATTGCGAAGTGGTATGAGGATCAGCAGCGGGAGAAGGAAATGGAAATGGAGTTGAATACTCCCATAGAGTCGATGTAGTGATGAGAAAACTGTGGATGATACTGTGTCTGGCGGTGCTTGTGTCCTCGGCCTTTGCCCAGGACTACAAGGTGCTGGACCGTAGTGAGAAGCGGCGTCCCGACTGGGTGGGACGGAGTGGTGACGAGGTGATAGCACTTGGCGCCGAGAAGGCTACGCTTGAAGAGGCGCGCCAGGCTTGCATGCAGGCTTTGCGCATGGAGATCATCAGTTCTATTGCCATCAATGTCTATTCTGAGTCGAGTGTCTATGTCAGGAATGTCAACGCCACGGCTGGTTCGGAGTTTACGGAGGAGTTTATCAACAATTCTTCCACGCAGTCGGCAGTCATGCCTTTCCTTACCAATATCTCGGCGGCCAACACCTTGGCAACCTACTGGGAGAAACGCCAGGACAAGAAGACGCACGAGGTCTCCTATGAGTATTGTATGCTCTATCCTTTTCCCGAGAGCGTGCGCAATGAGTACCTGAATGAGTTCTTGAAAATAGACCGCGAGATGGTAGAAAAGACGGAGACACTCTATGCGCGCCTCTCTTCGATTTCCTCTGTCGAGGACATAGACCGGGGTAGCGTGGAAATCAAGGAGTGTGTGAGTTATTTCTTCGACAAGCGCCGCAAGGCGTGGGCAGAGGGGATTGCCGCACTCTATAGGAAGGCTCCCTCGAAGATCTCTCTCCACGGCAAGCAGATAGACAAGGGGTCTTACCGCGTGTGGATGGAGTATGATGGTCGCAAGATCACTCCCTCGGGTACGCCGACCCTCCGATCAGACTGTGCCGAAAACTTGCAGTTCAGCCGCGATGGGCAAGACTACCTCGTCACCTTCTCCACAGAAAATTGCTTGAAGGATGAGCCCCGGTCGCTCGAAGTCTCCTTCCGTATCAAGGCCAAGAGCGTCAAGCAAAAGTTTGTCATTGAATAGGGAAAGATGAGGATTATTCCCTTCTTTCCTGATCTTACAATTCTTACCATAGGGTCTTTTCCTTTTTCCCCGATCTTCACGCAGGACTCCTCCGTCCGACTATTAATTCGAGATATGATGAATCAAGGGAGCAAATCGGTCATTTAAAGTAGGAGAAAAATGTTTAAACCGTTAATAGGGGTTAATTTTTAAACTTTCTCTTGGGAATATTTGGTGGGATAAAAATAAATCTCTAACTTTGCACCCGCAATCGAAAAACAACGACTTGCTGAAAGGTACCTTAGCTCAGGTGGTAGAGCAATGGACTGAAAATCCATGTGTCCTTGGTTCAACTCCAAGAGGTACCACTCCTCCTTTCATTGGGACAGTTCTCGCAAGAGGCTGTCTCTTTTTTTTATTCCACTTTTATTGCTGTCCGATAAAACATTATGGGGAGTGCTGCGCGAAGCACTTTGATGCCTATCAGCATTTGGTCATCGATTTCCCCTACTTCACAGTTAAACTTTGCTTCAAATCTGTAGATATTTTGTAGTCTCGCCAAATCTTCAAAATGGCTACAAACTTGCCCTATATTTTTGCGGCTGAACAGACAATTAATGCGGAATATATGGACAGAACACTTTTCTTTGTGCAATTAAGGCCTTTTACTGCGAAGCTGCGCATCACTATAGGCGATGCGATGGTGCTGATCTTTGCGTCACTCGTCGTCGTGCTGCTTTGGAGGTTCTTGCCTTTGCTTGCGGCTCTTGTCAATGCCGCTCTCGCCATACTGAACCATATTGACAAGCAGGCCATGCTCATATTGAATTACGATGGTTCGTCAACAGCCGATAGCTTCTGGTATCTTTATTCCCAAAAGCTGACGTGGATCCCGCTTGAGCTGACGGCCTTGGCCGCCGTTTTAGCCATGCATCCTGGCAAGATGAGGGAAAAGCTGGTCTTCGTCGTATCGTTTATCGTTGTGCTCACATTGTGCGACCAGCTTTCCTCGGGTGTTATAAAGCCGTTGGTAGGTCGGCTGCGCCCCTCTCATGACCCATCGGTGTGCAACCTGCTGCACTACGTAAACGACTATCGTGGTGGCATGAATGGGTTTGTGTCAAGCCACGCCGCCAACACTGTAGGCATGACCACGATGCTCATCTACGTGTTTCGCAACCGCTTGACTCGTTTCGTCCTGATTGCGTTCACTGTGATGATGTGCTACTCTCGTATCTACCTTGGTGTTCATTTCCTCGGCGACATAGTCTGTGGGGCTCTACTCGGTTGGTCCATCGCAGCATTCGTGCTCAAACGCTTTGGAAAGGTCATAAATAGCTACCAAACCGATCGACAGCCAACATTCATGCTGAGCACATTCACCTTCACCATGTTAGCACTTGCCGCAGCGGCTTCAATAAGATTCTGACCCCAACAATATAACTTCTTTTCTGCCGTTATGGATAACATGAAGGTGTTGATAATAGAAGACGAGCGGCGACTGAGCGACAGTATATGCAAATACTTGGAAAGTCAAGACTACCTCTGCGAGCAGGCTTTCACGTTTGCCGACGCAAAGATGAAGGCAGTAGTTTACGACTACGATTGCATTCTGCTTGACCTAATGCTGCCTGGTGGCGATGGTCTTGACATACTGCGTGAGATAAGGCGGCGACGCAGCAGCACTGGCGTGATAATCATTTCTGCCAAAGATTCCATCGACGACCGTGTCAGCGGATTGGAGATTGGAGCCGATGACTATCTGTCCAAACCATTCGCACTGCCGGAATTGTCGATGCGCATCTATGCGCTTATCCGCCGAAGGGAATTCACGGCAAACAACGTTATACAGTCAGGCGGTCTGATAGACTTGTTGCAGAAGACCGTTCAAGCAGTAGGAGATGTGGCGTCCTCGCCGCACACACAGCATAGTCAGGTTATTGACCTGACACGCACTGAGTACAATCTTCTGCTTTTCTTTATCAGCAATCGCAACAAGGTATTGTCGAAGGCGGCCATTGCCGAACACCTCAGCGGCGAGATGGCTGACATGATGGATTCTTTCGACTTCATCTATAGCCACATCAAGAATCTGAAGGCAAAACTCGCCAAGGCGGGTGTAAAAGACTGCATCAAAACTATTTATGGAACAGGCTACCAATGGAAAGAATGAAAGAGACAACATTGACGCGACGGCTGATGACACGCTTCGTCATCTGCATGGCCATACTGATGGTGCTGGCAATACCTTTGCTTTACCTTATCACAACAAATTATTACGTTGAAGACCTTGCCGAATTGGTAAGACAGTATGAGATTACCAATCCCGATATCGACTTAGAGAGGGACACAATAGAAGGTCTGCTCATACAGTTTTTCGCCATCATCGCCATCATTCTCATTGCCGTGCTGGTCATCATGCGCTATGTGCCGCAACGCCTGTGGCGTCCGTTCAACTACACTTTGCGTGAAATAAAGACTTTCAAGGTGGAGAGCGGGCAGGTGCCGCAGCTATCCCATTCGGGTACGAAGGAGTTTGACGAACTCAACGATACGTTGACTGAATTAATGACGGCAAGCGTCAGAAGCTACAAGGTTCAGAAGGAGTTCACTGAGAACGCGTCGCATGAGTTGCAGACTCCCATAGCCGTCGTACAGAGCAAGCTCGACAATTTACTTCAAGATAGCGAACTTACGGAACGCCAAAACCGTGAGATACAGCAAATCTATCAGGAGTTGTGCCGTATGTCACGTCTTAGCCGCAACCTCCTGCTCCTCTCGAAGATAGAGAACAATCAATATGCGGCAATGACAAATATCGACCTGTGCGACAAGATACGGGCGGTGATTCCTCAAATGGAAACCCTCGCTCCTGGCATGGATGTTGTTATAGAACTTAGCGATACGTCGCTCACTCTCCATTGCAACGAGCCGCTGCTTGAGAGCATGATCACAAATCTTGCAGTCAATGCTATCCGCCACAACAGCCCCATTACCTACAAGACAGGGCAGCGGGTCTCATTCGTAAAGATCATCGTCAACGACGACCGCCTGACCGTCGCCAATACGTCCACCGACCCAGCCCTTGATCAGAATCACGTTTTCTCCCGCTTCTACCGCACGAAGAGCCAAAAAGGCAACGGCCTTGGACTGGCTATCGTAAAGAGCATCTGCAACTATCACCACTGGACCATCGCCTACTCATTCCATAATGGGATCCACGAGTTTCAGGTTAAGTTCAACGTCCAGCACAGGCCGCTAAGCTCATGAATTCCCCTTACAATTTCTTCCGCTTCCCTTCTATTTCCCCCATCTATTTAGCCGTGCCAACAAAAAGGTCTCACTCTGCAATCCTTTTTCAAAGCTGCTGATGTAAATATTTTTGTCATTAATGACAAGGTAGCGGTATTAGCATGGGTAAATGGGGTTTTCACCCCTTTTTATGAAGTTATATTCATCGGGCGATGAAGTTAACTTCGTAGACCGATGAATATAACTTCGTAGGCCGATGAATATAACTTCGTTGCCCAACGAAGTCAATATACTATTTTTGGCATGATTTTGCCGCTAATGCCTCCTGTGGTTCTAGTAGGGAGTTTTACCCATTTTTACCTTTTATGTCAAATAAAATGATTAATTGGTAGACCGTGGTGAATTTCGGCATCTGTGAAACCGCAGCGCACGGGTGAGTGGATTATCGAATCTCTCAACGACATGTTGGAGAACAAAATTGTACACTCACGCCATAGGTCCGTAAGCAACTTTATCATGAACCTTATTTCTGCCTTGGGAGCGTATTGCCTCTTTGACAACAAGCCCAAGGCATTGTAACGCAGTTTGGGGGATTTTTTAACACGTTATTCGGGTCATGTTAAGGAATTTGCGATTTTTCAACACGAACAGATTCAACGCTATCAGTATTGTCGTTTGATTCTAAGAATTCAATATCTATAGACGAGGGTATGCCCTCTGAGGTTGTCCTCTTCTGCTTTGTCGGAGTTTTATCGTAATTCGAGTCGATGGTACTTTGTCCTCATGCGGTGAATGCCGAGTTCCCTACTTGCCTTACACATTGTATGTATCCTCTCTATGCCTTCCCATAACAACTTTGCGTCTGTTGGGTAACGCATGGCACTTTCGTAGCACTTGCATCGGTATAGACCGTATCAGGATCCTTTATGTATGGTTTCCATGCTTCTGTCAATGACTCCTGCTGAGCCTGGAACTTTAGGCGCTTGGACAGTTCAAGGATATTATCATCTATGAGCTTGTATTTCAGAAATATGTTGTTATATTTACCCCAAGTCGGTCATTAGAAAACGCTTCTTGTCATTTTCTAATGACCGATCAGGGTTTAACTCCAAGTAGTTTTGCTTGTTGAGCTCCAAGGAGTCTTGTTTGCTCGGTCGGAAGAGCTACACGGGTTTTGCTATCTCAACTTCAAGTCTTGCCAGCTCTCGGCGAGGGCAGAGGATGGAGTGAAGGTCGGAGTCTGGGGCTTGCGGTTGATCACCGCCGACTGCTGCCGCACGTTTTCGGAGACATACGATCCCAGTTCGCCCAAGGTGACGTCGCCCTGCGTTTCCTGAAGTTTCTTCAGCAGATAGTAGGTGAAGAGGCCGTGCCCCTTGACGGAATAAGGATAGGCTGTCTCTTCTCCCGAGGCTGCGGTGAACACCACCATATTGCCATTGGGGTCTTCTCGCTTCGGTTTCACACCTATGCCGCGTGCCATGGCCAGCATTCCTTCGCCACGCTTGGATCCCGAGAAGCAAGCGTCGAGGAACACCACGATCTGCTTGGCGCCAGTAGAACCCAGTTCGTCGTAGAGCCGGCTGAGCGAGTAGCAGCCCTCCGTCTGTAGTCCGTCCGCGTCGGTCGGCAGGAGGTAGGCGTCTTTCGTCTGCTCGTTAGGAATGCCGTGGCCCGCATAATAGAAGACGATATTGATGTCGCCATGGAAGGAGGCCGCTATCTGCTTGATGTCCTGTATGGCTCGCAGCATCGTGCCATAGGAGGCGTCAGCATAGTAGCGCACGTTCTCCTTCGGCATTCCCAAGGTCTGGTGGCAGTATTTCGCCATTGTCGATCCGTCGTTGAGTGCCAGCAACACGTCGCCACCCGAGATGTTCGTATAGTGCTGGTTGGCGATGATGACGGCAAAGGTCCGCGTGTTGTCGGTCGGCGTCTCGGGAATGTTTTCATCAACATCCGAAGAACCCAGTTTCACGTTCTGCTCCTTGATTGTCTGCTGGTTGATGGAACTGTTGGCAGCGAGCATATCCGCGTTGATCGGGTCGAAATGCACATCGACGTTCGTCACCGTGTAGTTGAGTGCGGCGGCGTTGTCATACTGGTAGCGCTTGCCCGAAGGTGTGATGATCGTCAGGCTGGCTATCGCCAGATGGTCGTTGTCGATGAAATACTTCGGGTCCTTAAACTGCATTCCGTTCCAATTGGATGCGAAGATCTTGGCCTCGTCATTGCTTCTTGGCACCGGGATGATCATCTCGCCTACCTCGGGCGAGGTGACGAGAAACACTTCATTCTCTGCGTCGTAGGGCCGCAGTTCCAAATGGCGAAGGTTCACTCTCGTCTCGTAGAGACTGATAAACTCCTGCTGGGCGAGCTGCTGCATCTCCTTGAGTTTCTCCTCGCGGCTCTGCTCCGTCACGCGGTTGCGGTATTCATCCAGGGTCTCATACGGATCCTTCTCCTGCCATTTGCCGATACGGCTCTCTATGAACGGCACGGCAAAGGCCGAGTAGGCTGGGATGCCCTGTAGCTGACCTTCTGCCAGGGACTCCTGCTGGTCGCCTGCATCGGCACTTGGAATGGCCGCCACGGTGGGTCCAGCCTCCTGTACGAAGTCGATGAAGCGCGGGATGACATTCTCCTCGATCTTTCCTCCGCCCAGCGAAGCCAGTTTGTAGTTGACCAGCCCGAAGTTCTCCTTGTCGCCCGTACAGATATAGGCGACAGCCAGCGCCTGCGTGTATTTCAGCGAGAGCGGATCGCTGATGAGGATGTTGCGCAGGTGGTCGATGGCCTGGGTGAAATACTCCTTCGCCTCCGCCTCATAGAAGAGAACGTTGGGGTCCTCCCTGAGTTCAAGCGTCTTGTTGTAGTTTTCCACACCGAGATTATAGCTGTTGATAGCCAGGTGCTTCAGCACGTCCAGCGCCTTGGGATGCGTGTCCTGCAACTTTTGGTACACGCTGAGCGCCTGTCTGAACTCGCGTTTCTCCTCATAGAGTTTGCCCTGTATGTTGAGCAGCGTCGCGTCCTCTGGTTGGAGCGCGAGTCCCTTGGAGACAAAGTGCTGCAGCCGTTCGTTGTCGTTGTGGTCGATACAGAGGTTCACCGCCGCCGAGACGAAGTCGTAGTCGGTAGGATAATTCTCCGTGGCTTGCTCCAGCGTGACGATGGCCAAGTCGTACTGGTTGGAGGCGGCACACGCCTTGACGAGGTTGATGAACACCGTCTTGCGGTATTTGTCCTCGCCCGACCGGATGTAGGACTGCAGGTAGGGAATGGCCTCTCCATACTGTCGCTGGTTGACCAGGCTGGCTGCAGCGTAGTAGGACAGTTGCGCATAGGCCGTCTGCGACCGATAACCTCCGTCGGCAAAGGCAGGCAAGTTGGCCACATCGACAAAAGCGCGCGCAAACTTCACGGCGTTGCCTGCGCTCATACCGCGACTGTAGAAGGCCGCGGCGTTGGGCAGGAACGGGAGGATATGCGTCATATTATAGGTCGCCTGGCTATATTCGGAACTCGTCTTCTCCGAAGTAGTCATGACGACGTAGGTTGCAGCATAGCAACGATACAATGCGTCGTAGGTCAGAACCTTGTCTGTGTCCTCGTTGGCCAGCCGCACAAACTCCTTATACGCCGTATTGGAATCCATTATCGTCTGGGCAGCCAGCCGGCTGCCCGACGATAAGAGTAATAGGGAAATGGCTATAAAAACCTTTTTCATACACAATCTAATGAGAATTCGATGGTTAGAGCGCGTCCACAAAGGTGAGTTTCACGCCGATGCGACGATAGGCTCCACCCTTGTTCTGCGAAACCTCAATATAGGTGTCAAACGTCGTTCGCATCTTTCCAAAGGCTGGGATGTTGCGGTCCAGGTAGTCCTTCACGCCCATGGCGCGCAGATAGGCCAGCTGCTCGTTCTCGCTGATACCCGTGGCTTCGGTGACGGTGATGTTGCTCAGTTCGTCGTTCTTATATACAGGTTCCTGGTCGAAGTCACCATAGCAGCCGTCGTAGGCCACCGTGCGGCGGAAGGGCAGTGCGTCGGCCATACCCGTGATCTGCACCTTCACCTGCTTGCCCTCGACCATGTATTTCGAGAAGTCGCCCGTGAGTGCCTTCTTTACGATGGCCAGCATCGCCAGGGCCGCGTTGGACTCCTCACACTTGAAGCGACCCGGAGCGAAGTCGTCCGTGGCCGAATATTCCTCATCGACGGTATAGGACACCTCGACATCATAGTTGTAGATGCTCTTTCCCGAGGCATCCGTGGTGTTGATCACTTTCGTGCGGACGTCGATCTTCGTGTGGTCGGAGATGAAGTTCTGGTCCTGTGCCTCCTGCATGATGTTGTTCTTGATCTCCTCCAGCACGAGTTGCTCCATCTTTGCTTCCTGCAGTTGCTCGAAGGGCACGAAGTTGTCGTCTGCCTCCAGGAAAGCCAGCGACTTGCGTTCTGTATTGTCGAAGATATAGGTCTTGCCCGTCCGCTTGTTGATCACCTCGGTATAGACGATCTCAAACTCGTCCTTCTCGTTGAGGCCATACTTGGTGTTGACAAACTCCAGGTCGTTCACGTCCATGAACGTCTCCAGTTCGTTGAGCGGCACGGTCAGATAGATGCTTGCCATGTTGTCGAAGTCGAGGGTCAACATGCTCATTTCTGCGTTGTAGTTGCCCATCTTTATCTCCGATGTGCTCAAGATATTGCCTGCCATTCCCGTGGCGATATCCGCTTCGAAGAGACGCATCTGTCTGAGTCGCGACTCTTCGTTCATGCGAGCGTTGTAGTCATCGAGGCTCTCGCCCTCCATTCGCTCCATCCAGTCGTCCATCCTCCTGTTGAGCTCGTCCTTCAGTCGCTCTTGGCGATTCGGTGTGAGAAATCCTACTGGCGTGAAGACCAGGCTCTTGCTTGTGTTGTAGGCCAGGTAGATGTCGTTCTTCACCGTCTTGGAGTAGTTGAGATAGTTGACGCCAGCCTCCTTCACGTCCAGATATTGTCGGTCCTGGTCGTTGAACAGGTTGATGAAGGCGATGCGCTGGTCGCCCGTGACGACGGTGAGGTATTTGTTCTCCGGGTGGAAGAAGCATTTGCGCGCCAGTCCCATAGCGTCGTAGTGCTTCGTCACCTCAAAGGTCTTGGTGTCGTAGATGTCGCACGATCCGTCGGCCGTCAGTACCGCCATCAGTTTGCAGTTGGACGAGAAGGCCAGGTCGCGCAGTTCCGCGTTGAGCGGGATAGAGGTGCGTACAGTCTGGTTGTCGAGGTTGATGATCTGTATCTTCTCCTTCGAACTGGCCACGAGGAAGTAGCCGTTGGCACTGGCGTCGAGTCGTGTTCCCACGCCGTTGATGGCAAAGCTGTTGACTTCCTGCGTCTTGCGTGTGGAAAAAACGTGCACCCTGGAGTCGCTGCCCATCACGTACAGAAACCTTGCGTCTGGCGAATAGCAGATGGCCGTAGGCTTATATTGTTTCGTTGTCCCCACCTTGCCGATCTGCCAATCCTTTTCGAGCAGGCGGTACACCATCACCGTGTTCTTCTCCTTTCTGCTGTCGATGAAAGCATAGGAACCTCCGGCTGGGTTGATGTAGAGCGAGGTCACCTTGTCGGCCGTCTTCATGAGGTAGTTGCGCATGGTGAGGATTTCCTTCCCACTGTAGTAGTAGAACGCACTATAGTGGTTGGCAAATCCATCTGGCGTCTTGTCCAGTTTCACATTCACCTCATGGGTGCGTGACGCTTCCGCCTTTTCTGCCTCTTGCGCCGAAAGTTGGAGCGGACAACCCAGTAGGCAGGCGAGTCCCATATAGTAATAAAAATGTTTCATAAGTGTAATTATTTTAATAGGTAAAATACTATGATGCTCTCTCTCTTGGTTTCGTCCGATCTATATGGATGGACTTTTTTTGTTTTGACAGACTGATTCTGTGTTGATGGGCTATTTTGTTTTGATCGGGATCAGCGTGGCCTCCTTGTCGGCAAAGTCGGGCATCTGTCGGCCGATGGGCGCTCCGATATAAGTCGGGTCGCAGACCGTGAAGTCCTTCTCGCCGTAGGTGTAATAGTCGCCATCGACTGGCTCGGAGAAATGGACGGCGCAGGCCATGTGGCCCGGATAGTAGATGAGGACACACTCTAGGCCGAGCAGGTCGCGGACGAGGCGTGTCAGGAGGATGGCGCGGTCCTCGCAGTCGCAGTAGGGATAGAAGAGGGTCTCCTCGGCAAAGAACGCACGGTCCTCCACGCCCCACACTTCCTTGTCGAGCTTGTATTCCAGTCCCGTCTGCACCAGGTTGAGCAGGCTGCCGACGGCCTCCGCCTCGCTCTTGCCCTTGATATACTCTCTCAGGGCGGGATAGATCTGCGTCTTCACGTCCTCGTTCATCGGCGTGTCGGCATAGATGGCCCAGAAGGTGTAGATGTCGTTGTTGGTGTAGGACGAGGGATACTCGTTGTAGAAGTCGATGAGGTTTTTGTTGACCGCGACGTTGATATGGAGGTCTGGGAATCGCTCTGACGTGATCGTGCGTACCTCCGTAGCCATCTTGTCAAACTCTATCGCCTTGTCGATGCGCAGAGAGAGATTGCTCTCCTTGGGAAACTTCGCTGTACAGATGTTCAGCGCCACGTCCACGTCGTGGACAGGGTAGAATTTCTCGCCATTGATGACGTAGGACGGTTTGTCGTAGATCACGTCGTTGGAGGCGACGAGCAGGTAGAGATGGTCGTTGTCGTCCGAGGCAAAGCGGATCTTGTAGCCCGACTGATAGTAGAGGTAGCCCAGGAGCAGCGCCGACTCGTTGGTGTCAGCACCACAAAACTGGTCCGTAATGCCCTTGAGCATCAGCAGGTAGGCCCAGTCGCAGAGCTGGTGGTTGTCGCGCAGGGCCAGACAGTCGCAGACCAGGTTGTCGTAGGTCAATCCGCTGAGGTAAAGCAGGATGTCCGCTATGCGGTTGGGATTGATCTCGCCGATATTGAATCGCTTCGTCTCGTCCAGGTGTACCGAGAGTTCGTTGCCGAAGAACACAAACGGCATGGTTCCATACTCCGTCTCCTCCTCGCTGAGCGCCACGCGCTCGATCGGCTCTACGGGCTCAGGACGCTGAGGGGCGCGGGCCGTCGCTTCGTCGCCCTTCACTTTGGCCTTCTTCTTCTTGCGGCCGAAGAACAAAAACTTCGATGTGGCCAACGTGTCTTGATAGACCACTGGCTCCACCTTCGGCTCTTCGGGACGCTTCACGGGAGGCTCTGCACCAAATCGCTCCCACGCCTGGCGCACGAAGTCGGTATATTGCTTGTTGCACTCCTGTCTGAAACTCAGGTACTTCTGCTCCGACTGCTTCTTAAACTGGTTGAAGCGGTCGGCGAAGGAGAGCTCCTGCTTGGGTGCTGCCACCTCCACGGAGTCGAGTTCGCGCGTCACGGTTACGAAGTCCGTGTAGCGTTTCTGCGAGACCAGGTTCTTGTTGCCGAGCTGCTTCTTGACGTAGGCGATATATTTCCCGGACAGTTGCGAGACGCTGTTGCCGCGGGCCGCCGAGAGCTGCTTGATCGTGCCCTGTCCTGGCTGCTTGATCGTGACGCGCTGTTTGTTCTGCTCGTTGAGCAGTTCCACCTTGCCTCCGTAGGGCACGGTGATGCTTGTCTGCGCCGTCACCTTCGTGTTCATGACCAGCGGTTTGGAGACGCCGTTGACGCGGTAGCTCACCTGTCCCACCACATGATATACGAGCAGCGACTGGCCGTAGGCCTGCGCACAGACCAGGCAGATCGCGGTGAGGAGAAGATATTTGATTCTTGTCATAGACTGATGTTTTTTGACTGTTTATGCTTGTCCTTGATCGACTGGAAGTAGTCTCTCAGGGAATTGTACATATTGCGCGACAGACCCAGGAAAGCGATCGTGGACAAGGCCCAGGCCAGGTTGAAACTGACGTGATACTTGCTGAAGACGACGAAGCTCGCTCCGATAAACACCGTCGTGAAGAGGTAGGTGAGGATGTTCATCACATAGGGCGAACTCGCCACGTAGCGCACAAACTCGTTGGGCGAGTGTTTTGTCTTGTCGAGGTAGCGCGATTGCATCACTTCGATGAGTAGGACGATGAGCAGGGAGATGATCCAGAACGCGGCTCCCGAGACCTTGTGGATCTCCTTCTGCTCCACGAGACTCTGGATGCTGTAGGCCAGCAGTTCCACACCCGCTATCTTGCCCACGGGCGTCCAGTGCATATCTACCTCCTCATAGACCGACCCGAAGAGGACGATCTGGCCCTCGATGAGCTCTGGATGAGCCTTCACTTCCTCGGGCTGCAGCACCCGGAAGGCCGTGGGCGAGAAGTTGATGTTGATGTCGTCGGTGCGCCCTTTCACGAGGTCGCGGTCCGCATAGCGGTTGGAGATTTGGGCGATGAAGGAGGGGAATTGTTTCCCTTTGTAGCGCTCTGCCAGGGGGTATTTCCGCTTCATATTGTCGTAGAGCAGGCGCGGCATGTTGACCGTGCCCTCCGTGATATCGACAAAGTCGGCGAAGAAAGACCTCGTGGCCTTGGTGTAGCCGACGCTGTCGCCCTTCCAGTCCTGCAGTTTCTTCGCAAAGACGATGTTCTTGTATTGCTCCGCCACCTCCACGATGGCGTTGTTGCCCTCCATGTCCTCGCCCTCTCCCTCGAAGACGCAGTCCATGCCGATCACCTTCGGGTGGGCGGCCTCGATGTCTCTCAGCACCTTGGCGATTTGTCCCCGTTCCGTCACTCTCGTCAGATCTACGATGGTGATGTAGCGGCAGGTGTCGGGATCGCTGCCCTCCGTCTCTATCTGGTAATAGACGTCCGTGAAGGAGAATCCGGCGAGTGCCCGCTTGACGGGAGCCAGGTAGTCCACCTTGATGGTGATGATGGCAAACAGGGTCATGATGATCACGGCGAGCAGCGTCACCACCACGTGATGGCGCCACCTGGCCCTGCGCTTCGGTTTCCCTGTCGTTGTTTGGTTTGTTTCTTTTTCTTTCATTGATCCGTTGCTGCGGCTTTTTGGCTTGGCCTATCGCCTTTTTCAGCTTTTTATTTTCACTGGAGGACTATTTCAGGAGGATGACGCTTGCCTGACTGTTGTCCATTCCCGGCATGGTCATTCCCACACTGGCCCCGATATAGGTCGGGTCGGTGACGACGAATCGTTTCCCGTCGAGGAGGATGTAGTCGCCCGCCACTTGGCCTTCGAAGCCGACGGCGCAGGCCAGGTGGCCCGGGTAATAGACCAGTATGGTCTTCAGGCCCAGCAGGTCGCGCACGAGCCTGGTGTAGAGGATGGCGCGGTCCTCGCAGTCGCAGTAGGGATAGTAGAGCGTCTCCTCGGCGAAGAACGCCCGGTCGTGGCCCCACACCACCTCGTCATATTCATACTCGAAGGCCGTCTGCACCCAGTTGAGCAGTTTGTTGGCCGCCTCCAGCTCTCCGCCTCCCGCTATCTTGGCCCGCAGGGCGGGGTAGAGCTCTGCCTTCACCCGGTCGTCGAGTGGCGTGTTGCCATACATTGCCCAGCGCGTCATGAAGTTGTCGTTGACCTCCGAGGTCGGGTAGCTGTCGTAGAAGTCTATCATGTTCTTGTTCACGCTCGTCGTCACGCTGATGTCGGCGTAGCGTTTCGACGTCAGCGTCCTCGGCGTGGAAGGTTGCTGTGCCAACTGCTGTGCGCGTGGGATGAGGAGCGACATGGGCTGCTCCTTCGGAAACTTCGCGTCGCAGATCTCCAGCAGCGGCTCTTCGCCCCCGAAGGGATAGAAGTTGGTGTTCTCCAGTCGGTAGTAGCCGCTGTTGTAGATGGCGTGGTTGCTGGCGAAGAGCAGCACGACGCGTTCGCTGTTGCGCGCCAGTCGCATCTGGTAGCCACTCTGACAGTAGAGGTAGGCCGTCAGCAGCGTGGCCTCGTTGCTCTCCCCGAAGGCCTTTTGAGCCAGGGCGTGGATCATGTTGAGGTAGGCCCAGTCGCAGAGTTGCAGTTCCTGGCGCAGGTCGAGGCAGTCGCGTAGCGTGTTGTTGAGCGCGTCGTCCTTGGCCAGTCGGCTCCATGCTGCTGCCAGCGCGTCGTTGTCGCAGGAGGAGAGTCTGGGCCGCGAGCTGGCGTTCATGCGCACTTCGAGTTTCGTCCCGCAATAGACGAAGCCTACTGTCTGATCCTTCGGCTGCGGACGCTCCTCGACAGGCGAGACGGGCTCGGGCTGAGGAGCAGGCGTGGGTGGCGTCACCACATCCTTGATGGGCACGGGCCGCGTCTCTATCGGTTTGTCGCGGTCCTCCTCGGGCAGGACGACGGGCGGGACGGTCTCGTCCTTGGGCCGTGGCACGGCGGGCTGGGCGTTGAATCGTTCCCACGCCCGCTTCATGGCCTCGGCATACTGCTCATTGGCTCTGCTGCGGAAGTCGTCAAACTTCTGCTTCGACCGCTGCGCGAATCGGTCGAAAGCCTTGCGCGGGTCGTTGTCCTGTGCCTGGATGCTGCTCATCATGCACAAGCCCAATAATAGGATATAGTATCTTTTCATCGTCTGGTCCTTATGTTTTGACTGGGCATTTTTTTACTACTGTGCGGCCCTTTCTTACCCGATAGCCTTGGTCTCTTGGATCAGAGGGACTTTCGCGCGACGAGCCTATTTCTTCGTCACGGTGAGGATCTTTCTGCTGACGTTCATCTGTGGATCCTTCATCCTGCAGGCCGAGAGCCACTCCTGGAATGCCTCTGCTGATAGCATCCGTGGCAGCCCCTTGTCGATTTCGCAGTCCACCTTTTTATAAAAGGCGTTGGGCGAGAAGACCACATAGAGCTGGTTGACCTCCTGCTGCTGCGAGCAGGTCATGAAGTATTCGTCCACGATCGGTTTCTCCTCCGGCGCTGCGCAGCCCACCGATCCGAAGACGTAGCGCTTGCCGGCCTCCACGCGCACGTTGCCCTCTTTCTGCCCCTTGTAGGGCAGTAGGCAGTAGGCCGTGTTCTCGTTGTCGATCAGATAGGCCGCCACATAGCCGTCCACGGGGGCTGCGAAGGAGATGTAGAGATCGTCGCCCTCGCGAAATCGGTCGGCCTCGTAGCGGTCTTCCGTGCCGTTGCGCAGGATGCGCGAGTCAAACTCCACCTTGGAGGAGACGATCTCGCGTATCTTGCCTCTGGCCGAGACCTTCACCACCACCAGTCCATCGACAAATCCGTTTTCGAAGTGTGGGCCCTTGACCGTCTCTATCCATTCGCCCTTCACCTCGCTGCCTCCGTAGGAGGAGAAGTCGATGTTCGACTGGCCGTTTTGGTTTTCCACCTTGGTCAGGTTGGTCTGCGAGACGACCGTGCCAAACTCCTCTGCGATGAGCTTGGTCTTCAGACGCTCAAAGGCGACGCGCTCAGCCTCTTCCGGCGACATGTTCTTGGGCGCCACGTAGGTGTATTCTCCACCCACCGTCTTCACCCTTTGAGCCAGGCAGCCGATGGAGAACACCCCACAGATCAGTATGGATAGTATCCTGTAGATCATTTTTGAATCTGGTCAAACTTGCTTCTGAGTTGCTCGCCCTTCTTCTCCAGTTCCTGGCGTATCAGCCGCTTGGCCATCTCGGTGGCCATCTCGGTGTTGTAGCTGATCACCACGCGCACCTCCTTGTTTTTGTTGTCCTTCTCGCGGTAGCACTCCAGCACGGGCACCACGCGGCCTAAGTTCTGCGAGAAGAGAGCCTTCGACTCCATGATGGTCTGCGTGATCGAGGCAGCCTCCTCGCGCGACATCTGCTGGTTGCCCACGGAGTTTTCCACCAGGGCCGTCACTTCCGACTGCAACTGTCCTGCGAGGTTCAGCCTTGCCAGTTCCATGGCCTGTATCTTGGCCGCATCATAGCTTTCGGCGATGCTCATGGCCTCGCCCGTCAGATATTTTGGATACATATCCGCGTCCACCTCCATCCTCATCAGATAGAGACGGTCCAGCTGCTTCTCCAGGGGCAGTGCGCCGGAAGCCGCTTTCCAGCCCTCCTTCTTATATTCCTTGGCCGCCTTGCGGGCGTCCTTGGTAGCCTTCTGGTTCAGTTCCTCCTTGGACATCTTATAGATTTCCTTCCTCTGCTTTTGCACCTCTTTAGCGGTCTGTGCCGTGGTACTTGTCGTCAGGCAAAACAAGGCTATCGCACATATCAAAATCTTCTTCATAATTCTATTCTTTTAATGTTAATAATCCGTAGTTATTTCCAATCTTAGGTTGCATCGAATCTGATTGTCTCAGGAATCAAAGCGTGTTGCACAAACTCTATGCTGCAAATTTACGTTTTCTCGAGCAATTGTGCAAATAAATCTATGAAAAAAAATGCATTCGGGGGGTAAAGTGTGAAAAAGGTTTAGTATCATTAGTTTTAGTCTTATTTCTCCTTGCTATTTTTCTTTTGCCACGTTTCTACTTGTTTGCCTTTCCTTGTCCCTTTGTTCTTTTTCCTTCTCTCTTCTCTCTCCCTTTTGCCCTCCTCTTGCATTCAGTCTATAGCACCATTCGAGGCCTTGCCGAGGGTTGCTTATGTCCGCGCTTGGAGGTAACTTATGTACACGCTTGGTGATAAGTTATGCCCCCACTTCGGGGTCTCTTGGCTCAGGCTGATGGGAAATCAGCTGGACGCGCAGGTGGGGTGAGCGATTCGCCGAACTTACATCTTAACATTTAACGTTTTCTATTTTGCTTTAGGACGTTGTTACATTGTTACATTGTCACGTTGTCACGTTTTTGATTTTCGGTATTTGCCAGATGATGAGGGGGGGGGAGGTGTCAGCCTTGTTACATCTTAACGTTTAACGTTTAACATTTTGCAAACCCTATGTTCCTGCCTTTTTCCCTCCTATTTTTTCTACCATGCGAAAACAAAAACGTTAAACGTTAAACGTTATAATGTAAGAACGCAATGGAAAATGAAAACGTGACAACGTGACAATGTGACAACGTGACAACGGAGATTGGACTCTCGGCGTAAGAAGGGAAAAGATGTAGAGGTGTGTTTTTCAAAGAGATACAAAGAAATATAATGTAAAGAGAAGCAAAGGAAAAGGCGGGAAGGGGAGAAGTCCCCCCAGTTCCCGCCTGGTCATCCTTTTGCTTTTTACCTAATAATTGTATATTTTACATCACGATGGTTCTCCACCGCGCTAAAAGATCTTGACGGCGACTCCAGCCACCACCCAGACGCCCGGCTGCGCCACATTGCCATAGTCGCGATACTCCTTGTCCAGCAGGTTGTTGCCCTCGACGTAAGCGTTCCATCTCGGTTCCGACCATTGCAGGCGCGCGTCGAGCACACCATAGGAGGCGTAGCTGTGGCGCACGTTGTCGGCGTCGAGGTAGCTTCCCATGCGGTGCTGCAACCGATAGCCCACGCGGAGAGCCAGTTGCGGCAGGAGGCGGAAGTCGGCCTGTGCCGAGAATTTGTTCTTCAGATACTCCAGCGCATACTGGCTGACGATGCCTTCGGGCAGGTTTTCGCGCTGGTTGAGCCAGGTGTAGCCCAGCGAGAAGCGATCGAAGAAGTGCTGACCCGGCAGCAGTTGCCTCATGTTGGCCTGTAGCGAGGCCTGCACGCCGAGGGCCTTGATGTGGCCGAAGTTGACGCTCTTCCACAGCGTGCCGCCCGTCTCGTCGGTCTCGCCGTCGCTGATCCAGTCGATCAAGTTGCGGTGACGATTGTAGAAGACGCTCGCCTTTGCCTCGATGGCGCGGCTGGTGTAGCGCAGTCCGCCCTCGACGGCGCTCAGTTCCTCTGGCTTCAGGTGGCGGTCCGCCTTATGTCCCCCGACGGAGTAGTAGAGCTCCGTGAACGACGGCATTCTGAGCGAGGTGTTGAAGTTGGCGAACGCCTGCCAGTGGCTGTCCAGCCTCAGGCTCACGTCGAGGCCGGGATAGACTCGCCAGTCCATGTCGGCCTGCGTGTTCTTCGCCGCCGTCAGTCCTGCCGAGACGAAGAGCGGTCCCAGGGCGATGTTGTGTTCCAGGAAAAGCTGGAGATTGGTGCGGTTGAGGCCGTTGGTGTAGAAGCGCTCCGTCCCGTGGATGGCGTGCTTCCTGTCGAGCGGGTCGCCCAGGTTGGTGCTGAGGATGTCCTCGTTGCGCATCTCCGCTCCGAAGGCCGTGCGCCCCAGCGTCCAGTCGAAGTAGGCGTTGAGGTTGAGTCCGAAGACCTCCGTGCGGTGGTAGTTGTAGGGCACTTTCGCCTCCGACCCGCGTATCAGTTCGAAGCGATCCTCCTGGTGGTTCCAGTAGATGGCCGGACGGAAGTGGAGTTGTCCGCTTCGGTTCTCACCCTTCAGCGACAAGAAGGTCTTGAGGGTGTGCTCAAACTGGTCGTCGAAGCGCGCGCTATAGTAAGTGTTCGACCCGTAGTCCTTGCTGCTTAGTCCTGCTTGCCACCGCAGGGCCACGTTGGGGTCGTCATATTGTCCTTGATAGAAAGCCTTCGCCGTGCGGTAGTCGCTGTTGAGCGATCCCGCCTTGCTGCGCTGGTAGCCGTCGCTGCGCAGGTAGGTGGCTGAGAGCTGGTTGCGCCAGCGTTGGAAACTGATGTTGCCGTGGCCCCCTGCCGCCAGGTAGCCGTAGCTGCCGCCCTCGAGATGGGCTGTCGCCCCGTTCTTCGCGTCGATCCGCGTGACGATGTTGATCGCTCCGAGTAGCGACGATGTGCCATAGACGCGGGCCGCGGGTCCTTCGAGCACCTCGATGCGCTCTATCTCCCCCAGGCTGACCGGCAGGTCCATCGCGTTGTGACCCGTCTGTGGGTCGCAGATGTTGATGCCGTTGAGCAGGATCGCCACCTGCTCGCTGTTGCCGCCTCGGATGCTCACGTCGGTGAGCGCCCCCAGCGGGCCTTTCTGCCTCACGTCCACTCCCGTGGCGTATTTCAACAGGTCGTTGACACTTTGTACCGGCGCAGCCGCTATGTCGCTGCGACTCAGTACAGTTACCATTCTCGCTTGCTGACGTACGGTCAGCGGCGCCCTCGTGCCTGTGACGTTTACTTCGTTCATCTCCACAGTGCGCTGCCAGGTCGTGTCGGGTTCGACGGCGACGGACGTGGTCTGCGCGGCTGCATCGGCACAGCGGAGCGTGGCTACGCTCAGCACGCCGATGATCACCTCTTTGCCCAAGACGCTAAAGAGGGAATAGCCGTGGTTGTTGAACTGCTTAAACTTCAGTACACGGCGCTTGTTGTAAACTGGTGTGTACATAATCGGGCTGCAAAATTACTACTTTTCATCTTAAAAGGCCGTTCTTTGTGCCGAGAAAATGAAAAACAAGTGGAAATATTTTGTGCTTCATCAAAATTCATTTACTTTTGCAGGAAAAGAAAAAAGAAGCAATGACACAACCCAATAAAAGTGGTCTGAGGGGCTGTCTGACCTCCCGGGCTCTGCGCATCGTCCTCTTCTTGCTGGCCATCCTGCTGCTGGGCGGCGTCTTTGTCTATCTCCTCAACGACGACGACCGTGGTCCGGTCTCGCCAGAGATGATGGACGAGGCAGCCATGGGGCGGAATAAGTCGGTCTATGACACGCTCGACGTGCTTGGCAACTATCTTTGGCGCGACGTGATGAAGAGTGCGAAGGCCGACTCGGCACAGCGGGCCGACCGTGAGCGCGAGGCCAAGGAACGCGCCGAGCGGGAGAAGGAGCGCAAGGCCCTGGCTCCCATGCCAGCGACGGACCAGGATGTGGAAGCCGTGGAGGAGATGGGGTCGCAACCCTCCCAGACCGTGCCTACGCCTTCGGCTCCTCCGCAGCCCTCCGTGGCTGCTCCCAAGATCGACAAGGTGACTGCACCGAAGGTGGAAGTTATTGGCAACGATTAGTGGGCCGCGTGGGTGAAACGATTGCTTTATAAAATAGGAGGAATATAAATAGGAGGAATTAAAAATGAAACGACTATTATTTTTTGTCTTGACCGCGCTGGTCTTGGCCTCTTGCGCCACGACGACGCTCTTCGACGCCGAGGGGCGCCAACTCACTAAGTTGGAGCAGGACCGCATCACGGCCTCGGTCGTGAGCCAGCGGCTTGCCCAGCGCAAGTTTCGCATTTTTGCCGACTATATGTACCCGCAGCGGGCTCCCGGCGTGCGCCTCAACGACGACTGGGGCGTGGAGGTGGGACGCGACTCCATCGGATTCTTCCTGCCCTATTTCGGTCAGGTCTATATGGCCGATCCGGCGAAAGGCCCGGGCATGATCTTTATCGCGCCCTTGGACAGCTACGAGGAAACCCAGGTCAAGGAGGGCCACGTCCGCATCAAGGCGACGTGTCGCTACCGCCTCGACTCCTACCAGGTCTATCTCGACGTGTTCAGCAATGGGCGAGCCGAAATCTCCGTCATCCCGGCCAACCGCGACGCCATCCGCTATACGGGAGGCATGGATATGCAGGGAGTCTTCTTCACATCGCCCGTGGCGGCAGCGCAATGGAAGGCGCGCCGATGAGGCTCCTTCTCAACCAGAAAAAGGTTGGGAAAACTATAGGAAAATAATCGGGTAGCCAACAAGGAAACAATAGGATTATCTATAAAGGAAACAACAGGAGCGTTTATAAAGGAAGCAAAAGAATCCTCTATAAGGGAATACAACAGGATGAACTGTTGGAAAATAGAAAAAACAAGTAGTGGACAGTTGTCGTGCAGCTGTCCACTATTTGTAGGGGAAAGGGAAACCTCGCAGTCTTAGGCGTAGGTCTCGAGAAACTTCACCGTGCCTCTTACCACTACTTCCTTGGCCGTAGCGGGGATGAGAACGCTCTCGCCCTCTATGAGCGAGGTATCCTCGCCGCCATCCACCTGCAGCGTGCCATTGCCCTCCATGGCGATGAGGATCACGAAACTGTCGAGCTCGGAATAGTCGATGAGCATGGGCTCGTCGATGTCATAGACCGAGGTGGTGAAATGCTGGCAGCGGACCAGTTCCACGCCCTCGTTCTTGGCCGGGTGGTGAAGTAGGGACACGACACCAGTTCCGTTTCGCGGTCCTGCACCTGCTCGTACTTGGTGCGGTAGTCGGGCAGCACGTCGTAGTCGATACACTCGGCTGCCTCGGCGGTGTGGAGCTGGCGATAGTTGTCGTCTTTGTCCTTGCGCTTGAAGTCGTAAATGCGGTAAGTGACGTCGCTGGTCTCCTGGATCTCGGCCAGGAAGCAGCCCGCGCCGATGCTGTGGATGCGGCCCGCGGGGAGGAAGAAAACATCGCCGTCCTTGACAGGATATTCCGCCAAAGCATCGGTGATGGTGTCGTCCTCCACCATCTGCTTATACTCTGCGGGTGTGATCTGCTGCTTCAGACCGCTGCGCAGCGAGGCCGTGGGGTCGCTTTTCATCACATACCACATCTCGGTCTTGCCGCGCGGCAGCCCCTTCTGCTGAGCCTGCTCGTCGTTGGGGTGCACCTGGATGGAGAGTTGCTGGCGCGCGTCGATAAACTTGATGAGCAGGGGAAACAAATTGCCGTAGCGTGCGTAGTTCTCCTTGCCGACCAGCTGCTCCTTCTGCTCCGCCAGCACGTCGTTGAGTTTCCAGCCCTTGTATTCGCCGTTGGCGACAACAGTCTCGTTGTCTTTCACGCCCGACACCTCCCAGCTCTCGCCCACCTGGTCGAGGGACTTCTCCAGGTGCTTGAACGGGATAATCTTGTCACCACCCCAGATCGTCTGCTTCAGTAGTGGTTCAAACTTCAAAAACTCCATGTTCGTTATCTTGTTTTGATGATGTTCGTTTACAAAAAAGCGGCACAAGCGACGTGGCGCGCCTGTGCCGTCTAAGCCAGAAAGACGTGCTTTGACAGGCCGTCCTTATTTCTTGAACTTGAAGGAGGCGTTGCCCACCTTGAGCACATAGATGCCCTTCGGCAGCGCGCTCACATCCACGGGCTGACCGCTCCACTGTGCCATTGCGAGACACTGCGTGCCGTTGAGGTCAAATACCTCTACGCGGCCCTGCTCAGCGCCTTCTATATATATAAGGTTCTCGCGCGCATAGACACGCACGTTGTTCGCCACGGCCTCGGCCTTGCCAATGCCGTCCGTACTGTTGTCGATGAAACTGACGGTCGCCTTGTAGCTGTAGCGCTCGTTGGTGCCGTCCTTCTTATCTACAGAGAGCGCCTCCTCGGTGAAGGAGATGCGGTTTACCTCGCTCAGATCGACCTTGCCGAGCTCAGTCGCATTCTCGCTGATGACAATACTTTCGCCGTTGGCCGACTGTGCGCTGGCGTAGCAGCACGGCAGCATCAGCAGCGAGATAACTGTAAGTCTTTTCAATAATCTCATACTCTTTATTTTGTCTTTGGTTCTATTCCGTTGAACAATAATGCAAAGATAGTGGGTTTTTCCAACTCCTGCAAGTTTTTGAGGGCTTTTCTCAGTTTTATCCAAGATTTGACCCGAAGCGTTCGGCTCTGTCACCAAAAGTCTTGATTTCCTGTTGATGCGTCAAGATAGTCGCCGTGGGGCTCGTGGCACCTGTCCGCCTGCTGGTCGTCAACAAAATGAGGGTGAGACCAAAATTCGTGGCATTTTATTTTGCAATGTCTGCAAATTGCAGTAATTTTGCGGGCAGTTATGTAACTAAAAGACATGAAACGAGAGATAAAAAAAATCATCACGGACTGGGGCCGTCGCCCCTCCGACCGGCTCGAGCATCCTTCCGATTTCGAGCGGTTGTCGAAGCGGCTGGAGGCACGGAGCATCCATCTGGCTCCCCATTCCCTCCGCAGGCTCTGGAAATGGGTATCGGCGGCCAAGCCCGAGAAGCCTTCGCAGCGCACCCTCGACCGCCTCGCCCTCTTCGCAGGTTTCCAGGACTGGAAGGACCTGCAGAAGGCCCTCCACGGCACCAATGATGCCGCGCTCAACTACAAGGACTGAATCTGGTCCCTCGGAATGGCAACCAGCCTTCGACTTCAAAAGCCATTCTGAGGACCAGTCCCCGAAAACACAATAAGAAAAGGCCCGCCCTGCAATGAGGACGAGCCTTTTCTTATTTCTTTTGGCCTATGGCCGTTTGCACTGGCAAGTTGCTTACTTGGCGGCGACGGTACGCTTCTCCTTGATACGGGCAGCCTTACCGGTGAGGTTGCGCAGGTAGTAGAGCTTGGCGCGACGCACCTTACCACGCTTGTTCACCTCGATAGAGTCGATGTTCGGAGACTCGATCGGGAAGATACGCTCCACACCGATCGTACCAGACATCTTGCGGACGGTGAAACGTCTCTTCTCGCCATGGCCGATGATCTTGATCACGACACCACGGTAGAGCTGAATACGCTCCTTGTTACCCTCGGTGATCTTGTAAGCGACGGTCACAGTGTCACCGGCACGGAACTCCGGAAACTGCTTGCCGGTTGCAAATGCTTCTTCTGCAACTTTGATTAAATCCATTTCTTTGTACAGTTTAATGTTATTGGTTGCTCCAACGTAACGTGGCTCATGACTCTTCCATGGTCAGCGGTTCCGCCGAAAAGCGGGTGCAAAGGTACGCAAAAAATGACGAACAAAAGTGGATGGCGGGGGAAATTATGCGCCTTTAACACAAATTATTCCTCACAACAGACCCTCGGGATGAATTATTTTGGCTAACTTTGCAGAAAAGCTGACAACGCAGCCTCCCCGATCGCCAGTAGGTTGGTGGCCTGCAGCGGCTTATTCGCAAACAGACACGAACGATAGATACAGATATAGATACAAATAGAAATATGAAGAAAATCGCTAGTCTTCTGATGGGGACGGTCTGTGTGTCAGGATCTTTCCTCGCCCTCGCGGCCTGTTCCAGTCCTTACGAAGTAGCCTCGATGGATCGTTCGCGCCTCGTGGTCGATGCGCGCTACGATGTCCGTCCCGACGCCGAGGCCATGGCTTTCATCGCTCCCTACCAGCGGGAGGTCGATTCGTTGATGTTCCCCGTGGTAGGGGAGACAACCCACCAGATGACCACGGGCCGACCGGAGAGCGACCTGAGCAACCTGCTGGCCGACATCATGGTCTGGGCGGGAACAGACTTTGGCGAGCAACCGCAGTTGGGCGTGTACAACATGGGTGGCATCCGGGCCAACCTGCCGGCAGGCAAGGTGACCAAGGGCGACATCCTCAATGTCGCCCCGTTTGAGAACAAGATCTGCTTCCTCACCCTCACGGGCGAAGACCTGCTGCTGCTCTTCCGCGAGATAGCCCACCGCGGTGGCGAAGGCGTGAGCCATGGTGTGGAACTGACCATCACCAAGGACGGACAACTGATCGCGGCCCGGCTCCACGGTCAGGAGATAGATCCTCAGGGCCGCTACCGTATAGCCACGCTCGACTATGTAGCGCAGGGCAACGACCAGCTCTCGGCTTTCAAGCGCAAGACCGACGTCCACGAGCCGGGCGGAAAGGAGAACGACAGTCGCTTCCTCATCGAGCGCTATTTCCAGGAGAAGGCCAGTAAGGGCGAGCAGGTAGATGCGCGTCGCGAGGGCCGAATCGTCATCCAATAATTGATCATATCCGACAAGACTCATGAACAAAACTTACTCCATATTCATTGTCGCCCTGCTGCTTTGCTCCTCCGTGGGCGCATGGGCGCAGAAACAGAAGATGCTGACCATCCTTCATACCAACGACACACATAGCACGATTTTCCCGCTCTCGGAGATGCTCAGCGACACCATGACGGCGGGCCGCGGAGGCTTCATGCGGCGCGTGGCTATGATCAAGGAGGAGCGTGCCAAGGATCCCGATTTGTTGCTCTTCGACTCGGGCGACTTCTCGCAGGGGTCGGCCTACTATACTCTCTACAAGGGCGATGTGGAGAGCGGACTGATGAACCTCATGCACTATGACGCCGGAACCATCGGCAACCATGAGTTCGACTTCGGACTCGACAATATGGCACGGGTCTTCCGCTGCCTCAACTTTCCCATCCTCTGTGCCAACTACGACTTCACGGGTACGGAGCTCGACGGCCTCGTCAAACCCTACGTCATCCTCAAGCGCAAGGGACTGAAGATCGGCGTCTTCGGACTCTGTCCCGAGCTCGACGGACTGGTCGATCACAAAAACTTTGAGCCCATTCGCTATCACGACCCGATAGCCGCGGCCCGCGAGATGGTGCAGACGCTGCGGGCCAAGCATTGCGACCTGATCATCTGTCTCTCCCATCTCGGATGGAAGATAGAGGAGGTGAGCGACGACGACGTGATAGCGGCCGTGGAAGGCATAGACCTGGTGCTGGGTGGACACAGCCACAGCTATTTCCGCCAGATGCAGTATGTCAAGGACCCAGCAGGACGTGAGGTGCCGGTCGATCAGAACGGCAAGCATGCGGTCTATGTGGGCAAGATCCGGGTGGAGATGGTGCCGGCCAAAACGAAAAAATAAGTTCAAGGAATTGATTTTATGGAAGAGAACAAGACAGAGCTGGGTTACTGCTACAAGTATCCGCGCCCAGCGGTGACGATCGACGTCGTCCTCTTCGCGATGGTGGATTCCCAGATGAAGGTGCTTCTGATACAGCGGGGCAGAGATCCCTACAAGGGTCAGTGGGCGTTTCCGGGTGGATTTCTCAATATGGATGAGACCGCCGAGGTGGGTGCGCTGCGAGAACTCAAGGAGGAGACGGGACTGGAATTGGACCACGTCAGACAGTTTCACACCTTCACCCGCCTCGACCGCGATCCGCGAGGGCGCACGATCAGTATCGCCTACTATGAGTTGATCGACTGCCAGAAGGTGGTGGGAGGCGACGATGCGGCCTGCGCCCGGTGGTTTTCCCTCGACGATCTTCCGCCTTTGGCTTTCGACCACGCCGATATGTTGGAGAAGGCCCGCCGTGCCTTGGCTTGCCAGCAGAAGTTGGAGAAGCTGGGCCTCGTCTGACGCCGTCCTCACAGACAGGGGAATAAGCAAAAGCCGCACTTATTGATGTCCAATCAATAGGTGCGGCTTTGTGTAGCGAGTTGGCAGTGTAGCGCCGATGATGGCTTGTCGAGCCTCGGCGGCAGCTTGTGGCCAGGATGGCTAAGCCACCAGCTGGTAGAGCATGAACAGCCAGTGGGCCATCAGCGCGGCGCAGAGACCGCCGATGGTGTGGGAGAGAATAGCCTTGGAGGTCAGCTCACGATAGCCAATGGCGTCGAGCATGGCTGTATGGGTACTGAGGTAGCCCGACCAGCACATACCGATGGCGGTGCAGACAGCAATTGCGTTGCCGTCGATCCAGCCCTGGGCAGCGAAGTTGGGAATCAAGCTCAGTGCAGCGCCCACAGCACCAAGAGCGGTGATGGGGAAGGCGATCTGGTGAGGATCGTTCAGGCCGAACAGCGGTTCCAGGATGAAGTTGATCTTGTTGGCCAGGGCCGGCAGCAGCTCGATACCCTCGTAGGCTGCGCCCGTGAAGGTGCCGTCCTTGCTTGCGCCAAACGTGAGGATCATGACCAGCGTGGAGATGATCAGCACACCCGGGATGATGGACATTCCTACCTCCACACCCGATTTGCCACCGTCGAGCAGCGAGTTGAGCGTGCGCAGGAAGGTCGATTTCTCCTCCTCGTGGATCACCTTCTCCGGCATTTCCTTGAACTTCTGGGAGTCGAGAGCGTTCTCCTCGCGGTAGGCAGGATAGGCTTTCAGCACGAAATACTGCATGCAGCGGGTGGAGACGACGCAGCCCGTGCAGGCGCCGAAGAAACCGATGAGCGGCTCCATCATGTAGCCCTGTCCCATCATGAAGACGATCACGATGAGGCCCATACCGAAGGCCGTACCGAAGTTGGTCAGGGAGATGTACTGGAACTTCTTGAAGTAGCCACTGAAGTGGGTGTCCTTTGCCAACGTGATGATGGCGGGGTTGTCGCTGAGGAAGGTCAGGACAGCGCCCAGCGAGGCCACACCCGGGAGGTTGAAAACAGGCTTCATGAGCGGGCGCAGGATCTTCTCGATGAGATCCACTACGCCAAACTCCACAAACACCTTGCCCAGCGCGCCCGTGAGCACACAGATGGCCATGAGGTAGAAGCAAGTGTTGAGTAGAAGGTCGTGTGCGGTGTGCATCACGGTGTTGAGCATGGGGGCAGCACCCATTCGGTATCCGATGTAACCGAAGAGCGCACCAACGATGAGTAGGCAGGTCAAGCCTTTCGGAATCCATCCGAAGAGACCCGATTTCTTGCCCGACGCGCGGTCTTCCCGCTGTTGAGATTCATTTGTCATGATTGTCTTGGCTGTCAGCCGTCAATTGTTTTTGAGTTATTTTTGGCTGCAAAAGTACCAAATGTTTCCCATTATACCAAGCAGATGGCACAAAAAATGGAATTGTAATGGCATAAATTTTGAGATACCGTCTTTTATTGCTATCTTTGCAAAGGAGATGCGCCCGCCTGCACAATGGTCGGGTTAGGGTTCGCAGCAAGGGCTGGCAGCGTCTCGTGGCAGAAGTGATTTCGGCACATAGAATCTCGCTCGCCGGCACGAATGGTTACACGGAATAAACAGATTGTTAGTATATGAAGGACTTTTTCAAAAACGTATTGGCTACGGCGGTCGGTGTGCTGCTTGTAGGTTTCATCACGGGCTTTTTCATGGTGGTCAGCCTGGTGGGCATGGCGCTCTCCCAGAGCGAGACGGCTCCAGTGGCGGACAACTCCGTACTGGTGCTCAGGCTCACGGGGTCGCTCTCGGAGCGGGCCAACGACGACGTGCTCGCCTCGCTGTTCGGCGACCGAATCCCGAAGCTGGGACTTGCCACGATGACGGAGGCCATCCGCCAAGCCAAGGAGAGTGATAAAGTCAAGGGTATCTATATCGAGGCGGGTGCGTTTGCCCCCGATTCCTACGCCTCGCTCGCTGCCATCCGTCGCGAACTGGAGGAGTTCCGCAAGGCCGGAAAGTGGATCATCGCCTATGGCGACTCCTATACGCAGGGGGCTTATTATCTGGCCTCGGTGGCCGACAAGGTCTATCTCAATCCGCAGGGACAAGTCGATTGGCACGGCCTGGGATCTGAACCGGTCTTCGTCAAGGACCTGCTGGCCAAACTCAATGTCCGCATGCAGGTGGCAAAGGTCGGCACGTACAAGAGCGCCACGGAGATGTTTACGGGCGAGAAGATGAGCGATGCGGACCGCCAGCAGACCACGGCCTACCTCACGGGCATCTGGCAGAACGTTGTCTCCGCCGTGGGCAAGAGCCGCAGCCTCACGGCTCAGCAACTTAATGCCTACGCAGACAGCCTCGTCTCGCTGGCTGCTCCCCAGGACTATGTGCGGATGCGGATGGTGGATGGGTTGCTCTATACGGACCAGGTACGCCAGACGGTGAAGAAAAAATTGGGTCTCTCGCCCGATGACGAGATTCCGCAGGTGAGCATGTCCGACTTGCTGGCTGCTGGACCTGAGGACAAGAAAGGCGACGAGATCGCCGTCTATTACGCTGTGGGCGACATCGTTGATGGTGTGGTCGCCATGCCTTCGCGCGAGAGTGTGATCGACGCACAGAAGGTCTGTGCCGACTTGCAGGATCTCGCCAAGGACAAGGACGTGAAGGCTGTGGTGCTGCGCGTCAACAGCCCGGGTGGATCGGCCTATGCTTCCGAGCAGATCTGGCACCAGGTAATGGAACTGAAGAAGGTGAAGCCCGTCGTCGTCTCGATGGGTAGTTATGCAGCCTCGGGTGGTTACTACATCAGTTGCCCGGCCAACTGGATTGTGGCTGAGCCCAATACGCTGACCGGATCCATTGGTATCTTTGGCATGTTCCCCGATGTGAGCGGACTGCTCAGGGAAAAACTGGGACTGAAGTTTGATGAGGTGAAAACCAACAAATATGCGCTCTTTGGTACGCGCTCGCGTCCGTTCACCGCCGATGAACTCAGCCACCTGGAGTCGTATATCGACCGTGGTTATAAGCTCTTCCGTCAGCGTGTGGCCGATGGCCGCCGTCTCAAGGTTGATCAGGTGGAGCAGGTGGCCCAGGGTCATGTGTGGTTGGGGCAGGACGCCCTGAGGATCGGTCTTGTCGACCAGCTCGGTGGCGTCGAGGTGGCTCTGCGCAAGGCGGCCCAACTGGCGAAGCTCACGCAGTGGCATTCCTCTGCCTATCCGGTGCTCCCCGACTACCTTTCGCAGTTGCTCGATCTCCCAGGAGCAGCCCGTGGCAACTATCTCGACGAGCAGATGCGACAGTCGCTGGGTGCTTACTATGAGCCGTTTGCCCTCATCAGAGACCTCCAGGCGCAGAATCCGCTCCAGGCACGTCTGCCGTTCGAACCGAATATTCATTAATCCTCCTAATCTCCGAAAAGTGTTGTGGAAGGCGATTTCATCAAAATATACGACTGGTTGCGCCCCCTGAGCTGGCTCTACGGGCTGGGCGTGGGCTTTCGCAACCAACTCTTCGAATTGGGTATTCTCCGAAGCCGGAGTTTCAGTGTGCCCGTCATCTCGGTGGGCAATATCACCGTGGGCGGATCGGGCAAGACGCCGCATGTGGAGTATCTCATCCGCCTGTTGCAGGACAAGGCAAAGGTGGCGGTGCTCAGCAGGGGCTATAAGCGCAAGAGCCGGGGCTATCTGCTGGCAGAGGACGACACGCCGATGAGGCTGATAGGAGACGAGCCGTACCAGATGAAGCGCAAGTTTCCGAAGATCCATGTCGCGGTGGACAAGAAGCGCTGCGAGGGTATCGATCGCCTCACTTCCGACGAGGCTACTTGCGACACCGATGTCGTGCTCCTCGACGACGCCTACCAGCACCGCTATGTCAAACCGGGCATCAATATCTTGCTCGTCGATTACCATCGCCTCATCCTCTACGATGAGTTGTTGCCCGCGGGAAGGCTCCGCGAGCCGAAGAGTGGGAAGGACCGTGCCGATATCGTGATTATCACCAAGTGTCCGCCCGATCTCAAGCCGGTCGATTACCGGGTGCTGACAAAGGCCATGAATCTCTTCCCCTACCAGGAGTTGTATTTCTCGTGTCTGGCCTACGACGAGCTCCACAGGCTCTTCGGAGAAGAAAAAAGAACGCTCGACAGCATCCTCAACCACCATGTGCTGCTGCTCACGGGCATTGCCTCGCCACGACAAATGGAGCTGGATCTCACGCCTTATGTCACGGGGAGCCCGCTCGACATCGCCACAAGGCCAATGGAGCCTGTCAAACCCTCCAGCCTCATCACGCCGCTGTCCTTTCCCGACCACCATGCGTTCAAGGCCAAGGACATTCGGAGAATCAACGAGGTGTTCGAAAGTCTGCCTGAGCCCAAACTCGTCATCACGACGGAGAAGGACGCTGCGCGACTGGAGCGTGTCGAGGGGCTGAGCGAGGCGTTGCGAAAGTGTCTTTATGTCCTTCCGCTGAGAATCCAGTTTATGCTGGATCAGGAAGAAAAATTCAATGATAAGATTATCAGTTATGTACGAAAAAATTCAAGAAACAGTCTCCTGGCTCAAAGCAAGGATGCACACAAGTCCAAAAACCGCCATCATTCTGGGCACGGGCCTCGGACAATTAGCTTCAGAAATAACCGACAGTTATGAGTTTTCCTATAAGGATATTCCCCATTTTCCCGTCTCTACGGTAGAGGGTCATGCAGGAAAACTGATCTTTGGCAAACTCGGAGGCAAGGACATCATGGCCATGGAGGGGCGTTTCCATTTCTATGAGGGCTACACCATGAAGGAGGTGACGTTCCCGGTGCGCGTCATGCGTGCGCTGGAGATAGAGACGCTCTTCGTCAGCAATGCCTCGGGAGGTATGAACCCCGACTTCCATGTGGGCGACCTGATGGTCATCACGGACCATATCAACTTCTTCCCCGAGCATCCCTTGCGTGGCAAGAACGACCCCATCGGTCCTCGCTTCCCGGATATGCACGAGGCTTATGACCACGAACTGGTGGCGCTGGCCGACGAGATTGGTCGCGAGAAGGGTATCAAACTCCAGCATGGTGTCTATGTGGGCGTCCAGGGCCCGACTTTCGAGACGCCGGCGGAGTATCGTATGTATCGCCTTCTCGGTGGCGACGCAGTGGGAATGAGCACCGTCCCCGAGGTGATTGTGGCGCGCCATAGTGGCATCAGAGTCTTCGGCGTGAGTGTCATCACCGACTTGGGTGGTTTCGACGTGCCCGTGGAGGTGAGCCACGAGGAGGGGGTCATCGAGTCGGACGAAAAGAAGATGATCTACAACGTGTTCG
>OHLC01000225.1_pt1 | contig 39100 bp, 24 predicted proteins | sample 1568981 | NCBI WGS metagenome assembly OHLC01 (sample SAMEA3879510, study PRJEB24766) | human gut metagenome | biome: human-associated habitat; feature: feces | place: USA | collected 1985/1987 | reverse complement strand
AGCCGGAGCTGCCGGTGAAGGCCATTACAGCGTATGTATATGAAAAATTTATGAATGTTACATATGAGCCTGAAAAACGCGAAGGAATCCTCTTTGTCGGTGGATTTGGACATGCACCAAATTTAGATGCAGTACAGTGGTTTTTAGATAAAATCTATCCGGACGTATATAAAAATATCAAAGCCAATTTTTATATTGTGGGTTCGAAAGCACCAGATGAGATTACACATATTACGACAGAAGGAGTTATTGTAAAAGGCTTCGTTTCAGAAGAAGAGTTGAAACAATTGTATAATTCCTGCAGGTTGGTTGTAGTACCGTTGCGGTATGGTGCAGGAGTGAAAGGAAAAGTTGTAGAGGCGTTATATTATGGAATCCCGGTTGTTACTACTTCCGTTGGTGCTGAGGGCATTGGAGGAATTGAGAATATAGCAATAGTAGAAGATCAGGAACAGAAGCTGGTGAATGCAATTTGCGAAGTTTATCAAAATGATGATAAGCTGATAGAAATGTCGGAAAAGAGTCAACGTTATGTGAGAGAAAAATTTAGTACAGAGGCTGTATGGGATATTGTAAAAGAGGACTTTGAGTGAGAAAATGGAGGAATAAAGAATGATTATTACACAAACACCTTTTCGCATGTCTTTCTTTGGAGGGGGAACGGACTTCCCAGGATTTTACAGGGAACATGGAGGAGCAGTTTTATCAACTACATTTGATAAGTATTGTTATGTCAATGTAAGACATTTGCCACGTTTTTTTGATTATACGACGGAATTATCTTATGCGAAAACAGAACGTGTAACAGATGTTGAGTCAATAGAGCATCCGGCCATTCGTGAAGCTATGAAAATGTTGGATATGCATGAAATACGATTGACATATGAGGCAGATCTGCCTGCAAGATCAGGATTAGGCACAAGCAGTTCGTTTGCAGTTGGAATGCTAAATGCATTTTATGCTTTAAAAGGAAAATATGCTGATAAAAGAAAACTTGCGGATGATGCCATTTATCTGGAACGTGTATTGTGCAAAGAAAGTGGTGGGATTCAGGATCAGATTGCAGCTTCATTTGGTGGATTTAATAAGATATCATTTAATGCAGATGGTTACACGGTAAGTCCTGTCATTATTTCACCGGAAAGAAAATTAAGATTAAATGATAATTTAATGTTGTTTTTTACTGGATTTTCAAGGTTTTCATCGGATATTCAGGTGGAAGCTGAGAAGAGTCTTAAAAGTAAGGAGGCACAGCTTTTGGAGATGCTTCAGTTGGTAGACGAAGCAGAACAGGTTTTGACGTCAAAGACAGATTTGACAGAGTTTGGAAAATTATTAGACTATACATGGAAACTGAAAAGAGGAATTACAAGTAAAGTATCAACAGATTCCATTGATGCAATTTACGATAAAGCAATCAAAGCAGGAGCGACAGGTGGAAAATTGCTTGGTGCGGGTGGTGGAGGATTTTTGCTGTTTTATGTTGAGGCAGACAAACAGAAAAATGTACATGAGGCACTGGAGGATTTGTTATACGTTCCGTTTGAGTTTGAGACGGCTGGAACACAGGTAATTCATTATACGCCGGAAAGTTATGAACCGAGATAAGAGTGGAGAGAGATATATATATGAAAGTTGTGATAATGGCAGGTGGTAAAGGTACACGAATTGCTCAGGTAAATGCAACTGTACCCAAACCGATGATTCCTATAGAAGGAAAACCAATTTTAGAGTATCAGATTGAAACGTTAAAAAAACAGGGGTATACAGATATTATATTAATTGTTGGACATATGGGAAATGTGATTCAGAAGTATTTTGGTGATGGATCAGCTTTTGGTGTACAGATTTCTTATATTGTAGAGGAACAACCATTAGGAACAGCAGGAGCATTGTATTTTTTAAAGGATGAGATTCAGAATGACTTTTTGTTGCTGAATGGTGATATTATATTTGACGTTGATATTCAGAAATTTTTAGAATATCACTGTAACCAGAGAACAGCTGCAACCATTTTGACACATCCAAATAGCCATCCATATGATAGCGGAATTATTATAGCAGATGATAAGAATCGAGTGACAAACTGGCTGCATAAAGAGGATGAGCGGTTATGGTATAAAAATCGTGTCAATGCCGGATTACATATGTTTTCACCTAGAATATTTGAATCCTTCCATGAGGCCAAAAAATGTGATTTGGATAGAGATGTTTTGAAACCATTGATTAAAGAAGGTGAATTAAGTGTATATGATTCACCAGAGTATATTAAGGATATGGGAACACCTGATCGTTATTATGCTGTTATTGAAGATATAAAGAGTGGAAAAGTAAGTGCAAAGAATTTAAAAAATAAACAGAAAGCTATTTTTTTGGATCGGGATGGTACAATCAATAAATATGTTGGATTTTTGACAGATATTAATGAATTCGAAGAATTTCTTATAAATAAAAATAAGAGCAGAATAACTCTTGATAAATATATGCGGGATATACGAAGATTTCAAATCTTTCTTTCTGATAACAGTTACCAAATATCTCAGGATACTGCAGATAAATATATCGAGATTCTTAAAAATGCTGATTACAGTATAAGCAGCATAAATACTATTATATCATGTATAAACACATTTTGTAATTTTATAGGAAGAAATGATATTCACTGCGTTAATCTTAAGAAATCTAAGACCGAATCAACAGATTCTAACTTACTTACAGTTGATGAATATAACCAACTCCTTAAAACCGCTATAAACAATAACGATTATAGAATAGCTATGTTAATTCAAGTCCTTGGAAATACAGATATAAGATTAAACGAATTGCAATACCTTACTACACACTCTTTAGAAATGGGAAAAATTACTGTTATACGTAACAGCAAAGAATATAACATCAGAATTCCAAATGATTTATTGTATGGCTTATATGAATATATAGACCATGAAGCAATAATAAATGGGGTGATTTTCTGTACTAGAAAAGGCACCCCTCTTGAAAGATCTAATATATGGAGATTGATTAAGAAACTGGCTGTTGATGCTGGGATTAATCCGGATAAAGTTTATCCGCAGAATCTGAAGCAGCAGCTTGGGAAGAAATATTATAGTATAAAATACTAATCTATTTCATACTCTTCTCTTAATCTATCAATCAACTCAAATGAAAAAAACTCTGCACCACTGTCAGGTATCAGTTCCAGTCTTGCAATGGTTACTTCTTAATATGGCTTTATCATTCAAATCAATCGGCACAAATATGCGTATATTATCCTGTTCATTCTCACAGTCTTTATATTCAGGATAATCAAGCAATGATTTATCTGCTAGTTATGGTTCATTATATAAATCAACTTTATATCATTAGGTATTGGATACGGATCTATTCTATGATGCTCCATCTATATTCTCCTTGCCAAATATTTCTACAATAATTACAGTCACAAGCCATGTAAATTTTCCCAAGCCTCTATCAATTCATCTCTGTTATCTTTATACCATTCTTCAATTTCTGAAATCATTGATGTTGACCATTTTTTATTACCATCTTTATATAACTTTCCGTCGCTTAATCGGAAAACAGCCTCATATTCATTATGTAACACATGAAAATGTGGTAAGCGCTACATAACTCACCGTAGTGAAATCCTTTGAATTTAGGCATAAGATTAGGACAATTGGAGCATTATACTCTAAATTCCTGATCAGGATTGCAAAAGTTGTAGCATTTCACTTCAAACTATTATCAGACTTTTGTATCATTTTACTCCAAATAAATTTTCGGTGGATTGAGTTATGAATAAATCTGAGCGTGACAAATATTGGACTGAACTTATACAGACCTGCAGAGTTAGCGGTCTGTCAGATTATGAATGGTGCAGGATGAGGATGGTAAAACCCCGGAATCAAAGTCATATATATGGCTTTATACAAGCGGAGCATTTGAAAAACACAGAATTGTGATATATGAATATCAGCCGACCAGAGGCGGATATCATGCAGCAAAGTTCCTCGCTGATTATCATGGTTATGTACACACTGATGGATTCATTCTGGGAATGGGTAGAAAAGCAGAATCCACTTGGTGAATCAAAGTTTTCTAAAGCGGTGAACTATGCCCTGAATCAGAAACCATATATGAAAAACTATCTTACAGATGGAAGATGCTCCATAAGCAATAATGCAGCCGAACGAGCTGTCAAAAGCTATGTTATGGAAAGAGCTTTTTATTCCACGGTACAGTAAAGGGAGCAACTGCAAGTGCAATAGTATATACGCTTGCGGAAACAGCAAAGGTTAATGGATTAAACATCCGTCTTTACCTGGAAACGGTCATGACAAAGATGCTTGACTACAAAAATGAGCCCGAAAGCATACTTGAAGAACTTATGCCATGATCAGAGATGATGCAGGACACATGTAGCCTTAATAAACATTAAGAAATCTGATTTCTATATAAAATGAGACTGTATGAATCATACGGGTGATTATGTAGCGCTTACAGTAGAAACAAAAGCATTAAATGATAAGATGCAGAAAATGATGGAACAGCTGGTGCTTGCCAATAATAACAGGTTTGGAAGAAAGACTGAAAAAATGCATTCCGTAACCAGCTTGACGATCCGATATTTAAGGAAGTTCCTTTTGAAGACCGTTTTGGAATGCTGGTAGATATTGAATACGGCAACCGCAAGAATAACCGCCAAAAGCTTCTTATCCGCAACGCTGGATTCGACCAGCCGGAAGCAAATATCATGGATATCAACTATACTTCCGGACGCAGGCTGAACAAGGAGCTGATAAACAGACTTGCCACTTGCGAATATATATCTGAACACCGGAATCTTTTTATTACCGGTGCAACAGGCTGTGGTAAAACATACATGGCATGTACCTTTGGTATGGAAGCCTGCATGCAGTATTCCAACACTAGATATGTCCGTATGCCAGACTTACTCATGGATCTGGACATTGCACGAACTGAAGGGAACTACCGTAAAGTTATGGCAAAATATTCCAATCCGGTGCTTCTCATTCTGGATAAATGGGTGCTTCTTAAACCAACTGATACGGAACAGAAAGATATCTTCGAGCTTCTTCATCGGAGACGTAAGAAATCATCAACCATCTTCTGCTCACAGTATGTATTCGAAGAATGGTACGGTCAGCTTGGAGGATAAGCAAGTTCTCTGGCCGATGCATTCATTGACTGAATTACACATGACAGTTTTCAGATTAATATCACAATCATTGATGCTGTGCATGACAGATCCATGCGAGAGGTATACAGCCTAGATAAATTACTACGAGAGTAATACCCTCATTAAAGTGGCTCATTCCATCTGAGCAGGTGGCTCACGCCACACTGGATGGGCGACTCTGCCGCACAAGAATATTCAAGTATTTCCCCTAATACCATTCTTGCATATATTCTTCCCAAATTTATTGTAACATCAGGATACACTTCATTTTGGCTTGGCATCCTTATAAAAAATATATTTCAATGAAATCTATTTAATATATCTAACAATCTATATTTATTATGTTCTGATATATTATTTTCTACAATATATATTAATCTCTTATACTTGAACATTGTTTTCACATAATGATTCTATTTATACTTCTCACATCTCAGAAAAGAAATCACTACCATAATAAACTACATTCATTCAAATCTCCTTCTTGCACCATTCTACTGTCTCTGCAATTCCCTCTGAAAACTTATAATCCGGTGCAAATCCTGTATCTTTAACTAAATCCTGTATATCTGCACACAAGTACATAACCTGGCGTGGACCATAGGCAACTTCTCCAAAACCAATCTCTGCTTCCGGATTAACCGCATTTCTTATATCCTCGATATAATCCTTAAGCGGTCTTGCCTCTCCCCCACCAATACAGTAAACCTTGCCATTAATACCTTTTTCTCCTAGTAAATAAAATGCCTTCCCCGCGTCCTTGGAGTACAGATAATCCCACATCTGCTCTCCCTTTGTGCATGATGGTTTCTCTCCTCTTAACAGCTTTCCTATTGTAGACATAACCATCGTAGCACTTCCGTCATATGGACCATACACACTTAATATTCTTGTCCATATATGTCTGATTCCCAGCTTTTCACACTGGATTCTTGTCATCTGACCAGCACACAGCTTTGCCATTCCATAGCCATTCTCTGGAAATGCAGGAACCTGCGAATTAAGCTTTCCTTCCACTCTTCCATATTCCGCCTGTGACCCGGCACCTATGAATGCACTGCAGCCCATAACAGCAGCTGCATTTACAGCATCCAGTGCATACTTCACATTCATATTCTGTATATACATATCATTGCGGCAGTCGCCAAATGTTCCATCCCACCCAAAGTGATAGAATACATCCGGCTTAACTCCTGTCTCCTGCACAAGCTTTGGCAGTTTATCAAGCTCACTAAGGTCACATTCAACCTTCTTAAGTGAATCCGATTCCTTAATTCTGCAAGAACGCTTTGAATCCTTTCTTACAACTGCTATAACCTTAACATTATTTTTCATAAGAGCATCTATAAGACCTAAGCCTACCGCTCCTGTACATCCTGTAACAACTGCCGCCTGCATTGTGCCTCCTGCTGTTTTACTACTCTTCGTCCATTAATGGAATAAACATCTGTTTCTTTAATTCTTCTCTTGGAAGAAACGGTGCAAGATCCTCCAGTGGAGGGCTTACAAGTGTACCATCCTCTAATCTCTTGGTACTGCTCTTAGGCTCCCATACCTGCTTAGTATCTGTAAATATCTCACAGAATACAGGTCCGTCTTCCTTTAACACCTCATCTACAGTCTTCTTCATCTCTTCATTAGATGAAGCACTGTAGTATTTATATCCGAAAGCCTCTGCAATCTTCTTGAACTCAGGGAATGATAAATCTCCTGATTCCGGTCCGATTCCAATCTTGCAATGCTCCTTAAACAGATTATTCTGTGTAAGTCTTATTGAATGATATCCGTTATTGTTGATAAGGAATATCTTGATTGGAAGCTTATTAGTAAGTATTGTCTGTAGTTCCTGAAGGTTCATCATTATACTTCCGTCACCTTCAAGACATATTGTATTTCTTCTGCTGCCACCTATACATGTTCCAATAGCTGCAGGAAGTCCATATCCCATGCTTGCTATGGCACTGTTATTAGCCATACGGCTTCCCTTCTGGATTACATATGCCTGATTACCTACAACACAGCATGCGCCATTAGACACTGCTGTAAGACTGTTTTCTGGAAGTCTGCTGCTTAAATATCTTACAAATGCATATACATTTGCAGTGCTTCCATTCTCCTCCCACTGTCTTGGCTGTACTGCCGGATATTCCTTCTTCCATCTCTGTGTTGTTGCGAGCCATTCACCACCTGCTGATACAGGTGCAATAGCTGCCGCCTGCTTATCAAGCTTTGTGAGGAAATCCTTAGCATCAGCCCATACTGGCATCTCAACATGGATAGTAGGCTTCTTTAACTCAGCCTTATCAACATCAACCATTATGACCTCTGCTGCTCTTGCCCATGTTTTCCAGTTATATCCAGTCTGTCTGATAGATATTCTTGTACCTACAGCAAGTATTAAATCGGCATTCTGAATAGCCCAGTTACCTGGTCTGTCGCCCATATTACCTGCTCTTCCACAATACAGAGGATTATCATCTTCTATTAGATCCACTGCATTCCAGTATGTAACGATAGGCATATTAAGCTTTTCTGAAACTGATCTGAACACATCATAAGCACCTGAAAGTCTTATTCCATAACCTGCATGGAATACTGGTCTTTTGGCATTCTTAATCTTTTCAAGTACAGTTCTTACAACATCTTCACTTACCTGTGGCGGAAGCTTTGCATCATCCTCTGCCGGATTATATCCTTCAAGCTCATCAGTCTCAATATATCCGCCCTGAAAATTAACAGGAATATCAATCCATACTGGACCCGGTCTGCCTGTTGTTGCCAGATGCCATGCCTTTTCAAGTGCATAACGGATATCCTTAGGGTCTTCTATCATAGTTGCATACTTTGTCATATTAGACACAGACTTAACTATATCGTATTCCTGGTCTCCCATTGCACGAAGCGGTGTCTCTGTAAACTGAAGTGCATATCTTGAGGTTGTGTCGTAACGAACCTGTCCACTTATAATAAACATAGGGATAGAATCAAGCCACCCTCCTACTACACCCGTAAGTGCATTGGTCCCTCCAGGTCCAGTTGTAACACATACAGCGGCAATTCTGTTATCAATTCTTGCATACGCTTCGGCAGCTATGGCACACGCCTGCTCATGATGATTGTATGTTACCTTAAGCTTTTCATTATGTCCCAATGCATCGTTAAGATGCATTGCACCACCTCCAACTACAGAAAATACATCTGTAACGCCATGTTCCACAAGGAAATTGGCAACATAATCTGCTAAACGAATTCTCATAAACTGCCCTCCACATATACTGGTTAATTACTGATTAACAGCTTCCTTAATAGTCTTAGCCATATAATCAATCATCTCATCTGTCATTCCTGGATATACTCCTACCCAGAATGTATCTCTCATAATTCTGTCTGTTGTATCAAGTCCGCCTACTACTCTGTAGCCTTCTCCTGTTGCTCTCATCTCATCAAAGCATGGGTGTTTTATAAGATTTCCCGCAAAAAGATTTCTTGTCTGTACTCCATGGCTCTCTACATACTCAACTACTGCCTTTCTGTCAATTCCTTCCTTTACTGTTATAAGGAATCCGAACCAGCTTGGTCTTGAGTTCTCACATGGTACAGGAAGTATTACCTTATCCTCTATATCTGAAAGAGCTGCTCTTAATCTGTCGAAATTATGTCTTCTTCTCTCAACAAATGATGGGAACTTCTCAAGCTGTGCACAGCCTACCGCTGCCTGCATATCTGTTGCTTTAAGATTATATCCAAAATGTGAATATACATACTTGTGGTCATATCCTAATGGAAGTTCTCCATACTGCTTGTCAAATCTGTGTCCGCAGAGGTTGTCCTTTCCTGATGGGCATACACAGTCACGTCCCCAGTCTCTGAATGAACGGATACACTTATTAAGAAGTGCATTATTAGTATATACTGCTCCTCCTTCACCCATTGTCATATGATGTGGTGGGTAGAAGCTGCTTGTTCCAATATCTCCGATAGTTCCTGTGAACTTTTCTTCTCCATTGATTGTGTACTTAGAACCAAGTGCGTCACAGTTATCTTCTACAAGCCAGAGATTGTGCTTGTCACAAAATGCCTTTACTGCTGAAAGATCAAATGGATTACCAAGTGTATGTGCAATCATAACAGCCTTAGTTTTGTCTGAAAGTGCATCTTCAAGCTTTGTAACATCAATGTTGTACTGTGGAATAGTAACATCAACAAATACAGGTACTGCACCATACTGGATAGCCGGTGTTATTGTTGTAGGGAAACCTGCTGCTACTGTGATAATCTCATCACCTCTCCTGATTCTTCTGTCTCCGAGAAGTGGTGATGTAAGTGCCATAAATGCATTGAGGTTGGCAGATGAACCAGAGTTTACTACTGATACATACTTTACTCCGAGATATTCTCCAAGCTTCTTCTCAAATTCATCTGTATAACGGCCTGCTGTAAGCCAGAATTCAAGTGCTGAATCAACAAGATTCATCATTTCCTTGCTGTCATATACTCTGCTGGCATATGATATTCTGTCGCCTTCCTTATACTGTTTCTGGTTATGGTACTTCTTGCAGTACTCATCTACAATACCAAGAATCTCCTGTCTTGCTTCTAATTCATTCTTATTATCAAACATATCTTATTCTCTTTCTTACTTTATTAATTCCTTCCCTGCCTGTTATTCAAAGAACTCTTCTATCTCTTTATCCATACATGCAACAACATCTCCGCCTGCTACATATACCTTTGACCATTCAACACTCTTCTCAATTGCTGTATCAAAGTTCCATCTAGGCTTCCAGCCAAATGTTGTCTTTAACTTTGAACAGTCTAACTTTAAGAAATTGGCTTCATGAGGTCCTCCGTCATATTGGTTAATCCATGAAAGACCTTCTCCCCACTTGTTACAGAATGTATTAACAAGTGTCCCTGTTGTAATGCAGTCGCTCTCATCTGGTCCTACATTATAGAAGCCTGCATACTTCTTATCACTGTACTGCTCCTTTGCAATCATAAGATAAGCTGCAAGCGGCTCAAGTACATGCTGGTATGGTCTTGTTGAATGTGGATTACGCACAATTATATCTTCCTTCTTAACTGCAGCTCTTACACAGTCAGGAACGATTCTGTCATTGGCGAAATCTCCTCCGCCTATAACATTACCGGCTCTTGCTGTTGAAACTGCAACCTCCATATCATTGAAAAATGAATTGATATAGCTGTGTGTTACAAGCTCTGAACATGATTTGCTGTTAGAGTATGGGTCATATCCGTCAAGAGGCTCATTCTCTCTGTATCCCCATGCCCACTCATTATTATGGTAAACCTTGTCTGTTGTTACATTTAAAAATGATTTTACACACGGGTTAAGTCTTACACATTCACAGATATTAACTGTTCCCATAACATTAGTTTCATAAGTATATACAGGGTCTTTGTATGATTCCCTTACGATAGGCTGTGCTGCAAGATGAAGCACTATCTCAGGCTGTGTCTCTTCAAACACCTTCTTAAGATGCTCAAGATCTCTTATATCACCTATTACAGAATTCATCTTATCCTCTACATCTATCATTGAAAAAAGGTTAGGCTCAGTAGGTGGAACAAGTGAATAACCTGTCACTTCTGCTCCTGCTTTAAAAAGGATTCTGCAAAGCCATGAGCCTTTGAATCCTGTATGTCCTGTAACAAGAACCTTCTTTCCTTTATAAAAACTTAAATCCATCTTAATCCTCCCGGCTTAGTCCCATTTCTTCCAAGGAGCTGTTCCAGTTGCAAGATACTTCTCGAGCATATCCATCTCTCTCTTGGTATCCATGCACTGCCAAAAGCCCTTATGCATATAGGACATTAACTGACCTTCCTTTGCAAGTTTTTCTAGTGGTTCTCTCTCAAATACAGTGTCATCACCATCAATATAGTCAAATATTTCAGGATTAAGCACCATATAACCTGCATTGATAGGTGCACCGTCTGTATGGCTCTTCTCTCTGAATGACTTAACAGCGTTGTCTCCTCCGATATCAAGTACACCCTTCTGCTGTTCAAGCATTACGGCTGTAAGAGTAGCAATCTTGCCATGCTCCTTATGGAACTCAACAAGCTTGTTCATGTCTACATCACAGACACCGTCTCCATATGTCATAAGGAATGGCTCGTCCCCTACATATTTCTGGATACGCTTGATTCGTCCTCCAGTCATTGTATTAAGACCTGTATCAACTACTGTAACCTTCCATGGCTCACAATGCTGCTCGTGAATAATCATATCGTTAGAACCCTTTGTGAAGTCAAACGTAATATCACTGTTGTGAAGGAAATAATCCGCAAACCATTCTTTAATTACATACTGCTTATATCCTGCACATATAATAAACTCATCAAAACCATAATAAGCATATTCCTTCATAATATGCCAGAGAATTGGCTTTCCTCCTATCTCTATCATTGGCTTTGGCTTAAACTGACTTTCTTCACTTATTCTTGTTCCGAAACCTCCAGCCAGTAAAACAACTTTCATTGATAATACTCTCTTTCTCTCAAATATCAGATTATAATTTCACAATTAATCTTATGTTACAATTTACCATTCGTCATTTTAACATTATCGACTATTTTCGTCAACTTTTTATACATAAAAAATAAGCAATAGCCATCGCAAACTGACTATTGCTTATTTTAATTTCTTATTCAATTTTAAACATATGGATATTTTTTGTGCTTATACAATAATCACAACATGATATATTATATTACCATTTTTATACTATTAGTTAATACAGAATTTGGCATTCTCATCACTGTTAACACATTTTCTTTTCCTTTTACAACACCGTTAACAATATTATACTTTATTCCATTCTGAATATATGTTCCAGTATAATTAAATTTTACTAAACCATTTTCAAGATAAAACATTCCATTTTCATTGCTTGCAACGCCATTGTATTTAAAGTTAACTTTTCCGTTCTCTATTCTCCACCAGCCATTTGCATTCTGTCTGATTCCTGTATAGTCATATCTTATATAACCACCTTTTACATATACCCAGTCTGAGCCATCCTGAATTACATTTGTATATCCGAAATTTACCTTTCCATTTTCGAGATAAAATCTTCCGTTTTCATTTGTCGCAAACCCTGTGTAATTGCTTTGCACATGACCATTCTTTACATATACCCAGTCTGCTCCATCCTGAATTAAATTCGTATATTTAAAATTAACTTTTCCGTTCTCTATGTAGAATCTTCCATTTTCGTTATCTGCCAGTCCTGTATAACTAAAATCTACTTTTCCGTCTTTTATTCTCCACCAGCCATTTGCATTCTGTCTGATTCCTGTATAATTAGTATTTACATGACCTTTCTCTACATATACCCAGTCTGCTCCATCCTGAATTACATTTGTATATTCGAAATTTACCTTTCCATTTTCAAGATAAAATCTTCCATTTTCATTTTCTGCAAATCCTGTGTAATCATTTTTTACATGACCATTCTTTACATATACCCAGTCTGCTCCATCCTGAATTAAATTCGTATATTCAAAATTAACTTTTCCGTTCTGGATATAAAATCTTCCATTCTCATTATCTGCTAATCCTGTGAAGTTAAAATTAACTTTTCCGTCCTCTATCCTCCACCAGCCGTTTGAGTTCTGTCTGATTCCTGTATAGTCATATCTTATCTTTCCATTTTCTACATATACCCAGTCTGCTCCATCCTGTTCTACACTTGTATATGTTGTGTCAACTTTACCATTCTTTACATACATTCTTTCATTGTCACAGTCTGCAAATCCTGTAAAGCTTGTATCTACCACATCATCTGCATAATAATAGTAATTTCCATCTTCTGCCTTACTAAGACCATTCTTCTTTTCAACAACTCCTGTTGCAGGTATCTCTGTTACATCTGTCTTCGCATCACATACTGTACAATGGTGGCTCTTGCTTCCTGGTGTTGTCTCTGTTGCTTCAACATCTACTGTCCACTCTGTACTGAAGCTGTGTCCCTTTGCTGGGATTGTTTCTGTGTATGTCTTCTTGTCACATGTTCCTGTTGTAGATGTACATGTATATGTAAGCACTCCTGCCTCTGTACATGTTGCCTGCTTTGTTATCTTTGACTCATACTTATGTGTATGTGTTGTCTCTGATGTTCCAGATGGTGTATATATCATATAGAAAAGATTGATTGAATCTCCCTTTGTTACAGTTACAGCACCCTTAGCAACATCTACTGTTACTGTTAATGTACCATCAGAACCAACTTTTTTGCTTGTTCCATTAACTTTTACGCCCTTACCAGAAGCTGCCGTTGTTCCGCCAAATACAAGTGTAAGCTTTCCAGCGGATGGTGCTGTGAACTTAATACTTGTTGATGACTCCATCTTAAGGCATTTTGTAAGTGTAAGACCGTTGTATGTTGCTGTACCTTTATTTGTTGCTATGCTTCCTGTAATACTATAGAAGTCACTTGTTGTTCCTGATTCTGTAAAGTTATGTACCTTTGCATCTCCTGATACCGGTGTGTCAGGTGTAACAGGTGTATCTTTTCCAATAGCTGGAATAACTGCTGTTTCATTATAACCACATCCTGTACATGTGCGGCTCTTAAGACCTTCTTCTGTCTCTGTTGCAGGTGTAACAACTACCCACTCACCATATGTATGTGTATGTGAAGTGCCAGATACGCTTCCACCACCTACTGATACAAGAGATGTCTTGTATGCATTAAGCTTATCCTTTAATGGCCTGTTGAGTGAATAGCTTGTATCATCAACACTGTTATCAAATGTCCACTTGAAATCTCCGCCCATAATACGTCCTGCATACTTAGTTACAATTGAAGGAACATCTGCAGGTGCATCAATATCAGCAGTATCAACACCTAAATCAACCTTAGTATCAAAATTAGAATATGTCTTTCCACCCTGCTTTGCCTTATAAGTTGAAGGTACTGTTTCACTTCTTGATGTTGCAAGATATGCATCGAAATCAGTTGCACTTGCAGTTGTTGTACCAGCATCCGAATTAGCATATATAACAGACTTCTGACCTTCCATATAGTTGTTGTATGCCTTGATGACACCACCATTCTCTCCTGAGAATATTCCACCTGCCAGAACATCACTTCCCTGCATTGAACTGAGCATTGGATAATTACAGTTTCTGAAATAGTTAGCCTCTACGAATGCCTCACTATCCTTTGCAGCGCCTACACCATATTTAGAATTACCATCATAGTAGTTATTATATACATGAACTGACATTGTTCTGATACGAGGATGTCTTGAATCAGAATGGTCAAACCAGTTATGGTGATATGTAATCCAGTTCTCACCTGACTCTGACTTCATGCCACAAAGTGACATCTTTCCTGAATCCCAGAAATGATTGTAAGATACTGTCACATACTGAGAATTATCCTTTAAATCCATAGAGCCATCGCCCTTAGCCTGGTCACCATCTGAACCAGCATTACCATAGAACACATCGTTGTTATGTACCCATACACCACGTGACTGCTTAAGAGATATACCATCTCCGTCGCCTCCACCGCCCCAGTTCATAAGACCAAGGTTTCTTACTTCTATGCCTGTTGACTGGAATACAGCCACACCTGCTTCATATAAAGTAGCATCATCACCAATACCCTCAAATGTTACGTTAGCTGCTCCCTTAACACCAATTGCATATGCTGATGATACATCTTTGCAGGCAAGTCCGCTTAATGTAACCTGACCTATAATACGGATAGCAACTGGCTGGCAGTTATTCTTAGCCTTAATTGCCTGTGTAATAGCTGCTACACCTGTATATTCTGTGTTACCAATCTTCATCTTAACTGTATTCTTATTAGCTTCTGTAACATAAAGAACAGATGCATTAGACTTTAATGTACCATCGTTGTTATATGCACCAACGCCATTCTTTACCGGTGAATTACTTGAAAATGTAAATCCGCTTCTGTCATGTGCATTTACAGTAAGCTTATCTGAAACGATAGCAGCTGATGTATTCTCCTTGCCATTGTTCAGCGGAACAATCTTCATAACATAATCGCCTGCTTTTAATCCTACAGCATCCGCTCTCATGTAAGATGGATACTTTCTAATAAGCTCATCGTCCAACTGGACATAAGCTGAATCTGAGGCACTTGCAGACTTAACATATACATTGTAACCTGTAGCTCCTGTTACAGGTGTCCACTTAACATATGCTGTCTCAAGCCAGCCTGATGCTTCTGTTATTGCGCCAGAAGCTGCATGTACTGGATTCATGTCAAATACTATAACTGACACTGCCACCATTACACATGCAAGTAATGCACTCATAAATTTTTTTACTTGCTTTTTCATTTTTCCTCTCCTTTTCCATTTTATGCACATTTTTGTGCAAATTTGATATGTTTTATTCATAAATCATGTTTATATTACCATTATTGTACAATATTTTCAACCGCATTTTACATGTTAGAGAAAATTTTTCGTAATTTTAACACATTATTTCTTTTCCTAAAGTAAATGAATATACAATTTTTTCTTTTACAGTTTTTCCGGTAAGCTGTCCCAGCGCTTTTGCATAGTAATCAAGCTGGATTGCGTATCTTTTGACAAGCTCTTTTTCCCCCGCTTTGCCCTTCATAACCCTGTCAGTCTTATAATCAACAATCACAAGTTCTCCGTCCTCTTCAAAACACAAGTCAATTATACCCTGTATAAGCTGTCCTTCGTACTCAAATACAAAAGGCTGTTCTCTTCTGACACTGCCACAGTTCACCGCATTTGCAACTCTCCTGCCTGTATCTGATTGTACAAATGTATATATATCCCACGGATTGACACTTTTCACCTGTAATTCATTCATCTTGCCTGTTTCTAACATTCTGTTAATATCTGCTTTAACTCCATCAAGGTTCACACTCACTGAATAGTCAAGACATTCCATAACCCTGTGATATGCGCTACCACGCTCATTAGCAGCAAGCTTAACTTCCTCACCGCTTATGAACTTTGGAATTATGCTGTTTGTCTCATCACATTCTTCCTTTTTAAGTGCTGTCTTCACAGATTCATCCATGTAAGCATTTTCCTCTGAATCATCATCCGCCTGCATAGCCTTAAGCTGCGAAACCGTCAGCTTCATCCTTCCGGCTGCGTTATCATCAGGAACATACTCCGGAAGCTCCTCTAATAAAGGATAAGACACAGCTTCCATAATTTCATCAGCCAGTCCCCCGATTCTAACAGCATTCGCTTCACCAGCCATCTCCCCGGATTCATCCACATCAGCCCAAGAATCCTCTCCGGCATCAACCATCACTTTAAAGCTGCCTTTCAATTTATCTGAATCCATAAGACACACTGGCATTATCATATCAAGATAGTTCTTTATATTCTCACTGTCCGCGAAAGACAACATTCCATCTGCTGCAAGTTGCTTTGCACTTCCCCTGTATTTATCAAGTGTCTTGTCTGCATCTTTTACAACTCCGGTAATTATGAGTTTTTCTCTTGCTCTTGTCATTGCAACATAGAGAAGTCTCTCTTCCTCAGCTATCGACTCCCTTACAATTCTTCTTGCCATAGCACCTTTAATAATAGTAGGTGTCTTCGTTCTTCTTTCAAGGTCAACATAATCAACTGCAATTCCTAAGTTCTGGTCTACAAGCACAGGCGCAGTTGCGTCCATAAAGTTAATGCTCTTATGCGCCCCAGCAAGTATTACAATCGGAAATTCCAGACCTTTACTCTTATGGATACTCATAATTCTTACAAGATTCTCATTGTCAAGGCTGGCAGCCCCCTCTGCAAAATCTTCGTCAAACTTCTTAAGTCTTTCAATATATCTTAAGAAATTAAACAGACCTGAATAACTTGACTTTCCATATCCCGCTGCTCTTTCCAGCAAGACATTTAAGTTAGCCTGTCTCTGTGCTCCGGCAGGCATTGTTCCCACATAATCGTAGTAGCCTGAATCATATATCATCTCCCAACACAGATCATATAGTGACTCAACACTGCTCTTGTCTCGGTATTCTGTGAGCTTTGCAAGAAATAATGCACATTTTCCGGACAACTGCTTAACATCCGGCTCCTGCACCTTCCCAGCTTCACCAAGCACTGCAACTGCTTTCAAATGTTCATACAGATTATTATGCACATTCGTATCCACATGCTCTCTGCCAAGCTTTCTTACCATTCCAAGCTCTGCTGCCGTAAATCCTCCAAAATAAGACATCATTGCCGCCGCAAGGCTTATCTCCTGAACCGGATTATCTACTATTGTAAGCATGCTTAAGATTACCTGTATCTCACGCACGCTGAAATATCCTGTTGACGAGTCAGTATATGCCGGTATCCCCCTATCCATAAGGGCATCTGCAAATGTATCTGCCCAGCCTGTCACTGACCTTGTAAGAATTACAATATCCCTGTATTCTGCCGGTCTGTATATATTCTCATCTGAATCATATACATTTATGCCAGAAGCAACTATTCCCTCAATCAGCTTTGCAAGCCTGTCTGCCTCAAGTTCTCTTGTTGTCGCCTCTTCTTCATTCTCTGAAGATATAAGAATAACGTCTGTACTCTTGTTGGCTTCATCACCGTAATTACTGTCACTATATTCAGGATATGGAAATCCTGCATTAAGCCTTACCGATTCGTCATACCCGATTCCTGAAAAATTCTTATTCATGATATGACTGAACACATCATTGACACACTCAAGTACATTTTCCCGGCTTCGGAAATTCTTCTGTAATTCAATTCTAACATTATCGCCAGTCTCGCCGTATGTATCGTACTTCTCTATGAAAAGCTCCGGGCAGGCAAGACGGAACTTGTATATGCTCTGCTTTACATCACCAACCATGTATATATTGTTATTCTCACCTGTCAGTCTCGTCTTCGACACCGCATTAAGAATAACCTCCTGCAGCTGATTGGAATCCTGATACTCGTCTATCAGTATCTCTTCAAATCTGTTCGCAAGCTTGTCGGCAGTCTCTGTGTATACAAGCTTTCCATCTTCTTTCTTTACAAGTATTGAAAGAGCAAGATGTTCCATGTCATTAAAATCAATTATGCCCTTCTCTCGCTTCACCTCTGAAACACGCTTGGCATACACCTTTGCCACTTTAAGTAAAGTCCGTATCTGGATGCCTGCCCCCTGCATGTCTGCAAATATTCCCTCATCATCTTTCAAGAATATCTTATCATTAAGCCGTCCTATGTAATCTTTAAACAACTTTCGCTGCCCCTTAACATATTCCTTAATATCCGGGTCTGCTCCTGCATCCTTCTTTCTTGACAGGGCTTCAAATGAAAATATTCTTATTCTTCTGCCAAGCTCTCCAAAATCCTGTGAATTAATCATCTCATTAATTCCAAGCAGGTCAGACTGCAAAGCACCTGTATATGCTGCAGGTCCTGCCGGCTCAGAACAGATATCTACTAATCTGTTGTATTTATCACGGTAATCGAAAAGTGCATTTTTAATTGAATCATACAGCTCCTTAATTGCAGGATTATCGTAAGTCTCATCATCATAAACTAACATGCACTCGTCAAACCACTCATCAATCCACGGATTGCTTCTTGAAAAACGGTATATTTTATCTATAATGCTCACAAGCCCTGAATCGTCCCGTCCCATGCCAAATGCATCAACAAGATTAAAGAATTCTTCATCTGCTTCGGCATAGAATTCCTCAAGCACATCTTCCAACACATCATTTTCAATAAGCTTCTTCTCACCCTCGTCCATTATCCTGAACCCCGGGTCCAGATTAACCTCTGGAAAATGATTTCTGATTATCCATAGACAGAAACTGTCTATCGTTGTTATCTGTGCGTTGTTAAGCAGTGTTATCTGTCTTAAAAGGTTCACATCCCCCGGATTCTCGTCAAGCATTGAATCAAGTGCTTTTCTTATCTTGTCTTTCATCTGGGCTGCTGCCGCCTTTGTAAATGTAACAACAACCAGCCTGTCTATATCTATATTCTTGTCAGGGTCTGTAATCATGGAAATGATTCGCTCTACCAGAACAGCAGTCTTTCCTGAACCGGCAGCCGCCGAAACCAGCACATTACAGTCTCTTGTATCAATCGCGCTCTTCTGCGCCGGTGTCCATTTTCTTTCCATTCTCATCAACCCCTTCCTTTATATTATTCCATAATACTTCATCATCGAATTTCTTTAATTTTCTATAATTGCAGCCTGGCAAATCCACTGAAAATCCACACACTGCCCCATAAGGACATCTGTCACAGCTTGAAAACTGTCCATCTTTATAAGGACTTCTCCTGATATCACCACCTGCAATTCTGTCCGCAGTATCAACCGCCCTTACATCAACGAATCTTCCAAGCATATTAAACTGCTCTGTATTCATCACCTTACTTCTTCGTGAGTCAAATCCACCGTCAGCCTTTCTGCTAACCGGAATATTAAGTGATGTCCCCCCAGTATTGTCCATCTTCTCAGCAATATCCTTATCCGAATTAACCATTCCTTTAAGACGCAGTTCACCCTTAATCTTATCCTCTATCTCTTCTGCACTCTCTGTTGTCGCAGATACAATCGGGTCACTTATGTTGTAGTAGAACACTCCGGCAGGAATCACATTTTTACCCGGACGCATCTTCGCCACAAGCTTCATTGCCGCTTCCATGTAGACCATAAGCTGGATATCAATTCCGTAGTAGGTCTTTACTATGTTGAAATCCTTCTTTCCTGTCTTGTAATCGATAATTCTTACATATACATCTGTGCCGTTTTCGCATATGTCAACGCGGTCAATTGTTCCGCTCATAAGCTGCTTTCTGTCTCCGTCCCCGACTTCCATATTGAACTTATGCTCGAATACAAATGGCACGAAATCACCACATTTTAACTGTTCACCCATCGCCCATACAGTGCGGTCTGCAAGGTCTTCCATCCGCTTAATCATGAATGAATTACGGCTTGAATCCTTAAGGATACTGTTCTGGTATATGTCAGTAATTGCAGCGACACTTCTTTTTACCATCTCGCGGCGCTTCTCCTCTGATATCAGATAGTACGACTCACCGTTTTTCTTGATTTCGTCGCACACCTCACGGATAACCGCATGCAGTACGACGCCGAAGTTTACCGGTGAAAATGTGAATTCTTCCCTTTCCTTCAAATCAACTCCATACCTTAAGTAATATCTCAATGGACACTCTGCAAAGTTCTCAAAAGATGTGACGCTTCCGACAAGCCTTCCGCCAGTAAGTGAATCAATAATATCCTCATCTACATTTGCAACAATTTCAGTATTATCAAAGCTGTTAGTCGCCCGCGGTATTGTCACATATGAATTCTGCTGTGCCGTGTCTTTGTAAGATAACTTAAGGCAATGTGAAAACATTTTTCTCATGCTTCTTATAATATATGAAGGCATCAGCGCTGCACCCTCGCTGTTTTTTACCGCATATGACATGTAAAGCTTCTCCGCACTCTTTGTCATAATAAGATACAGATAGAATCTCTGTGTAAATGCTTTCTCCCTCACGGAAGCTGACATAACTATTCCCTTATCCTCAAGATACTCCCTGTCGCTTTCTGACAGAACGCTTCTTGAATCAGACTTCTTAGGTACATTGCCGTCATTGATTCCGACAAAGAACATGACCTTGATATTGTCAAGACGGGTTCTTTCTATATCTCCGATAACAACGCAGTCGTTGGTCTGCGGAATAAGTCCTATCTTGATCTCCTGAAATCCTGACGCAAGTATCTTGTTAAATTCTTTAATACCAACCTTCTCGCTTCCAAGAAGGGCATACATTTTATCTAATACTTCTATAACTTTCTTATATAACTGCGCATATTCATCACCAGTGTACTCGCTGTCATTAAGCACACTTACCTTCTGCTCCATATCTTCACGCACAAGGAATTCGTAAAGAGCCTTTACCATATCTGCAACATCAGATTCCTTTGACTTAAGCACTTCTTCCAATGGATCCAACATATCCGTTATCATTGTTCTTAGTGAATTAAGCTTCTCAAGGTCAGTATTATTGACTGTTCCCCTGAACTTTCTTATCCATGGTTCATGCCATTTTCCCCTGCCTCTGATTCCAACTGCAACACAGTAATTGTCTAACAGATCAATATCTTCGCGCTCCATTCCGCTCATTCCGGTTCTTAGGAATCCTAATATGCTGTCATAGCTGTAATTATTCTCTATTATTCCAAGTGCACCGTTAATTGCCGCAATAAATGGATTGTCCGTCACATGGCGCTTGTAATCTAAGAAATATGGTATATCGTTCTGCTTTAATATATTAGCCGCCAGTTTGCCGTAGCCATCCATGTCCGCAGTAACTATCGCAATCTCGTTATATCTGTATCCACACAGTCTTGTAAGTCTTATTATTTCTCCTGCTGCAAATGTTAATTCTTCCTTGGCAACAGCTCCCTCATATATAACGATATTGTCAGTCTTCTGGTTAAATCTTCCCGAATTGTTCCTAAAAAGATTCTGTTCCAGGAAATCCAGTTCTTCCGAATTCTTAAATCTGGAATTAACATTTACAATTACATTCTTTCCCGGAACTTCTTTTCCTGCAATATACACTGGTTCAAGGACTTTTACATGCTCCTCATCACATATCTTATAAAGCTTTGATACGCAGTCCTTACTCATGAAAAAAAGTTCTTCCCTGCCTCTTACTGAATTTTCACGCTCAGATGCATCAATTGTCAGAGAAACATATATCTTCGGACACATTGATAAAAGAATTGTCAGTAAATTATACTGAACCGGAGTAAAGCCTGTGAACCCGTCAAATACTATCTCGCAATTCTTTATTCTCTCTGACTCTGTAACCTTACTGCATAATTTATCCAGTATTTCTTCTTTAGTTATATAATTCTTATCTATGTACTCTGCAAATGCGTTATATACAAGTACTATATCATCAAGCTTATACTGAAGTGCTGCACTCCCCTCTGAATCACTGTATGCTGCACCTGCCGCATCCTGCATAACATCCGGCTTGATATCATACTGAAGCATTTCTGATATAACAGACTTCATCTCTGACACAAATCCTGTATTAGACAGATTACTTCCAAAATATTTTAATCTGTCCTTGTTCTGCTCTAAAACTCTTTTAATAATCAGATTCTTTCCTGTATCATCAAGGACTTCAAGATTATCCTCACCCACTTCCTCAAATACTTTATACGCAAGCCTTTCAAAGCTCACAACATCTATATTAAGTATTCCTTTTCTTGGATGCATGGACACCAGTCTTTTCTGAATTGCCATAGTGTACTGCTCCGGCACAACAACTATATAATTCCTGTCAGGATTCTTCATTGAATCTTCAATTATATGCGTATACAGATAGTGCGATTTACCCGCACCTGAGCTTCCCAGAATTAATTGTAATGACATGTGTTACTCCCCTAATCTTTCTATAATAGACTTTACCATCATTTGCTTTACCATAATGCACCTTTTCATATCATGTCTCATCATGGTTCGAAATCAACTGCTTCATATTCCACCGTATCTGAATAATCCCACCATTCTCCCTGATATCCTGTAAAGCCATTATTCTCCATAGCATTCTGAAGAATCATAACATTGTTCACAGCTTCTTCATTGTCTATATCTGAATAATTCCTGTCTGCTTTTAGAGAGAAATCATCAAATTCTGTAGGCATTGGTATAATGCTTCCATCAGCAGCAACCATTGTAATATCCACTGTTCCTCCAAGATTATGCTTTTTCATTCCGTTAGCCGGATTTGCCACATAGTTAGGGTCCGGATATACTTCCCATAATTTCTGCTGTGCCTCAAACGGTCTGTATGCATCCCAAATCTTTAAGCTGTACCCCTGTTCTTTCAGTTCTTTCTGCACATTTGCAAGCTTCTTAACTGTTCCGTATCGAAGGTATGCGTCTGTGAAACCATATATTCTGACACCTGTAAAGTTATTGTCTGTTGCATACATCAATTCGACATATATATCCGGTATGTATTTATTTACAAGAACATATTCGTCATCTTCCGGTTCTTTTTCGGTTGTAATCTCCTGTGTTATAATTTCCTGTGCTGTCACTTCCTGTGCTGCAGTCTCCTGTATGTTCGCCATCTCTTTTTCTGATACATCATCTGTTGTAACATTTTTCTTTTGTCCACATGCTGTCATGCCTGCCGCTATAATCACTATTACTGCAAATGTTTTGATAAATTTACTGTTCATAATCATTCACCTCTTCATAAACCTACCATTTCATCATATTTAACAATTTAGTAGGTTTTTCAAGCTATGCATTAATTTAATGTGCCATTTTACACTATCCAATACATTTGTATTTAATATACCACATTTTAATCATAATCTCCCACTCCATACCATATATTTTGTAATAATGAATATGAAGGGCAGGTTTCTTTGTGATGAGTCAGACTAAAATTGTTGTTATTCCATTTAAAAAGCTCCTTATCGGAGTGGTTATCGCTGCTATTGTAATAGCTTTTGTTATATTCGCTGTTATCCGTCTTGGCAGCAATGGTTCTGATAATTCCAGGAATACTACTAAACCTAAGAGCAGCACTGTAAATGCTTCTGCTTCTTCTAATATTGAGACACCCCTTGATAATGCCGACGCTCCTAAATTCTGCCCCGGAGTATATACCGCCTCTATTCTGTTAGACGGCAACCCCGTTGATATCCAGGTCACAGTTGATTCCTCTAACATTAACAGCATTGAGCTTGTTAATCTTTCTGAATCAATCACAACTATGTACCCTAAGCTCACAACTTCATTTGATGAAGTTGCTGCTAAAGTCATGGAAGCCGGCACGACCAACATAACCTATGATTCAGCCAACAGATATACATATTCCGTCTTTATAGAAGCAATAAGCGCAGCCCTTAAAAAGGCTGCGCCATGATTAATATCTTAATATTTTCTGTCTTGTACCCCACATGCGTGCTAAATCCGTCTGCCACTACTTAGAATAAGTCACAGCCTCACTATTCTCATCATAATCAAACATGCCATCATTCTTCTCTTCAAGTGCCTTGATGATGTGATATGTATATTCATTATATGGTGTATCAATTCCAAGTTCTTTTCCCATACGCATCATTGCGCCGGAGAACATATCTATCTCTGTGTGTCTGCCTGCATCAATGTCCTGCAGTGTTGAATATCTTGCTGTTGGTGGAACTGCACTTCCACGGCTTGAGTTATCTGCGCATCTGCTCATATCAATGCCTTTGGCTAGCGCTACTGTTTCAACCTCCTTACGCAGTCCTTCGCTGATTGCTTTCATATGCTCACTGTCAGTATAACAGCCAACACCTGCTCCAATAATAGCCTGTGGAAGATTGTTACAGATATTAAGTCTATACTTGCTCCATATCTCTTCTTTGATATGTTCAGTCACTCTGTAATTAAGTCCTGTTCCATCAAATAAATCTCTTATTGCCGCAACTCTCTCACTCTCAAATGGTGCAGTTTCCTCTCCATATATAATGCCTATTGTAGTCTCAGGATTGAACACATATTCCTTACCTTCGCGGTGTGACGCCACCTTTATAAGTGAATAAATGATATGTGATTTATCTATCTTGGTAGATATTATCTCTTCACTGTCAACACCATTCATAAGACTCATGACTATTGTATTCTCACCGACGGCTTCCATAATATCATCTAATGCACCTGCAAGTGCGCCGTATTTTAATGATACAACAAGAAGGTCAACACCTTTTGCTTCCTCTGGGGTCAATACCTCCGGGTGGTATGTCTTTCCATTAATCAGACAGCCTTCTGCCTTAAGTCTTTCCGCTCTTTCGCCCTTTGCAATAACGCTTAAACTTATATCCTTCTTTTCTGAAAGTCCCCATATAACATAAGAGCCGACTGCTCCTGCTCCAAGTACTGCCACTGAATGTATCTTCATATACATTTTCCTCTCAATCTTTGTAATTTCTTCAAATATATATACACTTCAATTCTTTCCGCGTCAAATGCTTTCATCTTCCCACAATATCGCCCTCTTCAAAATCGTAAGTCAGCTTCTTTCCATATGCCATGACATATGCAGCACATTTCTGCTCATAGTCTGTGTGCTGCATTCTTAAACTTGCTGTTCTTTCATCAAGCTGTCTGTCCGGATATATTACTGGCAGGACATGTACCCTGAATGTGTGCAAATGTGTACTTTTAACCTGCTGTTCAACAAACAGCGAAATCACCGGCACATTAAACTTTACCGCATACAGATATGCACCTCTTTTGCATGGGCGGGGCTTCCGATAATTAAACCACATTTCCTGCTCAGGATATATAAGCACAAGTTTGTTTTCATCAAGTGCATTCTTAATCTGATTAGGAAACTCAGTCTCCATAAACCATTTCAGGCTGCTTACGGGCATTGTGTCGGCATATTTTTGCATATACCCGACAAAACCTTTCATTGCAAGGTTAGAATCTTGATTAACAATACTTATTCTTCTGAATCCAGCTTTTCTCATTGCAAACCTGACAATTGCAGGGTCTAACGGGCTGAAATGATTGCATGTTACAATCGCAGGACCTCTGATTCCAGAAAGATTCTCAAGTCCGTCAACTTGTGTTATAAGCCCCACCGCAGAAGTCCCGGCATGAAATATAGCTTCTGCAATATATTTCTTCACACAAAAACCATATGCTGTGCGGTAATCAATATAATGTCTTAGTAATGCTTCTTTATCTTCGCGTAACAGCTTAGGGTCTCCCGGCTCAACCTTTGAATTCAACTGATTAAGGCTTACAGCCGTCCTAATATTTTCATAGACCTGCTCCCTATCACCAATCATATCTCCTCCGACATAATTTATTTTGCAGCATCACTGCTATCCTTCACGAAACCACTATCCACAACAATTCTGCTTCCCACAACATCAGAAAACTTAACCCCATCACCGTCCGCAATATTCTCAGCCCTTGCAAGAAGCTTCTTTAAATTCTCACGGTCAGCTTTCCTTTCATTATCCCCATACTGCTTGCGCTGTTTAATCAGCAACGGATAAAATCCCGACTCCGCCGCATACTGCCAGAAATACTCCTCATACGGAATCTCGCTGTAATGCCACGGCTTGTCAAACAGGTTATAATGTATCAGCTTCGGTCTTGCTATATACTCCCCGCCCTTGTTAGGCATAACATTCCATTCCTTATCAAGAAAATATATTTCTTTTGCACACATAGCATTAATATAATCCTGGTCAGGTGCAACACTGTCAAAGTGATATTCAGCCATAAGCTTTAAGAATCTGTCTGCCAGATGAGCCTGTCTTATCTTATCAAGGTTCATAAGAAGCACTCCTGAATTGACATATTCATCCCGCTCTATTCCCACTACATTTTCAATGTAATGAGCCAGTATTGTATTCTTTCCTGCAAATGTATCTCTTACTGCACCAAACATTGCATCTCCCATATCAACTGAATAAAGCTTTGCAATGTCATCATTTATTACGGTATCAGAGTCAATATACACAGCTTTATTAAGTTCTGGAAAAAGCTCTGCAATAAATAACCTGAAATATATCGTCAGTGTAAACTCGCCTGAATAAAGCCTGTTTTCCTGCCTGTCAGTAACTGTCTGTCCAAAGCTTTCAGAATATTCGTACATTTTCTTTCTTATATCAACGAATTCAATATCTATGTTTTCATAATCCTTTATCACATTACGAAGCTGAATCATCGTAATATTCTTCACATTATCGCACATAACAATAATGCGGTAACGCTCATCACAAGCCACATGTACAGCCAGCGATTTAAGGCACACTGCCAGATATGGTGCGTACTGTTCATTAATCGAGAAAAACACAGGAATACGTGAAACTGCCATATACTCTTCATGCTCCCTGTTATAAGAATCCAGAAGCTCATCATATTCATGAAGTCCAAGTATATTATGCATTTTATCAATCTCCCACGGCTTGACTGAAACAGTCCTTATCACCGGAAACACCCGGAAGGTAGTTGTAAAATGCTGAAAAACAGTGTTGTCATGCAGCCTCCTCTGGTCATTAAACTTTCGTCCGCACAGATTAACTCTTGTTGCAAATGTATTAACAGCCGTCTGGTCAGGCATAAACATTTCCTTTCTTATGCACTGTTCACGACATTTTTCCAGAAGCCCGTTCTGTCTTATCATCCTCATATTCATAAGCATTACTCCGGAATTAATGTAACCATCACCGAAAAGCCATCTGCCATAATAATCAGAAACTCCCGCAATCTCTATGCCATCCATATTCTGATAATAAAAATCCCTGAAATCTTTTCTGCACAACACATCAGTATCCAGATAAAGAACTCTATCCTTAATATCTGTCTTATCAGCAAAAAGGCGCAACATACAGCACGCAGTAAATCTACTCTGCATATTTGCCTCCGGCAGCTCCTCAACAAAATATCTTGTAACATCAACAAGAAAGATATTTACTTTAATGTCCGATTTATTCAATTTTTCTTTCAGATATTTTGCAAATGCTTTATCAATCGGCTTGTAATTAATACCTTTTTCCCTGTAATCAACCGTGAGAATATATATATTTAACGGTTCATCCACATTTTTAATAAGAGACATTGAAGATAAAAGAATCCCCTTCTGCATTGGTTTATCACCACAATACAATATGTTCATAAATCCGTATCCTTTCTTAATTTATTAAATATGTCTGATTTATCCTCTCTGTATTGATTTTCCCCAGTTTCTTAAGTAAAATACATATAAGTTTTAAACGATAATTAAAGAATTGAGGAATGTTATGATATTTAAGATTTTCAAAAAAGATTTGAAAGGTCTTAGCAGGAATATTCTGGCTTTAGCCATTGCGCTTGGTCTGTGCCTTATTCCATCGCTTTACGCATGGTTTAACATATATTCCAACTGGGATCCTTACGCAAACACTGCGTCTGTCCAGATTGCTATTGTTTCTGAAGATGAAGGCTACTCTGAATCTGATGATTCCACTATCAATATGGGAGAACAGATTGTTGAACAGCTTCATTCGAATGATAAATTAGGCTGGCGTTTTCCGGAAACTAAAGATGAAGCCATGAATAAACTGAATGCTGGGAAGTACTATGCCGTTATCGTTGTTGGTGAGGACTTTTCACGAAGCCTGTATGACTTCCTTGACAATGGTCTTAATCCACCAACAGTTACATATTATGAGAATTCCAAGAAAAATGCTGTTGCTTCCAAGATTACAGATACAGGAAAAAGCACTCTTCAGAACACTATCAATTCCGAATTCATTGATGTGTGTGTTAAGACTATTATGCAGGGACTTAACGAAATAGCTGAAAATAATCCTTCAATTATTGAAAAGACAGTTAAGGATTTACAGAGTGTATCTGCCAATATTAATTCTTACGATACCATGATTGACATGTTTATTAAGAGTAATTCAGACCTGGCAGATAATCTTGCAAAACTTCAGGAGGTTCTTCCACAGATTAAAGATGTTCTTACCGGAACAACTGATGTTGCTGATATTGCTAATAAATCTCTTGATAATGTCACAGATGATATTGCAAACCAGATTGATGCGCAGCTTAAAGCTATGAATGAATTAACTGACAGCGCACTTGATTCTCTTGATAAAGCTGTACAGCTTTCAATAACTGATATCGGACAGGCTGGCGTTGAGCTTAGTAAAGCCAACAAACAGTTAAAGGAACTTATAGACCAGAATAAGGCTCTTGAAGATGCTATTGATTCCCTCAGCAAAGTAGATGGCATTGACCCGGCAGTTATCACCGCCCTAAAGTCAGCTCTAGCTTCTGTTAACGCTATGGAGAATATCGCATACAACCTTGTTCAGCAGTGTGCCGATATTCTTACTGATTCACCTGAAACACTTCAGGCAAAATACCAGTTAATCAAGTCTGTTGTTGAACAGTGCCGCACAGAGCTCCAGAAGAGCCAGACAATTATGCAGACTGTAATAAGAACTAATGTTAACCTTCTTAAGGCTTCCATTAAGAATGCCGTAAGCAGCCTTGCAGCTAATATAAGCAGTGCCGGAGACAGTATTAACGGAATATCACAGATGCTCCTTGGTGTGAGTGATATATCAGTAAATATTAATACAACTCTAGAAAGCACAAAAACATTACTTGATTCTCTCAATAAAAGACTTGATACCATATCTGGTTCAGTAGGAGATATAAGTTCATCTTCTACATATAAACTGATAATGGATTTCATCAACTCAGACGCACAGTCAATAGCGTCATTCCTGTCAGAACCTGTACAGGTAGAAGAAATCTACGTCTATATGCAGACTAACTATGGAACAAGTGTTACACCTTTCTATACAACACTTGCTCTCTGGGTTGGAGGAATTGTTTTAGTTGCCCTTATGAAAGTAAAGGTTGACTATGAGGATGATGAATTCAAGGATGCCACAGAACATCAGAAATATATAGGCCGTGCATTACTCTTCCTTGCAATGGGACAGCTTCAGGCTCTTGTAGTTGTTCTTGGTGATTTGTACATTTTAAAAATTGACTGCACCCACCCATTCATGCTGTGGCTTGCAGCCGCTATAACAAGCTTTGTATTTACATTATTTATATATACACTTGTTCTTACATTTGGTGATTTGGGAAAAGCTATTGCTGTAGTTATGATTGTGTTACAGATTGCCGGTTCAGGCGGAACTTATCCAATAGAACTTCTTCCTGAATTCTTCCAGAATGTGTACCTTTACTTCCCATTCCCTTATGCAATCAATGCCATGAGGGAGGCAATAAGCGGATTATATCAGTGTGATTACGCTGTATTTCTTGTGAAATTATGCGCTTATGCTGTTATTTCTCTTATTCTGGGACTCGGAATCAGAAAATCACTTCTTGAAGTACGCGAGTTCTTCGAACGCCGTATGAAAGAAACACATTTTATGTAAAGGAGAAATGAATTTATGCAAAATGATGATTTTAATATAGATGTTGTTATTGCGGAAATCACAGCATTTGCAGAAAATATGCACGCTAAGAACCAGCACAAGAAAAAGGTCTGCTTAAGATGTATGATGATAATTCCTTTAGTATTCATGGTGCTTATGTTTACCATGGATACAGCTAAGGTTGTTTATCTGCTTCTTTGGGTAATCTCACTTTTTATATTCTGTGCTTATCTTATAGTTATTGATTATATTGATGACAAGCTCGCAAGAAAGCTCAATGAGCTCAATATTGAGATTAAGGAAAAACAGGCTGATACTTCTCTTACAGACAGTATCAAAGCATTTTTAAGTGAGGTACAGTTATGAAAAATATATTTAAGATTATACGGGCTGACCTTCGCCACATAAAAACAAATGTAATTGCACTATGCGTAATTATCGGTCTTACCGTTATTCCTGCATTGTATTCGTGGTTTAATATCCTGTCAAACTGGGATCCATATGGACAGGCTTCCACAATCAGGATTAAAGTTGCCGTTGTATCTGTTGACAAAGGTACTTCTCTTGAAGGAACGGAGCTTAATGTCGGTGACACCATAATTGATGCACTTAAAACTAATAACACTATTGGTTGGCAGTTTGTTGCTTCATCAGATGAAGCAATCGAAGGCGTATACAGCGGTGAGTATTATGCAGCCCTCGTTGTTCCAGAGAATTTTTCCAAGAATCTTATAAGCTTCTTAAGTGATTCCATGGAACATCCTCAGTTAAAATATTACTGTAACCAGAAAGCAAACGCTATTGCACCTAAGATAACAGACAAGGCTAAAACAGCAGTTCAGCAGCAGGTAAACCAGACATTTATAGATACAATTGTATCTACAATTGCCGGTACTGGCGACTCAGTTATCAAAGATGCAGATAAAGAAACCGGTTCTCTTATGGATGCAGTTATTAACAGACTTACATCCGCAAGGACTACACTTTCAACATACGATGTAATTCTTAACTCAATGCTTGCAATTACTGACCTTACATCATCAATAAGCAGCAGTTCAAACAGTGCTGCACCGCAAGTTTATACACAATTACAGTTACAGCAGAAGCAGTTAATAACCTTACAGGCACTTGTAAATGGTAATTCCGCTGAATCTTTAAATGAATTATCATCTGCTCTTTCAAACCAGATGTCCCAGATTCAAAGCATTATGAGTTCATTAACAGAGCTTTATTCTGACATGAACATGGATGTTGCAGACCTGTCTGCTGCAATTAAGCTTACATCGGGCTCACTCACTCAGACTAAAGAGCTTCTCAGTGACCTTAAGACAAAGCTTGATAATGCAATTAATACATTAAACACAATCACTGAACAGGATACATATGGTTTATTATCAGAGATGTTAAATGCAGATGCCAATACTTTGGGAGATTTTCTCTCTGCACCTGTAAATATAACAACAGAGCAGGTATATGCTGTTAAAAGCTATGGAACAAGCGCTTCACCATTCTACACAATACTTGCACTGTGGTTTGGTGGACTTATACTTGTTGCTATTATGCACACACCTGTGCATCCTGCTCCGGACATTCCAGCAGATGCAAAGAGATATGAAAAATTCTTCGGAAGGTATTTTATATTCTTTGCAGTAGGACAGCTTCAGGCACTGCTTATAACACTTGGAAATCTTCTCTACATAGGAATCCAGTGTTACCACCCATTCCTTTACTGGGTTGCATGTGCATTCTCAAGCTTCGTATTCACCTTCTTTATGTACAGCCTTACTGTTGCATTTGGAAATATCGGTGAAGCACTTGGAATTGTCCTGCTCGTTATACAGGTTGCCGGCTCAGGCGGTACATTCCCTATAGAAGTACTTCCTAACGCCTACCAGATAATATACCGATTCCTGCTCTTCCCATATTCAATGGATGCATTAAGAGAATGTATAGCAGGAATGTACAGATATGATTACATTAAGAATCTCGCTTTTCTTTCAATATATATAGTTGTTTCGCTGATTATCGGATTGTTCTTACAGAAACCATTTGAGAAGCTGAATCATATGATTGAGAGAAGTAAGGAGAAGTCGGGGGTTATGCTGTAGGAAGTTGCTCCCCTAAAGCACGCCCAGCCGTGTATATTAGTAAAATCAAAACACGCTTCCGCTCGGATTCCGACGCAGCGGTACTAGGTTCGCTGGGATTTGCTACCACTTTGTGGCAGCTTTCCCAGCTTACCAAGTGCCGGCGTCTTCATACGGTTTTGATTTTACTAATATACACGGCTGGGCTTTTCTTTACCGGACAACTGCTCCGCCCCTCCCCGCCTTTGGCAGGGTTGGGGCGGGAGAGATATTTTCATCTCCTATGTAGAAAAACTCCCGGAAGTTTGGAGACAGGTGGTTTGTGGGGTGCGGTATTCCGACTGTAAACTGTGCACATAATAAAAGCATTGAGTCATAAGTAAACCAAAGCGTACACACGCCACGGATGGCGTGTGAGATGTCTCGCACATGGATGTGCGTAGACATCGTTAGCGGATGGTATAATTACCTAAACACTCAATGCTTATTATTATGCAGTGCAGTTTACCGGAGGGATTCCACACCCCACAACCACCTGTCTCCCACTCCCGGGAGTCACTTTTCTAGAATAACCCAGTTATTACCCCATCATCATTAACATCTATATTATATGCCGCTGGTGATTTTGAAAGTCCTGGCATTGTCATTACTGAACCTGTAAGCACTACTATGAAGCCTGCACCGGCTGATACATATGCTTCTCTTACATTCATCTCAAATCCTTCCGGACGGCCAAGTAATGTTGGATCGTCTGAAAGCGAATACTGTGTCTTAGCCATACAGATTGGAAGATTACCAAATCCTAACTGTTCAAGCTGTTCAATCTGCTTATTAGCTGCTGCCGAATAATTAACACTTCCTGCTCCATATATTTCTTTGGCAATTGTCTCAATCTTTGCTTTAACCGGCTGGTCTGTCTCATACAGACAGTGGAAATTGCTCTTCTTTGTCTCAAGTGTCTTAAGAACCTTTTCTGCAAGCTCAATTCCGCCTTCTCCACCCTTTTCCCATACTTTGGCAAGGGCGAATTCACAGCCTTTATCTTCACAGAACTTCTGTATATAATCTAATTCTGCCTGTGTATCTGATACAAACGCATTAAGTGTAACAACTACAGGCACACCATATTTCTGAAGATTCTCAATATGCTTTTCAAGGTTTACGATTCCCTTCTTTAATGCGTCAAGATTCTCTGCTGATAATTCTGTCTTAGGTACTCCACCGTTGTACTTAAGTGCTCTTACTGTTGCTACTAATACAACTGCATCTGGCTTTAAGCCTGACTTACGGCACTTTATATCAAAGAATTTCTCTGCACCTAAATCTGCTCCAAATCCTGCCTCTGTGATTACATAATCTGCCATCTTGAGTGCAGTCTTAGTTGCTCTTACTGAATTACAGCCATGTGCGATATTAGCAAATGGTCCACCATGTACTAATGCTGGAGTATGCTCAAGTGTCTGGATAAGGTTAGGCTTTAATGCATCCTTTAACAAAGCTGCCATTGAACCTACTGCCTTGATATCTGATGCTGTAACAGGCTGTCCCTGATAATTGTAAGCAACTACCATCTTGCCGAGTCTTTCCTTTAAATCCTTCATATCTGTTGCAAGACATAATACTGCCATAATCTCTGACGCAACTGTGATAACAAAATGATCTTCTCTTACAGTTCCGTCAACCTTAGAGCCAAGACCTACAACTATATTTCTAAGAACACGGTCGTTCATATCCATACATCTTTTCCATGTAACACATCTTGGGTCAATTCCAAGTTCGTTGCCCTGCTGTATATGGTTATCAAGAAGTGCTGCACATAAGTTGTTAGCTGATGTGATTGCATGGAAATCGCCTGTAAAATGCAGATTCAATTCTTCCATAGGAACAACCTGTGCATATCCACCACCTGCTGCTCCACCTTTGATACCGAAACATGGACCAAGTGATGGCTCACGAAGTGCTATAACTGCCTTCTTGCCAAGCTTTCCAAATGCTTCTCCAAGCCCTACAGTAATTGTTGTCTTTCCCTCTCCTGCCGGAGTTGGATTTATGGCTGTAACAAGAATTAACTTTCCATCTTCATTGTCTTTGACACTGTTGATGTACTCATCTGATATCTTAGCCTTATACTTTCCGTATAATTCAAGATCATCCTCGCTTATGCCGCATCTGGCTGCAACATTCTTAATTGGCTCCATTACTGCTTCCTGTGCAATTTCAATATCTGTCTTCATAATGTTTCTCTCCTTTGCTTTAGCCTTTTCGTGCCTTGCAATCCTGCCTTATCAAAATTCCTAAGAAGTTCCCTTCCTAATATATCTTTACATAAAAACAAGAGGCTACAGGCGCACTTTAATACACCTATGCCTCTGTTAAAAACCTGAAAGATTCTCCCCAAGCAAATCAGCCTCAATATTTCTCATCTCTATGCTTAGAAATTGCTTCTTCGGTGCTGATAATTACAGCTCTCCAGAGTTCCGTCCATAACCGGTCCTTTTGCCTGAGAGTTTTCGCTGTCACCTTCGGCGCTGCATTTTTACACAGTCTCTCCCGATTATATCTTCCGGATATTACCTTAATAATAAGGGAAAAAGCGTCTTGCTTTATCTGCAAAACGCCTTTGTTTTCAACAATAATATATAAATTGACAGAGTTTGTCAATAAGCAACATTTAACAAAATTATTTATTATATTAGGAAATAACAGTATTCAATTGAAAAAAAATTTGTTTTATGGTAAAATTTGTCTTAATTTTTTATAAAAAGGGAGAACACATAATATGTTTAGTAAAATCAATACTATTCTCGATACTATTGACGCATATGTCTGGGGAATTCCACTCATTGTCCTTATACTTGCCGTTGGTCTGTTTCTTACTATCAGACTTAAGGGTGTTCAGTTTACTAATCTTGGACGTGCTTTTAAGTACATTTTCAAAGACGAAACTGATGGAAAGCATGGTGAAGTGAGCAGTTTCGCAGCACTATGTACAGCACTTTCAGCAACAATCGGTACAGGTAATATCGTGGGTGTTGCTACTGCTATTGTCTCAGGCGGTCCTGGTGCATTATTCTGGATGTGGCTTGCTGCCTTAGTTGGTACTGCTACCAAGTACTCAGAGTGTCTCTTAGCAGTTAAGTTCAGACAGGTTGACGAAGACGGTCATGTTGTTGGTGGTCCTTTTAACTACATTGAACATGGTATGGGACCTAAGTGGAAATGGCTTGCCAAGATATTTGCTTTCTTTGGTATAGGCGTTGGTCTTTTAGGAATTGGTACATTTACACAGGTAAACGGAATCTCTTCTGCTGTTAATAATTTCTTTGATTCTAACAACGCATGGACTGTTTCATTATTTGGAAGAACATATTCATGGACTGTAGTTATAAGCTGTCTTATCCTTACATTCTGTGTTGCTCTTGTTCTTATTGGTGGAATCCAGAGAATTTCTAAAGTTGCTCAGGTTATTGTTCCTTTCATGGCTGCAACATATTTTTTAGCAGGTATTCTTATTATTTTATTTAATATTACAGATGTTCCTGCTGCCATCCTTACAATTGTGCAGAGTGCATTTGGTCTTAAGGCCGCTGCTGGTGGTGCCCTTGGTGCCATGGTTGTAGCTATGCAAAAGGGTATTGCAAGAGGTATCTTCTCTAATGAGGCCGGTCTTGGTAGTGCACCTATTGCCGCTGCCGCTGCCCGTACCAATGAACCTGTACGTCAGGGCCTTGTATCTATGACAGCTACTTTTATTGATACTATTATCATCTGTTCAATTACAGGTATTGCAATTGTTCTTACAGGAGCTTACGATATGGGACTTGAAGGTGTTGCAGTAACAACTAAAGCATTCCAGATAGGACTTCCATTCCCTGATGGAGTTGCTTCATTTATTCTTATGTTATGCCTCGTATTCTTTGCATTTACAACTATTCTTGGCTGGGATTATTATTCTGAGCGCTGCCTTGAATACCTTACTAATGGTAAGAAGAAATGCATCAAGGCATATAGATGGGTATATATCCTCTGCGTATTCATCGGTCCTTACATGACTGTATCTGCCGTATGGACAATTGCAGATATATTTAACGGTCTTATGGCTATTCCTAACCTTATTGCACTCGTTGCTTTAAACGGTGTGGTTGCTAAAGAAACTAAAGATTATCTTGACAGAATTAAGAAAAAAGAAATTGATTAATTAAGCATTAACTGCTTATGCATAAAGATAAGCCCCACTCTGGATTAGTTCGGAATGGGGCATTTTGTATATATCTTTATTCTGTTATAGTACTATGAGGGAATTTCCCCGCTGTAATCACATTTTATGAGCCTATTTTAATATATCCATCACATTTCATGAGTTTTATAGCAAAAGGTGGCTTGTATTCTCCCATATAAACATCTCCATCATCATGCATATTATCTTCCTCTATCATACATTTTTATAAAGAAATTCAATGTAATAATATAACACGTTTGACCGATATATAATGTAGAAGTAACATTTTGAAATAAGGTCCAAGGAGGGATTATTGCAGCAAATGGAGTTATTCGCAATTCAAAAGTGTACCCAGTCCAGACTATCAGTAATCTCAAAGGGGTAGGACAGGATAATACCAGTGCAGAACACGGTAACAGTGGACAGTCTCACAGACAGACAATAACTATCAGAGTTAATCCTGAGACTTATGCTGATGCACCAGCCGATTGTTATACAGTTACCTATAACCGTAACAGTCAGCTTCAGGCATTTTATTATTGCCCTCGCCATGAGTATACTTTCTAATAATGGACGAAGAAAAACACCTCTTAATCAGAATGTATATTGCTGATTAAGAGGTGTTTTCTTATGCTCTACGCTTCAGCTTTATATATATGAGTTGCAATATTATTGTGCACGCAATGCCAACTGAAACATAAGATATTAAATCCATATTGACATATGTCGGGTTAAGACTTGCTGTTCTGCCAAGAAATCTGTTACTGAATAACGTTCAAGATGATAACTGTATGGGTGCTGGCTCTGATTTAGTAGTATATATTGTATAAATCCACTATAATGTTGTTAAACATTTCCTATAAGAATATCTATATTTCAAGATTTATAGGCATATTATTATTGATTAAGAAATGTCTTGTCTGATTTTTTTGTCATGATACCTATAGGTAGTCGTATATTCTGACAGCTTATAGGTATTTTCTATACATTCTTCTCTCGAATCAGACATTATCCTTGCCAGAAAGCTAAAGATTGCCTATAGATAATGTGGTTTTCCATCATTTATAGGTATTTACAATGAAATCTGCGCTTTATGAGCAGAAATCCTAATATTTCTGCCTATAAGCAATAGAAATAATATCTTCTTATAGGTTCTGCTCTATATTCTGCGACCATGTTGCTGTCAGATGCAAATGTATCACCTGGTTGGACGATACACTATTTTGCCCCATCCTTTATGTTCATATTTTTTCGTAGTAGATGATAACATTTTTATCCACCGATATAATATTCTCCGAAACCATGTGATTTTGTGTAAAGAAAAAAGCACCATGTTTCAGGTGCTAATCTTCATAATGGAACTTGCAGGAATATATTATCAGATTTTGGTTCATGTCCATATTATACGTAAGTCTGTGTTCGTCTGTGATTCTTCTACTGCACATCTTCCTATGCTTTAATGGTTTCTAAAGGAATAATCATAGGTAATAATATATTTTCTTCTAAATCATCAATCCGTATCCATATACTTTAAGATATGTCTCACGCCTTCTTTCCACCAACACCATTAATATACATCAACGGTATTCCGAAGAATGCCATTCCTCCAACAATATTACCTATTGTAACAGGAATAAGATTATTAAATATAAAATTCGGTATATTCAATGTACTAAGCTGCTGTGCTGTATAACCATATTGCTCCATAGCATCTTTCACATATAATGGATTAAGTTTTGCTATCATTCCTGCAGGTACATAATACATATTAGCAACACAATGCTCATAACCGCTTACAACAAAAAGCAGTATTATAAAAAAACAACATAACAGTTTTCCGGTTACATCCTTTGCACGTGCCGCAAGCATAACTGCTGCACACACAAGTATGTTACATAATATTCCCGATGCAAGTGCTGTTGTAAAATCAAGATTACATTTTCCAAGTGCTACTTTAATTGTATATGCACCAAGTATTCCCGATGAATAATTATACTGCCCACTTACATAATCAATACATGTAAGCATTAACGAGCCAAGAAGATTTCCCAGATATACTACAACAAGCATTCGTATAAGCTTAAGTGCTGTATGTTTCTTCTGTACAGTTGCCATAATTGCCAGACAGTCTCCCGTGAAAAGCTCAGCACCTGTCATAACAACCATCATAAGTCCCATTGGGAATACAACTCCTGCAACCAGACGTGCAATTCCTACATTGACGATATCATGTGCTGCCACACTGCTTCCGGCTGCGCCAAATGCAATCATTATTCCTGCAAGTATGGCTTTCATAAAAAGCTTGTATGCTGGACAGTCAACCTTCCCAACACAACCTTCCACATAATTCTCTATCGCTTCTTTCATAGATAACATCTTAAGTTCCTCCCTGATTGTGTATTCCTACACTTCAATCGTTTTGTTTTAACTGTGTATACAAAATACGCTTGCATATTATAGCAAGCTGAATATTTATTTACAAGTATCTTATAAAGAACAATTCTACATGCTTCGGCACCCCTTTTGGACTTTCTCTGTGCATCACACCTCTCTAAGGTCCAAATCGTCAGACTGATGTACTAGTCAACAAAAAGTAGACACCACTTTATATTTTTATACATCATTTAATG
>OHLC01000081.1_pt1 | contig 61303 bp, 90 predicted proteins | sample 1568981 | NCBI WGS metagenome assembly OHLC01 (sample SAMEA3879510, study PRJEB24766) | human gut metagenome | biome: human-associated habitat; feature: feces | place: USA | collected 1985/1987 | reverse complement strand
ATCTTTGGTTTTCATATCCAAGTGATTAGTAGGCTCATCTAAAATCAAAATATCTGCATTGCGATATAACACTTTCAGAATTTCTACGGTCTGCTTTTCACTGACAGACATATTATAAATTTTCTTTTCCTTTACCTTTCCGCCTTTCAGTATTGTGACTTCCTGCCTCAGTTGTGCAACTTCTTTAAGTAATTTCTCATACGCTTCTGCAAGACGGAGCATGTGCTTCATCATTAGATTTACATTTTCATTCATTATATTTCAAATTAATAATTTGTGTCCTGTCGAAATAAAATATCAACAAATTTTATATTGAAAAAGTTTTATTTCAAAACATGTTTGTAAACATATATATTAAACAGCCTTTCTTCTCACACTGAATAGGTCTTGTATTTCTTCCACAGATTTGTTCAGAGCGTTAAATCGCCTTTGTAAATCCTCAAATTGCGCTTCATACATGACTACTGTCGTTTCATACATTCGCTTCCAGTATTCAGCAGTTTCCGGAGATGGCAAATCTTCCACATCTTTTTCAGACAAAGACGAATGTGAAGTTTCATTGTCAAGGAACATTGGACCTTTGCCGGTGAGGATGTAGTTGGCGTTGACTTTATACATTTGACAAAACTCTTGTAACGTGTTCATAGACACACCGCATATTCCACGTCTTATTTTAGACATGGTGGCCTTTGATAAATTTTCTAAAGTGTTCCACACCTTATAATCGGTAAGTTCCAACTTTTCTATCGTCTCTAAAAAACGATAAGTGTAATCGTTAAACGCTTCATTATTAATATCATGTTCGGCATTATTTTTTTCATTGCCCAAATAGATATATTTCATATTTGCATCTGGAAAACATTCTGCAAACTTAGATAAGAACTTCTTGCTTGGCTCTTGTATCCCCCTTTTTATTTTAGTAAACATAGCCTCTTTAACCCCAGTGCTCTTCGCTATATTATAGAAAGATACTCCCATCCTTTCGACTTCTTCTAGAAATCTTTTTGTTAAATCACTAAGATTTGCTTCGTTTTTATTTTTACTTTCCATTTTAGATAGTATCTTTGCACACGTAACAAGTAGCAGTTGTTCGATTGACATTGTTTATACTTACCCCTTTCCGGGCTAATTATATGAGATGAATCCTGTGATAGCTGCTACCTATTACGGGATTCATTCTTTATATAAAATACAATCGGTCAATGGACATACTTAATATACCAATAGATATAATCAAAAGATACAAGGCAAGCAAGGCTGAAAAAGAATTGCTTGCCTTTGCTATTGGCATCAAGTGTCTGTATTCAAATTCTGTACTTACCGATGTAACCCCTTATAAAGTGATGAAACTGTTTCATGTTTCTCACGATAAAGCCAAACGCCTTATTAACGGAGCGTTAAACGACAGTTTTCTGTTTTCCGTAAAAGGAGGCAGCTTTCTTGCAAACACTTTTAAAAGCAAGGAAATCAAAAGGTCAATAGGGCGTACGCCTTTTATTTACACCTCTGATTATTGCTATAAACTGAATAAGAAGGAATATTCAATTCGCATGCTTGTGCATGAGCTGAACTGTATTATGCTTCTTTGTGCAGTCAATTCTATTGATAGAGACAACTTTCCGCAGAGTAACGGGAAACCGAAACAAAAACGTTGTGCCCTTACCAAGGATTTGACTTTGCGCAAACTTGGAAATATATCCGGTTCAAGCAAAAGTACCGCACACAGACTGATGAATGAAATGTTCCGAAACGGAGTAATCTCCAAGACAAGGGCGCACGGGGAAATGGTTATCCATACCGTGAATGCCAACACCGTTGAAGAGTGGCGCAAAAGAACGGGAAGGAAACATTTTATCTATAACCCCAAAGACGGAAGCGGATGGATTGTCATTCCTTGTTCTTACTCTATATGCGACAGAGGGACTACCGAGAAATATAAGCACGTTATTTATAATCACAAGAAGCGTGTAGAATCATCAAATCTCAAAGTGTCCAAGCATCCTGTTTATGAGAATCCGTTTGATAATCCCATTAACGCTGCTTATTTATGATATTTCTATTTTGGGAACATATATTATTTACAGAGAGAATGGGATTACATGGCGTATATAAACACATACGTGCGTGATAATTTAATATATAAAATATCAAGACAATGAGTAGATATTATACATTGAATTTGAATAATAACCGATTGTACAACATTTCAAAGAACGAATTATGAAAAATGAACCTAATTACACAATTACAATTTCCCGTAGATACGTTGAGGGAAAAAACAGCCTTAATGTAGAGAGAACCGTTACAAACGCCGAAGACGGTGAAGTAATATTTCATTCACTGCATGAAATTAGCAGCGACAGTGAAAAAGAATCACCTATTACGTTTCTTGAAAAACATTTAGGGCTGTACCCTCCCGAAAGCAAAAGCCAATGCAGATGTAATAGATGCCGCAATTTCAGTGATGGTTTTTACTTTCTCCGAAATGGGCGGTTCCACCGTTTTTTTAAGAGATTCAAGTTCAAGTTTTAGTCTCTCCAAATCATTTGAAAGTATTTTGTCTTGCATCTTAAATCCCCCATAGCGGTAGAATGTATCCAATTTTGAATTAAGATATATTTTACCGCCATTCTTATAACCTTCAATTTTAAGCATCCCCATATCTTCAAGTTCAATCATCACTTTTTCAAATTGCACCATACTGATATTAAGGTCTGGGACATTTTTATATTCAAAATAAAAACCATTTCCTTCTTTATTAAGAAGTTCATGCACTATTTTATCCTTTTCCTCCGGCATTATTACCTTAGGATGCTCCTTTCTCCCCTTCGATGCTGTCCTAAACTCAAACATAACAATATATTAATCAGAGTTTTACTAAAAACATGTTTTATAACATATAAAATACTAACTAAAAAAGAAAGTATTTCTTTGTGCTTTCTAAAATAGATAGTATCTTTGCACTGTTGTTTTAAACAACGTTTTAAGCAAGGCTATAAAACTAAAGTAAATACAAAGATAAGAAAATAAATAAAGAAAGCAAATATGAAGTACGATTTATCAGACATAATGAAAAAGGCTCACAACTTCTACAAGACCGGAAAATACACCTGGTCTGAAAGCTTGAAAAAGTCATGGAAGATGGCAAAGTTTTCTGTCCGCGTAAAAGAGGAAATAGCCAATATGGTAGACTATAAGTCTGCTGACGATAAAGCGTTCACTAATAGATTGAGAAAGGAGAATGAAGGCTATAAGCCGGCAAAAAGAAGCGCCTATGATAATTTCAATGCTCCGGCTTCCGTCTATTATACTTCTAACAACAGAGGGCGTTTTGGCTCTTGTTTCGTGGGTGATTAACAATAAAAACAATTAATAAAATGACTGATTGGGCAAATATTGTAAAGGTAGTTTCTGCAACTAAAACATTAGAGTATCTCCCGTTGGGAAAGCCTAAGGGAATAAAACATAAAGATATTACTGAGACTGTTATACGTTCTACTGTCACTCGGTTGTCAAAAAAAGGGTATTCGTTTTATGTAAAACCGACTTTTTATGGTACAGAAGTAACAAGAATTAAATAAAATTTCCTTATGAATATCAACAGAATATCAAAACAGACAGCCATGTTTGCAATAGGATTTATCGGCTTCTTATTCCTTCTCGGCATCGCAGGTAAATCAGATTATAATCAGGAAGTCATATACAACATGACGGAAACGGCTTACAATGTTATTGTAGATTCTCTCGGCGAAGGTTGTAGCGATACTCAAATCGTAAAGACTTATTTAAATAACAAAGAATATTACGACAGTCTAAGTTGGTAGGTTATGGGAAGAACGAAATCTGTAGGAAAGGTAGAGCCGGTCAACAAACTATGGCTCTCCGCTAAGGAAGCAATGGCATACTTAGGATGCAGTGATAAACTGTTGGAAAAACTAAGGAACAATGCCGAAATATCATTTTCTAAATATAATAACCGTACCATTTGGTACGACTTGAAAAGCATTGAAAGGTTTATAGAAAGAAACCGCGTTGTGTGAACAACGCTCCTTCCTCTTAGCTCAGCCAGGCAGAGCATCGCTATGGTTACTTGTTCGAAGGTTTAGTATCCGGTAATTTCCGGTTAGCGAAGGTCGCACGTTCGAGTCGTGCAGAGGGAGCATTATAGGCGAAACCGATGAGCCAAACATTCGGGATGGGAGACTTAACCCTCAAAAATGAAGTCGTGTTCAGGGCACGTAAAATTAGCCTGCGCTGATAAGCAGTATATCTATATATACACATAGCTGAGGCGATGTATAGCGTGCAAGCAACCGATTGCGAAGACTGTTCATTGAGAGGTGAATACGAGCATAAGGCAGCAGCGTGATTAAGTTAATGAACATACTACAATAGTAGTCTATGTATCAGCGCGGAAAATCGTCCGTTGACCGTTAAAGTATGATGTTTGGGCGTCATTATCGCTGGTACTATTATATACTCCCTTCCCGTCAAATTCGGGCACGCTGAAAGCTAAACACGTATTGTTGCGTTGAAGGGAGCCAATATTTATTAATCTTTAAATATATAGAATTATGATTGGGAAAAAAGTAATTATTAGAGCAGACAGAGCGGGCGTATTTTACGGAGTATTGAAAGAAAAAAATGGTAGTGAGGTTACATTGACAGACTGCCGAAGATTGTGGTGTTGGTATGGGGCTGCATCTATCAGCCAATTAGCTGTTGAGGGAACGAAAAGACCTAATGATTGTAAATTTACATTAGTTGTACCGATAATCTCTATTTTGGGGGTTATAGAAATAATTCCTTGTACAGATGAAGCGATAAAATCCATTGAGGAGGTAGCCGTATGGAAGAACAGATAAGAAAGTTTCTTAGTATATACTCTGGCTATGGCTCTGGCTATGGCTCTGGCTATGGCTCTGGCTATGGCTCTGGCGATGGCTCTGGCGATGGCTCTGGCGATGGCTCTGGCTATGGCTCTGGCGATGGCTCTGGCTATGGCTCTGGCTATGGCTCTGGCTCTGGCTATGGCTCTGGCTATGGAATTAAAACATTCAATGGCGACAAAGCATATATCATTGATGATATTCCTACAATTATCAAGCATGTTCATGACAATGTAGCTAAAGGATATATACTGAACGATGACTTTACATTGACTGAGACATTTGTTGCAAAAAGGAATGGGAAATTCGCTCATGGAGAAACATTGCACGAGGCCTTTGCTTCGCTTCAAGAAAAATTGTATGACGATTCAACCGAGGAGGAAAGGTTGGAAGCTTTTAAAAAGCATTTTCAGGACTTTACTAAAAAGGTATCGGCTAAAGAATTGTTCCATTGGCATCATGTGCTGACCGGTTCGTGCAAGCAAGGAAGGCTGTCATTCTGTGCCAATAAGGGAATAGACATTGACAATGATACTTATACCGTACATGAGTTTATAGAATTAACTCAATATTCTTATGGCGGTGATATAATCAGAAAATTGAAGTAATATGTAATTATCCCGTGGCTCTCAATAGATGTTTGAGAGTAGTAAGGTAACCATCAGAACGCTCACGGGAACGAATTAAATTATAACGACAATGGAGAATATATTATCTTCCGGAGCGCTACTTGTCATCGTTTTCTTTGGTCTCAGTCTTTTCTATTCGTTCCTTGAGATTTTTGGTTCGATGGGGAAAAAGCCTAAAGATACCGACAACCGAAGCGCCGAGTGCAAGGATTCCATAGAAATAGATGTACACATCGGAAAAAACGTATATCACATATCTATACCCAAGACCATAATTGTTAGGAAAGACAATTAGCCAAAAGGAAGCGGCAAGGGTGCAGATAAGCAAAGGTAAATGTCCTCTTCTGTACCGTTCCCTTCCCGCTCTATATACAATAACGGTAAAAAGGTACGATATATACACGCAAAAGATAGATGCAGTGGCCGAGAAAACAACCTGCTCATAAAACTCCAAGTTGGCAAACTCTGGTATGTACAGATACAAGACAGTAAATAAGACGGGGAACGATACCGCAAAAGCGGTAAACAAAGACTTATGCTCCATATTGTAGCATTTGATTAATTCTGATAAATCCATATTTCTTAATTTTTAGTTTGGCGACACAAAATTAAGAAAATCCCCTGATAATAACGTGATGTTGCCAATCGAATTGGTTCAGGGGAACAAAAGCCTGTAAGGGTGAATAATTCATGATAGCTTTTTAATGTAAACAGTCCCGTCCACGTGCTGGTCGGGAAACACTGCGACATGGCGGAATGGTAGACGTAGCACTCTATGATAGGAATGTCAAACCTTAGATGTGCGGAGCTTGACAACTCGTCCCGGTTCGAGTCCGGGTGTCGCAACATCTTCACTACAGATGAAGTATTTGTTTAGTCGTAGCCGGGCGGTCTGTGAAGATAGTCCGGTTTTTATTTGAAACCCATTAATAACAATTATATGAAAACATTACAATTAAGTGAACAAAAAGCCCGTGAACTATATCGGAGCGGTTCAAAAGAACTAAAAACAGTATTGGAAGAATCCTTTGGAGAGGATTTCTTTTCACAAGACGTTACAGAAAGAGTGAAAACCTACCTTGATGCTTGTCACGAGTTGGGAAGGGAACCACTCGATGAGAAAAAGCTATTGGAGTTAGGCTTGACGGAACACGATATTGCTTATCAAAAGCTGGCTATCGTTACGGAAGCTCTAAATGGAGGCCAGAAACTTAATGTATGCGATGCTAACGTGAAACGCTGGTATCCGTGGTTCAAGCCTAATGGGTCTCCTTCCTCTTTCGCTTTCGACGTTTCGAGTTACGATACTGCGTATGCGGATGCGGGTAGCGGGTCTCGCCTTTGTTTGAAAAGCGAAAAGCTTTCCAATTATTGCGGGAAGCAATTCATTGATTTGTGGAAACAATTTATTCTATAACCCTATAAACTTACAATTATGACTTTAAATGTAGATAAAAAGAACGCTTTAAAGGCTTGGAGAGAAGCGGACAATAAAGGAAAGCAGATGCTTGAAAATCTATACGGCAAAGAAATATTTGCCAATCAAAACGTAATGGATAGAATCAAAACGTTTGAAGACGCAATGGAAGAAACAGGAAGAAAAGGTGTCCCTGATTTTTCAGATTTACCCAAAGACATGCGCAGGCATTTCATTGCGTTATATAAAATGGAAGTTATTACGGAAGCTCTGAATGAAGGCTGGAAAGCAGACTGGGATAACTCGGATGAGAACAAGTATTATCCCTATTTCATTATGTCTCCTTCCTCTTTCGCTTTCTGCGGTTCGTATTGCGGTCTTGCGGCTGCGGATGCGGGTAGCGGGTCTCGCCTTTGTTATAAAACATGCGAACTTGCGGAATATTCGGCAAAACAATTTATTGACATTTGGAAAGACATCCAGATAGGATAAGATAACAATCATATGAAAACATTTGAAGAATTAAAAGAAGAACTCTTGACCCGCGCTAAAAATGCTGGCGCATGCCAATCCGGCTACGCAATGGGGCTAAGAAGCAATACGAAAGCCGACCTGCTAAAAGCCATTACTGAAAATTGGTTTTGGGTTTTGAGGTATGCAAAAATTATCGATGCTGAATATTTGGAAGATAACTTCACAGAAGAAGAATTATCGCAAGCCGGTATTTATACCAAGAATACCCATGAGGTTAGAACCTCTTCATTTGCCTACGACAGTGCAACGGTGGAAGCCTGCGACAGTGCAACGGTGAAAGCCTGCGGCAACTCCTATGTAGAAGATTGTACAGGTAATATAAGACCGGAATCTGATTACGCAATAGTCAAAGATTACTACAACCATAAGATATATATCAAAAAAGGAGAATTTGAGATTATAGAGGTTTGACCTATGCCGCATCAAAGGTAGTGCTATTACCGTACTAAAAGCCGTGAGAGAAGCGAAGTGTGCACCGCTTCCCTTTAACCTTGTACGGGCGGTTTAAAAACACAATACAATGGAAAATGAACTTGAAAAACTGTACAAGGAGCTGAACGAAGTCAAAGCTTGTGATTTGGAATATCTTCCCAAATACGGCTATTCTTCAAAAGAAGAAATCATTTAGCTTATAGAGGAAGACATTGAGGAGTTGCGCGCAGAACTCGAATGTAATCAATATGATTATACACCTGAAGAACTCGAAGACGAAAGTATGTTTCTTTGCGTTAGTCAAGGGCTATCAAGATATTGTTAAACTAAAAAAACATTTATAATGAGTACAATAACGACAATCCCGAAGCTTAAATCAATGCTTGCGAATGACAATGTGAAAGCACGTTTCAAAGAAATTCTCGGAAAGAAAGCGCCGGGATTTATCAGTTCGATAGTAGCGGTTGCCAATAGCAATACATTGCTTCAAAAGGCAGAACCACAGTCTATCATGAATGCCGCTGTGGTAGCAGCTACTTTAGATTTACCTATCAATCCCAATCTCGGATTTGCTTACGTTGTCCCTTACGGTAATCAAGCGCAATTTCAAATGGGCTGGAGAGGTTTTGTTCAACTTGCTATGCGTAGCGGTCAATATAAGACAATAAACGTAAATGAGATATATGAGGGGGAGATAAAGAAGTCGAACCGATTTACCGGAGAATATGAATTTGGAGAACGCTCTTCTGATAAGATAGTAGGCTATATGGCTTATTTCAGTCTCATCAACGGTTTTGAGAAGTTTCTCTATATGAGCAAGGAAGATTGCGAAAAACACGGAAGGAAGTTTTCACAAACGTATAAACGCGGCACAGGCATATGGTCTACCGACTTTGACTCTATGGCAAAGAAGACAGTTTTAAAAATGCTACTTTCTAAGTTTGGTATCTTAAGTATTGAAATGCAACGCGCCCAAACATTCGACCAGGCTATTATAAAAGATAACCTGACAGAAACCGACATAGACGAAGCCGAAGTGTCGTACAATGATAATCCCGACAATGAGGAAGCCAGACGCAATGCAATGAAAGAGGCTTTGCAGGAAGCGGAAGTTGTCGATGAAAATACAGGCGAATTATTTAATACTGAGACAAAATGATTGAACAGGGTAGTTTTGGATGGCTTCGCCAACGCCTGGGGAACTTTACGGGAAGTCGCATCGGGGACTTAATGACAAGCGGAAAGAAAGGGGAGCTGTTTGGGAAGACAGCCCTTTCATACATATATGAAGTCGCAGCAGAAAGAAACCTACTCCCTAAGTATATTGAAGATGATTATCTGTTTGAGATATACCAAAACCAGGTAAGCATCAACAACAAGTTTATAGAGTTCGGACACGAAAATGAAGATTTTGCCGCCGAACGTTACCAGCTTGTCACAAGATGCGAACTTGAAGAGTGCGAAAGTATACAGCACCCTACAATACCTTGCTTCTCCGCTTCTCCCGACCGCATAGCGATTAAAGACGGCTTAAGAAAGGTGGTGGAAATAAAATGCCCAACTCCTAAAAAGTTCATGGAGTATATGAATGAGGTTAAGGATAACGATACGCTTAAATCAGTAAATCCTCTATACTTCTACCAAGTACAAGCGGAGATGTCCTGTACAGGATTGGGCAAAGCTGATTTTGCCGTTTTCTGCCCTTTCTTGAAACACAACATTCACATTGTAGAGATAACAAGGGACGATGCCGTAATCGCTGAATTTGAGAGACGGATAACCGAAGCAAACAAAATCATTAATCAAATATTGAATAGAAAATGAATTTAACCGGAAGCGTAAATTTGCTAAAGCTCGAAAAAGCGGGCATAGCAACAATCAAGAATAAGAAATGCGTTGTCATTCCGATAGAAGAAAACGACCTTTATGTAAGTATGGACGAGAACCTGAAAGCAAAAGCCGTCTATCTTAACGTTAATATTAATGAGCGTAGAGAGCCGAGCCAATACGGCAATACCCATTACTGCAAACAATACTTATCAAAGCAGTATAAGGATGCGAACAAGACAGAAGCAGAAGCCAAGTCAAAGGTTTACTTGGGAGACTTCAAGCCTTATGAGTTTGAGGGTTCCGGGAATGCTGCGGCTACGGTGGAAGCGCCAACCTTACAGACCGACGGGGAAGACGACCTTCCGTTCTGATGTGTAACCTATAAACATATAATATCATGCTGTACGAATTTAAGCTAAAAGTAAACAAGGTTAACGAGAAAGGCGATGAAAAGGAAGTCACCGAACATTACATAACCGATGATGAGCTTTTCGGTCATGTGGAATTGAAAGGCAATGAGCTATACAACGGTGAGTGTGATGTTTTCGCAATCAGCCGGAGTAAGATACGTGAGATTGTCAATGAGAAGCAGGAAGATGAGTTCTTTTATAAGGTTACTCTTGTTGAGATTTTCGTAGACGAAAACGGGAAAGAAAAAGAGAGCAAGTATTATGTTCTAATAGCCGCAAAAGACATGGACGATGCCAACAGAAAGGCGGCGGAATACATGAAACAGGGGCTTCAAGACATGAAGCTGGACGCTATTGCAAAGACAAAGATTTTAGACTTGATATAATTAACCGAAAGCCCTCTGCTCACACAGAAGTCCCGTGAAAGGTTCGGGTTAAGTGATTTAATTTCAGCTAACAGTTAACTATCCCGGTGTGGCTTGACCGCCTATCCGGGAACTATTTGTTAACCTGCCTGTCCGGTCTGTGAAGATTGGGCGGGCAAAAATGGTGGTATGGCGGAACAACGAGAGACGCTAAAGTGAAGCTCTTATAGATAGGTTGGTAAGTCAATGTGTTACGGTTAGCCGTAAAAAAAATTCAAACCACTGAGTTAATAACGGGTAATGCCGAATAGACCGCAATGTCAATGAATAAACTACTTGGTGAAAGTCCAAGAAAAACTCCTATCATGCAGGTGCAAGTCCTGCTACCACCTCATAAATGTGAGCCACACGTAAATGGCATGGGTTAGTAATAATGGTTGTGCCCTGGAGAATACGCTTCGGGGCTTTAATAAAAAACATCATGGAAACAAAAGAAATTACCAAGACTATTTACACTGCAAATGACGGGAAAGAGTTCTTAACGAAAGAAGATTGCGAAAAGCATGAAAGGTTTGTTGAAGAAATACTTTCACGTATTAAGTATTTCTGTATCAGATGTAATCCTGACTTAACAGAAACAGGAAATTTCTCTCATAAAATATATGTGGCTGTGTTTTCTAAACATTACCTATATAAAGATATTGCATTTCAATGGGCTTTAAAGAAGTTTGGTACTTACTTAGGGGAAAGCGTAATGGGATATGGCTTCCAACCCCATTTTAATGTAAGTGAAGTTTCTAAAGAAGAATACGAAAACTGCCCACCTACTGAATGGGGAGGCTCGAAATTAGAAAGTGAGAAAATATTCCTTAGTCCCAAATCGGTAGAAGGATTTCCTGAAAACATTGACTACATGGAAGAATGGGGATTCAAATAAAAACTTGAATGAAACTTACAATAACCAAATCCGAAGGTGCAATCATTCAGAAGCTTATCGCAGACCGAAAGTCAGACATTCATAATATTGGAGGTGACAGCAAGCAGGCAGAGCGTCTAAGTAAGCTGAACAAGAAGATTGCAAGGCAGATAAAGAAACAATACAAGACATGAGTCCTTACGTAATAACTTCTGCGGTTCTTATTACTTATGACGGAAAGAAGATACCATTGGAAAACATAGAGAGTGAAATAATGACCCGACCTATCCAGTTGACTAAGGAGAGGATACTCGATGCTTTCTCCACGATGAAGGACAAGCCGGTGAATGTTGAACTTAAAATAAAGCATATATGATATGGAATATAAAGCTGCCATAAAAGGTAACGCCCCATCAAAGGCTAATTGCTACAAGATAGTAACCATTAACGGACACAGATGTTTGGCTAAGACTCCTGCATTAAAAAAATATGAGGAATCTTTTATTTGGCAGGCTGGAAAGTTGAGGGATTTGAATATAAACGAGCCGTTTGAGTTCCACATTGACGTGTATTATCCGAGCAAACGTAGTGATTTGGATAATGTATTGAAACTGCAACTTGACGTGTTACAGCGTATAAAGTGTATAAAGAACGATAATAACTGTTGCCTTATCCATGCACGCAAATTCGTTGATAAGGACAATCCTCGTGTCGAGATTGTGATTAAGACTTTGGATTAAAAAAATATAGTTTTCTTTTGGCATTTTGGTTTGAGTGTGTATCTTTGCGGTGTTTTCCCGCCAAGAAAACATCTTTATTAGCTTAGATATATGGATTTTTTATATCCATTCGACAGATTATATCTATAAATATAGGCTGTTCGTATTCCCTTGTGAACTATGTATCTTTGCTGATAGTAGTGTTTCTTGGCGGAAAACAGGGAAGCGGACAGCTTTCTTTTTATACATAACTCAAATTCTAATCACAATGCCAAGAAACTTAGAATTGGAGAATGGGAGAATAATATGTACCCCACAATCTACGTTAGTTGCTAACGAGAAAGCAACAACTCTATCCTTATCTTCTTCAACCGAAGAAATCAAACGCTATTTCAAAGCTATTTTAGAACTTTCAAAACTGAATGTTCCCTACCCTGTTAACCTTGATAGTTGCTGGATGCTTGCCTATTCAAGAAAAGATAATGCGACTAAAGAATTAACTAAAAACTTCATCCAAGACGTTGATTATCAAGTTTTGCGCCAAAAAGCGGAAAACCCAAAAGGCGGCAGACCAACAATAGAATACCACCTCTCCGTCTCCTGCTTAGAATACTTCATTGCCCGCAAAGTTCGCCCCGTATTTGACGTGTACCGTGAAGTCTTTCACAAGGTGAATGAGATTGCGCCAAAGGTTGTAAAATCAAGCGCAGCCGACAAGCGGAAAATCGCAAAGCTCGAAAAGGAACTGGAGTTTACGAAACAACTTCTCGAATGGACAAGATGGAGCGAACGCAGGGAGATTGAATTAAAATGCTCGTGCTTCTCTTTCCTCGTAAAGACGAAGCAGTACGATAAGTGGGCGGAATACAGAAGAACGGGGATAGTCAAGAAGTAACAACCATGATTGAAATACTTATCGTGTTTGGTAGTCTTTTATCGGGCTACCTCACTTTCCGAAAAAAGGGAGAGAAACTTTTCTATTGAGCAAAATCTAAAAAATTAAATATTATGAATACTTCAATTATTAAATTCGATTACAACGGAAATATAATTCCTTTTGAGAAAGGGAGTGATGTTATGGTAAACCTTACGGCTATGGCGAAAGCCTATCCCGATAAGAATTTATCCACAATTGTTAACTCGCAGGAAATCAGCGATTATTGCACATCACTTTCCAAACTAAAAAATTTTAGTTTGGCTGATTTACTGATAGTTAAGAGAGGTGGAGATAATCCAGGCACTTGGGCACACCGTCTTGTCGCTATTCGTGTTGCACAAAAACTAAATTCCGATTTAGCGGTATGGGTGGATATGAGAGTAGATGAGCTTCTTAAATACGGTATGACCGCCACGCAGCCAACTTTGGAGCAGATGATAAACAACCCCGACCTTGTTATCAGCCTTGCCACGCAGTTAAAGAATGAGCGTGAGGAAAAGCAAAGAATGGCTTGCGAAAATCAAATTCTCAAAGAACAGAACAAAAATATAATTGAAGAAACCAAACCTGCTGTAACCTTTACAAACGCATTTAGTGGAGCGGAAAATTCATGCCTTATCGGAGAGCTTGCAAAATTAATTGCGCAGAATGGATACGATATAGGCGAAAAAAGATTGTTTGCATGGATGCGTAAAAACGGATATTTGGGCAAGCATGGAGAAAGATATAACGTGCCAAATCAGAAATACATAGAACAAGGGTTGTTTGTAATCAAAAAAGGCGTACGCTCTGGAAGTAATGGCGTTTTACATACGACATTGACTACAAAAGTTAGTGGCAAAGGACAAGTTTACTTCGTGAACAAATTTCTTAATACCATATAGAAAGTAATAATATGAAAACAATAAAGCAGCAATCAGAAGAGTATGCGTTGAAATATCCTTCCGAAATCCGAAATGAAATAGCGAAAGCATGGATAGACGGGAGAAACTCAATAAGGAAGAAAGAGGTACTTGACCTCTATTTCGTAGAGGAAGAATACAAGGATATATTCATATACTGGCTCAACTACAAAAAAGAGAGGGGGCAGCCATACAAGCAGACCGGAGCAGAGGCATGTTACCGGAAGCTATTAACTCTTTCGGGAGGTGACAAGCAGATGATGATTGCAATAATAGAGCAAAGCATGAGTAATAATTACCAAGGGTTATTTCCACTAAAAGACAATGGGAACAGAAATCACACTAACAAGCAAGGAAATAGCGGTTCTATCTTCCAGGCAGCTGATTGCTATCTGCAAGAACATCAGTAATGAGATAACTTCCATAAGCCAAGCGATAAACGCACCTCCCATACAATTATCACAATGGAGGAAAGATAACGAAACCTGCATAAAGGCGGTTCTTGTAAAGTTCATAGAAGGTACTCTGTTGTTTTACGGCCGTAGCCGCGAGGATATGAATGACTATCAAGTAGCATCCATTGTAAACTCTATCCTTGACAAGTATTATTATTTCAGAATTGAGGACGTTTGCCTTTGTTTTAAACGGGCAAGGGAAAACTCATCATACGGTGGATTTTATGGCAAAATAGACGGTTCTGTCATCATGAGCTGGTTTGCCACTTACGATAAGGAGCGGGATGAAGTGATACACTCAATGCCGGAAGAAAAAATTAATGTTTTTACTGGAGAAGAGTATAGCCGAGAAGAGTACATTGAGATGTTGAAAGCTAAGATAGCCGGTGGAGACCTGTACGCAAACGAAGCATTGCGGCGTGTTGGTACATTCGAGCGTATAATGTTTGATAGACGTGGAGAGTATGCCAGTTATAAGTATTGGCGAAAGCATAAATTTGACAATAAAGTATGAGACTTACAATATGTTGGACGACAAGAGGCAGGCAAAGACGCTTTTACTATGATATATGCAAAAAGTTTGGCATATCGGATTACATGAGTGTTAATCATGAGACGCCATGCGATATAAGGGATGAAGATATGGAACTGTTGAAGGAATGCGAAAAACGAGGGTTTATCCAAATAAGAAACAAACGGTAAATAATCATGGACATAGAGATTGAAAAGAAAATCTAACAATTGGAGTGGCAGCGTGACAATGCAATGCGTATACGCTGCCCGTTGGTGGCAAGGAAGTATCAGCGCATGATTGATGAACTTGCAAAAGAGAGTAGAAACAAGAATATGAACAAGGCAGAACAGACAAGGCAATGACTACCGACACGGCAAATCAGATAATCAGCAAATATGAGAGTCTTGTAGTTCTGTGCACCTACAACATACTGCTCACGAACGACATCTGTTGCGGGAAGGTTATCGAGTGTCTGCATGCGATGAAGAGAACGCCTTATTACAAACAGGCATTCAAGCGATATTTGAATGATGCCGATAAGGCAAGAAAGGAATACGAGCGTACTGTAAACAGCGTTATCGGTTCAGACCGGAGCGAGTTTTTCGCCGACTGCAACGACAAGTATACGGAAGAAGTGAACAAGCACGTGGATATGCTGTATTGGCAGTTCAAGCAGGTTCTCGACGATAACGGCATATCCCATTCCGCAGAGATTGCAAGGTTCGAGCTTGCAAGGACATTGTGTGATTACTCCTGCATCCAGTTTGACGAAAGGATTAAAGAACTTCGGAAGAAAGATGCACGGTTCAACGGATTTACGTTGGAATACCTGAAACTTTCAAATGTGGCAAGGGTGATGAACCTTGCTTCCGACTGTTTGAAAATCGGGAAAACGGTCAATATGAACACAGAGCGGTGCACAGCAGCGTTTGATGTGCTGGTAAGAAAGCTGTCGGATGCGGATAATATTGCCAACGCGATAAAAGTTTAGTGAGATGAAACCTATTTATAACCTTATAACCCTCCTCATGGACTGGCTCTCGGTAGAGGTTGGAGCGAATGAAGAGTGGTTCTGAATTATGGAAATGAAGAAAAGCGAATTGACACACGGCTCTCTGTTTAGCGGCATTGGCGGTTTTGAATTAGGTGCCGAAATGGCAGGAATTGACACTTTGTGGAATTGTGAGATAGAAAAATTTCAAGGTGAAATATTAAAAAACAAATTTCCTCATGCAGAAAGATTCACAGATATTACAAAAACAACCGGACTCCGATATGTGGACATCATTAGTGGAGGATTTCCGTGTCAAGACATCAGTGTTGCCGGAGAACGTGAAGGTATTAAGGGAAAGCGCTCCGGGTTGTGGAGTGAGATGTACCGAATTATATGGGAAGTTAGACCTAAATACGTCATCATTGAAAATTCGCCAGCTCTCACTATTTCCGGTCTCGAACAAGTCCTATGCGACCTTTCCAAAATCGGGTATAATGCGGAATGGCAATGTATATCAAACTACGCTTTTGGATACCCACACAAAAGGGAAAGACTTTATCTTATTGCCTACTCCAACAAAATCGGATTACAAGGCGACGTTTGCAAATATGGAAGCATTAACTCGATATTTAAACAGTGGACATCAGATACGAGTGTCGGATATACTTGCGCAAAAAGGATTCTTGAAATCCCAGCGCATAGCATTGTTAGAAATGATGATGGGTTTCCCGATTGGTCACACAGAGTTGGAAGTATCGGCAATGCGGTAAATCCAACAGTGGCAAAATATTTATTTGAATGTATTAAGATTTTCGATAAACAATTAGCGTAAAACTAAATAGAAAGGAGTTGAAGAATGAAAAAGGACATCAAGGAAGCAATAAAGGAACATCTTTATGCAAATACGTTTGTCACAGACTCGAATAATCCGGGTTTTGTAGATAGATTTTTTGAACACACTAAAGCTGCTGAATGGGGTGCGAACTGGCGAATCAACAGCGTATGGCATAGTAACAATCGAACGTATAAAGCACAAAAAACAGCTTTGGTTATATTCAAAAACGGCAAATCCAAGGTATATGATAACCTCACTGATTTGACAATCGAAAGTCTTTGGGGTGAGGTAGATAGATTTGCTTACATCGAAGATTTACTACCTAATATGGAGGATTAAATCATGAAACCAATTTTGCTTCAAGCAAGTTGGAAAAGATTGTGAACTACATAAATCAGAACATTCAATAAGGATAAGTTATGAAACAGATGGTAGAAGAAGCAGCAAAAGAGCATCAAAGTAAATTTGAAACATGTGACGGCGAAGGCACGTTAGTCGGATTTGCCAATGGAATGCATAAGCAGAGTTATGAATCTTTTATCGCTGGTGCCGAATGGCAGGCAAAGCAATCCCCGTGGGTGAGCGTTGAGGAACGGTTGCCAGAAAATGAAGATAGAGTATTAGTGCTTTGTAAGATGAAGCGCTTTAACAGCTATTTTACGTTGTTAAATAACTATATAGATGGGGAATGGGAAACAAAAACATTGGCGTATTATGATACGATAGCTTGGATGCCCATCCCCTCTTTCGATGAGATACTCGAAGTCAACAAGGATGTACTGGAACGGATTAAAGAGAAAGAAGACTGAATTATGGATAAACAAACCAACAATATTTGCTGTGAAAAATGCAAGCATTATCTCCATGTGGTAGATAGAGAGAACCGTTCTCGCGGATATGTATGTGCTTTATGGCTGGACGGGATAGCTGGTAGTTTGGACTGGTTCTATCCGGATGTGAAATGTTTCGAGAAAAATACAAGAGATGGAAAAGTACAGAATTAAGACACATGGAGTATATGGCCATATTTTTGACGTTCAAGTGAAAAAATGGTATGGCTGGGTACTTGTTAAGAGGTTTAAGGCGGATGTGAGTTCTAACGACACGATGATAGACAATATTTATTACTGTGAAATACTATCCAAGGAACTTTTGGAAAAATTGGAGGAGGAATTATGAAATCAAAACAAGTATTATCAGTCGAACAGATGGAACATTTGCAGGAGCTTGGGTTGGATACAAGCGATGGAAGCATGTGTTTCGAGTGGAATGAATCAGATGCAGACAACATGGTTGTAACCTCTCCGGATGCCGATACGAATTACGACTATTATCATGAAACTTACACTTTGCAGGACATTCTCGATAAGCTGCCGCGATACATAAATGTCTTCTGTATAACGTATAAGCTGTGCGTTAAGCCTCTTTTTGCTTGTCCTTGGGCTATAAGTTATCAAAAAAGCATGTCTGAACCATTCATCGTTAAAGTTTCCGGAAATCTATTGGATGCAGCCTACGAGATGCTGTGCTGGTGTATTAAAAACGGATATGTTGAAAAGGAGGGTAAATAATGAAAGCGAGAATAAAAGAGACTGGAGAGATTGTAGAGGTTGAAGGCTTATTCGACGTTGGGACTGCCTTAGTGAAAGGTAGGTATTTCAAAGTGTCAGAACTCGACTTCTTTGATAATTTTGAAACTATTGATTGGGAGCAAAGGCGTTATGAATTGGCAAAATCCGCTATGCAAGGGTATTGTATTGCTTTAGGAATAAACGATGACAGTGAAACTTATGATGATATTGCAATAGGTTCCTTGAGAGCAGCCGATGCACTAATAAAGAAATTGAAAGGGAAATAACCATGGAAATAAAGAACGGAATAATAATAGACGGAGTGCTGCATGAAGCGGTGCAAGATTATGTTCATTGCGCCTTATGTTCTCTATACGAGAAATGCGCAGAGGTGGACTACGCAGCATGTATGACAGATTTGTTTAGCTATGGCGGTTTTATCAATCGTGGCAAAGTAACAGATATTAAGATAGATAAGGAGGAATGACTATGGGATTTACAACACCGTGCTTTATAAGAAAAAGTACACCGGAGCTTCGGAAGAAGTTGGAGGAGTTGGGATATAGATTATTTGGGGCGGAACTTAACGAAGATTTATGTATTTTCACTGAACCCGAATACAGTCTATATAGTGTTGAGTTTTTCAGTAACATTCCACATCCTGACGAAACCGATAGTGTTGATTGCGGAACCAACGAAGAGCTTTTATTGGCTATTGCTGCATTAAGGGATGATACAGATAAGTTTCAATGGTTTACCGATGGAAATAAATGGATTTTGTGTCCTGAAATCAAGTTCTCTACCTATTGGGCTTACAATGATGTTGACATTAACACAGATACCATTCACAAGGCTACCGTAAACGAACTGATTGAACACTTTAAAGTATGAAGAAAATAATTATCCTTTTGGCAACAGTTGCACTATTCGGGTGCAATAACTCTGGAGAATACCCTATAGAACACCGTACAATTGAGGGAAGCGTGACTTATCTCAATGATAGTATAGTGATTATCCGTACCCGTAAAAAGGGGCTTGACAACTACGAAACGAAGATTATTAATTTGAAAAGACAATAGCTATGACCGAAGAACTCGTAACATTAGAGACAGCGAAGCTGCTGAAAGATAAGGGCTTCAATTGGAAGTGTGAACACATAATAGACCGCAATAAGGTTATTACAAAATATGACCTTCCGCAAAGTATGTCGTGTTGTACGGAAATAGATGACGAACCTATTGAATTTTTGTGTCCAGTGTTGTATGTTGCTCAAAAGTGGCTGCGTGAAACCAAGAAGCTACACGTTGAAGTATCCTATATGTATGGAGACTATTGGATATATGATATACTAACAATACCGAACCATGATTTAGTGGGATTATCCGACAGGCCTTTGGTGCATTATAAAAGCTACGAGGAAGCACTTGAAGCCGGAATACAAGAAACTTTAAAACTTATATGAGAATGGACCCTGTTGTAAATGATGCTTATAGGTTTAGAAAACTTTTAGAAAAAGCAACGGGGCTAAAAGTATATAAGTCGGAACTAATAGCCAACTATTTTAATGGCTATCTAAGTATAGTACAAGAGTATAAGAATGAAACCAATCCGCACATTACAGTAGCACAAGGTAGCTGGTCGATAGAAAACGGTGGGGAGTATAAAATTTCACTCTATACACCTACAATCGTTATTAAAGGCAAGAGGATACTTAATACTCGTTTTGTAAAAGATGTAGCCTATAAGATAGTGGAAGCATTAAATGATGAATTTGGGGAAGATAATTGGAATACGTGCAATGAGGAGCAAAAGTGTTGGCTTCCCATGTCTCGAAACTCTTTCTATTTACAAATCCCAAATTTTGAGAAATATTAAAACTTATATGATTATGAACAAAGGAATTTACACAAAAGAAAATGTAGGTAATGGTGTATTCATCTTTACCGCCAACAAGAGTTTTGTAGAACCTAAATTTTGGGGACTGCATGAAGAAAACGAACAGGCACAATGTGCAGTTATTATCCATGATGGCAATGCTTTATTCTTCTATCCGGAAGATATGGATAATAATACCCATATTCTTCTTGATTGGGAGAAAGAGCAAACAGGGAAGATATATCCAACTACAGAAGAAGGCATGAAGGATACTGATGGAATAGGTAATACCAAAGCATTAGCTGCATCCGGAAGCGAAATTGCTGAGAAAGTCATAGCATTGGACTTATGTGGATTAAGTTGGCACATTCCGACACTACAAGAGAGTGTCTTAGGGTATGAACATAAGGTTATGCTGAATACAGCCTTAGCTATCTGCGGAAAACAACCAGTGAAAGATGACTGGTATTGGTGCTCTACGAGAAAAGGAAACAAACGCAATTTTGTTCTCGATTGGTTCAATGGTAGTTGGTTCAACGGCAGTCAGGACTTTGACAGTTGGGTTCGCCCCGTGTCCGCTATCTCTCTTAATTCACTTTAACCTTATAAAAGAAAGATACAATGAAGAAGATAATGTTCAACAATAAATACGGCTTAACGCAGGCTGTATTGGATGGTCGGAAGACGCAGACAAGAAGAATCATTAAGTGTCCGAAAGCATATCAAGAAAATCCTGCTGGATGTTTTAGGATTACTGAATCAGATGATGTTAGCCCCCTTTTTGAGATTCTTGTATATGATAAGGACTGTAATGACTTTGTTCCAATGTTTATTCAGCCGAAGTACAAGGTTGGTGGAGTTTTTGCCATTGCACAATGTTATGAAAGTTTAGGGATGAATCCCGAAATTGCACTTAATGATAGGGACGGAATAGGATTTTATACTAAAACTAAATTCGCACCCGGTTGGAAAAATAAAATGTTTGTCCGCGCTGACCTCATGCCCCATCATATCCGCATTACCAACATCAAGATAGAACGGTTGCAAGGCATTTCCGATGAAGATTGCTTTAAGGAAGGAATTTTTAAATGGGATGCTGGACAAAAGGATATTCCTTTTTATTCATTCCATTACGCAGATATACCCGACTACAATGATCCTCGTGACGCATTCGCAGAACTGATAGATAAAGTCTCCGGCAAAGGTACATGGGCATCCGATCCTTATGTTTTCGTATATGAATTTGAACTGATTGATTAAAAACGAGAAAAGATATTGATTATGAAACGTGAAATAAAATTCAGAGGAAAAAGCACTGATACGGGGAAATGGATATATGGATTTCTCTCTTTTTTCTATACTGCCGGAAGGGACGAAAACGGACTTATCCTCACAGACAAGGCAAAGATATATTCTCCGGAAGACTGCCGGTGCGATGACGTATGGGCTGAAACTGTTGGTCAGTTCACGGGAGTTAAATACAATGATAGAGAAATATATGAGCATGATTTGGTTGAATGCGCTGGTGTACTATGTGAAGTAGTGTATAGTGATAAAATCGGTTCTTTTGTGCTATTAGAAGTTCTGTCTCAAAATCTTGGAAATAAGCCAATAGGACAAATGATAGATATGTTCGGGATTAGATATGTAGGTAATATTTACGACAGCCCGGAGTTATTGAAATAAAACAACCATGAGTAAATACATGAATTGGGAACTCTACGATAAACCACCTGAGGGTTTCTCCATTGACAAGCATACTGGTTCTCCTTTGACCGGATACGACTTTTACACAAACGGGAAAAGCGTCTTAAACGGAGGAGTAAGAATTCTTGTAAAATCTCTGAATGTTCATGTTAACAACATAGCAGACAACCACTACCCCGTGAAAAGAAACACTCCCAATAACAAAGAACCCAAACAAGACCCGATGATTAACCGTAATGTGCGCCAACGGGTAAATGTCTTTGCACGCGAGAGGTTTAAAGTAAAGCTACTACAAGAAATAGAATTTGATTTAATGGTGTGTCAACTCGAAGGCTGGAGTATGGGAAGCTACGTCAATGAGCTTAAGCAATTGATTGATGATGTTTATCGGAGAATGGTTAAGACAAAGAAAAGGAATAGCAAGACTATCAGTAACCCAAAACTTGAATTTAAAGATGAATGAATTATATATACCTCCACAGCGATTAAACCGCAACCCTATTAACGGGCGGTTTTTAAAAGGAAGTATCCCTCATAACAAGGGGAAGAAATGGGATGATTACATCCCTTCGCATAAAAGGGAAAGTATGATTAAAGGATTAGCTTTAGGGAGAACGGGAAACCCTAATATAGCGGGCTGCAATGCAAAGAAAGTAGTAGCCATAAAGAGCGGACGGTTACAAGGTGTTTTCCAGTCCTCTAACGATGCGAAACGAAAGACTGGCATTTGCGCCCGTAATATCAGGAATTGCTGTTCCGGAAAGCGTAAACACGCTGGCGGCTATCAATGGTTTTGGGAAAGCGATAATAGTTGGTGTGAATTAATTATAAATGAATAATATAACCATGAGTAAATTAGAGCACATCGCCACAATTGATTACTGCTACTGGCGATTGGAAAAGTTGAATGAGGCTCTTTCCAAGCCTAAATCGACTATGGAGCAGTTGGTTGATAAAGCCTGCGGTTATAATGAAGTAGAAGAAGTGAAAAAGGAAGCTATAGCCCTTTTGGAACAGATTGTTGAAAGTAAAAAGGCTATCGGTGTGAATTATTCGGGAGATAGCAAGTTCCTTGATAAATTAAAGAACAAAGAAACACATGAGTAAACTATACAAAGTAACCCTCTTCGGTAAATCATTCATTATAGGATGGTTCAGTTATGCAGATAAATGGTATCATAAATTTAGTATAATATATTGAACATGAAAAACAAAATCATAGCGAGCGTTATAGCAGCACTGTTCCTGCCTATGCTTATTTTCATACATTGGGCTATTGTTTATTTCTTGTCGGTTAGAATTGTATTAGCAATCGCAATGACGGTCAGCATAATTGTTGTGACATACAAGCTTTCCAAACTTTTACTTGACGAACATTCTAAAAAATGTAAAAGACCATGAGAAAAGCAGACAGAATAATCAGAGACAGACATTCCCGCATCCCGGACAAATACAAGAAGATTGACACTACGGTCAACGGGAATGCAGAAAGCCTTGCCGAACAACACAAGGAAGTGGAAAGAAGGCTATTCCCTCTACGCCTTAACAAGACCACTGTTATTTACGTCACAAAAGACAAACAAAATGAAGCATATGCAGCGAAGGCACGTAAACGGATGGGGATAGCAGAGCCGAAGAAACCTTTCGTTGACCCGCTTTCGGAAGAAAACATTACCAAGCTATACAAGGAAGAAAACATGCCGCCCCGCAGAATGGCTGAAATGTTGGATGTAAGTGTAAGGACGATATATCTAAGATTGGCTAAGTATGGACTTACAAAAGTTAAATGCAGATAATATGAAAGAGAATAATATTTTAAACAAAGAGATTTATGCAGAGGCTATGATAGCAGCCTCTAAGGTTGATTTCCTTGAAAGCAAGGATGAGATTAAGATGTATGCCACTTCGCTGTATAACGCGATGATATGGGGTAGAAAAGTAAAATATTAAGTTTTTTATTTGGTGTTATAGAAATTAGAGGTATATTTGCAGCGTTCAACTTTTATCCAAAGGCAAGCGGAAGCCTGCCATAAGCGGGCATTTTTTATGCTTGCGAGTTTGACGCTACAATATAGTGGCTGCCACCCCCATAGGTATAGTTAATGCTATATCTGCCTTTGGATAGGTTGAACAATGGGACAGGGCAGCCTTTTTCTTTGCCCTATCCGAAAAGCCGGATATGGGCAGGCTACCAGCCCTATAATGCCAATAAAGTTCAATAAATCTATGGCACAGTTAAATGGAAATTACTTAAACGGCACAAACATTGCTGTATTGGGTACGTCTGCTCACGAAACGAGCGAAATTATGGTTTACGAACACCCTCTATTCGGTAAAGTTCGCATGTTTATAAAAAATGAAAAGGCTTGGTTTTGCGGAATGGATATTGCAACCTCTTTGCAGTATTCAAATACGCGTGACGCTATCGCAAGACACTGTAAATCACAGGGCGTCGTGATTCACGACGTCATAGATTCAATGGGAAGAACACAGCAAATGAAGTTTATCAGCGAAGGTAACATCTACCGGCTAACCGCCAAAAGCCAAATGCCGAAAGCTGATGAGTTTGAGAGTTGGATATTTGATGATGTTGTCCCGTCAGTAATTAATACCGGGAGCTATTCTCTCCAACCCCAACTTCCAAATTTCAATAATCCGGCAGAGTCTGCGCGGGCATGGGCGGACCAATACGAGAAGAACCAAATGCTTTCTTTAGAAGTAAAGAAGAAAGAAGAGGAAAAACAGGCTATCATAGAGGAAACAAAACCAGCTGTAATATTCAAAGACTGCGTGACTGGCTCAGCTACAAACATTCTTGTAGGAGACCTCGCAAAACTCATTACCCAAAACGGATATAACATCGGAGAAATAAGGCTTTACGACTGGATGGTAGAGAACAAATACCTTATCAGAAAGCAAAGATACAGCAAGTCGAAGGATAAATACATAAATGACTATATGCCCACACAGCGGGCTATCGAAATGGGATTGTTCTTTGTAAGGGAAAGACCCATAGTGTCAGGTGATAGTCCCATATTCATAAAACATACATGTTATGTGACCGGGAGAGGACAAGTATATTTCTTGAATAAGTTTAAAACATTAATAGGAGCATAATTATGAAAAGAGATGCAAGAACTCCGTTTTATGACATTATGTGCAGGGTAGAAGAAGATTGTACCTTAGCTATCTATTTTAATAAAGTTATTAACGAACTCGATATAGTAAAGATATTATTTGCTCCAAAAACATTTGAAGATACCAAGGAAGAAAATAGAGACTTTGCTGAACGGTTTTATCAGAGTTGTTTATGGGAACTGTGGTTTTATCGCTCTTTATCAAGGCTTCATGAATGGGATGATACCCTCAATAAATACTTTTCTGAATACGAAGGGAAGTGGAAATTTTATGCTTGTTCAAAAAGGATTGAATCTATCAACGAATATGGAGGTGAAGAATCAGATTACAATGAGGACGGTAGCATAAGAACTTTAAACCTAACCGAAGATGATTTGAGACATCATACAGCTCTTGGTGAAATGGTGCAAGATGATTGGAGGGATATTGTGCAAGAAACTACCTGTGCCGATTTACAGTACATGATTTCTTGTTTGAAAACTCATGCAAGTTTTTCTTTATCCGATGCTTTTAAGGAATGTTTCGGAAAAGAAATTGCTACTTATAAGCAAGATGAAAACGGCAATATGGTTCCAATGAGTTTTGCGGATAAGGCTATGGATAAGGCAGTAGAGCAATATACGGCTGACGGAATGGCTATTGGTATTACATTGGTTTGCGAATTTATCCAACGCATAATCAGGGATATTAGGGCAATGGATAAGTTCAGTGACAATAGAGACAAACTTATCCAAATACACAAGGACGTAAGAAATATCCTTGATTTTAACCTCGATGAAGTTTCCTATGTAGAGGAAATGCTCGAAGAGGAACGTAAAAACAAATAACATCAAGCTTTGCTCGCTTTATAAACGAGGTGGGCAAGCTTTATTCAATTCGTTCCCAAACTACAAAATTATAGTTTGGCTGATTTACAACGAATTACATTTTAAATAAAAGACTAAACAAATATTCATCATGGAAAGAAATACAACACCTGCTAAAAAGCAATACGACCTTAGCGCAATAGACGAATTATTCAAAGACTACATATCTCCCGAAGAATTACGGGAAGAGCTTATTGAACTGGCTTTTGATTATGTGCAATACGTAGATGACGGGAATACAGATTTTGTCAAATCGAACATGAGCACCATATATGTATTGTGCTGTGCCCTACAAAAAGTAAAAGAATTAGAGACACCAAGCTAATACCCTCACCAAAACGGCAAGCGGTATAACCCAATGGAGAACCCGTTCAAATCGTTCTAAACGTTCCATTGGATAACCCGGAAAAGGCGGCAATAGTCCATGTAAAGGACATTGTCCGCCAATTCAAGCAGTTCATCTATGTAATCCCTTTTTCGCATCACGTTCAAGTTTTCTACGTTGTTGGCGGTTTATACCATTTGCTATGGCAAGGCTGTTCAGCGTCTCTTTCTGTTCGGGAGAAAGCATGTTATATACTTCTTCCCGTGATTTGCCTGATAAAATGGCTTGTACTATTTTCCACATAAGCTACGTCTACAATGTTCACACAAAAATTTCTTCGCTACCGGGAACATCTTCTGTCCCACATATCCGCTAAGGTACTGCGCTTCTTCTCCATACGGGTCGATGCCGAACGCCCGTGAGATATGCCGGCATAGATGCCCCTTTTCATGGTCGAAAGAGTTTTGAAACTCTGCCGGGGAAGAAGTAAGGGCTATAACCATTACGGTCTGCCTGTTTCGGATATTGGAGTAAGTGATACCCGTATTCAGATTGCAGGAGCGCATGTTCTTATAGGCATTCGCCAAATCCATCCCCCTGCATCCAACCCGCTGAAGGTCGGCGATGATGCGGTCGGTATAATAGCAGTCCACCGCATAATATACACGCACTTCCCAATCATAATCCGGTATGTAAAATTCCTGTATTATCATAGGCTACATCATCTGTTCCCACATGATAGGGTTGCCGGAGCCTATGCAGTCGGCATAGAACCGAGTGAAAGGCATTCCATTGTAAGCGTCCACATCATCTATGTAATCCTTAATGAACAATGCGAGATGGGCTTCGTCAGTGATAGAACTTTTGTAGTAATCCGACTTCGCCATGTTTGCCACGTAAACGCTGTCGTACCCTGCATCCTTCTCCAGGTTTATACTGTACTTTTTAAGAAGTTCCTCTACCTGCTCTTTGCTGATTGGTTCAAGTTTTTCCTCCTTGCCCGTAGATTTGTTTTCCATCTTCATGCGGGAAACAGCCCATAGGCACATCTTCTTGCTGAAATGCCATCCGTACTGGCTGAGATAGTCAGCCATTGCAGGCGGTATTCTGTCGTATGTATCTAATCTTTGTTTCATATTTTCCTGATTTTAAGTGATTGGCAAAAGAGGGGAATAATCCCCTCTCCATTACATAAACTCTCCGTTGGCGCGTCTGCGTCTGCGTTCGCCCATATCATCACCGTAAGGCTGTGAACCGCGGCGTTCGTTGTAAACCGGATATTCCGGGAAGTAACCCGGCATGCGGCGTTCGCCCATATCTGAGCCGCCGCTATAGCTTCCACCGCGTGAACCACCGCTGTTACGATAGCCCATTTCACCGCCCTGCATCTCACGCATGGCTTTCTCGTAACCATAACGGCAACCCTCTCTATAGGCTTCTTCCATAGGATTACCGCCTCTCATACCGAAGTCACGGTCATATTCTCCGCGTCCTTCTTCCAATATTTCCCACATTCCCATATTTTATTTCTTTGTTTTAGATGTTTCAGCAACTCCGAGCTGTTCCATAAGCCGTTTGTTCAAATCCATAAGGTCGGACATGTTCTTGCTCATTTCCGCCATTTGCCCTTTCAGAGAGGATATTTCCTGTTCCTGACGTTGTTTCTCTGCAAATTCGGGGTTCAAGAGCGTCAGCATCTTGTCACATCCCGCAATGACGGAATTGTGGAAGTCCATGCTATTGATAATGTCTATGCTTTTCTGTTTCATAGAAGCGACCTCGTTGTTCATCGCATCACGAGAGCATGACACTACGATATTACCGTTCTGTCCGAAGTCGGCTATATCCATGCCAGCAGGTAGATTTTGGAAAGTCGTGTTCTGCCCGTTGATACAGACAACGACATCCACAACCATTTCCATTTGGGGCAACTGTCCCATAGGGGGTGCCATAGGATATTTCGGCTTAGGAGCGGAAACGCTGACTACCGGACCGTATTCGATAAACGGATTAGCATCCTTATGAAGTATATACAACTGGTTATTGGTACGAAGTGATTGAAACATATTGGTTTGATTTTAAAGGGGTGTGGCTATTCCCATTTTGGAAACAACCACAAATCCCCATGTTAACTACTTGCTCTTTTGAGCGGTTGCTTCTTCTGTCGGAGTCGGTGCCGATGCGGTTGTCGGACGATACCCACCGTTAACAAGGAACAGTTCGTTGGTGTACTTGTTATAGTGAATTTCGTAGATACCCGTTCCGGCAAGGTTGCCGACAGTCACCGGCTCATTGTTGTAAGCCAGCAACGGTCTTGTATCCCCGTTAGTCCCTATCAGTATCGGGAGTGTAGCAGTCGTGCCGGCTGGTATCGCCTGGCGGAGACTGACATAGAAACCGCCTACATAGCTTCTGTTACGGAACGCATGGTTAGGAAGCTCCAAAGTCACGTTCTCCGTGCCGACCGTTACGGCTACCGTAGGAAGGGTATTGAAATTAGCCCTTCCAATAGTAGGGAACAAGAAAGGAAATCCTGTAAAAAAGTTAGGCCACATAATTACCCCCTTTCTTACCGGAATTAACCCCAGTAGTTGTTACAACCACAACCGCCACGTCCATACATTGCATCACCGGCGTAAGCACCAAAAGCCGCAGCACGGAAACAATCTGTGTTGATGGCTTGAATATTAGGGTAAACAACCGGAACGGTGTTAGGCATCTTGCATTTTATTCCATCGACATCGGACTGCAATGCCTGCAAGCCTGCTGCCAAAGGAGCAATCTGTTGTCCTACTGAATTCAGGATAGTAGCATTCTGGTTACGTTGGGAGATTTCAGCAGTCAAAGTGGCTTTTTCTGCTGTAAGAGCCGCAATCTTGTCCTGCAATGCCTGGTTCTGCATGGCGTCCAGCTTTGCAAGGATAGCATTGGTATTGGCGGTCGCACCGTCACGCAATGAAAGTGCATTCTGATTGGCTGTGTTGACAAGCGCGTTGGTCTGATTGCACATCGCAAGCTGGTTCTCATAGCCCATCGTGGTAATGGCGTTCTGAGTCCTGCAGCAGCAATCTGCAATCTGAGTAAGAACAGCCTGATTTCCGGACTGGAATGCGTTGATGATTTGCTGGCTTGACATGCCCACCTGATTGCCCACATTGGCGATAAGTCCCTGGATGTTGCACAGGGCGCTCTGTAACTGTTGGGTAGAGCAGTTCAAAGAAGAAGCAAGCTGGTTGATGGCATTGCCATTGCCCTGAATGGCTGACATCAGGTATTCACGACCGACATCACCGTTAAGCTCGGCAGGCAGACCGCCACCATTGCCAAAGCGGTTGCCAAAGCCGTTGCCGCCCCAACAGAACCACAAAAGGATAATCCAGATGAACCACCACGAGCCGCCCCATTGGTCTTGGCTGCCACGTCCCTGGTTCAGTAAAGCGAGAAGTCCGGGGTCTACACCCTTGCTTCCCATCAAGTTGGGCAACATAGCCATGATGTCGAATTTGCTTCCGCCACCATTTCCGTTGTTCCCGTCTTGATTGAAGACATACGTTCTTTCCATAGAGATTTATATTTTGTATTACGGTCAAAATCAACCGCATCACAAAAGTATAAATACCGATACTGCCATGAAATCAGTTGTTTCCCAACGCTTTCCTAATGTTTTCCCAATATATTCTCAACATTTTCCCGCCTTCCATACGTTCCTGGAAATTGGAAATCATGTAGTTTATCGCGCGTTTGGTTTTGTGGATTTTAGGAGCTATCTGCGAAGGATACATTCCCCTTTCGACAAGCAACTGTACAAGCAAATAGCGGGCGTCTACGGTTTCCGTATCCTTATCCGAAGATAGTATTCGGCTGGCGGGTATTTCGGTCTCCTGCGCCACTAGATTGATTGTTTCGGCAAAGATTTCTGACTTACACATAGTTTTTCTGAATTTTATATTTATCTTTGCCCTGCCACATAAAATATTTGATTATATACGAACAAAGCATAAGATACCGTGTTGAAGATATTAAAGCCTCCAACGGAAAGGGTCTTATGCTTTATCATGTTTTTATGTGGCAATATCAACGTGATTTCGTTGGGGGCTTTCTTTATACTCTAAGCCCCGAAAGAGTGTTAGCTACAAGCCAACTTCTACATCGTTAATTTCTTTCTTATCTTTATGGTGAGCCAAACAATTACGAACAAAACGCATGTCAGATTTATCGAAATGCTAGCACCACCGTAATTGATTTTAAACTTTTCCCACCATGACAGCTCCCTCTCTACCGGATAAGGTTTGGGCACTTCAATCTTTCTTATCTTTTCGATAAAATACGGCATTTTGACCGTTACCGTAGCATGAGGATAAATACCCAATGAATGGTTCAATATCCCGTTGCTAAATGAAGCATAGCTGTAGGCATATGGATTGCGAAGGAATGACGTTGTATCGGCAACAGATACGCTGTCCTTGTACGGTATCAGCTTCTCTTGAAATGTCGTATCATGGAAAACCACACTGTCAAGAACCTTTGTCTCAACCGGCATATAAACAGTCCTCGTTCTACAGGAACACACCGTCAACACAAGAAACACTATATACACTAACTTCTTCATAACTTCAACAGATAATGATTAACAACCATACCTGCACATATCGCGGCAACTCCATACAGCAAGTCTATTTTGTTCCACTTGCCGTTATAGTAGTGGCAACGGTCGCTGTTCTCCTTGATAAAGAGCATCAGCAGTGCAGTGCTGCCACCGAATACTATGGCGGTGGACAGATATACCACCGCACCTAAGATATTATTTATCATACCATAAATAATTAAACAATTAGTAAAAACATTACACCGTAGCTCCACTGGCATCTGTCCATGAAGAACCATTCCACCATACAGGCTTATTTATTGTCTTATCAAAATAACAGAACCCAGCCAAAACATTTTGTGGTCTCTCTCCTGTTGCCCCTGACCTGGCAACAGAAGACGGAGTACCGCTTGCATCCAACCATAATTTTCCATTATAGGCATATGTGTTTCCATCAACTACTACCATATCGCCTATTATCCATTCTCCATATTGAGGTATCTCTCTTAAATAAGCGATACAATTAATGCCGTTCTTTATATACTTAGAACACTCATTGTATTTATCTAAAGAGGAAGATAATGTTTTAAAAATACGGTTGTTCAAGGCATTACCGGTGTCAAAAAACAGATAACCATCCTCTCCATTGTCCCAATATTCATTGACTGTATGAAATTCAAAATTATCTAATCCGAGAGAATATTTGTAATCTATTACATCCTTATTTTTGTGATAAAAAAGCAACGTTCCATAATGTATGTCACTAAAATCCTTAGACAAACATATTGTCGCAATATATTTCTGCTCTTCAAACGGTTTGGGAGTAGCATTAAAAACCACTTCGTTCAGTTTAACGCCTGCCTTTCTCATATCATCATAAAGGTAAAACACATCATATTTTGAACCGGACAAATCCCTTATAGCCAAATCCGATTCAAACCATGCAGGCTTTGCCGTGATACTATTTAACTCAGAAGTGTAACCATGTGGCTGGCAGATGTCCGTATAGCTGACGTTTGACAGTAAACACTCACCGGCTGTATTAAAAAATTCTCTGTAGGATGAAGACTTTACCCTTGCGTTGTTTAGAATAATCTTTGGAGCGGTATCACATTTTGCATTATCCCAAAAAATATCATAAACAGTTTTAGGTATTAGCCCAAAATCCAGATGCAATGAACCGGCAATAATGACATCATTAAGAACTAATTTGGATAAAGCACAAATCTTATTCCCATATAGCATGTAATCTGTATCATCAGCTATAGTTATCAAGTTCCTATTATGTTTCCATATCTTTGAAGCAACCATAGTCAATGAAGAATTAGTCAGTATATACCCTTTGGCCTCTTCGTCATGATGATTGATTATCACACCCTGACTTCCCCGCAGTTCGAAACCGCAGTTAACGCAATTAGATGCGACAAATCCCTGGGAACCTTCTATCTTTATCTTACATCCATGGATACCGTCCAACCTACAGCCATCACCTTTACCGATAACAATATCGTCAAATTTCCGAACTTCATTACTCAGTTCAATATCATGTATATTTTTAAAGTCAATATAGTTAACATCATTCGGAGCATCTTCGATATATCCGCCATAGGTTAATAAAGTATTTGACAGTTTAATTGCCTTTACATTGGAAATCTCATGATTGTCAGCAACAAACATAAACTTAGATCTTGTACCAAAAGAATCATTTATAACAAAATTCTTTATATAAGAGCCTTGAACTTTACCCGTATTGGTATCATCGTACATCCGGTTTTGGGAAGAAACAGAAAAACAAAAATCAAGGCTATTTATCGGAACAAGTATCGAACCATTAAAATCTATTGAAACATTTTTATCAACATAGATGGTCTCCTTTATAAAATAAAGTATTGACCATGGGAAAACAATCTTAAGATTAAGGTTATAATAATTATCTGCTTTCCATTTATTTATCGTATTCAATACAAACGACAAATCATAACCATAATTTCCATCTTTTTCTATTGTAGGAAGAATACAGCTGGATAAATCCATGACAGCACTGTAGGCTCCGAACTGCACATCTTTAAATGTAAAATTTCCATCAACACCAAAATTCTCAATGTGAGCTTTTGAGTTAATTTTTCCATTGCTCAAACTACCGCCATTAAACAGTATTTTAGTCCTTCTGGGAAGATTTATGGTTTTACCATCTAAATCAAAATCATACCTGATTTCATATATAGTATCAGGCTGATTTATCATTTCCTGGGTAAGAATATTCTTTCTACCAACAATATTCCTACGCAATATCTTATACCCCTTGCCGCTGAATCTGTCAGGACTAAAAGTACGGTCGGCAAATTTTAAAACACTTAAGCTTTCCCCCTTGTCTACGGATACAAGATCTTCGTCGTCCGCAAGATTATTTATTGTACCGCCACCACTTGCGTTAATAAATTGCTTGGTTGATTCGGACAGCATATCAGGGATAACACGCTGGGAACTAAAATTTGAAATAGCATCGCTTTCAACTTCCTTTATTTTACTGATTGCTTCATCTCTAATGTCAGTCAATTTATCTTCATTTGATTTCCAGTTCTCGATATTTTCAAATGCTCCACCTGCAAATTCCCACGTCTCCACAAGTCCGCTATTGTTCAAGAATGACACTTTTAGCCCGGCTATTCTTATAGCTTCCGGAACTTGAACAATAGCACCTTCTAATGTATATTTATTGCCACCATCAATTCCAGATGAAGGATGATGAATGGAAACATTATACTCGGTTATATAGCTCATATATCCACCTTTTCCGGAGCTAATGAAACTCTTTAGGGCGTTAGGGGTGATAGAACCGTTTTCTCTGTCTTCTTGAAATGGAAACTGCTCATTACCAGTCAAAACGTCTCTTTTGGGGAGTTGTCCAATTTGTTGTCCTTTTTCTGTTTTCTCTTCCATACTACTATTTATTTTTACTTGTAAGCAATATCGGCTCTTCGTTAGCCAACAATAACGGAGTGCCATCCGATAATAATAAATACCTTCCATCAGGGGGTGGGTTTGGTCTCGGTTTATTATCCTTGATATATGAATACCCTATAGTAAGTATCCCAATAGTAGGAATACCGATTGTCGGAATGCTGATGTTGGGGATAGTGATTGGTTTCATAGGCTATCCCTCTTTAATCATTTTGGCTTCCAATACTTCGGTAGCACTCTTGATTGTGACGTTTATGCCATTTGCTATCCCTACGATACGGAAAATCGTATTGGACGCACCGTTATATTGGGATGCGTTGGGATAAAGCGGAACGGGTTCCAAATCATCAATTCCTGCGAAAGCGGTTACATATCCGCCCTTGTTCTTTATCTGTATGGTAACGGGATTACCGTCACTGACAAACGTTGCGTAATACGCTGTTTTGCCTTCTTCTTTTTGAAATGATAAAACTTCTGCTGCCATGATGTTTACTTTTTAGAGTTTCAATACTTGGTTTCTGTTGCCCTCTCTTCGGTGGCTGACGTGTACCCATGAGAAGTTTTTCTCATCAATGACTTGGTCAAAGGGAAGCTTCAATTCTTGTATAAGATTAAACAGTCTTTTGTTCTCTTTCGGGGTATTCGGAGTGCCGACAATATCGGCAGCACACCCGTTCATGTGGTCGCTCGTTTTAGAGCCGCCTACCGCTTTATTCAGAACAGGGCAACGGTATCCGCTTGTCACTGTGATAGGTTTTCCGTAAGCCTCTCTTAACGGGTCGAGGACATTGTCAACCAACGCTTGCGCATTGGGAAGCAGTTCTTGCGGCAATCTGTTGTCTATAGCTTTCTTATCAGCCGTTTCGCTTTTAACCAGTTCTGCAATTGTAAAGTATCTCATGCTATTCCTCCTTTCTAAAATATTTGTCATAAACCACACGAACCACCCATCCGGCAACAACACCGACACCGAATGATGCAACAGTAGTCAGGTTCACCCAAAACGGTGTGTAGTGCATGTAAAGCATAACTCCCACGATGATAGCGATAACAATCGCTGCGATAATCAGTTTCTTTTTCATTTTGTTACTCCTTATCTTTAGTTATTATTTCATTCATATCTTCTTTCTCGACATCGAGTACTTTCTTTCCGAATAATCCCAACGCTTTCAGTAAATTGAAATTATATCCCTTTGGCTTCAAGATATTACTTATGATAGAGCAGAACTCTATGAAGCAGACAAACAAGCATGAATACACATCAATATTCCATTTATTGCCGGAAGCAATATTTATCATCACCACCATACAAACAAAGGCAAAGTATGTCACCATTTTACCCATAGTACGGCGCACGGCACTTGAAAACCGAAATTCTTCACCCAATAGCAGGCATTTCCTTATCCCGAACATCAAATCGCATACAACGACTGAAAATGTCACTATCAGCCACGGTATCATGTGTTCCAATGACTGTGCAATAAAACTGCTTGCTATTACCGAGAAACCACCCGGTATGCTTTGGGTAATAATGTTATTCTTCATCTTATCGTTATTTGTCAATTATTCATATCTTGCCGTAGTATCTGAACCATGCACCCCATTTACGTTCTTTCAAGTAGTTCGGATTGTCCTGGTTGAGTTTGGCTTCCATCTCAAATGCGCTCGCTCGATAGGCGTTGGCGTTTACCTTACCGCTGCCTATTATGTTGTCTGTAAACAGGTGGTACACGAAGCTTACAAACCATTCTGCCAAATAAAGAATGTAGTAGAATAGCGAGATAAGTAACAGCCACCATGCACTGACATTGAAAGCCAGCAATACGGACGGGATAGCCGCTATCTCCATACACTCGAAGAACTGTTTCTGATGTATCCGTTCATGACGTATGGTCGTTTCGGACAACTCCTTCAGCTTCGTAAGGATGAAGCCGAAGAGCATTATAGTTGTGTAGCCGCCAAAGAGGATGAGTTTGGCAAACCAGTTTTCATAAAATACTTTTACTCTCATAATCAAAAAAGTAAACACTTTGTTATTTTATTAATATTATTGTTTTACGCATTCATTAGAACACAACCCAAACCGAAAATCCCTGTACTATCTGCAATATCAAATACACTATCGCCATTATTAACGACAGAATCAGTTATTTCTGTAACAAAATTATTGGATATAGACTCCTTTTGTGTAATAGCTCTTATTGGAGTATTATCTTCATTAAAAAGACTAATAGCGGTAGGTGCTATAAATGAATACCATTCGATATGTTGTTTTTTTATTTCAGTTCTTACTGAATCTCGATATAAATAAATAGGGATACTACTAAGATTGCAAATAAGAACAAGTTGTGTATTAATTTCTTCATGTACTAAATCATCTGCAAATGTAATATTATCAACAAGTTGTTTAATATCAAATTCTTTGCCTGCAATCAGCTTATCTCCAGCAAATAGCCCTGAGGTCAATTCTCCTATTTTTAACATAATCATTATCCTTTAAACGGTTACACAATATGCTGTATTGTCATCCTTAGAGCCAATAGCCTCGTACTCGGCAGCGGTTTTCTTGGTGAGGGTGGTGAGGTTGTCGGAAACGAGTATATCTTTTACTACGAAAAAATTTGTAGCATTTGAATTCAATGCAATAAAAATTCTTTTTGTAACTAAGCTAATATTATTTGCATCGGCAATAGAAGTATAAGTATAAATAAACGAAAGTTCATAAGCTCCATTATCGGGATTGCAATATGTGTGACTCGTACTTACTTTAAAGATTTCTTTTTCTGTAATTTTTAGGAATAAAATATTATCACTTAATAATCTCTGTATAATATTTTTAAAATTATCAATGCTTCCAAATACAAGATTTATTTTTGATTCGGCTTCTCCTGCTTTAACTTCTTGATTTGAAATTAACTGTTGGTGAGCTTCATCTGTAATCGTAAGCAAAATGTGTTTATCATCCACATACTTCTTCGTTGCAGGCTGGTAATCGCCCGTAGGGGTGAATGATGAAGTGTTGGTCTTGGTGAGGACGTCGGAGTCTTTGACGAGTTGGAAAGTACTTGCCTCCCCACAACGGGCTGTAGTGCCGTTATCCTCCAAATAGAAATGTAATCTTCTTAACTGCCGGTCTTCGTTGTAGATATTTAAAGATAACGCTCCCGATTGTTTGTTTGAAGCGAATTTGACAGAATATTCTACAAGAGTATAGATATGTCTTAGTGAGCCTAATGACGGTTCTCCAATCTGCACCAAGTAATTATTTGCGCTCAATTTTTCAAGCAAATCCTTGTATTTATCTATACCGCCAAATGTAGCAAATATCTCTTCCGAGGAGGAACTACCTGTCAAGTCAAGTATTTCTCTCGGCAGAACAATAACATTTCCTCCCGCTATCTTCCCCTGACTTACCCATTCACCGTTCACCCATGCGTAGTAATCATAAGGGGCTTCCGTACCTACAGCCATGAACCCGTCAACTGCCGAACCATCGGGAACAGCGGATTTCAAGGCTTCAAGGGTGGCGTATTCGCCGGCTACCTTAAATGACTTTCCTGGTTCTCCTTGTATACCTGGCTCGCCTTTTTCTCCTTTCAAAAATTCTAAAGGATAATTGACCACAGAAGCTTCACTGTTGCTTCCTGAAGGTTTAAATGCAGGTAATGATGTTACATCATCCGCTTTGTCCGCATTCGGTACTTCATTAACCCCTATGGAGTTAGCCATAAGACGGGCAACTATTTCTTGATAATCCTGTTCTGTCCAAGCCATAATTATTCCTGTTTATCGGTTACTTCTTCCGGTTGATTGTTGATAGCACGATTGAGCGCGTCAATGAAGAAAGGTTTGCAAAAAGCATTTGCATGCTCTTGTATCAGGGACACTTCTTCATCGGTATACTCTGTCTCTTCATTGGAGTTGTATATCTTCAAAGCGAGTGCATGCGATGCGATACCGTTACCGTTCCGGTATAATACATTCGCAAAATTCTCTCTACAATCTATATTTTCACAATGCTTACGGGTAATGTCCGTAGCAATCAGTAATTGTTTAAAATTTATCTTTTTCATGAGCTTGGGTATGATTTAGTTAATCTTCCATCTTTATAAAAAGAAAGTCCGCTGATGCCAAGAGACACTTGGTATCTTGAACCACTTAAATTTGAAATCATTGACAATGACCCTGCAAAAAGGGTGGTAGACGCAGTTAAGTTGCCATCACTTGCTATATTGTCTAATTTTAATCTTGGGTAAGTAACAGAAGTACCTCCGCCTCCACTATCAAGGAATGAAATTCCACCCACATCATATCCTTTTGAATTATAAAATTTTATGCTGTTTGAATTTGGGTTTATTTCTATTTTTGTACCTGACGAAGCGGTTGATATTTTGCCAACAATGCTAACATTCCCATTTTCGTCTATCACCAAAGAGTTGTTAGAAGTTCTTACATTTTTAAACACCCCGCTGTTTGCATTTATCTCTCCCGTAAAAGAGCCGTTATGACATTCAATAGAGCCATCTTCGTGTATCTTGATATTTCCATTGGCGGTAATTATACCTTCCAACTTAATATGTTGCGACTTTAACGTTATACTTTCCGCCGACACATTAAACAAGGACGAAGCTTTTACTCCATTTTCAAACTCCGCAGCAGCCCAAATCTTGACACCATCCGCAGTGGTTAACCATCCCGCGCTTTTGCTTTCAAGATTGGATGTTCTTTTTGCCACAGCTTCAATCTTTTCATTAGTTTGGCTTAGCTGGGTTTCAAACTTTGTTATCATATCCTCGTAGGCATTATCGGTCAATGCCAGCGAATGTATGTATATATCCCCCGTAAACTTCAACTCAAAATCGCCCGTTCCGTCCCATGCGCCGGAATACTCCTTCATTGCGTATTCCTCGCCCGGTTCAAGATGTTCGGTGAAATGCAGGTTCTGACCGGGAAATCCTATTGTCAGCGTTCCGGCTGTAGCTACCTTATACCGGAAAGAGATAAAGAACTTCTTCGGTTCTTCTCCTTCCTCATAGGTAGGCTTATTGGCTAAGTCCGCATTTGACTGTTTAATTCCGGAAGAAAGAATACGAAGCACGTTTCTATCTCCGTCTCTGATAATGGCAGCCATAGCATCCTTACGGGAATAGAACTTGTCGTTAACCAATAAGAACTTTCCGTTTACAGTAAAGAAACGAACATCGTTCTTTGTTTCCCAACCGTTCGTATTGCTTGCAAATGCCGCATTGTACAGGTAATTATCCTCTGCCTGCACCTCGTCAAGCACTTTGGAGATTTCAGAGTAAATCAAGTCTTCCAGTATCTTGAATTGGGTCATAATGTTTATTCCCGTTTTCAAGATAAAGTCTCCCATGAACTTGTTGCCTTGCGGACTGATAACCGTCACTTCCTTACCTGCTAAAGAATAAGAATTTATTCCTGCATACTGGTGGATACTCGGTGCATCATCGCCATATACGGACAAGGTGATTGCGTTCTGACGCTTCTTGTCTGTTCTGTTTCCGAGTTGTACAAGACTATCACCTTCCTGCGGTATGTCGCTGTTTGCATCACAGTCCGTCTTGCTAAGGTCTATGTAGTCCTCGCCAACACCTACGCATAGGCGCCAATAGTAACGGTTGGATACATTCTCGTAGACACCCGGCTTGATATTGAAGTCTTGAAAACGTACCTGGTCGCCTTCCTTGAACGGGTTCTCGATAGCCGTCTCCCCATCATCAACCAGCAGATAGCACCGCCAAAAATCCTCGTGTTCCTCAACCTTTCCGCATTTCATTCCGGCAGCGGTGAACATGTAGTTCCCGCCTGCATAAGAGAGTTTCTTTATCTCCAGTTCGGAGAACATCGCCTTGATACGCACAAAGAGTTCGTCTACTTCAATGTAGGATTTACCCGTCTTGCTGTCTACTTTAATGACAAAGCCTTCACCGAGTGCACCGGAAGAGAAGTTCATGGACTGGATGTAGTCTGAAAATAATCCGCCTAAGAACTTTATTAAAAATCCAGCTTCGTCCGGTCTGTCTTTTCTTATAAAGAACTTGGATAAAGCCTCTATATCAAGAGCCTTAAAGTAGACAATTCGGTCGGCGGAAGTCCTGATGAACAGTGCTGGGTCGGCATCTGCGACGCATATATATATTTCCCCGAGATTCAGACCTTGTAAATGCTCTTCATCACTCGGAGATAAAGCAGGGGGAGCTGCCTGATTGTTTTCATTAAGAGCATCACCAAACCATAATATTTTACTAAGCCTTTTTTTCATACCTCAACCTTATCAACATTAGTAAATGCAGCTTTTTCTGCGCTGAATTGCAACATCTCTCCATCTTTGGCGTGGTCTATCAGGAATGCGGGGAAAGAGGCGGAAGAACCAGCTTCAGGAGAGCCACCAATACCTGCAATATCGTTATTCTGTAATTCAAGAGCCATATTTATATGGAACAACTGGCTATCTTCAATAACTTGCGTCATTTCCGGAACAGAACTTTCCGAACGGACATATCTTGTCCCGTCAATTTCCACCATAGAAAGGCATAAAATGCGGTTTATGTGTTTTGCAAACCAATAAGGGACGCCGTTTGAATTTCCTATTGTAAGATTATATACATCATAAGGTACTGCGTATAATTCTTCTATCTCTTGCATTTGGTTGCGATATTGCTCATTATCTATTCGAGGGGAATATCCTCCAGGTTTAAATCCTGCTTCCACACGAAAATTAAATACTTGCTGAATATCATCTACCCAAAATATGTTATCAAAAGCGGAGTTATTGCTTTTATGGGAATAACGGATAAGCACAGTTTCCTCTAACAAGTCGTCAGAGGAGCATACGATAAAAGGTTCTGATGTATCTTCGTTGATTGTAACCGTATATACGGCATCCTCCAAGTCTCGAAGAATGGCGTAATACATCACTACATTGTCATTATGATTATATGTGGAAAGTGATATTGGTGTAGAATTTCCTGCGGCAAGATTGTTCAGGCTCGCTGAAACTTCCTCAGAAGCATTAGTGAATACCTGTATATGGATTTTATCAGAAGCGTGGAACTTCTGAATATAGTCCATATCAAGCCCAAACTTATCTTTTACAGGTGAGAAAAAAAGAGGGCAAACATCACCAACTTTTACCATGTCTTTTCGTCCTTTTATAGTGATGTGCAACTTCACACATCATGCGCAAATATACATACTATTTAGACCAATTCCAAATAATACCTTATAAAATAACGAGTGCCTGATAGACTTATATGGAATCTCCTCATCTATTAATCCACACTCTTGACTATCAAAGAATATTTTACCGCTTCCGGTCGTCCATAATTATAGCTTGCACTTTTTACGTAGCCTTTATAGATACGCCCGTTCTTTTCCACCCGAATGTAACCCGTCAAGTCTGACTGTATTTCCAAATCTCCGGTCTTGACGGAAAGTTCTCCTACCGTGAACAGTTTGTTTCCCAATACAATGCTCGACCTTTCGCTAACTCCATTGATTGTCACATCACTGTTACCGTCAGATGATGTAAACTCCAACGCGTTGGCAAAAGCACCTATATACCTTGCGTTTGCTTCAATCATAAACCTTTGGGAATACATGGCATTGAACATGGTAGAAGGAGATATGACACCGGATATTATATATCCATCCCTTACAAGCTTGTATTTTTCTCCGTCAAGTGATGCTCCAACAAAGAATATATCATTATCACTGTCGCTGTCAGTCGTATCTTCACCTCTTTTTTCCGCAAGAAATTCCATACCATAAGCATCGGCTCTATATGGGCTAACTAATTCCAATACGTTATCTGTCAATGTAATGCCGGTGGTGTATTCATTGGTAAAGCGGAATTCATCGCGACCATTTACACTGTCGTAATCCTGTTTGTCATACCCGACTTTTACCCCCGAATAAACCAGTCCGGCATTCACATTGTATTCCAAATCGGAAGTGCTGGCCTGCAAGTCCTTTATTTCTGTATCTTGGAATAAAGTATCACGATGAACAAATGTCACCTTCTCGTCACCGATTACAGGGACAAACCCAAATTCCGCGCTCATCCAATTGGCGAATTTGGTATAAGATGTATATATTTTGGCATTGGGAAGTCCTCGTATGCTTTCTGCCGGAACTATCATCGCCATGTCTAAACGCTCATCTACTCCGGTGGCGATTTCACCCGTTACATTGTTCTTATCAGTTATAGACCTCAGTAAACGGTTAAGCAATACTTTAGGACTGATACAATCTATTTTTACAGATTTTCCACGCTCGGAAAAACTTATATTTAACGGTGTGTCAAGACTGTTGAATTTAAAATTAACGGGAAATTTTTGATATATAGGGTCAGATTTTGCAAGTGCTATATTGAAATTAATCATCTCACCTGGAGATATTGTCAAATTCTCATCAATATCGACAGTGTATGTATTAAATGTTTGAATTGTAGCGGATTGATAATATATTTTAAGCTCTTTACTATTTTCATTATAAGAGGAAAGCCGTATATATATCGGGAAGGATACGCCTGGTCTCTGATACGTAATGAATACACTGAATTTTACTTTTATCCGTATGGTCAAATCCCTGTCAGATATATTTTTGAACAGATATTCTCCGAATAGACTTTCCGTACTTTCAAATCGGTTTTCAGCCGTATCAAAAACCTCTACAATGTCCTTTGTCGCAATTTCCGGTTGTCCTAACATATAAAAAGGAATAGTATAATAAGCATTAGGATAAGCAGTCATTACATGGGAAACATTAGGCTCCTCTGCGTCACTTGGTATAGACCATTTTATATCACTGTTCATTAACAATCTGTCATAATCCAAAGGTTGGGACTCCTTTATTTCTTTTACCGGGTATTCATACTGCGTGCCTTTCTTTGCCTTAATCAAGCTTGCGAGACTGTTGTCGACGGCATTTATTTCGCACGTCGTATCATTGTAGGAAAATGTAGAGTAGTCCAAAGCGCATCTGAACTTTTCATTTAACAGCCATGAGTTATTCCTGGTATAAAACACGAGTGTTGCAGATGAGTTCAGGTAATTCGACAAATATTCTTTCAGCAATAGCGAATAAGCGCCGTTGGCAAACTCAAATTTTGTGGAAAAACTACGAACAACTCCGTCATAATCCCCTCTCTTGAAAGACATCTCTACATCGTCCCAATTAACAAGCTCATTTGTGGCGTCATATGTCATTCCGCCTATCAACAGTTCACATCTGTAATACATATCTATTTCTTTTTTGAAGTTGAACGTATCATAGCATCTATGTCATCACACATACGTTTGATCATATAGGCATATTCTTTGGCGGAGAACGTGTTTTCATCAATGTGCATTTTTACATGAGACATTAAAGAAACGCGTTCTTTGGTAAAATATTCCCTATCCATTTTTATTTTCCCTATATCAGGAGATGTTTCCTGCAATTTTGCAAGGCGGTAGTTGTCAGAAGCGGAAACGCTGCTTATCCGGTTCTTTATCTTATCATGTTCGTCCTCTCTGAATTTATAACCCAAAGCAGACATGACTTCTACAGCATCACTCCAGTTTCCAGAAGAAATGAGTTCCTGACATATGGCAAGGCAATTTAATCGGATTTGAATTTTCAGCACTTCATTTTTCCGGTTTATTTGGGCAGAAACAGACTTTCCCCCTATTATTGATAAGTATTCATTGCATAGCTTCTCGGCCGCCAAAGCCTTTTCTCTGATACTATATCTTCCGCCTTGAACAACCTTATCAATATCCCCCAGGAATATGTTTATAAAGCGGGAAAGGCATATTTTGTTTAAGTCATTATATATCATATCTTATACTCTGCTTGAAATCCAATTGTAATCCGCAATATGGTTGGCTTTCTTCATAATCCGACCAATGTTCTGCAATTGTTTGGTATTGCTTTCCATCTTTCTTTCAAGTCGGCTGTAATCGTTGTTTACATTAACAACAATCCCCTCTTCTCTCATATTCTTTAGCTTTTGTTCCAATAAACCATAATCAGAAGTAAGCCCGCTACGGTCATAGATATATGATAAATCAGGGATTACCTGCGCATGCGCCGGAAGGTCTACCAATGTCGGCTTATCAGGAGTGATAAAAAGCCCGTTATTAGTTACGATACCCTCTTTCTTGCCGCCATCACCTACTATTGCCAAACCGCCGGGATGGTCTTTTGTTCCTTTGGCGTATTTGGGAATGGGTTGGGCTGCTATTAGGGCTACTTGTGCGGCTCCCATAGCACCGACTAATGCAGCAAGAACAAGGTTGGGCAACGCTTCTGTTATAGCTAAAGCGGTAAATATTCCTGCCTGAATAATGGAGTTTGCCTTATTCCATTTAGCCTGCTTCTCTTGTAATGCAGCTTTTTTCTTTTCAAGCTCTGCATTTTTGGCGGCTGTCTTATCTTCGGCTACACGTTTGCGAGCTTCTGCCTCTTCGGTAGAAATTGCACCATTTTCTTCAAGGGCTTCTATACGTTCTATTTCTTTATCGTATGCTTCATCGTTGGCTTCTTGTTCTTTTTCAATATTTTCTATCTGGGCGTCATATATATCTGTCATTAACGAGGTGATGCCTGATACTATCTTTCCTACGGCTTGCGCCATGTTTTCAAAACTTAACTTTCCATCCTCTGCTACGTCAACCATTATATCAGATAACCCCTCGAATATTCCTGCCGTTTCACCAAGCGCATCCCTTGCGGCGGAGTTCATCCCTGACAAACCCTCTTTAAACTTGCCTATCCATTCTTCCCGTTTCTTGGTAGCATCATCATAATTTATTCCGTTTATCTGTGCTTGAAGGTTGGCTAACCTGTCTTCCAACTCTTGATACTTTTCACTATTTGGGTCAAGAAGGGACATTTCAGCCTCCGCCTCTTTCATAAGTGTTTCAAGACGCGCCTTAGCATACTTAACCCCAATATCATATAATTTCTTTTCGTAATCCTCTTTGCTTATTTCGCCATTTGCATATTGTTTTTTTATGATATTGGCTTCTTTCAAAGCGGATGTTTCCTGCTCGTTTACTACCTTATCAGTATTTGCCTCAATCAACCCAATTCTTTCTTGGAGGTTTCGCATTATGAGAGAATTTTCTCGTTGCATGTACTTCATGCGTATCGCCACAACATCCTCTCCATTCTTTTCAGCGTCCTTTATTTCCGCATCACGCATCATATTATTGAGTTGTATTTGGAGATTAAGCCTTTTGTCTAATTCTTCATTCGAGTTTTCCCCAATGGAAGCCAATCTGTTTTCAAGATTTGTTTTTTCTATTTCAAGCAGTTCCTTATCGTATTTATCGTTTATTTCCGCAATGGCTTTTCCTTTCAGCGTTTCAAGATTTTTCCGAAGCTCTATTTCTTCGTCTGTCCTACCCTTTATCTCTTTAATCCTATCATCGTATTCCTTACTGATTTCAGCTATTTCTCTTTCTCTACCGTCAGCTATCAATTCTATTTTAGATTTGGATAAATCCTCTGTTATCTTCTTGATATATTCAGCGTATTCTTCCGCTTTCTTTTTTTCATCGTCATAAGCTTTATTATTTTTACCCGGGTCATTAACCAATGCTTTTACATTGATATTGTCAGCCATTCCCTTTAGGGTTTTATCATATTTAGATACTTCTTGCACAAGATTTAACCACGCATTATACGCTTTTTCGGCTTGTTCTTTTGATTTTTTAGACGCGTCCCCCAAGTTTGCAGTATTCCACGCCCCTTTTTTCTTGGCTTCTTCATAAGCCTGTAAGTCTTTTTCTGCGTCTCTCTGTGCTTTTAAATACGTGTTATATTGATTAGTCCTTTTTATCCAAGCTTCATATCTTTGTGATGCAATTTCTGTCATTTTATCCAATTGAGCCCTTGCAATAGCATTTGCAACAAGTTCTGTACGAAGTTCTTTATAAGATTTGGTTGCTTTGCCTGCAAGAATTTCCTCGTTTGACATATTTTCAAAATATGAAGGATATTTACTTCGCAACTCATCAATGGCAGCAATACGTTCTTGCATAGAACGTTTGTTGTCTTGCGTTGCTTTGTATAACAAATCCAGCTCTGTTCTTTCCTTAATACTATCAGAAACTCCCCTACGCCTTGCATTTGCCAAGTTAGTTTCCGCACTCGCTATTTCACTGATTGACTTCTTTGCCTTAAACAAACTCGCAACCCAATCTATAATCTCCGAACTATATGCAGACAATAATGTTATACCTATTACAAGTGCTGATTGCCAAGAAAATAAACTGCCAAGAAGTTGTTTCCATACCGGAACCGCAGTTTGTCCTTCGGATTTCATCCGCTTAAACTCTTCACTTGCTCTTTTTAATTCATCCACAAACATTGGCAAGTTGTTGGATATGGCAAGGAAGAATTGATTGAAACTCATTGTCAAAGACGGTAACTCTCGCAATAACTGCTGCGTCTGAACATTAAGCCCATTCCAAGAGGACGCATAATTACCTACATTCCTTTGATAATTCCCAAATTGAGAGTCAATTTCTTTCAACTTATTATTCAAAGCATTGGCTTGCGCTATCAAATTCTTCCCGACACTACTTTCCCGGTCAGCTTCACTCAACGCCTTATACCTTTTCTGCAACTCAAGCATGGCGGCATTCATTTCATAATAGCTGCCGGAAGCTGAAATAATTGCCGTGGAATGATTTTTTATCAAAGTCGAATATTGCTGATTTTGCGCCATCAGTTCCGTATGCCTTTGTTTTAATAGCGAAGACTGCCTTATATATTCAGACAAAGTAATTTCTCCGTCTTTATAAGATTTTGCAAGAGATTTAATATCCGCATCAATCTTTTTCATAGCCTCTTTATTGGCTATGGTATCAGCCGTTAACTTAGTAACTTCGCCATCATATGCCTGTACGGTGTCGATTATGGCGGCATAGTTCATATTTGCCGCCTGCAATTGAGTGGATGCCTGGCTTATTATATTACTTGCTGTTTGGGTGCTTTTAGCCGCATTATCCTGCGCCGAAGACACCTGGTTGGATGCGGAAGATAATCCGGCAAGCATATCACTTGCATTCTTGATATTTTTGGCGGACTGTTCGAACAAAAGGTTTAACTTTTGCAAAGATGACATTGAATTTAGTTGCTGGGATACTTGACGTAGCACGGTAAGTTGTTTTGCCTGAATAGATGCCATATTTTCTTGCGTCTTATTCAATTTCTCCAACAGCGAGGTATAATTACGTGCTTTTTGGGAAAGTTCATCAAATGTTTTGGGATTAGTTTTTACTCCTTGCGCCAACTCCTTAGCAAGCTCCACATAAGACCCTTTTGTACTATCAAATTCAAGACGGAGTTCCTTTAATTGTTGTACGGCTTTTTTGTCGACTAAATCGGTAATTATAAATTCGTTTGCCATAAGTCCTAATATTGGGTGTCATGCAACATCACATGGTGATACAAAGATATTGAATTATTTAGAATTTTCTAAATAAGAAAGGCAAAAATGAAAATCAGAAAAGGGAAGAGAAAAAGAAAAAGCCAGACATTACATCTGGCTTTATTATTTGAAAATAATCTTAATAATGCAATTAGTATATCACTGCATTTCCACTGATTATATATACCGGTAAATTAGACCTACCCTTTTCTATTTTTTCAATACTAAACGAAATAATCCCATTTGCGCCCATCTCTTTGGCTTTATTAACTGCGGATGAAATCATTCTTTCATAAGTAGGGACATAATATTTTCCAATAGATATGCTTCTTTTTTCATGCACATAGTTTCTATCTTCTTTTTTTACTTTATTTCCTGAATGAAACTCCAAATATATTGGACCTACGGGAGTAAAATCCTTATTCCCAATTTCAGTAGGATTAATTACAAAGTTAGGGTCTTTGACATATTCTCTATAATCAAGGGAATATCCTATTTCATAATAAGTGCTCTTACATGATGTTACTGATAGCAAAATCAGAAACAAAAATAATAGTTTTTTCATAAGCTTTTAAATGTTATCAGATTTTTTTATGTTGCAATTTTTACAAAGAATTTGAAGATTTCTAAACGTTGTTGCACCTCCTTTGGAAATGGGTATTATATGGTCAAATTCTAAATTTTCCTTACTACCACACATGCAACATTTTCCACCATCTCTATTCCATACAGCATTTGCTATATCCATTGGTATGGTAGTTCGATTTCCATCCTTTTTAGTATATACATTAAATACTTTTCCTTCTTCTATTAATTCATCAAGCACCTCTCTTTCAATCATTTTTTTTCGTTCTTTTTTATATACATTTTCCTTTATCTCTTGTTTTTCCAATTCATTTATTATTTCGTTTTTCATCTTTTGAGGATACTTTCTTACTCTACATATCTCTTCCTTGTATCCAATCATTTTATTTTTATTAAACTCAAATATTCCTGAAACATGGCTTTTGATAATTGTTCTACCATCCAACCCATATCCTGTATTATCAGCCCTAAGACTTATCAAAGCATCTCCTTCATTTATCCAATTATAATTTCCCTTTGATTTATCAAATTCTCTATTAAATGAAACAGTGTCGTGTTCTTCTAATGAAATAACTCTATAATAATCATCATCTTCTATCTCTTCATATTTGCACAGCAACTCCTCCATTCTTCTCTGATGAATTGCTTTTGCACTATAATTTTCCCTACAATAATCATCTAACCGTTCTTTTTCACGAGTGCATTCCTCTAATTCTTCTTGCAATCTATTGGTTTCTTTAATTTTTGTAGAAAGTTCTTCTTTTAAATTTGATATAACTGCGTTCGCTTCATTTAGCTTCAACCTTAGAAAATCAATATTTACATGGCATTCTTTTTTATCATTTACTGTTAGATCATAATAGTAGTCATCAAATATGCTGCTATATATAATCCTGGATATTGTCTTTGATTTAAACAGCACTAAGAATCTAACTTTTGATGAAGGATGCAATTCATATCTTTCTGTATAATACTCTTTCTTACTTCCATAATAATTGCATCCAAACTTCGCACCATTATATGAAAAGCCATTATCATCTATTGCTGTAAAATTATCTGATTCTATACTTATAGGCTCATCTGATAAATTTTGTATTATCAAATAAGCGTGAGACATTTTTATCCCTTTAGCATTCTCTGTCCCAAATTCAAGATCGCCAATTATATAACAATCTTCACAACGATTACAAATTTTAGGACAGTTAAGCGGTTTATCTTCCTCTATTGATGCAATTTCTATATGCAAATCCTTGTTTTTTGTGTTTCCCATGTTATGTATTTGTTAATATTGTTAAGCAAATTAAGGGAGAAAAGGAGTGCTTTCCAAGAAATGCAATAAAATATTGGGTAATTTATACGCCGTATAAATAACGAAATCCCTTTGCAGATTGACAAAATGTTGCTATATTTGCAGTGCTACAAGTTATTGGTCGTAACCAATTCGCAGAGCAAGCGGTTAATTTGCTCATATATTATATATGGGTATTTTTTTATGCCCATATTTAGGATATTGGCGGTTGTCTATACGTAAGTTTAATTGCTCTCGAATTGAGACCATAACTTGTAGCAGCGTATATGGCAACCGCTTTTTATTGTTTTTCATTAATAACTTTAAATGCTACAAGTTATGGAAAATTTAGTATTTCAAAACAGCAACGGTAATGATGTGACTACTTCATTACTTGTTGCAGAAGTGTTCGGAAAAGAACATAGTAAAGTAGTCAGAGACATTGAAAGCCTTTCATGTTCAGCGAGTTTTAATGCTGCCAATTTTGGCGTTATTACCTACATTGATAGTAGAAATCGAGAACAGACCGCTTATGAAATGACAAAAGATGGTTTCAGCTTCCTTGTCATGGGGTATACTGGCGCAAAAGCAGGCGAGTTCAAAGAAAGGTTTATCAATGAGTTCAACAAACGGGAAGCATTGCTCAAAAATGACGATTACATCCTTATGCGTTCCCAGCAGATTTTGCAGAAAAGGGTTGAGAACCTACAAGCCGAAAACAAGCGTCTTGAACAGCAGAACGCATTACAAGAAGAACAACTACGCCAAGCAGCCCCGAAAGTGCAGTACGTGGATAACGTCCTGCAATCCGTCAACACTTATACGTCCACGCAGATTGCAAAAGAGGTTGGGATGGATGCCGCCAAGTTCCACAAGGCACTCAAAGAGCGAAAGGTGATGTTCTACCAATCGGGCACGTGGATGCTGACAGCTAAGTATCAAGGTAAGGGTTACACCAAAATGCGAACGCATCAGTTTACGAGAAATGACGGAAGCATCGGTACAAGCTCGTACACGGTTTTCACGGAGAAAGGGCGTGCAATGGTGCATAGTATCTTTGCTAAATAATAATTAATCAATATTATATTAACAACTACTTGTGTTATCCGCATTTATGCGGACGGATACAACTATACCCAAAAATATATTGCCACGTAACCAAGCATAGATGCACGTTGAGGTTTCGACCAACGTTCACGTTATGATACCCCGTCAGCAATACGGCTGGCGGGCAGATGGCAGGAATAACGACTAAAGCAAATATTCATCTATTATGGAAATCAGCACAGCAATGATGCAACACATCCTTCGCTTGACGGAAGGATATACGGATTTATTGAACGAACTTAAGGAAGTCAAGGCGGAACTTGCAGAACTCAAAGGAGAAAAACCCAAGAAGCCGACAATTCATGAAACCAAATACCCACACATGAGTATAATAACCAGGAAATGATTGTATAAGGCGGGAGTTATCCCGCCTTTGTTCTGTTTTTAATATTTTTCAATTTAAAGGCAGAAAAATTACGGGGGTTATACAAAAAACAGTGTTCTTTTTTTAATATCAGAACCAAACATATTCAATCAGTTTCCCGTTGAACATTTCGCCTCTCGGGCAAAAATTGAAAACCCCGTCTTTCTCATAAAGGATATATACTTTCCCCTCCATCTTTGCGGCTTTTCTTGCAAGCGAACGCATCTTAGCTATATCTGCCATTCTCTTTTTGTTTTCACACGCACATCCCATTATAAACCGAATTTTCTAAAATAATCCGCAATGCCTTGCTTTATATGCCTTTCCATGAATGCCTTTCTCGCATAAGAACCGACCTTGTAAATCGCCTGTCCGTATTTCTTTTCTATATCACCGCTAAAGCTTATCCCCACACTTTCAATCCTTAGCCCCTTATCTATCGGTACGGCTGTAATAGAATCGTGAAATTCACCCGTAATTATCAGGTTTGGCGTTCCTTTTGAACTTACGGGAGCGTTTATCAGCGAAGAATACATAAGCGGGGCTACCCTTTGCTTGAAAGCAGCATAGCCTTTGGCGTTCTTATACCAATACCCTGCTTCTTTGGTATTGAAGTACGGGTCATTAAGGTAAGTAGGGCGTAATGGTTTGTCATTTCCGTTAATACCTGACCATAGTTGTTCTACAATATATTGGGAAACTTCTTCTCTGTTTTTTACCATAATATCCCGTATCATCGGTTCAAATCCGGTAGCAAACCGTCTGAAATTTTCTTCTGCTTCAATAATGTTAGCCATAGTCAAGACAATTTAGGGGCGAATGAACGCCCCCAATTAAACGATACCACCATCATAATATACAATCATCTTTTTTCTGTCTTGCCGCACCGGAAGATGCTATATCATCGTAGATGGACGAAAGGGTTTTCTCCCTTTCTTCGGGCGGTCGGTCAAGAAAAAACACATTCTTATGTGTGTTTATGAAGTCCCTCTTCTTCATATTTCTCACCCTCTCCTCATTGAATGTTACACCTTCTACTATCATGTCCAAGCCTCAATACCCGTAATTCCAGCTTCTTGCAATACAGAGGGAGATGCAAGGGTAACGGAGTCCTCGCCAACGGTAGTAATGACCCCGTTAGCATAAGAAGCACTTGTCGCCCCGTCCAACACTTTTTCTGCATTCTTTGCCAGTAATTCACCGTAATACTCCGTAATATCCAAATTTCCGAAGTGCTCAATCAATTTATACTTGTTTGATTCTGTTGATACCAAATCAACATATACCAATCCTTTCAATGCGTCAACGACATCAAAATCATAAGCTCTCACATCCGCGTTCTTAATATACTTTTCGTAATCCTTGAACATGGTTGCGATAGTCAAGTTGGCTTCTGTGCCAGAAGAATCCCAGTCCTGACCGCCCGGATAAACGCCGGACAGTGGAATGCCCGCCAAATCTTTCGTACCGTCATTCATTCCGTAAATGACGTTGTTCTCATCTACAAAATAAGCATCAAATGCCACATTCTTTGCCACCATGATGTTTGCTTTCAAGCTGGCATCGTAGTCCTGCAAAGTCCATACATCATTTTTAGCTGAATAGCTTGTGATTTTAGTAGGGCCGTATCCCGTAGCGGAAGTTTGCGCCTCTCCACCGGAAGGTGCATATTCCACAATCGTTTTGATAGGGAATATTCTTCCCGGACGGTCTGCATGGCAAGCCTTTTCAAAGGCTTCCGCTGTTTTCTCTGTAGGTATCTTATGACCGTGAATAGTCAGTATGATAGCTTTTATTTTACCGGGGTCAAGCACACACACGGAGCTACCCGTATTAAAAGTTGCAACGCCCGGACACTTTCTATAATCTGTTGCCATAACATTTTACTTCTTTAATGGTTAAATTTACATTTTTCATCTCGATAGCATCAATAAAATCACTGAATGGTTTCCCGTCTTCTCCTATTACCCCAACCCTGCCATATCTGTAGTTTTCAATGTAGGAATGTGGAACCACATCATTGTAACTACGGACAATGTTTATGTCTTTCTTGATTTCATCCAAGAAAATATTGTATATAGGTCGCAATACCTGCTCAAAGGAAGTCTTTTGCCGGTCTTCATTTGAATACCCTTTCAAAGTGTTTACCATAATAATAAACTCCAGGCTAACCTCTGTCTCGGCAGAACTTCTATCTTCCGTGAACGGAGAATAAAGACATATTATAGGAAACTTTAATTTACTTGTCTTGGGACTTTTACCCCATAAAGTTAATTGATTGCTTATGTAGGCCCAGTCTCCGAATAAAAACGACACATTGCTTCCGTATCTTTTCGATACCTTTTTTACAATGTCCGCAAATATATCATTTACCGGCTTCATATTCCCATACAGTTTATTTTACGTAACATACATGGATTGAAACATACACCAGCATATTCCTTTCCTTGCAAAAGTTTATAAACACGCTTGTTCATATTTACCATATCATTCCATGCCCTAATTTGCAAAACTTGTGGAGAAACAGCATCTCCATCGGCAGAAGTTACTGTTCCCACATTTGTTACGCTGTAATTACCGTCCGCTATATACTTGAAAAATATATAGCAAGCAATAGGGCTGTATTTTTCTGATAAAATAGCAAGCAGCCTATCCCATTTATCATCAACGCTATCTTCTTTTGAGTTAAGATAATCGGTAAAAGCCTTACACATATCCTCACCAAGTATACGAATCAAATATTCCTGTTCATATACGGAAATATATGATTCTATTTTGCCCAACTCCGCATCTCTTGTTATAGAGGGAGCGCCAGTGTCAGGATTTATCCCGACACTCAGCAACCCGGTGAAAGATTCGTAGTCAATTATCATACCGTATCTTTTTTCGCAGATTTACCTTTAGTGAACAACTCCTCGCAACCCAACGCTCTGGCATCATTAATCAGTTCGTTTGTCGCTTCAATTTTACCCTCGGCATAAAACTTGCTCGCAAGAGCCATTCCGACTGAAACTTCATCGCCTGTTTTATACTTCACACCATCCTTGACAAATGTTACGTTATAACGCTTAGTCAGGTTTATTCTATATTCTTTTCCCATAATTATTCTCCTTATGCTCCTTGAGTGATACCTTCTATTACAGTAGAGAATGTGTCCTTTACAAATGCGGTCTTATATTGCGACTTGATATAACACATCAGCCTCTTCTCTGCGATTACAGTCACGATATTCTTGCGGAAATCGTCATTCTCCCATCCTAAGGTAATAGACAATTCCCACAAGTCACGAATGTTCAAGTATGAGAAATCACCCATGATGAAATCTCCTTGTTTCACTGCTGTAGTAGTTTCTACACGCAATCCCTGAATCAATTCATCTCCATATCGGAATGGGCGGAGATATTGACCGTTAGCATCCTTAGCCAACTGCATGGATGCGTAATCCAATGGGTTCATCAGTACAAGGTTCGGACGATAAGCCATTTCGCTGGTGGATACAATTTGCGAATATCCAGCCACAAGAGCATCAAACATATTTGGCTTCTCAACATAGAAAGTAGAGAGAGAGAATGCCGGCATATCCGATGCAACGCCTTTTATTTCTCCATCAGAGCCATTGCCTGACAAAATTCCCTGCTCTTCTTTGATTCCAAGTTTATTTACCATTTCCGTTTCAACTTCATTGACGAAGCTGGGAAAATCCGACAGCGTTTCCTCTGTAAATTTAGCAGCAATAGCCACTTTGGCAGCGGTTATTGTTTTTTCTGTCAATGTCGCATCCATCAAAGGCTTTAGCCCACCTTCAGGAACCCATGCAGCATCTCCGTCCTTGCTTGTATATTCCGCATAAACCAAAGCCCTATTATTTGTGCTTGATACATTTGCATATTTTCTAATGACGGTTTGCGCTCTCGGATTGACTGATAAATTTGGGTCAACCTCAAGTCCGTAATGCGGAGCAAGGGACCCGGAAGTAATAGTTGCAGCGTCTTTCTTTTCCAGCACAAGATTTAATCCCAACTTATTGCCGGGAGCCGACTGACAAGCCGATTTCAAATCAAGAGACATAACGCCCTTCTTGTCCGCAGCAATATACTCCTTGAGCTGTTCGTGTAGCTGCTCATAAACAGATTTAATCTTTACCTCCCCGTTTTTACCTACTTCGGTAGAAGCCTTTACACGTAAAATGGCATTCTCCAATTCATTAACCTTCTCCTCAAAAGTCTTTTTGTCAATGCCGGCAAAATCCTTTTCCTTGATGTCATTTATGGAATCAGCGGCATCCTTTATGGATTTACGCAAATCTTCCAATTTCACTTCATCCGCAAGATAACCTTTCACTTGTTTTTCAAAGGCTTCTCCCATTTTTTCGTCCAAAGATTCAAAAAACTTCTTGTTTTCTTCGGACAAGCCGGATGTGTCCATAAGTTCTAAAAATCCTAATTTCATACCGATTTTAGTTTTAATAAATTACATAATGATTTTTCTTCCGTTTTGCCATTACTGCCGGCTTCCATCCCTTTGGGTGGAGCAGGTATAACACCGTCCGGCCTAAAAGATGCAAGTGACATTGCTTTGGCTATAATTTTTTGCAAACGCTGTTGCTTGGTTGTACTCATATTTTTACATAACAAGGAAATTTCACCGCTTAAATCCTTATAAGCGTTTTCGTAGTCTTCAATTGACTTCAACCCCAAATACTCAGTTTCTCCATTACAGCCAATTGATACTACCGATATTTCATACAGCTTAACCTCTCTAACAATCAGGGCTTCTTTTTCGTAATCCCATTCGCAATTCTCCCATACATACTCATAGCCAATAGAGAATTGATTAAGCGTGCCTGACTCAAGTTGTTTTATGGCCCTATCTCCAAGTTCAATCTCATCAATGCGCGCCTCAAAATAAAGCCCTCTATCATCTTCTTTCAATTCTGTAATAAATCCCAAAGGCTCTGACATGTCGTGCATCCAAAGGAGTATAATTTTGTCATTTGCCTGGCTTTGCGGCCCTCTTTCATTGATACTTTTTGAAAAGCAACCTTTCAATAGAATATCATGAGCCTTATCCACGTTTCCGAATACAGCAGCGTATCCGCTGATAGTCCGGCTTTCGGGGCTGTATTGGACATCCTTTGAGTTTATGGAGAACAATTTATACTGCATCCCCATCTTATCTTTGTATTTATTTGTCATTGTTTCCATTTTCCTTACTGTTATTGACGTTATTTTCAACAGATGCACTGCTTGCTGCATTGCTATCAAAATCTCCTTTTGGATTATCCGGGTCAATATCTATGTATCTTGCAACTTCTATACGTGCCTCATCATGTGTTATCAAAGACTTATCTATCAATCTCTGTAAGGCATCAGCAACTTTAACCAATGTATTGGCTTCTGTCTCCTTATTGGTTTGAAGGCATTCAACATCTGTAAAATCAATCTTAATAAAAACACCTTCCGGACATATGGCTTTTGAAAGACATTCTGCTATCTTTCGGCTATCTGGAATGATTACGTCCTGATAAGCCTTTTTCCCGGCACTTTCAAGGTTGTCGTATTTGGCATCCGTAAAAAGATTGGCATTTATGCCCATTGCATTGGCAATCTTATCTGTACACCTCTTATCCTCTTCATGAAGTTTTAATTCATCAGCATTAAAATCAAGAGGAAGCCATCCTAATTTGTAACGTGTCACCAAAATGGGATATTCCTTGTTTACTAAGCCATAATCACGTTTAAATCTGTCCTTTATATCCTTTTCATCTTCCGAGGAAAGGGCAACATTTCCCATCTGGTCAGTATAATCATTATAGAGCACGCCTTTAGGACCACCATTTACAAGCAATGTATGGCTTGCAGACATAGAAGCTACCCAGTTTGATATAGGCTGGGAAAGGCTATCTGAAACGGACTCAAATTTGACATCAGCAGTCGCACCGCTATTTATTACTATATTGCTGTCATATATTACAAGATATTCATAGTCCTCCAACTCTAATCGAGTTCCGTTACAGTCTATATATACACTTGATATAATATTTTTCAGTTCGTATTGGCGAAACACCTTACCGGTTCCTTCCATATGGAAAATCTCAGGTGGAATTATCCACATTGCCTTAGGAGTGCTTGTTTTTGTCGCTCTAACAAGAACAATTGGACAATAGCCGAATACCTTAAGACATATTTCAATTTGCTTTACAAATGAAGAGAATGTTTGCAGCGGATTGGGAGCGTTGAGTATATTACGTATATCGGCAAATGTCCTTTTTTCATTTCCATCCTTATCTACCACATAAGGAATACCACGGGACATCATAGAACCGATTTTATCAACTACAGTGAAGAAAGGCGTACAGGAAACAAGCGCTCCGGCTTTATCCAAATTGTCAGTCATGTCATAATATACTTTCCATTTGGAACGCCTTCCAAACAAATCGGACAAAAACCAGTAGTTTCCTGCTGCATCTCTTTCTACCCGATTTACATTATCATACATCGGAATAGACTTTTTATTCTCTGGCTTCCAAAATTTAGTAAATATGCCCATATACAAAGCAGGAGTGACAGCAAATAAATGCGGCCACTCCCATATATTTAGTGTTTTAGTCCATTAATACGGTTGCGTGCAACTTCACACGCTTGTAGTGACCCTACGTGTGCAAATATATATATTATTTAGACTAATTCCAAATAACAAACAGCATTTTTATGATTATTTTTTTGATTTTCTTTTTACTCTATCCGCTATACAACACAATACATACATTGCTTCATAGACATCTTTGCCGTCATAGTCCATTAGATTACGCATAAATAAGGACATTTTATTATCTCTCTTGAATTTAAAATCTCGAATTAGCCCCTTAAATGCTTCAATATAAGAAAGTTTTCCTGTATTTTCTTGCCTTGCCCACACATCACCTATTTCAGCCCTATAATCGCGTATATAATGAAGCATCGCCTGCGAAGTCTCAATGTTTACATCGGCACCAGCGACCAGCGCGGCGATTTCTTTGATGGGAATCAATTCTCCTATATACGCATCGTCCACATATATTGTATCATGTACAACATACGCTTTCGCATACAGAAAACGCCCATTAAGCAGTGGATGTATTTCTGCAATTGGAATGCCGGAAAATGCGACTGTCGCAGCCTCATAGCTGTCATATTCAAAATCTCCGCGTTTTTCTACGGTTCCGGTAAGAGCATCTGCCCCATCATCATGTGCGTTTTTTCCGAACTTCCTAAAAGATTTTATCTCTGCATAAAATTCAGGAAAGAGCACTTCCCAACCTTCCGGCATATATGTAAGATTCATAACCTCAGCGGAGCGGGTAAATATTCGAACTTCCTTATTCCCCGACTGATGAAACCATTTTATTTCTGTTTCATTATTGCCCATTATGCGTGATTGCCGCTCTACGTTTCGGGCAAAACCACGTCCACCGTTATTGCTTTCAATGTTAGCTATGGTTACTCTATCTTTGGCAAGCAAAGCTGCAACTTGCGGTTCCGTAACCTCCATAGGAGCGTCCGTATACAGTATGCTTAAAATAAAGTTGCCTATTTCTGTATCCACATAATCTATGGAACATAATCTGTCACTGCCCGTATCTGCGGTATCGGTATAATTTTTCCGAATGGCACGGTTGGTATATGGTATTTCCCTATAAGTCTTGAATGTACCGTACATAAGACCTTCTATAGGTGTAGGGTTCTGCATATATTGTGTTTCAAAGACGAATGGATTTATTCTATTAAGATTATGCAATTCATCCAATGTGTGTTTAAATTCCCACAAAGGAAATTCTTTCCCGTCCGCTTCTTTTTCTATGACCGGCAATGAAAGAACAGTCCATTGCCCTGGCTCTGTTTTCATAAGATAGCCGCACAAATCATTCTCATGCAGGCGCTGCATGATTATTACAATCGGGGTGTTTCGGCTGTTCACTCGGTTACGGATAGTAGTTTCAAAGCGTTGGTTAACCTTTTCCCTTTTCACGTCAGACAAAGCGTCCTCCGGCTTAATAGGGTCGTCTATGACAATGGCGCCGGAAAACCTTGCCCCCTTTAATATGCTATCTATTTCTTTTTCTGTTTCTTTATCATCTATATCGTCCACCTCTCCAGCGCCAAATCCCGTTATCTGTCCACCTGTTGATACCGCATATACACCACCGCCAGCAGTGGTACTCCACTTCTTTTTGCTGTCTGTGCCTCTCTTTATCTGGACATACGGGAACAGCTGTTGATACTCTTCTGATTTAACTATGTCTCTAATCTCTTCTGAATTATCGTGAGCCAAATCGTCAGAATATGAGAGATGGACAAACTTTGAGGAAGGGTTGAGTGCCAATCCGTATGATATAAAGTTCTTTACGGCTAATTCGGTCTTTCCATATCGTGGTGCAATATTGATTATCAGTTTTTGAATTTTTCCGGAAATAACATCATCCAACGCATTACATATGCGTTCATGGTGTCTGCTCACCACAAATTTGCGCCCTGTTTTACTTTTAAAGAAAAATTTTGTGTAATTGAGAACGCCCGACATACAAAATGCTTGTAGATACCGCACACCGTCCATCATAGCCTTTCTATCAGTTTCTTTGCTTCCTCGACACTTATGGGTTTGCTGGTATTCATCTCTATTTCGGTAGGCTCATCAAACCCAAGCATTTTACATATACGCTCAATAGCCTTTATCTTATCATAAAGTTCTATCTTCACATATTCAACATCTACAATTTCCGGAGCATCACTTGTTCCGATATTTTTTTTCAATATCTTGGTAGATATACTTTTTATTGCTGATTTCTCTTTGTCAGAGAGCTCATCAAATTCTTTACGCTCTATCCATGTGTTGTGCATGCTGGCAATGGATGAGAAAGCTATACCGGACAATTCTTGTAGAATGCGTTCTTTAGTTATATCCGATTTGTTTTTTTGTTCCTCCTGCAACTCTTTAACCCTTTGGGCTACATTTGGGTTAGACAACAATTTGCAAGATTCTTCCCACACTTGTTTGTCTCTCATCTTCTCGCACGAATAGGCACGACGATAAGCATCGGAAGCATTGCCGCTTTCGATGTAGTAGTTGCAAAAATTCTCTTGTTTGATTGTAAGTTTTTTCATGTCTTTTCGTCAGTATGGGAAGCATGCCACTTGACATGCTTTCGCAAAGATATGTAATTATTTGGAATATCATACCTATCTATCCGAAATAACTGGTATAATTATCGAAAATATTTATCTCCCCACTTCCTTATTACTTCTTAAAAACATTTACATAATCGATAACTTTCCGATTAGCTTTATCTACTTTTCGCATGTCAAAATGGATATAGATGTCAGTCGTTGTGCTGTTCGCCCAACTATGCCCAAGCGCGTGGGCGATTACCTCTTTGGGGACATCGAGTTCTGCCGCTACCGTGGCCCATGTGTGTCTTGCCCAATATGAGGACAAATCAGGAAATAAAGGATTTCTACTCTTTTTCCCTCCCAATCCCTTCCTTTCTGTCTCTCCAATCTGTTTTAACCCTATTCCCATACGATGTAGGAAATCCTTGTAATTTCCGTAGTCATCCATTATATTAAGAAGATAATCCTTCCCTTTGTATTTCTCAATTATAGCCTGCGCTTCCGGTTCTACTTTAATACTGTATAATTTCCCCGTCTTAGCTCTTTTATATTCAAAACGACCATTTACCAATGCAGAATGTTTTGCGTTAAACAAATCGGCTGCATTTACTCCTATGAGATAGAACATGAGCATGAACATATCCCTATATCTAATCTGGTATTCCTCACATGGATAATCTCTCAATAACCTAAGTTGTTCTGCTGTAAGGCTGCGTTTTCGGGTTTCCTCTTTCTTTATTGAAAACCTTCTGAATGGATACAATGTTGTGTACTCCTCATCAATGGCGTAGTTGAATACACTACGTATGTTCCGTAAATGAATAGCGTAGGCATTAACCTTCATCGTCTTTGCCATCCACGTTTCAAAGTTTTCCAGCCATGACTTATCCATGCTCTCAAAAGTACAATGACTATCGTATTCCTCAATCTTGTTTCTTGTGGTTGTATATATAGACTTAGTCCCCTGATTGGTTTTCTTGGAAACGAATTCATCAAGATAATAGAGAAACGTCTTTTGGTTTTCAACCTTGCTACTTATAGCGTCCTCTATCAACTTCTTCAAAGCTTTGTCTGTAGTTGATTTCAACTTTTCTTGTTGCTCTAAAGTAAATATTACTGTTTCCGCCTTGTTTATTATTCCACGGGCAACTATATTCCTCGGCTTGTAATTTTGTGCACGCACAGAATATTCATTCCCATTCCATTCTTTTTCCGATGCACTTAGCTGCGTAGCTATCATTATTTGTTTGTTGTGGAATACATTCAACTTTATCGGATAAGTACCATCTTTTTTTTGCCTTCTTTTATCAAGGTAGAATTTAACCGTTGCCATATATCTATGTTTTTAGTTTATGCAAATCTGAAAATTTGCATAGGATTTGCATACAAAGATAAGATTAAAAGGGTTTAAAAGGGTCTAAAAGCGGAATGTTATTCAGCATACATAAAAAAATAAGCAGCTACTTTATTTGTAACTGCTTGATTTTCAAGAGAGCGGAAAACGGGATTCGAACCCGCGACCCTCAGCTTGGGAAGCTCTTTTTTAGTGCATCTATAATA
>OHLC01000035.1_pt1 | contig 88677 bp, 97 predicted proteins | sample 1568981 | NCBI WGS metagenome assembly OHLC01 (sample SAMEA3879510, study PRJEB24766) | human gut metagenome | biome: human-associated habitat; feature: feces | place: USA | collected 1985/1987 | reverse complement strand
TTTTCAAGACCGCCGCAATCGACCACTCTGCCACCTCTCCAAAACTTCTTTTTCAGAAGTGCTTTTCTTTTAAAGCGGTGCAAAGATACAAATCATTTTTTATTCTACAAACTTTTCTGCACAAAAACAGAGCAATTATACCAAAATTCTTGTTTATACCCACTACGGAACGAACATAACGGCATTTAGGCTATTTGTTGAAATTTATCAAGGGCAAGACAGAGTTTTATAACTTACTGGCTATCAGTATATTTACAAAGAGCCACATTCAGTATACGATTGAACCCTATTCAGTATACGACTGAATGGCATTCACTATACGACTGAATTAGGTTCAGAATACGACTGTTCCTTAAACCTACATCATTTGTAAATAATGCAGATTATTATTCGGTTCTTGTTTCAATTCATAAACCACATATAAAGAAAGTATTAACATCTCTACTCCCCCGGACATTCACTACCTAATAATAGTTATTTTATGCTGTTCAACATAAAAAGAGAAGTATCTCTTATAAAATTACGGAATTTATTCAGTATTTTTGCGCGCTCTAAAGGATAACATTATCTAACCTACTAACAAAAACAAATTTTATGGAATTGAACAAAACCTTTACCAATGGGCTTTGGAATAAAGAAATCAATGTCAGTGATTTCGTCAGTAAAAACATCGCACCCTATACCGGAGATGCATCTTTCCTGCAGGGACCTACCGAACGTACCAAACGTATCTGGGACATCTGTCTGAAGGCTCTCGAAGAAGAAAGGAACAACAATGGCGTCCGTTCACTGGACAATACCACCGTATCTACCATCACTTCTCATAAAGCCGGGTATATTGATAAGGACAATGAACTTATTGTCGGTTTGCAGACTGATGAACTGTTGAAACGATCCATCAAACCTTTCGGAGGCATCAACGTGGTAGCAAAAGCATGCCGTGAAAACGGAGTGGAAGTGGACGATAAAGTAAAAGACATCTTCACCCATTACCGCAAAACACATAACGACGGCGTATTCGATGTATATACCGAAGAAATCCGTTCCTTCCGCTCACTGGGATTCCTTACCGGATTGCCCGACAACTATGCCCGCGGACGTATCATCGGCGACTACCGCCGATTGGCTCTCTACGGCATCGACCGTCTGATTGAAGCCAAGCAGGAGGACTTGCGCAACCTCACCGGCCCGATGACCGAAGCACGCATCCGTCTACGCGAAGAAGTGGCAGAACAAATCAAAGCTTTGAAGGACATCAAGGTTATGGGCGAATATTACGGACTCGACCTCAGCCATCCGGCTACATCAGCTCAAGAGGCCGTGCAATGGGTATACATGGCATATCTTGCTGCCATCAAAGAGCAGGACGGAGCAGCCATGTCACTGGGTAACGTATCTTCGTTCCTCGATATATTCATTGAATACGATCTGGCTCACGGAAAAATCAATGAGACGTTTGCACAGGAACTGATAGACCAGTTCGTCATCAAGCTGCGCATGGTACGCCATCTGCGTATGCAATCATACAATGATATCTTTGCCGGTGACCCGACTTGGGTGACCGAAGCCATCGGAGGACGCTTCAATGACGGACGCGTGAAGGTCACCAAGACTTCTTTCCGCTTTTTGCAGACGCTATACAACCTCGGTCCTTCTCCGGAACCGAACTTGACCGTATTGTGGAGTCCCGAACTGCCGGAAGGCTTCAAGGATTTCTGCGCCAAAGTTTCTGTAGATACCAGCTCCATCCAGTACGAAAACGACAACCTGATGCGTGAAGTGCGCAACTGCGACGACTACGGCATCGCCTGCTGTGTATCCTACCAAGCCATCGGCAAACAAATCCAGTTCTTCGGCGCACGTGCCAACCTTGCCAAGGCCCTGCTGCTCGCCATCAACGGTGGACGTTGCGAAAATACCGGAACTGTCATGGTGAAAGGTATTCCCGTATTGACCGGTGAGACATTGAAGTTTGAGGAAGTTATGGCCAACTACAAGAAGGTACTGACTGAAATAGCCCGTGTCTACAACGAGGCCATGAATATCATCCACTACATGCATGATAAGTATTATTATGAGAAAGCCCAGATGGCATTCATCGATACCGACCCACGCATCAATCTGGCATACGGTGTTGCCGGCCTTTCCATCGCCATAGACTCACTGTCTGCCATCAAATACGCCAAAGTCACTGCACGCCGCAACGAAATCGGCCTGACCGAAGGTTTCGACACTGAAGGTTCATTCCCCTGCTTCGGCAATAATGACGACCGTGTGGACCACCTGGGAGTAGACCTCGTTTACTATTTCAGCGAAGAACTGAAAAAGCTGCCTGTCTACAAGAATGCCCGTCCCACCCTTTCCTTGCTGACTATCACCTCCAACGTGATGTACGGCAAGAAGACCGGTGCCACTCCGGACGGACGCGCCAAAGGTGTTGCCTTTGCTCCGGGTGCCAACCCAATGCACGGACGTGACAAGAACGGTGCCATCGCTTCCTTGAGCTCCGTAGCCAAATTGCGCTACCGCGACTCGCAGGACGGCATCAGCAATACGTTCTCCATTGTTCCCAAATCACTGGGCCCGACACCGGAAGAACGTGTAGAGAACCTGGTAACCATGATGGACGGCTACTTCACCAAAGGTGCCCACCACTTGAACGTAAACGTACTGAACCGCGAAATGCTGGAAGATGCCATGGAACATCCTGAAAAGTATCCGCAACTCACCATCCGCGTTTCCGGCTATGCCGTGAACTTCGTGAAGTTGAGCCGCGAGCATCAGTTGGAAGTCATCAGCCGTTCATTCCACGAAAGAATGTAATATGATAAATGTACACTCCTACGAAAGTATGGGAACATTCGACGGGCCGGGTCTCCGGCTCGTCGTTTTCCTGCAAGGATGTCCGTTCCGTTGTCTGTATTGTGCCAATCCGGATACGATTGATGTAAAAGGAGGCACTCCCACCACTCCGGAAGAGATTCTGCAAATGGCTATCAGCCAAAAGGCATTCTTCGGGAAGAAAGGAGGTATTACTTTCTCCGGCGGTGAGCCTACCCTGCAAGCAGAAGCGCTGATTCCTCTTTTCAAGGAGCTGAAGGCGAACGGCATCCATATCTGTCTGGACAGTAACGGAGGCATCTGGAATGAAAAGGTGGAAGAGCTCTTTAGCCTGACTGACCTCGTGCTGCTGGACATCAAGCAATTCAATCCCGAACGCCACCGTACGCTGACGGGACGAAGCAACGAACAGACACTCCGCACCGCTGCCTGGCTCGAAGAACATGAACACCCCTTCTGGCTGCGCTATGTACTGGTCCCCGGTTACAGCGATTCGGAAGAAGACACCCGCCTGCTGGGTGAAAGTCTTGGCAAATACCAGCAGATACAACGGGTGGAAATACTTCCTTATCACCGTCTGGGCGTTCACAAATACGAAGCCATGGGATGGGATTACAAATTGAAAGAAGTGAAGGAAAATACTCCGGAACAACTGGAACGGGCAGAAAAACTGTTCAAAGAGTATTTCACGAATGTGATAACCAACTAAAACAGAAAAGCAAGGCTGTCCGGATATGATTCCAGACAGCCTTGCTTTTCATTTATAGGGTAAGAATCCTATTCTTTCAAGTTATAGGTAATCTGCTGTACATCATCACTACTGCCACCCACCATAAAGACGAAATCACCAGGTTCTACCATATAATTCATCTCATTGTCATAGAATCCCAGTGCATCGTCAGTTATCTGAAAAGCTACAGTTTTGCTTTCACCCACATTCAGATGAATTTTCCTGAAGCCCTTCAATTCCTTTATCGGACGCGTAACAGAGGCTACCTTATCCTGCACATACAATTGAACTACTTCCTCTCCTGCACACTTACCGGTATTAGTCACTTTTACCGACACCTCCGTATGGACGCCTGCAGCCTTGCCCGGCAGCAGTTTCAAATCAGAATATCCAAAATCCGTGTACGAAAGCCCATATCCGAAAGGATAGGCAGGCTCAGTGGAAGCATCGATATAAGATGCCTTATAGGTCTGTTTCAATGCGGTAGGGCGGCCGGTGCTCTTATTCTGATAATAAATGGGAATCTGTCCTACGTGTGCAGGAAATGTCATGGGCAATTTAGCCGAAGGATTATACTCTCCCCACAACACATTGCATATGGCATTGCCGGCCTCACTTCCCAGCCACCAAGTACACAGTACCGCATCAGCATGTTCCCTTATCTCATTGAAGATTACCGGACGCCCACACATGACAAGAGCAATGACAGGTTTTCCAGTCTTTGCCAGTTCCGACACCAGTTTCTGCTGCCCCTCGGGTATGGCTATATTCACTTTGGAAGCCTTCTCGCCACTCTGACCGAATCTCTCGCCTACCGCCACAACAATGACATCCGAAGCCTCAGCAGCCTGTAATGCTTCCTGCAATCCGGTCAACTGATTGCTCTTCATATCATAGCCTTCAGCATAGCTCACCTCCAGTCCTTTCCGGACCAATGCATCATATAAGGTCACCACTTTGTTCCGGTCCGTAGTGGCAGCCCAAGCACCTGCCATATCGTACTGGGATTTTGAGAGTCCTCCTATCAAGGCTATCTTCCTCGTCTGTGCCGTCAACGGAAGCACAGATTCCCTATTCTCCAGCAATACAACGGAACGCTCGGCCATACGGAGCGAAGCATTACGGACTTCGGGCGCATTGAGTATTCTGGCCGCTCTTTCCGGATTACAGTAGCGAAAAGGGTCCTCAAACAATCCCAACTCATATTTCTTCTCCAATATACGCCGTACTGCATCATCAAGCACACTCTCCTTTACTTTCCCTTCTTGAACAAGCTCCTTCAGATAAGTCAAGTAGCAGGTACTTACCATCTCCATGTCCAGACCAGCATTCAGCGCTTTGGCTGCGGCATCTTTCTTGTCAACAGCATAACGGTGGTTCACCAATTCCTCTACCGAATTATAATCGGACACAACAAATCCCTTAAATCCCCACTGCTCTCTCAATAGCCGGTTGAGCAAGAAATCATTGGCAGTACAAGGAATATTATTAAAATCATTGAAAGCACTCATCACGGTAGCTGCTCCTACCTTTATGGCCGCCTTATAGGGAGGCATATAAAAATTGGCAAAGTGGCCCATTGACATATCCACACTATTATACTCCTTTCCTGCTATCGGTGCACCATATCCGGCAAAATGTTTCATACATGCCATGACAGTCGTCGTGTCTGCCAAATCGTCTCCTTGCAAGCCTCTGACACGCGCCTCCGCTACCCGAGAACCATAATAAGGGTCCTCACCGGCCCCTTCCATGACGCGTCCCCAACGTGCGTCCCACGAAATATCCACCATCGGGGCAAAAACCCAGTTCAAACCATCGGCGGCACTTTCCAAAGCATTGTAGCGTGCAGCTTCCTCAATCATGGCCAAATCGAAACTTGCAGCCTCGGCAAGCGGAAGCGGAAATCCGGTACGATAGCCGTGGATAACATCCAGTCCGAAAATTAAAGGAATGCGCAAACGCGATTGCAAAGCAAGCTCTTGATAACGGCGTATATCCTTTACTCCTATCACATTCAGCATAGAGCCTATTCTGCCTTGCCGGACATACTCTTCTTTAGGAATATTTCCACCGTCGGGTCCGGTAAAATTCCCTCGGTAGGTGCATTGTGCAAGCTGGCCTATCTTTTCATCCAGCGTCATCTGCTTCATCAAGCTTGAGATGAATTTCTCCTTCTCCGTAGTTTGTGCCGAGGTAAAGGTGTTACCAAGTCCCCACAGACAAACCATCAGTATTATTATCTTTTTCATACTGCCATTCTTGTTTTGATATTTATTTTATCATAAAACAACAGTTGCCTTCAATGGTAAATCAGCTGAAGAAGGACCTGCCAGAATCTCAAAAGTCCCCTTTTCCACTACAAACCGATGTGATTCCACATCATAGTAGGCAAAGGCTTCCTCATCCAGCAATATCCGAACGCGCTTGGTTTCACCCTTCTTCAAGTAAACCTTATCGTAGCCTTTCAACTCCTTCAATGGACGCGGAACAGAACATTCCACATCCCGCACATATACCTGAGCCGCTTCCGCAGCATCCATCTTTCCGGTATTCTTGATGTCAAAGCTTACCGTAACCCGGCTTCCCCCCGTCTTCTCAACACTCAGATTACTATATTCAAAACTACTGTATGACAGTCCATACCCGAAAGGATAGAGCGGCTGCTTTCCGTTCCGGTCATATCCCCTATAACCTACGAAAACACCTTCGGCATACTGCACCCGTTTATGAGGTACATTGCGATTGTCATAATAATTACCATATACCGGATTATCTTCCCATTTTTCCTCGATGCTGACTGGTAGTTTGCCACTTGGCGAAAGCTTGCCCGTAATGATTTCGGCAAGGGCCTTTCCACCCTCCTGCCCCGGATACCATGCCATCAAAATAGCTTGTACACTCTGCCCCCAATTGCGGAAATCTATTCCACCTCCGGCATTCACCACCACAGCCACATTATCATGAAGTGAAGCCACTTTATTAATGAGATATTCCTGCCCGTATGACAATGCAAACGGACGGTCGAACCCTTCACCTTCTGTACTGCTGTTGAACCCGGCACATACAATAACATTCCTGGCATGCTTCAGTGAAGAGGCCAAACGCTCCTCATCCATCATTCCTGCCTGGAAACTGACAGTCGCCTCACCCACATTATCAAAATATTCAATACGCAACCGGTATATCTCCCCTGCACTGACCTGCATAAATGCACTGCGGGTACTGAATGAATGGTTCCCCCAATCTCCGGTAATCAGCTTATCGTTTACAAACAGACGGTATCCGTCATCGCCAGCCAGCTGGAACTTGACAGTTCCATCCTTGTCAGCCTTGTAAACTCCCGTCCAACGGGCAGAAAACTGATCTACCGGCATGCCGTCGAACGGTGCACCGTATTTCCAGGCATGGTCTATGGCAGGCTCTATGGCAGCTTGAAAGAGTTCTCCGGTAAGATTACGAGTATTATAATATTCGCCCTTAAAACCGTTTTGCGTAAAACTGCCATCCGTATAAATCTGTTGGGACATATCCTTATAAAGAATGCTGTCAGACAGCAGCTCTATCTGTCTGCCGCCCTTCAACTGAACCATACCGTCATAGAGTGACACTACCGAATAAGGGGTGACAAATCCGCTTCCTCCTCCTGTGGGAATAATATCGGCATTAGGCCCGATTACCAATGTTCTACCGTTCCGGTAAGGCAACGTACCGTTATCATTTTTCAATAAGACTACTCCTTCTCTCGCCAAGTCAAGTGCAATTTCCTTAGACTGTGCATTGTCTTTATCGATAGATTTATCTTCTCTCGGAGTATCAAGTGCTCCAAAAGCAATCAATGTCTGGAGTATATGCCGGACTTTGGCGTCAATGGTCTCTTCCTTCACGATACCATTCTCTATTGCCGGAATAAGAATTTCCCTGGTCATGAATTTACCGACGGGCATTTCCAAATCCAACCCTCCATTAGCGGCTCCCACACCGGAATATACAGATGTCCAGTCAGACATCAGGATACCTTTAAATCCCCACTGCTTGCGTAATACATCAATGTTCAGCCAGCTGTTTTCGGTGGCATGTACCCCGTTCAGCGGATTATAGCTATCCATGACCGCCCCTACTCCTGCTTCCTGCACAGCTTTTCGGAACGCGGGAAAATAAATTTCCTGCAGCGTGCGTTCATCCACATCTGAGCTGGCATGATGTCTGCTCCACTCCTGGTTATTGGCCGCAAAATGCTTCACCGTAGCCATAACTCCCTCTTCCTGCACTCCCAAGATATATTCTTTAGCAGTTTCGCCCGTCAAATAAGGGTCTTCACCAAAATACTCATAGTTTCGCCCGCATAGAGGAGAGCGGTAGATATTGACTCCAGGCCCCAACAGAATACTTACCCCACGGGCCTTTGCATCCCGGGCCAAACCATGTCCCAGCTCTCTAGCCAACTTACGGTTCCATGTCGAAGCCGACAAGATGCCACAAGGATACAAGGTACTTTGAGTATTGTTACGTATGCCTTGCGGACCATCGGCCATCCTGATTTCGGGTATGCCAAGCCGGGGTACAGCCCGGATATAAAAAGATTTGGGACCGGAAATGTAATCGATTTTTTCTTCCAGCGTCATTTGAGAAACCAACTCCCTGGCACGCTGCTCCACCTGGGGAGTAATACACACTTGTGCTTTTGCCGTGATTGCACAACAAAGCAATAGCCCGCTTAAGGCTACTTTCTTTTTAATCTTCATTTTGTCTATTTTACTACGTGTTTGTTATATTGCCGGGCATGTCCCGACCTACTTTCTTTCTTCTCAATCAATAAAAAACCGTGTCCCTTCATCCACCAACGAAGAAACACGGCCGAAAGTTATTAAGAAAATTCTGAATCTACAAGAAAGTGGACAAAAACATGTCTGTCCTGCTATCAATAAGTAAGACGTATACCGGCCTGCAACGTAAAGTTACACGGGTTCTCCTTGCGTATAGTCTGTATCGACGAACCGTCATCAAAGAAATAAGATACTCCCGGTTCCACATACAGGCCCACCCTATTGCTTATGTTATACTGGGCACCGACAGCACCCATGACAGAAAGCTGTACCGGTTTCACAGTCTCACTCTCAGTACCAATCTTGCCATACACACATTTTTCAATGGCACCCCCCGCCGAAACGTACATCGTAAAGTTCTTTGCATCCACAAAGTTCCAGTTGGCCCGTACCGGAATGCCAATATAATGCAGCTTCTGGCTTATCTTTTCCGAGCTGCCCTCATACCTTACGTCAGAAGCAAGATAGGTATACGTCAGCCCGCTTTCCACAGAGAAACCCTTCGCCAAGTTTTTCCGCACCGAAACACCGAAACTGAGCGGTTGTTTATGGTCTATATCCGCAATTTTCTTTTCGCGTCTTTGCAGATAGGGCATACCATCCTTAAAAACCAGTTCCTGCCCGTCGGGAATAGTAACAATGCCATTGGCCGTAGAGGATAAATCTACGTTACCGCCATAAATAGGACTTCCAGGCATGTAGTCCGACATCACATTCGCTTCCCCTTCATTCGCCAATGAAAAACCTCCCGTATTTCCTACGGACAAGCCAACCGCCCATCCTTTAGCATCCCTACCAGAACTGTTTTTTTCCGGAAGATGCAGTTTGTCCCGGCCTGACGGACGATAGCGGTCTTCCCTTGTCTCCGGTTCCTCGGTCTGCATTGTAGTTTCATGGTCCGTATCTTCCACTACCGGTTCTTCCGCCTGCTGTCCAATACCGACAACCTCATCTGCAGTTTCAACCGGCAGCATTTCCTCCTGCTGTTCTTCGCCAACCGATATTCTGATATGTTGTGCAACCAAAGGGTGACTTGCCTCCTTATTGGGCGCCGATGCATTTCCATGTGCCCGATAAGCAGGCTCTATGGAATTAGTCCGTATGGCAGGTACTGTCTGTTCCGGCAAGACGTCCGGAGCCACAGCCAAAGCGGGCACTGACGTATGCCGCATTTCATTCCCTACCGGACTCTGCAACAGCCACAGACTGACGGACGAAACCGCCACCAGCAACACAGCTGCCGCGGCCACCGCCCAGCGACGGAAAGGTATCATCCTATGCGGTCCGGTTATCGGAGCTCCGGAAACGGACAATTCCTTCTCCAACCGCTCCCATCCGGCAACCGGCAGCGGTTCGGAATAGTCTTCCAGCTTGTCCTTTATCTTTTTCAACCACAATTCATCTTCCATACGTTCCTTCATTTAATCATTTCTTTTCATCCACTCACGTACTTTTGCCGCTAAAGTCGCTTTAGCACGCGTCAACTGCGAGGCAGAGGATTTTTCATTAATTCCCAATAGTCGAGCAATCTCCTTATGGGATTTCTCTTCAAAAATATATAAGTTGAATACGGTACGATAGCCGGCAGGCAATTCACTGATAAACTGCATCAGTACCTTTTGAGGAATGACATCTATTGACGAACCTTCCGGTTCCTCATAAGCTTCGGGTGCATTCTCCAAGGCCGATGACTGATTCATCACATCATTTTTCCGCAAATACTGCAACACCGTATTCACCATTACGCGTTCCATCCATGCCCGCAGAGAACCCTCTCCCCGCCAAGTGAACTTATCGAAAGAATCAAAAAGTTTCAGAAAACCGTCATGCATCAGGTCTTGGGCAGTCTCCTGGTCACCTGCATAACGGAGGCATACGCTGAGCATGCGTCCCGCATAGCGCTCATACAGTTCTTTGCGGGCAAGATTGTCTCCTTGCCTACAGCGTTCTGCCAATTCCTGTTCTTCCATTCTCTCTTTTAACACGTGTTTACCCTATAAATGCAATCGGCGCAAAAATACTGCATCAGGCAGAGAAGAAAATCATACTTTCATTTCTTTAACAGTATACTACGCAGTATTTAGCTTTTCACCGCATTTTTTGAATACAAAAATAAGTTTTAAACAGAAAAAGAGCTAAAACCTACCACTTATGAAGAAACTGAGAATGACATTGGCAGCATCCATGCTTTTATTCCTGACTGCCATTGTATTGCAATCATGCCTGGACGATTGGGATGACAAATATGACACTTTGTTCGCCGTAGGTACGGTAAAGGTCATCGAAGGAAAAGACTACTATTTCTCACTGGACGAAGGCAGTAAACTATATCCCAGTGACACAACCTATGTTCACGACTATGCCGTAATAGACGGCCAGAGGGCTTTCATCTACTTCCGCGAACTGGAAGAGAAACTTCCAGGCTACGAATATAATGCCCAAATAAAGCACATCGAAAACATTCTGACCAAAGACATCTACTCCATGCCTGCCGAAAAGGCAGACAGTATCGGAGACGACAACATCAACGCCACGGATTTATGGATTACGGGCGAGTATCTGAACATCAAATATCAATTCTACCACAGCAACAACGAAGATAAGAAGCACATGCTGAACCTGGTCATCAATGAAGCATCCACCGGCGAAAACGACAAACCGGATTACGTCAATCTCGAATTCCGCCACAATGCCTACAATGACAGCCAGCTCACGCTGGGCACCGGACTGGCCTCCTTCAAGCTGGACAATATAGCGGAACAACTGAAAGAGAAAAAAGGGCTGAACATCCGTGTCAAAAGTCTATATGACGGTGAACGGTTCATGACCATAGACATTAAAAAAGAAAACAACTAAATCTCCTGAAAACACATCTTTCAACATCTCAATGAGAAGCGGAGTGACATTTCAATATGTTGCTCCGCTTTATTTTTCCATATCCCGCTTAAATTCATCTTTTTCTTTGTCTATCCACCGGGAAACCCCTACATTTGTAAGAATTTTCACAATAGCAAACATTAAAACGGTCCAAAGGATATGAAATACATACTGGGAACAGTAATTGCAATACTCTGCTCGTTCACCTGCACAGACACCCTATATGGAAAATCTCCCGCAACAGACGTCGACGATATTCTGATAATCAACACTTATACAGAAGCCAATCCCTGGAGTAATGATTTCATCACCTCCATTGTGAACATGGCATCACAGAACAGCCACATCGGAGTATACACCGCACACATGAAAATGCTGACACTTGACGAGGAAAATAAACTGAAGACATTCAAAGAGAGCTTGTTCAAGAGTTACAAGAACCCTAAACTTATCGTGCTTATCGGATGCGGAAGTTTCATCATGTGCGATGAACTGAACCGGCAGTGGCCCGATATCCCCATGATATTATGTGGTGAGAGGGATTATACCGGTCCTAAGGAAACAATGATACGCGAGCACGCCCTGCCCCGCACAGAGCGTATTCCCATCAGTGACCTACAGAAGAAGTACAATCTGACCTTAATGCAATCCAGTGTATACCTGAACGAGAACCTGCAACTCATGAAGCAACTCATCCCCAAAATGGATAAGGTCATGTATATAGGGGATGAAACATACATCTGCCAGCAGAACGACTATGACTTGTCCGAGATTATCCGTGAAAAGTATCCGGAGTTGGATTACCAGTTCCTTAGTGCGAAGGACATCCGAACGGACAGCCTTTTCAATATACTGAACCACGTGAATCCCCATACTACCGGAGTCATCTTTTCATCCTGGCTGTACAAGAGCTCTCCCCATGACAATATCATGAGGAGTAATTCCCACCGGGTCATCTCTACCGCCCCCATCCCTTTGTTTTCGCTAAGGGCCATCGGTATTGAAGAAGAAGGGGGGATTGTAGGCGGCTACATTTACAACAAAGAGAAATATAATGCCCGGCTACTGGAAACCATCCACAAGATATTGGATGGTACCCCGGCACGCAACATCCCGTTATACTATCCCGACGACGGAGCCCCCGTATTCAACTATAAATCCCTTCTGCAGCGTGACCTGAATCCGAAGCTATGCCCCAAGGGTACCATATTCTACAACATGCCTCCCACCTTCTGGGAGAAGTACGAATATGTCATTATCAGTATCACTGCCGCAATCATAACTCTGCTGTTCTTTTTCCAATATCTCCGCCTACAGTCACTGAGTAGAATCAAAAGATTACAGCAGCAACAACTGGACAGCAATCTCAAATACCGAAATCTGATAAACAACATGCCCATCCTATACATGTATGAGAAACTTATAAAAGATGAAAAAGGGCGCATTACTGACACCTTATATATAGATGTCAACAATTTCTTCGAAGACAGATTTATCATGCGCAAAGAGGCTGTCGGCAAGCGGGGAAGCGAATTATTTCCCGAATCCATGAACGAGTTCCTCCATTTCATGAATATCGCATTGAAGGAGAAACGTTCCGTAACTTTCCCCTATTATTACAAGAAGATAGACACTTTCTACGACATTGTAGTCAAGGCAAGCGACAATGGCGAATACATGCACGTCTTCTGCGTTGACAGCACCGAGTTGCACCACACCCAAATACAGTTGAGGTCGACAAACCGGAAACTTTCCATGGCACTCGACGTTGCCAACATCGTACCATGGAAATGGAACCTCCGGACACACACCATACTCTGCGATGTCAACAAGCCGATAGAGCTCAGCAATAATGCCGGTATCATGGACGATGAACAGCTGTCCGTACCCGACAGCCAGTATTTCTCCAAAATACACAAGGAAGACCTGGAAAAAGTGAAACAAGCCTATACAGACCTGATTGAGGGACGTATCCAGAAAGTCAAGGAGGAATACCGCGTCATCAATCATGCCGACGGACACAAACACTTCGACTGGGTGGAGGCCCAGGCCGCCGTAGAAACCTACGACGAGAACAATAAGCCGCTGACCCTGGTGGGCTCTTCGCTGGTTATCACCGAACGGAAAAAGATGGAGACGGAACTGGTTTCCGCCAAGAACCGTGCGGAAGAGTCGAATAAACTGAAATCCGCATTCCTCGCCAACATGAGCCATGAAATCCGTACGCCGCTCAATGCCATTGTGGGATTCTCCGGAATATTGGCTTCCACCGAAGAGGAGGAAGAAAAACAAGAATACGTCAGCATCATTGAGAACAACAATACTTTGCTGCTGCAACTCATCAGTGACATTCTGGACTTGTCAAAGATAGAAGCAGGCACAATGGAATTCATTGATACGGATTTTGAATTGAACAAAGTGATGAGAGAGCTGGAAAGTTTGCTCTGCCTGAAGCTATCGCCCGAAAAGAATGTCACCCTCTCCTTTGAGCCCGGACTGCCCGAATGCCACATTCATTCCGAGCGTAACCGCTTGTCTCAACTCGTCATCAATCTGGTGACCAATGCCATCAAGTTTACCCAAGAAGGCAGTATCCGTTTTGGCTACAAGCTGCAAGACGACAAGATGCTTTATTTCTACGTATCCGATACGGGATGCGGTATCCCCGAAGACAAACAAGAGAGCATATTCGGCCGCTTTGTCAAGCTCAACAATTTTGCCCAAGGCACCGGACTGGGATTATCCATCTGCCAGATGTTGGTACAGCACATGGGAGGCAATATCGGACTGACTTCCAAGCCCGGCGAAGGCTCTACCTTCTGGTTCACCCTCCCCTATGTGCCGACAAGCCGCATCTGGCAGGCAGAAAGCAAGACCGAACCTATAAAAGTAAAAAAGCAGAAAATCACCGTCTTGGTTGCCGAAGACCATGACAGCAACTTCCGGTTGATTGAGTCCATCCTACGAAAAGACTACAATCTGATACATGCATGGAATGGGCAGGAAGCCGTGAGTATGTTCAGGGAATACGACCCGCAGCTTATTTTGATGGACATCAACATGCCGGTGATGAATGGTTACGAAGCGACCAGGGAAATACGCAAATACTCTACACAAGTCCCCATCATAGCCGTCACCGCATTTGCCTATGCTTCTGATGAACAGCAGGTCATGGAAAACGGCTTCGACGCATATATGGCTAAACCTATCAATGCCAATCAGCTGAGGACACAAATATCAGCTATACTGAAGCAGCATATTATCTTTATGTAAAAAACATCGGCAGTTATATACCACCCGACCCTAAGCCGGGTGGGTATAACTTATGTTTATAATTAGACTATTATGTAAATCATATATTATACTTTTTTTCGTTGTAGTCAATGACTTTCTTCAAAACGCTTGTGACTTCTTCCATATAATCTTCAAACATGGTATGAATTTTAATATCTGGCTTATCAAATCCTCGCATTGTTATACGAATGGTATAACCGTCCACTTTTTCTATAGTATTCTTTTTTGCTGTAGTCGCTCCTGCTAATGCTCCTACACCGCCAAGAAGGACACCACCGACTATCCCACGACCGATTATACTACCAGTTGATGTACTGGATTTATAAGATTTTTTCTCATTGACAGAAAAGTCTATAATATCAGAAAATGCGTGTACACATTCATTGATTACTATCTTCTCCGAATTAGAGAAAACCAGTATGGTGTCTTTGGTGTTTGGACGCCATGTGTTACGTATTTCAAGCGAAGGAGAGCCATATTCACTTTCAAACTGTTTTTTAAATAACTCATGTTCATCTATTACATTTTGATTTTGACCCCATCCTTGAACGATACTTATAACAACTACAATTATTGTAATCATCACAATAAATACTAATGTGTTTTCCTCCATTCTCTTATTCTTATTGGTTAATACTCAACTTCATATCATTGGGCAATAACCTAACGTAAGAGTATGAAAAGCGCAGACTATTGCCATACGCCTTCTTGGTTCACCACAAACCACAATACATTATGGGGAAGTCTGCGCCTAAATAGGTACAACTCACCCAATATGTATTGGTTCATAGCTCGTTATATTCCGAGGTGGTGATTCAGAAGGCGATTGAGCTATAATTTCATAAGAAGCATTAACTACTTAATTAATGCAATACAAAATTACTCCTTTATTTGGAACTTTCCAAATATCTCATATCTTTATCATGCTCTTTTTTATCGTCTTTTTGAGGTACGCTCATTTTCATAAGGAGTGTATTAAACTCCTTCTCTGAGGCTGTGACTTCTGCCTCCTTAATTGTTTCCTTTTCTTTTTTCTTTTTAGCCATGATAGTTTATAAATGTTAGACAAAAGTAATTAAATCTCTCAATATCACTAATGTTTCGGGTATTAAATCTGAAAACATATTCGTCAATATATCGCTGGAGGTGCTTTTTACTAACTGAGTAATATGTTCCGATTATCATTCTTTTGAAGTGCGACCAAGCATTTTCAATGCCATTTGTACTTACTTGTATGACTTCTCCCTTATCTGTTGTGTAGGTAGAGCCATAGTAATGTTTCTCATGGTCTACTGACCTTTGAATGTAATCACTGGTTATTCCTCCATAGTCCCAGCCGTCAGTATATATAACGCTGCCAGATTTAACATATCCTTTTATCAGAGGGAGTAGTGTCCTTACTTTGGTATCGGGCACTACCTTTGCTACTAAATGACCGTTTCTTTCCAGCATTCCAAATACCGGAACTTTATCCTTGAAAGAACGACCTTGACATTTCTCAACTTTCTTATCCTTATGCCGATTCTTATTCTTGCCCCCAACAAAGGTTTCGTCAATCTCAACTTCTCCTTTCAATTTATGTTCATTTTCAACTCCCATTGTTTCCCTAATCTTTTGAAGCATTTTCCATGCTGATTTCTGAGTAATATCCAAATCTCTCGCTAACTGACAAGAAGAAACGCCACGTTTGTGCGATAGAAACAAGAACATTGCATAGAACCAATATCGTAGTGGTAACTTTGTGTTAGCAAATTTAGTTCCCGTTTTCACGTCAAAGTATCTACCAGTATTCTTGCATTTATACTTCCCATTGCGACACTTGTAAACTTTAGATGAAGGGTCAAACGGAGAAACCGGATTTCCACCCCATCTTTTGTCCTCATAGTATCTAATGCAACTCTCCTCGTCAGGAAATAACTTAGAGAATATTAATTGTTTATCTGTCTTTTTCATAGTCATACTATTAAATAAAGTACAATACAATCAATAAGTTCGTAACTATCCAAGAGAATGAAGCAATACTTATTAACATCTGCATTTCGCTTCATAAGACCAATCAATATGTAAAAGAACACTCATGCTTTTAAACATTATCTTTTAACAACTATATCATTTGGAGTTTAGAAGTTTTAATCATACTTTTGTAAAATCAAAACACATATAAACTATGATAACTCCCGAATTAAAAGATAAAGTATTGAACAATCTGCTTAGTCATAATGATGTAACTTATACTTTTAACATTATACAATTAGCCAATGAGCTAAATTGCTCCAGTGATACAATAAGAGCTATTTTAGACTATTTTAATCGTTTAAATCTTATAAGTGCTACAAATTATACTATTGGGGGAGATGTTATAATTTCTCTCAACGTAGAAGCAAGCGATATGGCTCTCCGAGGAGGGTTTGTAGCCCAAGAGGAGCTTATAAAAAAGAATTTTGAAAAGCTTTTGCTTGAACTTGATTCTTTGAAATCTAAGTTTCCTAAAAATATTGAAACTATTACCAGTATTATTGGGAATATCAGTAATGCTTTGCAGTTGACCCGTTGGTTTGGATAGTTCAATTTTTGCAATTATACTTTCTAATTGTTCTAAGATTGAATTGCTTCCTATTACTGATTCTTCTGATATAATTCTTTCTCCATCAATATAAAGAATTCTATATGATACTTCATTTTCTTTCATAATCGTTATTTTTATTAGTTATTACTTTTAGTTATCAGTTTTAGACAAGTGTCACTTTGTATATAAGTGCCAAAACATCCGGACGGAAGAAGCATGCCAACGTCCGGATGGCGAGTATCAGAATTCATTGTTCAGGCAAGTCAGCCTCAACGAACCGTTGAACGCTTCGGCAGACAATCGCGTCCTGACCTGCACCTGCACGCTGCCCTTCGGCTGGACATCAAAATAATTGTCGCTATACACACTTTCATTGTCGGCAACGGACAAGCATACGGCACGGGCAAACTTGTCTGCCGAAACCATCACTTCATATCCACCTTCAATGGAACGGACTTCAGTCTGCAAATCCACCTTCGGATAATCCATATCCTTCTGCTTGCCCAGATAGTAGTTGTTATGGTACACCCTGCCCGATTTGTCCGTATAGTCTACGCGGACATATACCGTTCCTCTATCTGCCCCCTCCAGCAACTTGGCAAGCGGTGCGGAAAAACAGACACGGCTGTCATTACCGGAGATGCCGACAGACTTGTCCCAGTGATGAACCACGGTTCCGTCGAACTGGCAGACCTGGAGCTGCAGCCGGCCGGAAGTATTCTCCAAGCGGTCGGACACTGCATATACTTTCAAATCATCCCCCTCCACTACCGAAGAAATCAGGATGTCATCATAGGCCTTGCGGACATAATAGTGCTGCGCCTTCCAGCGTCCGTAATAGTCACGGCTCGCCCAGGAAGCTACGGGCCAACAGTCGTTGTGCTGCCAGAAAAGCGTCCCCATATTATACGGCATCTGGCGGCGGTGCGACTCGATGGCCGTCTTGATGGCATCTCCCTGCAGCACATGGTTCATATAAAGAAATGCCCGGAAATCACGCGGTTTTTTATATTCATTCAACAGGTAAGTCTCAATCAGCCCGTTGGCATGGTCGCCACCACGCTGATGGGACATCATCACCTCGGAACGTATATCCCAGTCTTCGGGGTAAGGAGCATAGCGCTTGACGGACTCGAACTCTGGAAAAGACTGAAAACCGTACTCGCTGAAAAAGCGGGATTTCTCGCTGTCATAATCAGAAATGGGTGCTTTACCATGCCAGACACTCCAATAGTGACGGTCCCCGTCAGTAGTACCGGACATCTCTCCCTCGAATGCGAACGGAGAAGAAGGCCAATAGAAGGTTCCGGGTGCATACTCCCTGACCACCCCGGGTAAGGTGACATGATACTGCTGCCGGTACTGTGCCCAAATCTTGTCGGCATATTCCTTGTTCTGCCGTTCTATCTCGCACTTCCAGCCCCAGCCCAGCCAGGCATCCTGGCATTCATTATTTCCACACCACAAAGCAATGCAGGCATGATTGCGCAAACGTTTCACATTGTCCACCGCCTCCTGGTGGATATTATCGAGTAGGGCGCCTTCTGCCGGATACATGCTGCAGGCAAACATGAAGTCCTGCCAAATCATGATCCCATACTCATCACACAAATCATAGAAGACATCGTTCTCATAGATACCTCCACCCCAGACGCGCAACATATTCATGTTTACACCGGCGGCATCGAGAATCGTCCTTTTATAATTCTCGGGAGTGACGCGCGGCAGGAAGTTATCCGAAGGGATGTAATTGGCTCCTTTGGCAAAAACCGGACGCCCGTTCAACTCTATATAGAAAGTATGCCCGTCCTTATCCGGCTGATGCACCACCTTCAAAGAGCGTATGCCCACCCTTTCGGTTTTAGAGTCCAACAATTCCCCACCTGCAATGATATCCGTACGGAAACGATAAAGAAAAGGCTCCCCCAGTCCATTACTCCACCACAGCTTCGGCTTGTGAAGGACAAAATCAACGGTCACCCGATTGGTGCCTCGCTTCAAATCCGCTTGCCACTCGCCAAGCACTCTTCCAGTAACCTCATCCGTTATCGTGACCAACACTCCATTCATATCCTTATCGGCATCCAGCTCCACATGTCCGGCAATCACGGCCCTGCCTGCACCGACTTCCTTCTGCTCGATAAACACATCGTTGATTCTCAAATCGCTCCAAGCCCTGATATACACCGGACGCCAGATGCCGGAGGTAACCAGACGTGGGCCCCAGTCCCAGCCATAATGATAACCCGCCTTACGGGCAAAAATGCTTATCTTCTTGTTGAACAAGCCCCCGTTTTCAGACTGGTCATTGGATGCCGGATACTGGTAGGGAAGTGCATCCCATTTGGGGACGTCTATCTTTACCGGCGAATGGAAGTACACCTTCAATATATTATTCTCCTCCCTAATGTACTGCCTGACGGGGATAGACCAGCGGCGAAACATATTGTCCGCTTTCAGTATACATTCATCATTCAAATAAACGTCAGCGTAAGTATCCAGCCCCTCGAACACAAGCTCCATATTCTCTTTCCGCATCATGCCGGCAGCAAGGGTAAAGCAAGTTTCATAAACCCAGTCTTCCTTGTCAATCCATTGTAATCCCCGTTCGTTCAACCGGAAAAACGGGTCTTCAATAATCTTGTTCTGCAGTAAGTCCGTGTGGACTACTCCCGGAACTGTAGCCGGATACCAATTGGTCAGTCTCGCCTGCCGGAATTTCCAGCCTTCATGAAGGTTCTTTACCGCTGTTTTTAGTTTCATACGAGTGTGTTTCATAGTTTTCTTTGACTACTCTAAATTACGGATAGACAAAAATACGACATTCAAAGGATACTTTATAATATCTTCTTAACGAAACATGATACAATCCCGTACACACCTACCGGGTCAGCGTCGCTGCACATCTGCTGCAGTGTGACTGCAAACGTGTTGCAGCGCTACTGCATATATGCTGCAGTGACACTGCATATGTGTTGCAGCGCCACTGCAAAGCTGAATGCAGTAGCACTGCAAAAAGCATGCACTTGCTTTGCAGTGGCAATGCATTATCCCATCGCCTTATTATGAAAGGAGATGTCATCCAGCTTCATTATCTATAATTAATTTACAAAGACATAGTTTCCAAGTCTTTCAAAGCAAACGGAGTACAAGCAAAAAAGGTCTACAAATCATAGATTTGTAGACCTTTACCCGCTAGTTTTCCATCTTATTCAGAACTGTTGCGGAGAGAGGGGGATTCGAACCCCCGATACCCTTTAGGGGTATACACGCTTTCCAGGCGTGCCTCTTCAACCACTCGAGCATCTCTCCAATCAACATCTGTTCTGAAATCGGGTGCAAATTACAAAAAAAATGCGAACCGCGAGCGTTTTCAGCTACAAATGTATTCTTTTTTTTGTTCTTCCACTGCATTCTCAAAGTTTTATCCGCAAGAAAATCTCAAAATTAATAAACTTTAAAATCTTCGGAACGTTATTTGAGCATTCCAAACACTTTTAAAGCGTTTTCAGAAGTGATACGGCCTATTTCTTCAGGCGAATTTCCGTATATTTCCGCTACTTTTAACAGAGTATCCTTTACATTCGCACTTTCGTTTCTTTTACCCCGGTTCGGCACGGGAGTTAGATAGGGAGAATCGGTTTCAAGAACAATCCGTTCCAAGGGGATATTTTGCAAAACTTCCGGCAATCCCGATTTCTTAAATGTCACCACACCGTTAATCCCAATGAAGAAATTAGAAAACTCCAGCATACGGAATGCCTCTTCCCGTGTTCCCGTAAAACTATGGAAAATCCCCCTTAGAGAAGACGTTTTATACGGTTTCAATATATCATATATATAGTCGAACGCCTCCCGGCAATGAATCACTACGGGTAGTCCATACTCCAACGCCCACCGCACCTGCCGTTCAAAGGCTATCTGCTGTTCCTTCAGGTAAGTTTTATCCCAATAAAGATCCATGCCTATTTCACCGATTGCGACATAACCGTCCGGCATTGCCAAATGTCCGGCCACAACAGCCAGCTCCTTCTCATAACCGGCATCCACAGAAGTGGGATGCAACCCTATCATCGGAAAACAATACCCCTTGTACTCCGAACAGACCTTAAGCATGGGTTCAATAGTGGTACTGTCTATATTGGGCATAAAAATATGGGTGACTCCTGCTTCCCGGGCGCGCACCATCACCTGCGGCAAATCCGATTGGAAGTCCTCCAAAAAAAGGTGGGAATGTGAATCTACTAATTTCATTTTGCAATCTCTTCTTTTTCACCGGTACGGTAATAATAAATCAAGCCATAAGCGCGACACAACTCCAGACGTTTTTCATTCGGCATAACCTCTGCGTATTTCCGTTCCACCTGATTCCAGATATCCAGAATCAGAGCATCGGCTTCGGAGCGCATAGAAGCAAGAGTTTCCAGACTGCGCGCCGTCAGCGCCTGCAAGTTCCTCTGTCTCTCGTAGCTCTCCATGAAAATATCATAATGTACCCTGACTTTGGCAATGGTAGGATTATAAATAGGAATTCCGCCTTGGGAAATGCGCCGGCTCTCGCCTTCCACTATTTTACGTCCCCACTCTGCAAGGGCTGTCTCCGTAGACAAATCCGGAACATTATTGTTCCTCATATCCAAGCCGTAGAACTCCTTATGAACGGTACGCACCTCCGAACGAATCACTGCCAGATTCAGTACCTGGATAAAATGCGATATGTAAAGACGGGCAGTCTTTACATTCGCCTGATGCTTACGGCCCGCCTTTGACTGACGCTCAAAACATTCCACATAATACGAATGCGCCGCTTCAAACTTTACCAGGAAATTCCGGGCATCCGTAAGTACCTTCAGAGACACAGCCAAATCATACACATTATATGTATCACCTTTGGCAACAACGGCCTTCAACGCACGTATTCTTGCCTGATCTGTATTTGGTAATCTTCTGTAAGGCATTCTAATCGGCTACTGACAATTACACTTCCCGGTACATCAACTCCTTTATAAGCTTATCCAGTTCTCTTTTCCTCTCAGCCGTCACATTCACGGCAGCCAGGCTCTCCAAAGCCTTATTGTTATATTCCGACATTTTGTTTTCACAAAGAGCTTTAACCCCTATCCGGTTATACAAACCGGTTACAGCCTCTATCTTCTCAGCCGGGTCAAAGTCCGTAACGGTTATCCAATGCTTCAATTTCGCAGCCTGCTCCTTATCCGCATGTTCCAAGGCCTTTATCAACATATAGGTTTTCTTGTTGCACAGGATATCGCCACCTATATTTTTACCAAATATGGCAGTATCGCCGTACACATCCAGCAAATCGTCTTTCAGCTGAAAAGCGACACCCATATTCATGCCAAAGTCATACAGCCGTTCCGCATCTTCAACAGAGGCACCGCCCAACAACGCTCCGATTTTCAAACTTGCCGCCAGCAGCACGGATGTTTTCAGACGAATCATCTCCAGGTATTCCTCCTCCTTCACATCGCTCCGCTGCTCAAAATCCATATCCATCTGCTGACCTTCGCAAATTTCAAGAGCCGTCAGGCTGAACAAATCCATCACGGCCTTCAAATGTTCGGCCGGACATTGCGCCATAAACTGATAAGCCAGCACCAGCATTGCGTCCCCCGAAAGGATGGCCGTATTATCATTCCATACCTTATGCACCGTTTCTTTTCCGCGGCGTTTATCGGCACGGTCCATCAGGTCGTCATGCAGCAATGTATAATTATGATAGACCTCGATGCCTGTTGCCGATGAGAATACAGGTCTGACATCTTCCTTATAAAGATTATAAGCCATCAGCATCAGCACGGGGCGGATTCTTTTTCCACCCATGGACAAAACATAGGCAACCGGGTCGTACAACCCTTTCGGAGTACGTTCAAACTGCAAATCCGCAATATGGGAATTTATTTTATCGAGAAGTTCGGAAGCTGTAAACATAAGTATTTCAAATTTAGGAATGGCAGAGAATGAAAAGAGGCTGCCTAAAAGCAACCTCTTTACGCAATATTTAAATATATTAACTAAAAAAACCAAATTACTGCAAGCGGAACATCACAGGCACTGTGTATTTAACACGTACCGCTTTACCACGCTGCATACCCGGTTTCCATTTCGGCATGGAGCTGATCACACGGATTGCCTCTTTATCCAAATACGGGTCAACACCTCTAAGCACTTTAGCATCTACGATACTACCGTCTCTGTTAACAACGAACTGTACGGTTACACGACCTTGAGTTCCGTTTTCCTGAGCGATAGTAGGATATTTGATGTTCTTGCTCAAATACTGCATCAAACCAGCCATACCACCGTTAGGGAATTCCGGCATCTGTTCTACTACCTCAAAGATAGTTTGTTCTTCCGGTTCTTCCTCTTCAACAGCTACGGGAACATATTTGATTTCCACAGCCTGATTGGTTTCTTCAGATGTAGCTATAGTGGTTTCCTCCACATCTGCGTCGTCATCCACGATTGTCAGGGTTTCTGCAATCGAAGGAGCTTCGGGGGGCGGTGGAGCCACCTGCTCGGGTTGTTCCGTAATCGGAATGATTTCCTCTTCAAATACAAGGTCGGTAATTGCCTGGCTCGTATCAATCTTGATATCACGTTTTGTCCATTCGAATGCAACGAACATAAACGCGAGCACAATCACGTAACCGACAAGCAGCCAAGTTGACTTTTTGTTCTCCAAGTCTGCCTTAGGTGTCTTTTTAATTTCCATAATTTATACTATAATTATTAGTGTTTCTCATTTTGGGCAAATATAGCACTTTTCCCACGATTGTTCTTGCCCGGCTGTGTTTTTTTACACAATAAGCAAGGCATTTTTATTTTTTTAATTCTTCAAAAGCCTTCGTCAGCTTTTGTAGCGCAAAAGTAACGAGATATTTTAAAAATACCGTATCTTTGGCAAGAATTTTAAATGAAACGTTCAAAAAAATCTACCGAGAGAGAGATTCCTATATAAATTATGGTATAAAATCATTTCATATGAAAAAGATAACAATCGCAATCGACGGCTTCTCTTCGTGCGGAAAAAGCACAATGGCCAAGGACCTCGCCCGTGAAATCGGCTATATCTATATCGACAGCGGAGCCATGTACCGTGCCGTCACTTTATATAGTATGGAGAACGGTATCTTCACAGCCGAGGGCATCGATACGGAAAAACTAAAAAAGCAGATCAACAACATCCGCATATCCTTTCAGCTAAACCCGGAAACGGGACGTCCCGACACCTACCTGAACGACATCAATGTGGAAAAGAAAATCCGCACAATGGAAGTATCCTCCCGCGTCAGTCCCATTGCCGCCCTCGACTTTGTGCGCGAAGCAATGGTGGCCCAGCAACAGGAAATGGGCAAAGCCAAAGGCATTGTCATGGACGGTCGCGACATCGGCACTACCGTATTTCCTGATGCCGAACTTAAGATATTCGTAACTGCCTCTCCCGAAATCCGTGCACAGCGCAGATACGATGAACTGAAAGCCAAAGGAGAGGAAGCCGGTTTCGACGAAATCCTGGAGAATGTGAAGCAGAGGGATTATATAGACCAGAACAGGGAAGTGAGTCCGCTCCGCAAAGCCGACGACGCACTGCTGCTCGACAACAGCCACATGACCATTTCCCAACAAAAGGAATGGCTGGCAGAACAGTTCGAAAAAGTGTGTAAATCATAACGCAAAAAGCTGCAATATGGCAAAAGTGGAAATAGATGAAGGTTCCGGCTTCTGCTTCGGGGTAGTTACCGCAATCAATAAAGCAGAAGAAGAGTTATCCAAAAGCGGAACATTATACTGTTTAGGAGACATTGTGCACAACAGCCGTGAAGTGGAGCGTTTGAAAGCAATGGGGCTTATCACCATCAACCACGAGGAGTTCAACCGCCTGCATAATGCCAAAGTTTTATTGCGGGCACACGGCGAACCACCCGAAACCTATATAACCGCCAGGCGCAACAATATTGAAATAATCGACGCCACTTGTCCGGTGGTTCTCCGCTTACAAAAGAAAATCAAGCAGGAGTATATCCAGGAAGACAATGAGGACAAACAAATCGTCATATACGGAAAGAACGGACATGCAGAAGTCCTGGGGCTGGTGGGGCAAACCACAGGAAAAGCAATTGTTATAGAAAAGCTGGAAGAAGCCAAGTCACTTGATTTCAGCAAGAGCATACGCCTTTATTCGCAAACTACCAAGTCGCTGGATGAATTTCAAAAAATTGTGGAATACATAAAGGAACATATATCCTCCGATGTCACTTTCGAATATTACGACACCATATGCCGGCAAGTAGCCAACCGTATTCCCAACATCCGGAAATTCGCAGCTTCACACGATTTGGTATTCTTCGTCAGCGGCAAGAAAAGTTCCAATGGAAAAATCCTGTTCAACGAATGCAAGAAGGTAAATCCCAACTCGCACCTTATCGACAGTGCGGAAGAGATAGACAACCGGTTACTCATTGGCGCAGAGTCCATTGGTATTTGTGGAGCCACTTCCACTCCCAAATGGCTGATGGAGGAAATATCCAAGGCAATAAAATCACGAATTTAAAAAGCTTTTGTTATCTTTGCAAGCAGATTTTTTAAGGTAATTATTAACACTAAATAAAGAGATTGTTATGGGAACAATTAAGTGTATCGGTATTTTAACATCGGGCGGCGACGCTCCGGGAATGAATGCGGCTATCCGTGCGGTAACACGTGCGGCTATCTACAACGGACTTCAGGTTAAAGGCATATATAGAGGTTACAAAGGCTTGGTAACCGGTGAAATCAAAGAATTCAAGAGCCAGAATGTAAGTAACATCATCCAATTGGGCGGTACTATTCTGAAAACAGCGCGCTGTAAAGAGTTTACCACGCCCGAAGGACGGCAGATAGCATACGATAACATGAAGAAAGAGGGTATCGATGCCCTAGTGGTTATCGGTGGCGACGGCTCTCTATCCGGTGCACGCATCTTTGCGCAGGAATTTGATGTGCCCTGTATCGGTCTGCCGGGAACCATCGACAACGACCTGTACGGAACGGACACCACAATCGGCTACGACACTGCCCTGAATACGATTTTGGATGCCGTAGACAAAATCCGCGACACCGCAACTTCTCACGAACGTCTTTTCTTCGTCGAGGTTATGGGACGCGATGCCGGTTTCCTTGCCTTGAACGGCGCTATCGCATCCGGAGCCGAGGCTGCCATCATACCGGAATTCAGTACGGAAGTAGACCAATTGGAAGAATTCATTAAGAACGGTTTCCGGAAGTCTAAGAACAGCAGCATCGTGCTCGTTGCCGAAAGCGAACTGACCGGTGGTGCAATGCACTATGCGGAACGTGTGAAAAACGAATATCCCCAATACGACGTACGCGTCACAATCCTCGGACACTTGCAGCGTGGCGGCAGTCCTACGGCACACGACCGTATCCTTGCCAGCCGATTGGGTGCTGCCGCAATCGACGCCATCATGGAAGGACAACGTAATGTGATGATAGGCATAGAACACGATGAAGTGGTTTATGTACCTTTCACGAAAGCCATCAAAAACGACAAACCGATCAAGAAAGACCTGGTTAATGTACTGAGGGAACTTTCCATTTAATAAAGCCCCGATAGGATAAACCCAAGAGGGCCAAAGTGGTTTTAACATTTTCTTTCAGGCACGGAGTGCATGGACTTTACGGTTCCGGTTTATAAGAGCTGTGAAATTCGTGTATTCCGTGCCTGAAAAATTATCATAATGCAAGAGACTCTTTAAATTTTCCTCAAAAAGTGTTCTATCCGTTTTTGAGGATTTATAACCACTTCTCCACAATCTTCTCCGTCCTGTTCCACAACTCCTGCATCTGCACATGGCGGGTATACTTCCCGGAAAGATGCTTGGGACGGCAACTCGCATTTAAAGTTCCCGTACGTTTTCCGGCATCCTCATCCAGCAACAGATGAACGGCTGTTGCAGCCCCTTGCCGGGGAGTGCGGATAAAAGGCCGGAATAAGATGTCTGTCAGCGGGTCGAACCACATGTGCATCGTTATTATATCGGTAGACACGATACCCGGATCGGCCGCATTCACCACAATCCCATTTTCCTTGACCCGATTCGCCAGATTAACGGTAAACAAGGTCAGAGCCAGTTTCGTATTGCTATAAACAGGAATGCGCCAAAAACCTCCTCTCTTTCCAAGATGGAAGAAATCCGGAAAGTCAAGATGTCCTATGGCATAAGTACAAGACACCATATTGACAATACGGCTCCCCTTTTCCATCAGAGGAATAAGTTTGCGTGTCAGCAAATAAGGAGCAACATAATTAACACTCACCGTACGTTCCAAACCATCCTCAGTGATGTGACGCCCTGTTTCTATTGTTCCGGCATTATTCATCAGCAGACTGACGGTATCACCCCTTTTCAACATTCTTTCGGCAAAAGCCGCCACAGATGCAAGCGAAGCTAAGTCAATGCCCGATACCTCAATATATGGGTTACCGGTGTCATGCACCAGCATATCCCTTACCCTTTCCGCTTTTTCCGGACGGTAACAGGCCATGATTATTTTATATCCGGCCGTAGCCACAGCACGGGTTATTTCCGTTCCCATACCACCATCTGCACCGGTTATGATAGCAAGTTTCATGTTTACCAAGTATAAATTGCCAATAATAAGAAAAATTCAATCACCCCTTCGCTTCTATCTTCTCTATCTCCTTTTTCAAGCAGACAGGCAGTTCTTCCTGCAAATGCTGATGACAAGCCATTTCTATGGAATACATCCGGGCTATGCAGTAATTACTATGCCTACAGTTGCAACGGGCATTCTCCTCCTTACGCATACGGTTCACAAAGCCTGGTTCGTTGAGTAAGGCGCGTGCCATCTGTACAGCCTCAAAACCATTGTCCAGCACCTCATCTATCTTGGCACGCGACACCAGTCCGCCCACATATATCAACGGCATCTTCAGTTCTGCACGGAACTTCAGGGCATCTTCCAGGAAATAGGCTTCTTTGAACGGCACAGACGGTATCATCCACCTGCCCGCCATGCGTACTCCATACTTCAGCCACCAGCATGTCATATAATGTGTCATGCTGCGAATCGGCATTTCCCCACGCATCACATACATAGGCGCTTTACTTACAAAACCACCGCTCAATACCAATCCATGTGCACCCGAGCATTCAAGACGCTTGGCTACTTGCATCGTCTCATCTATCTCCATGCCGCCCCGGAAACCGTCACGCATGTTCATCTTCACAAGCACTGCCATATCGCTGCCGGCAGCCTTCATCACTTCATCCATCACCATATCCATAAAGCGCATGCGGTTTTCCAGAGAACCGCCAAATTCATCTTTACGATGATTGGTCGAAGGCGAAAGGAACTGGCTGATAAGGTAGCCATGTCCGGCATGAATTTCCACTGCATCAAATCCCGCCTCACGGGCCAGATTCACCGCCTTTCCGTAAGCACGTGCCATCTCCGGCAGTTCACCGGCACGCAAACCACGCACAAAAGTAGGTGAATACAGGTTGAAACCGCTGCTAGCACCGACCGGGATACACCCGCAAATACTCTTATGGGACATGTTTCCGCAATGCCCCAACTGGATTCCGGCGGCGGCACCTTCCGCATGTATCGCATCGGTCAGCTTGCGAAGCCCCGGAATTATTTCAGGGCGCATCCACAACTGGCGGTCAAAAGAAAGCCCGCTCTGAGTAACGGCCGCATAAGCCACAGTAGTCATACCGATACCTCCTGCCGCAACCGAACGGTGATAATCGAGCAACATGTCCGAAGGAGCATTTCCGGGACACATGCTTTCAAAAGCAGCCGAACGGATGGTACGGTTGCGCAATGTCAGCGGTCCGAAAGTAACCGGAGTGAATAATTTTGATTCCATGTGATAGTTTCCTGATTTATGATTTATGGTTTGTCCTTTCAATAGATATAAGGTATGATACGCTTGCGTTTTCCTACTGCCTCATCACCGAATTCTTTCCGGTAACGGCCGTAAATGGCATTGGCACGGGGAACGAGATTGGCAAAAGTCCACCACACAAACACCCATGCGGCAGGCGAAGCAGTAAGTATGGCAAAACCGGTCCATTCTACCAATTCACCGAAATAGTTGGCAGAAGTGACATAGCGATAAAGACCTTTCTCAGGAAGGTAATGATTCGTGTCGCCCGGCTTACGCAAATGGCGAATCACATGGTCGGAATGAAGATTGATAAGCATACCGGCAAAAAACAACAGAAGCCCCGACCACGCATGAGTCTTCAGCAAATAAGTCCAACCACCGGAATACATCCCTTCGGAAGCAAAGTAAAACAGACCGCCAGCCTGCATCATTCCGTTCAGTACATTAAATACAATGCCCATCATCATAATAGTTACCGGCATCCGGCTTTTTCCTTTCAGCAGAAAAGGAAAAATAAACGACCTTTGGAAGTAGTGTAGTTGGAACAGCAGAAAGAAAAGATATACCGGCACGGCAAAGCCTGCCCCACTCCTGCCCCACAACCAAAACATAACGATAAAGACCGGCGCTTCCATCAATACCCACGCCGCCTTGTTACTAATGGAATATCCCCACGACGCAGTACGGAACATCCCATATCCGGCTTTGACGAAATAAAGAGCGATGAACACAAAAAGCGCAATGACGCACATCACTCCCAAAAACAGATGAAACCCTTCTTCGCTCATGTTCTTTTGTTTAAGTGTGACAAATATAGGGAAACTCGCCCGATTTCGGATGGATTTAGGAAGAATAATGTAAACTATTGGGCTTTCAGGGAGATACGCAGCATTATTCCGCATTTGTAAATGTGTGCTTTGAAGCCGTTTTTTGAATAGTTAAGCGAAAAAATTGCTACCTATCCGTTGCCCATTCCAGTTGTATGGAGTTATTTGAAAATCCTTTCTGCTCCGACCGTAAAGAACGCAGTTTCATCATTTTGGCTTAGCGAAGGTACTTATTTTTTTTGAGATATGAAAAATATAGGTTCCGGAAGTCAATGGTGATAGCTTTGTCGATGTCTGACGATATTTTACATGCCGATGATTAACTCTGTCTCTGTTAATTTTGCAAACAATGGAACAGATTATGAATCAGACAGATGTAAAGGTTTCGTTCTACCTTAAAAAGAGCGAGGCGGATGCCGGGGGAAACTGTCCCGTGATGGCACGGCTTATTGTCGGCAAGCACTCTGAAACAGCATTCAGTGTCAAGTTTCGTGTGCCACAGTCATTGTGGTCATCCGGACGGGCGTGTGGAAAAAGTGTTGCGGCAAGAGACATAAACAACAGACTGGATGAAATACGAGCTGCCGCGCTCGGCATCTTTGCGGAACAATCTGCAATCCGTGAGGATGTAACAGCAGAGGATGTAAAGCATCAACTTTTGGGTATGGCTTCGGAACAGGAAACCCTATTAAGCTATTTCAGACTTTTCATTAGAAATTTCGAGAAACGCGTTGGGATCAATCGTACGGAAAAGACATTGAGGGCTTACCGCAATTCCTACAATCATCTGGTACGTTTTTTACAGATGCAATATAAGCTGTCAGATATCCCTTTTGCCGCATTGGACCGTTCCTTCATTGAAAAATATGACTTGTACCTACGTACGGAATGTTGTCTGGCTTCAGGCACAATAGTCAATCTTACCGTCCAACTGAAAACAATTGTCGGAGAAGCTATTGCTGACGGTATAATAACAGTATTCCCGTTTGTCGGATATGAACCGGTACATCCGAAACCGGAACAGAAATATCTCACCTCCGAAGAATTGAATAGGATTATGACAACACCTCTCCATGATCAGATTCTTTATCATGTGAGAGATATGTTCCTGTTTTCCTGTTATACGGGTATTCCCTATAGCGACATGTGTCTGCTGACAAATGAAAACCTTTCTCTCGCGGAAGATGGTACCTGGTGGATCAGGAGTTCTCGCAAGAAAACCGGTGTAGATTTTGAAATACCGCTTATGGAACTGCCGTTCCATATTATTGAAAAATACCGCGATATGGCTCCTGAAGGAAAGCTTCTCCCCATGTATTCCAACAGTTCATTGAATCGTTATTTGAAACGCATCGCCGAAATTTGCGGTATAGGACGTAAGCTGGTCTTCCATGCAGCCCGTCATACCTATGCGACAGAAATTACACTTTCCCATGGCGTACCGCTTGAAACGGTCAGCAAGATGTTGGGGCACAGTCGTATTGAGACCACACAGCATTACGCAAAGGTGACAGACAATAAGATAGATACAGATACGAAAGCATTGGATAAAATAATTGCTGAGCGGTTTTCTGTAGTTATTTGATAATGGCAAAAAATAGGATATGAAAAGAAATACTGACAATATGGAAATCAAACGTCGCAGTACATTTGCGATACTGTTTTATATAAACCGCACCAAAGTCCGTAAGGATGGAACGTGCCAGTTGCTGTGCAAGATAAGCATAGATGCCAAATGGGAACAGATAGGAACGAAAGTATCCGTCAATCCGGCCATCTGGAATCCTGAAAAAGGACGGGCTGACGGCCGCAGTGAGAATGCCATTACCGTCAACCGGGCTATTGATGATCTGACCAAAGAAATCAAGGAGCATTACAGGCGGATTAAGAACAGTCTGGGATTTATTACGGCAGAGCAGGTGAAGAATGCCGTGATGGGAGTCGGTCAGAAACCGTTAACTCTGCTGGCTCTTTTCAGAGAGCATAACGAGGAGTTCAAGAAGCGTATCGGTGTGGATCGTATAAAGGAGAGTTATGATTCCTACTTACGTTCATATAAGCACCTTTCGGCTTTCGTGCAGGAAAAACGCGGCGTAGAGGATGTACTGCTACGTAGTCTTGACCGTGTGTTCTACGATGACTTTGAACTTTTTCTCAGGACGGACAGGAATTTAAGCCCGAAGAGCGTGCATGAACATCTTTACAGGCTGAAGAAGATGACCATGCGGGCTGTCAGCCAGGGAACAATCCGCCGTGATCCGTATTGTCGCCTTCATCCTGAACTGCCCAAACGGAAAAGTCGTCATCTGAAGCTGGAAGACCTGAAGACACTGCTTACAACACCTGTCGAGAAGCCACAGCTTCAGTTTGTTAGGGATATGTTCATCTTCTCCACTTTTACCGGACTTGCCTATACGGATTTGAAAAAATTGAGGGTAAATGATATTACCCAATCTGAAGACGGTTCATGGTGGATCCATATCCACCGCCAGAAAACAGGAACACTGTCTTCTGTCCGATTGTTGGATATTCCGTTGAAGATAATAGAGAAATATCGGGAACAGAGAAAGGATGACAAGGTCTTCAATCTGTATAGTCGTACGTATTTCATTATGCTCGCCCACCAGTTGGGTGAAGTTTACGGATTTGAACTTACATTTCATAAGGCACGACACAATTTCGGAACCCATATAACCCTTTCATTGGGTGTTCCAATCGAGACAGTCGGCAAAATGATGGGGCATATGCGTATTGAGACCACGCAGCTTTACGCCAAAGTGACTGACAGGAAAGTGGACGAGGACATGAAACGGCTGAAAGCAGCCGGAATGGATCGGATTCCTGGTCTGTATGAAGAAGATGTTATTGTCAAGAAACGAAGAAGGAGATTCGGATACCAATTGTCCGACAACAAAGAAACGACCTTGTAAAGAGGCCGTTTCTTTTACTTTTGCTTCATACCCATCGCTGTTCTTCCCTGCATCTTTTATAAGCGTCATCAAGAACTTTTTGTATGTCTGACTCTTTGTAAAGGGCTTTTCCCTGCACAAGATAGTAAGGTATCACACCGAGGGTCCGGTATTCCTGCAAGGTACGCCGGCTTACTTTCAACAGCTTTGAAAGTTCCTCGTCCGTGAGGAAATAATCACCGTGAAATGCGGGCCTTGGAGCCGTCCGTATTGCGTCTATCATGCGCTCCATGTTTTCCAGCCCTTTGAAAATAGTATCAATCCGCTGGTCTTTTCTGTTTATAAGATCGTAACTCATGGCTTTCTTTTTTGTGGGTGATAACTTGATTCCAACATGCTTTGTACATCTTCCGGTTTGTAGAAGAACTTGTTCTTGATCCGGGTGAAAGGCAACAGTCCTTTCTCGCGATATACCTGAAGTGTTTTCTTGGATATTCGGAGAACCCCGCATACCTCCTGATTGTCCATCCATTTTTTCAGTCCCGCGTCTTTGGTCTGACTACATAGACCGATGACTTTTTTCTCAATCAGGCTGAGGCGGACAACCAATTCGTCAAAGGTCTGTTTTTCCATACATATAATTTCCATACCGTCATTTTATTAGGATTGAAGACCGAGTTCCTTTTTTATTTTCGCCGGCAGCACCTTTCCCTTTTTGTTCAGGAAGTCCTGGACTTCCGAAGCTTTGTAATAGGTACGTCCGTCAATCATGTAGTATGTGACGAGCTTCTTCTGGCGGTAGCGTGCAAGGGTACGCTTGGTAACACCAAGGAGTTCGCACATATCCTGGTTGTCAAGCAGCTTGTCACCCTCAAGGGCGGCCGTCTGCCTGTTCATGCGGTTCAGTCTGTCATCTATCCTGTCAAACCGTTCCATTATCTGATGGAGCATCATCTGGAATGTCTCCCTGTCTATCTGTATCATAATGAATTCTGTTTTTAGTGTAATAATTCCATTTTTTACACCGTGTTGCGCAACAGGTTTCATTATGATATAGGCCAAAACATGGACCAATGCAGCAATACACACCCACATAAAAATATATCCCACTGGATTACAGTGAGATAAAAAATAGAAATTCAAAAAGACATGTTTGGGTAACGTTGCAGAAACATTGCAGTTGCGAGAAGCTATTGCAATGTTTTGCGATATATCAGGCGGCAAATACCGTTACGGAAACTTTTTGAGGAGTGCAGATTCCAGGAGCAGGAATCAAGAAAATCAGATATTCGTATTCCATGGCCGGAAATTACAGGCAGCATATAGATGACAATTTCGTCGGGAAGGTGATATACAGACAGTCTGCGTAATATTTCCGTATCTTCACGTTCGGATATTATTGCCTGGAATATGGAATCAGAGGAAGTGGTATCCTTGAAACAGATAAGATCGACCATCGGGTAGTCAGGAGCTATGGAAAATGTGCTGTGCTGTTTCCAGAGAAGGAATCCGTTCCTGTCTTCTCTTATCCATTCCATCAGCCTGTCATCATCCGGGAAGTAACCGTCGATGGTCATTGCGAATACGATCTGAACTTTTGCCATACCTCTACCTGTTATAAATAAAAGCGTGAAACTCACACATTTTCAGGTAGGGGCTCTGGTAAGCCCATTGTAGATAATGCATGAGCTCACGCTATTTTTAGGCATAGCATAAGCTGCACGCAAAAGTCTCTACAATTTGAAATTTACCAGATTCCTACCTGAGACGTCTTGCGACTTATGTATAATAGGCGACAGCCGCTTTGCGGCGTCGTCATATTTTATTTCAAAATACAGACATGGCCAATAGACCAGTCTGTTACAAAATTAGTCATTTTGCCGGAATTACAGGCAATTCACTGCAAAAAATATTCATTTCAGCCCATATTTGTTCATCTTACGGTACAATGTAGCAGGATTGATGCCGAGCAGTTCTGCCGTTTTTTTCCGGTGGCCGCCTGTGGCTTTGAGAGCCTTGATGATGGACAGTTTTTCTTCTGTCATGCCATCATAATAGACAGAATTTGCAGATACGGTATTCGTATTGATGCTGATATCCATGCACTCCGGTTCAATGACCGGTTTTTCTGTCAGCAGCACGGCCCTTTTTATCTTGTTCTGCAACTCCCTGATGTTCCCCGGCCATTCGTAGGAAAGGAGAAGCTGCTGGGCTTCTATGGAAAATCCTTCAGTATCCCTTCTCAGTTTGGTGGAAGATTCTTTCCTGAAAAATTCCGCGAGTGGCAGAATGTCTTCGGGACACTGGCGTAATGGAGGTTGCGTTATCTCAAATTCTCCCAGTCTGTGATAAAGGTCTTCACGGAAGCGTCTTTCCGCTATGGCTTTGGGAATATCCTCGTTCGTGGCCGCAACTATTCTTACATCCGCATGTCTTTCCTTGCTGTCCCCTACAGGTATGTACGTGTTTTCCTGCAAGACTCTTAAAAGGACAGACTGTACGGAATAAGGCAGCGTCCCTATTTCATCCAGGAACAGTGTCCCTCCTTTTGCAAGGTCGAAATATCCCTGTCTGGCTGTATCAGCTCCGGTGAATGCCCCTTTTGCATGACCGAACAGAAGTGAAGCTGCGAGCTCCCCGGGAATGGCTCCGCAGTTTACCGCGACAAACGGAGCTTCATGCCTGTCGCTGTAGTTATGTATCATCCTCGCAACCGATTCCTTACCGGTACCGTTTTCCCCCAATATCAGTACCGACATATCGGATGGAGCGACGAGTTTTGCCTGTTTTTCACATTTTACGGCTTGTGCGCTTGTCCTTTTGAACAGATGCTTTTCACCGTTCCAGATAGCGGACATGTGCTTGAGGAATGTATCCACAAGTTCAAGGAGTTGTTCCCTGTGAACCGGTTTGACCAGATAGTCCTTTGCTCCGAGTTTGATCGCACGCACCGCGTCAGGATAGGAAGCGTATTCGGTCATCACCACAAATGGAATATGAATGTGTTCCCGGTTTATCCATTCAAGCAGTTCTATGCCATTTCCTTGAGGCAGTCTTACATCTGAAAGAATCAGGGCAATATTTTCGGCTTTCAGTACTCTTTTTGCCGCAGGTTCATCCATGGCGGTTGTGACAGCATAGCCGCAACGTTCAAGCCAGTCCCTTTGCAGTTGGGACAAGGCTACGTTATCTTCAACTATCAGTATTTTCCTTTTCATTTTCCTGTCTGATTAAACTGTATATCTCATTTTCTGCTGCCGAGACAAGTCTGTCAAGGCTGGCTGTTATTTTCAAGGTCCATTCTTTCATGATCTGATCTCCGGAGCTGTCATCGTGGACAAGGTTTCTGTATTCTTGCAATTCTTCTGCAATTCCGAGCATTTCCCACATGGGAAACATCCGGTGTATTATCTCCTTTATCCGCATTCTATCCTTATTTCTTATTGCTTCCACAAGTTCTTCCTTGTTCGCTTCGGATTCTTTTACAAGCATTGTCAATACCTTGCGTTTGTTTCCGGAATCCGATATGAGCGGCCTGAAATCTATTGATTGTGATTCAGGCTTGTTCATCTTTTCCATAATAGAGGACAGGAACAGAAGCAGTTCCGGGCTTGAAAAAGGCTTATGGATACATCCGGTGAAACCAGCCTTGATGAAATTCTCCTTCTCTTCATCTCCTCTTGCAGTCATGGCAGCTATCGGAATGCTTCGTGAACTGCCAATATTGGAGTTGCGCAGCAGATTGAGCAGACTGAAGCCGTTGGTTCCCGGCATTTGTATATCTGTAAGTATCAGATCATAATCCTCTTTTCTCAAAAGACAGACCACTTCTTTTACATTTTGGCAGGCATGACAACTGACTCCATTCCTTTCCAGGATGTCGCGTGTTATTTCCATCTGGACAGGATCGTCTTCCACGACTATGATACGGTGTGGAAGTCTTTTTGCCGGATTTGGAAGCGTTGTGCATTTTTCCTCAATTGTTTCTGATGTTTCTTTCAGCGGAATGCTCACCTTGAATGTACTGCCTTCTCCGATTTTGCTTTTCACGGAGATATTTCCTTTCAGTAAGGTTACGAGTCCTTTTGTAATGGAGAGGCCAAGTCCGAAACCTTCAGGACAAATCTCTACTGCTGCCCTTTCAAATGGAGAAAATATGCGTTTTAAGGTTTCTTCGCTCATGCCGATACCTGTATCCCTGACTGTTATTGTCAGAATATCGTTTCTGAATATGGCAAAGAATCCAATAGAACCGGATTCTGTAAATTTTATGGCATTGGACAGCAGGTTGCTGATTATCTGCTCTATGCGGTCCGCATCGCCGGTAACGGTAATGTCGGTTCCGATAAAGTCTCCGGATAGCATTATTCCCTTGTCATTGGCGATGCGTCCATATTCTTTTTCGATGTCTGAAAGGAAGGTATTCAAGCGGAATGGAATTTCATTTAGAGTTTCCTTGGCCTCATTCAGGCGTGACAGGTCCAGAAGGCTGTTTACCAGCCGCATGATATGTCCAGTAGAGCTCAGGATGTTGTTCAGATAGGAATTTCGCCGTTTTCTGTCTTTGGTATCCATTGCCAGCTCTGCACTTCCCCGGATGGCATTCAGGGGGCCCCGAATGTCATGAGAGAGCGTGATGATAATCTTTTTGCGTATCTCCAGCATTTTACGGTTATGCAGGTCTGAGTCCTCAAGTTCTTTTCTCTTGCGGTGTTTTCTGTGTATATCCCTTGTTATGAATATGGATAGGAACAAGGCACATAATAAGGCTGCTGATGATATGATACATATTGTGTCGAATGCTTCTTCCCTAAGTTCAGAAACCCTTTGATGCCGTTCTGCAGTACGCTCCAGGGCGTCTTTTTCTAATTCATTGATCAGTCTGGAGATGTTCCGGTTGAGAATATGGTTCTTATGCTCAAGAGAGTCCGCGAGTGATTCAAAAAGCCGATTTTGCCTTTCCAGTACCTCGTACATTTCATCCCCGAACTTTCGGATGTTATGGGCGTTATCGGTTTGTCCGGTTTTTTGCTGTACTGATGTTTCTGTTTCCTTCTGTTTCCTTTTCCGGGAAAAAAGGCGGCTCAGAAAATTTTTCTTTTCAGGTTTCGGCGGTTCCGTATGTAATATTGTAGCGGAAGAAGTCATTTTTCTTTCCAGTACCGGAAGTTGACTTGAGAGGATACTGTCCATCTGTGTGAGTACGGAAGGGATATTCTTCAAAGAACGGATATGGTCATGCTTTTGATTGAGCAGGAACTCGACTGTATCAATGCGTGCCTGCTGAAGGGAGTCGGTATATACTTTTCTCAGTTCATCAAGCATGAAGAAGACCCTGTTCTCTTTTTCATTATACTCTTTTTGGTCCGATATGTCACGCAGATATGCCGATTCGTTGTCCAGAAAGAGTGAAACAAGCGCTTTGAATGTCCTGCTGGTCAGTTCCCGTTGTGCAAGCATTGCGTTCTCTTCCGCTTCTGCTTCCGCAAAAACCTTTTTTTCATGCCATAAAGCAGCGATGATTCCTATAACCAGCAGTGCCAGGATAGTGTAACCGGCAAATATTTTTATTAGCAGGGAACCCGAAGGTTTTATTGGATTTTCTTTTTTCGTTTCCATAACCTTGTATCGTGATTTTTACAAAGTTACGGAGGTGACGATGAAGTGATGTTCTGATTACTAACGGATTTTTTCTGATTTTTATCGGACTGTGTCGGCAAGCAGTTCTTTTCTTAACTGCAAGGGAGTTTTGTTAAAATTCCGTTTGCAATAGTCGGAGAAGGTTGACTCTGACTTGAAGCCGTTGTTTTCCGCTACCCGATATAACGGTATCGCCGGATTTTTCAGCATTCCTGCTATTCTCTTTTTCTTCCTTTCACGCAGCCATTGTGATACGTTCATGCCGAATTCACGCTTGAACCGTTCTCGGAATACGGTATTCGACATGTGGCATTTTTTCGCGAGCTCCTCTCCGGTCATATTTGCTGTAACCCGCAAAAGGACTGTTTCTCTGAAACCTGCTCCCTTGAAATCCGGGATATATTTTTCTGCAAGACGGAAATCGGATTCGGTCATGAAAGAATCGTTTGTTTTCATGTGCCGTTTGAATTCGCTGATGACATTTCCGGCCATAAGGTTATACAGGAAGTTCAGGTGCGGATATTCTTCTTCCGGGCTTATTGCATGAAGAATTTTAGCGCAAACCAACAGGCCGTGGGCATTATGGTTTTTGTATTGGTGCATGTAGGTGTCAATTACGTAGCCGAGCACTCTGTTGTTCCGACAGAAACTTGCCAGTATGTATAGCGCGGTTTCTGTCTTGTTCTCAAACGAAGGGGCCGGCTGTAGTTTTCTCAGTTTTTCTGTCAGCCATATCATGGCCGGTATGTTCTCGGACAAAGGTTTCAGGATGGTCCAAGTCCGTGGAATACGGATATCTGTCTGCCGGACAGCTTCGGTAAGTTCGAGTAGCCATGCCTCCCATTGTGTCCGGAATGAGTCGTGCTTAAGAGATTCTATAAGTATGTATTCCATGATTCGTAAGTTTCTGTGCAAAATTATAATTTCCTGTATGACAGAACAAATAAAGGTTACCGAAACTTTTTGATTCTGTGCACTTTTCGTTAAATTTGCAAACGGCAGATGCCGTTGTTTTCTTAAAAGTATTATTATGGAATGGTTGGAAAAGGTCAAAGAATTCATAACCGGTTTCCCGCAGTTGCTTCAGACAAGCCCGAGGTACGGTTATCTGATAGTGGCGGCAATACTGCTGCTGTGGCTTTTGGGTATAATTTGCGGATGGAAGTGGACCTATACACGTCCGGGTAGCTGGGGCGGGAATTTCTGGCTGGAAACACTCGGACCAAAGGCTTTCCGTTTCTGGCTGGGGGTGATCCTTGCTGTCGGGATAGGACTGGCTTTGTTGCTGTTCTCTATTTCCGGCAAGTAGCTGAACATTCTTTCCTCAGATGAAACCTGTAAACATAAAAAAGAGATTGAGTATGAAAACAATTCCAATTATGATCTTCTTCCTGTGTACGGCGATGTATGCCCAGGCACAGCTTAACATCGTTCCCAAGAGCGATGGACTGAAAGAGTACACGGTGACAAATGCCCTTCCCTATGACAGCCTGACGAACGTGGAGAAGCGGAGTTTCGCTTCCCTTCCGGGACAGACCCTGTACATGCACGGGGCGAGAAATGACGGGGACGGCTACTGGGATGCCTTCTACACATCCAACTTCCTTGCCGGGGATGACCGGACGGTGTACAAGGCGGTCAATATCAGTTCGACCCCCGCTAAAGAGGTGGTCGGAAAATATTACGAGGTGGTGAAGGTCTGGACCAAGACAGACTACCTGTCGGCAGGATGCTGCCTGCTGCTTCGTGAGAAAGAAAGCGGCGAAGAGATGTATTATAACCCATTCAAGTATCCGCTGAGCATGACCTGTTTAGGGTATTATGAGAAACTGAAACGATTTGTCGGGCAGACATTCCTGTCACTTGCCAAGCGTGTGGAGACCGAGGACGGTCAGGTCATCACCCCGGCTGAAGGTGCGGAGTACCGTTGTGTGGACGTCGGCCTGAAGATGAACAGTGACGGGGCGTTTCTGCTGATGGAGGGTGCTGACGGTGTACGAGTGGAAGCATTTCCTATAGGCGGTGACGAGGTGTACGAGTTTGTAAGCACGGCACGTATTGCTCAACTGGAAAAACGGTACGGCAAGAAATACGGGAAGCTGATTGCCTTCCGCAAGGTCGATACCGGCATGACGAGGGAAATGGTCATCTCCGCATGGGGTGAGCCATACCACAAATCGGAAGTGAAAAAGGAAGGCCGGACTTTGGAGACTTTGCGCTTTTCTAACGACCGCTGTGTGGAACTGCTTGACGGGAAAGTACAGTATGTGCACGTCTATTGAACGGAGGCGCATCTTTGCCTGTAAAGTCCCAGGCGAGATTTGCGTTTATCGTTTATTAACAGACAAAAGCACCAAAAAATCAGGGAAAAATACCTATCTTGCGTAACCCTATTTAATAGAGGAAACATTGTCCAAAACAGTATTAAAAAAGAATTGATATGGACATATACCAGAACAAGCCCAGAATCAAACTTACGCCTACCGTCAGGTATGGCAGGAAGTTTATTGAGGCAGCCTTTGATGATGACAGCCTGCGGATACCTTTGTCTAAAGAGGAAGGCATTCAACTTGTGGGCGGCAAAGCCTATTTGCCGGAAGAGCATTTTGTGCTTGCGGAGTTCTTTGACCGTTATGTAAAGATGGCTTTTATCGACTATTCCTCCATCAGGGAACTGAGGCCCAGGAAACAGGAAGACAGCCGTCCGCCTCTTCCGGAAGGTTATCTGGAGAAATTGGAGCAGGTGCGGTATAGCGGACATACTGTCAGGGTTTATACATCCTATTTCCGGGATTTCCAGCAACATTTCAAAGGTCGTGACATCGGGACGATCACTTCCGGTGAGATAAATGACTATCTGCTTTACCTTATTCACGAGAAAAACATATCCTCTTGTCAGCAGAACCAGAGAATCAATGCCATCAAGTTTTATTATGAGAAGGTACTCGGGCAGGAACGCCGATGCTACAAAGTGAACCGTGCAAAACGGGAAAAGACACTGCCCGACGTGTTAAGCAAGGAAGAGATAAAAAAGATACTTGATGTGACAGCGAAAGACCTGCGCTTCTTCTGTGTGTTTTCCATACTTTATTCCGCCGGGTTGAGAATCAGTGAACTTTTGAATTTGAAACCCGGAGACATCAGTGAGTCACGTTTCATGATCCGGGTGCGACAGGGAAAAGGCAGGAAAGACCGCTATACCCTGCTGTCCAAACCATTGATGAAGAAGTTGGCAGAATACAATCGACTGTACAGACCGAAAGTGTGGTTCTTTGAGCGCAGGCCTGGAGAGCCTTTCACGGAAAGCATCATATCGAAACGCTTGAAGGCTGCCGCACTTGAAGCCGGCATAACGAAACGTATTTATCCTCACCTGTTACGTCATTCCTTTGCCACGCATCTACTGGAGCAAGGCACTGACATTAAGATTGTAAAGGAGCTTATGGGACATAACAACATTAAGACAACGGAAAGATATGTACATATAGCTGATACATTCAAAAGCAATATCAAAAGCCCGTTGGATGACCTGTTGACAGAAGAGGAATAGATATGATACTTAGAAAAAAATAACAGCCAAATCGGCTGATAGCATAACATTATGAACTCAACAGAAACAATATATGAGAACTGAAATTTTACAGTTGAAAGATTTGGGTCGTATGCCTAATGAAAGCGTCAATGACACAGATGAGATTATTGAAGTTATACGTTCTTATGATGACTTATTAGGGCAAATACAACTTCCCATATCTTTTGATGAAGCTGAAGTATTGGTACAACTTTTTCCTGAGCACTCTTTTTATGATTTACATTGGGATTTATTAAAGTTGGTAGAATCTATCATACTTTTTGAGAAAGGTGATAAATATATCCAGTTAATAAATACTTGTCCAAGTAAAGAATGGAAAGATCTTCTAAACATTCGCTATCAAAATTATCAGAAATCACAAGAAATAAGAAAGTAAGTTCATAATACACACCTTAATCGCCAGAAATGGCGATTAGCTGCCGAACATTAACAACCATAAAAAAGAAAAAGATATGACAACAAAAAAATTTGCAGATTTTATCGAGAAACAAGCACGGAGTATATTAAATGTTTCTGCAGAACCAATCTTTGGAGAATATATACTCACAAGAAATGGAAAGAAAATAGGTGTCTTGTATCAGAATCAATGTTATCTTTTTCTTACCGACAAAGCGAAAGAGTTGTTGCCTGATGCAAAAGTCTGTCGTCCATATAAGTACCCACCCGGAGAACCGGATTTTATATTGGTAGAAGATACTACTAATCAAGAATTGCTTTGTTCATTATTTAAGGCCACTTATGATAAGTTCTATGCTTGGCAGGATTTATTTTATGATTTTTCCGGTATATTTTCTTTCAATAAAGGTTTCATGAACGATATAGAAAGGCTATATAATGATTTTGTTGTCTTATTATCTTCTTCTTGGGATAATGGCTTTCTAAAAGTGCGTCCAATAGACACAAAAGGTAGAATCATAAAGTTAGAATTTAGGCGAAGAGATTTAACTCCAGAAGGAGAAAAATACTTTTTTCCGTTCAGTCATAAGTTCATTTTATATACAGATAGGACGTCAAAGACACCTTCTGAAAAATTAATAAAAAAATGGTTGGATGAGGTAAGAAATGAATAAAGGTTGGTTGTTAACAAGCGGCTTAACCTCCCCTAAAAGGTCGGTTAGCCACCAAACATTATGGTAGAAATAAAAAATGAACAATAGCAGGATTAAAAATATAAGCAATCTTTCAGCAGCAGAAAGATATGGATACTTTATTCGTAAAGTTTCAGACTTTGAAGAAGTTTGGGGGTTAAAGGATAAAGAAGGTTGGGCTTTAATGGGAAATAATGAGCAAGTTTTATTTCCTGTATGGAGCGAAAAGGAATTTGCAGAATTGTGTAAATGGGATAACTATCAACCCAATTCTATTCCTCTTGATGACTTCATTGAGAAGTTATTACCGAAGTTAGAAAAAGACAATGTGATGTTGGCTGTATTCCCATTGTCAAAGGGGAAAGGTATAATTCGTACTGTTCAAGAGATAATTGCTGACATAGAGCGAGAGTGTGAACAATATGAATAAACTACCATAACAAGCGGATAAATCTCCCTTAAAGGTCGATTATCCGCCGAACATTACTGACTAAGGAAAATGAATTATGGAAAAAGAAATAAGAAAAATCCTTTTAGAAATAATAGAATTATTAGAAATTGTGGGTGAATACGATTGGAGAACTACTCTCAAAGGATTGTATGCTGATAATATTTCTTCGCAAAAGGATTGGCTAAGAAAAATTAAAGGTCTATTTGGTGGAATGGGTTCATTTACAGATTTAGTTTTAATGAAGAATGGTATCATCTGCATTGATGAAAACAATAAATTAGACCAGCTACGTAATAGATTATACAATAGAATGGCACAATCTTTTGTTGAACTTAATAATCCAAAGAAAAGTCAGTAACAAGCGGCTTAACCTCCCCTGAAAAGGTCGGTTAGCCACCAAACATTATAAACTCAAATTACAAAGATTATGGACGAAAAAGAAATTTTGAATCAATTCGGAGAAATGCTAATTAGTGATGTCAGAACCCAAACACTAAAGCAATTAGATAAGATTTTCTCAGGGGAGCTTAAATCAGAAAAGGCGCAAAAATTACATGCAAAATTATGTCATTTCTCTCCACAAGATATGGAAGTAATAAAAGAAATAACTACTGAAGCCGTTGATAGATCACTATTCAAAGTGATGTTTATGTTTGAGTCTTCTGAGGATTTCATTATAGGTGCAGTAAATGAAGATGAAATAGTTGATTTGAACGATATGAGTGACGGTTTGGGTGGAGAATATTTTGAATGGGTCGAAAAATACAGTAAGTCAAATGGTAATGATGATGAATGAAGTTTATAACAAGCGGCTTAACCTCCCCAGATAATGGTCAGTTAGCCACCAAACATTATCAGTAATTAAACAATGAAAAAGATACAATTTCTCTTGCTTTGTTTGTTGTTTCCAATCCTGCTTTATGGCAAAGGAAACTTAAAGGATACGGTGACAATTTGTGTTGACGGGCTGGTTTATGAACTCTCGGTATCATTGGATTCTACAGAAAATGATTCTGGCACGAAACCGGACTCAGTTATCTGCGTGAAGCTGATAAAACAGGGAAAAGTTGTGGGGAAAAGTATCTTCCCATTATCGGGCAGATGTCCTATTGAAGAAGATATAAAGGTTGAAGCCTCTGATAATGGATTTATAATCAGGATCCCATACTGCGACGGTTATCTGTTTCGCTTTGGCGAAGCCCGGTTTGTCTATTCCAAAGGGCAGGATGATTTTATCCTAACCGCATATGAAGAAGAAATCATCGACAGGCAACATACCGAATTGGATGGTAAAGTAGTAAAATACAATATATGTGCTGAAGTCCCTATTGTATTGTCCACCTTTTCTGTTGTTGAAATTAGAAATAATACTGATAACAAACGGCTTAACCACCCCTGAAAGGTAGGTTAGCCACCAAACATTATAAACTCGAATCAATGAATAAATCGTTTTTTCAAGAAATATTAGAGAAAATCAATGAACATCAAGACAGTTCAATAATAGAAGAATTGAGCTATCATTTTTCGCAAACGCCCGATAATGAGCAGTGTGGTGAAGCAGTTGGTATCAGGAGATATAAAAATCCTTATACCGGTAAAAATGTATGTGGATTAAAAACCAAAAACTATCCTTTGTCGGAAATAGCCAATGCCGTGGAAGACAAAGAGGATGAAGTTTTTGATGTGATAAAACAAGCTTTGCCGCGTTTAACGAAAAAAGAATGGGAAGCATTTACTCGTTTAACGACTTTAATATATTGTGATTTGGAGAAAGAAATTAATTAAACCGAGTTTATAACAAACAGCACTACCGACTGAACAAGGCGGAACGCTGCCGGACATTAGTATCAATATACACAAAAATATGGCAAATAAGAAAATAAAATATCTTAACTATTTACGAAATAATAATTTATTAGTTCATGAAACCAAATCTGTATGTCAAGATGAAATAGCATGGATTGTATTAAGTTCATGCGAAGGCCAGGACAATGATTATTCGTTCAAAATTAGAACAGAATGTTTTAAGAAGGATGATATAGAAAATGGATATGATGTGATAGGAAATCATTCGTTTTCAGAATACATATACTTTAATGACATTCAATCTTTAGATATGTATCTGAATAACATTAACATTAGGCTTGAAGATTTTATAGAATCTTGGAATTGTGATTATCCTTTATAACATGATACTAATAATCACCTTAACAACTAAATGTTGTTAGTTGAATTACATTATTCTTCAAAAGAATTGGATATGAATAAAGGAAATACCATAGAAGATTTTTTTTGTAAGCAATTCATTAATTCTGGTTATCAAGACCGTTTCTTTTTTGAACTGTCATCAAACAAAAAAAGAGTAAAAGCTATTAGTCGAATTTGTCATAATATGATGGATATTATAAATGAGAATAAGATTGTCGAGGTCTATAATTCTACGGATTTAATCCATTTGACAGATAGACTTCGTGAATTATCTAAAGAGAAAGAAGGATATTGCATCGGTTTTTTTGAGCTGGATCAAAAATGGGCGGATATATCAGAGGCTATAAATGCAGGAATACAGTCAAATTTTGGCTTTGCCATAATATTGTCTGATGGAATTGCTTGTATATGTGAAGAAACCGGTATAACCAATAGAAGAGCTGTAATATTACACTCCATATCCAAATTGAAAGAATAACAAGCGGCTAAACCTCCCCTTAAAGGTCGGTTAGCCACCAAACATTATAAGCAAAACAAAATCAGAGACAATATGATAAAATACATTTCAGGAGATATATTGCAGAGTAAAGATGAGTACATAGCACAAGGAGTGGCTGTTGGATCACAAGAAGGATTGGGAACAGGACTTGCCTTTAAGCTGTCAAGCCAATTCCCTGAAATCCAAAAGCTCTTCAAAAAATACACGCGAAACGCTAAATTTCAAGCTGGTGATGTATTTATAGGAGAAATTAGTGGTTCTTCTCCTGGCATTATCTACATCGCCACCCAGCCGGATATGTACCACGCAGAACTTACATACCTGAACAAGGGTTTGAAACGCTTGAAAAAGATATGTGCAAGCAAAGGCATTAAAACCGTTTCTCTTCCGAAGATAGGTGCAGGTTTAGGCAAGTTAGATTGGAACAATGAGGTAAAACCTTTACTCGAAAGTATTTTATCAGATAGTGAAACAGTATTCAATGTATATGAAGATTACAAAATTGAATACGAGAATTAGCTTATAACAAGTGGCTCAACATCCCCGAAAGGTCGGTTAGCCACCGAACATTAGTATGCTATGGAGGAAGAGCAAGAATTAGTGGTATTCGTATTTTTTGTAAAAAAGAATAGTAGTGTGGGTAACAAGCGGCAGAGCATCTCCTATGAGGTCGGTTCTTCGGTTATCCGTAAACATTTGCCACCAGAAAAAAGAATTGTAATATTGCATCAAGATAAAAAGAATAATTTATGAATAGTCGTTACGATAACTCTTTAACTAAATACGCTGATGGTATGGCAATCAGTTATACTTATAAGATGACAGGGCTTGACCATACAATATTGAACCGCTCGAAGTATGGTCTTCTTTCTGATTCCGAGAAAGAAGAGATTATGTGTAATCTGGCGGAGAACTATTTCATGTCATATAAGGGATTACGAAGTTATGACCGTTGGGGACGGCAGACAACTACCGGTTTATTCGAGCGCGAAGGGAAAGAATTTGTATTTGTGCCGGGTGACAAGATTACGATTGGCTGGGATGCATTTGCTGAAGGATTCGATAGTTTCAATTACAAAGACGTACAATCTATCCTGTCTGAGTGCGAATATGAAGGTTCGGTTGAGAGCTATCTGCGAGAAGTTATGATGCCTGTCAAGGAAGTACAGGTCGCTCCGATGCTCGTATGCCGCAATCTCCAGATGGTGTGTTGGGAGCCTATACCCATAGATTCGCCGGAAATCCAGGGCAATAAGAATCTGATGAGCGAATTAAGCGAATGTGAAGCAAGTGGTTGTGATGAATATACCGTCCATAAACAGATAAAATTCGTTCGTGGAAATGATGGCTGGAGCGTGTTCTTATATCGTCCGATGTCATATCCGGACTTAAAAGAACAACTCGCCCGACAGGGCTTTTCCCTGCCCACTGCCAATGAATGGGCCTATCTGTGTGGCGGCGGATGCCGCACTATATTCCCGTTTGGCGACAATCTGGATCTCGACACCATGCACTTGTGCTATATAGATGAGCCGGGAGATAAACGTCCGTACTATATGAAGGAGCCTAACTTCTTCGGACTCTCCATCGGCTATGACCCTTATATGGATGAGTTGATCGATGCCAAACAAAAGTCGAACTGTGGAGGAGACGGAGGATGCAACTTCTGTGGAGGAATGGGAATCGTGATACCATTCCTCCCATGTTCGCCACATTATAAGCCGATAACAATATACCCCGAAGACAATGAGGAGCTTGATGGAGATTATGATTTCTATCGTCCTATTATCCGTATCAAGTAAAGTTTGCTGTATGAGAATAATTGCAGTTAAACAATTATGAATGTTTGGAAATATACATATATTAAATTTTATAAATTCCGTCGATGGGGGTTGGGTAAAACACTCGGAGAAGGTTATGCTGCAATGTTGTTTGTGGCCTCCTTTGATGTGCTTTTGTATTTTGGGATATTAATACTTATCGATAAATCTGTGGATAAAGTATTATCAAAAGAATACGAACCATTGTATTTCGCATTTTATTTATATGTTAGGGATGTTAACCATTGAACGGCTTCGCAACCGTACCATGTGTAAAAACGGGGCCTTTGAGCGTATAAAGGAGGAAGTTGAAAATGAACCTCAAAAGCTGAAATGGAGTATTTTGTCCATTCTATATATGATTTTTGTGGTCTTTTTTTTCTTATTTTGCTGTTATATCGGGAAATACGGGTTATGACCTGCTATTTTGCGAAAGGAAATAAGATAAACGGAAAACCTTATGAGGAAACAGGGATATACAGAGCAAGAACGAAAGCGACGTTATTATTTCTTCGACTATCTGTTCTGGTTGGGAGAAATAACATGGGAGAATTATCACAAGGTCAATTTCAAACAGCCCAGAGGAAGTGATATGCTGTGGGCCTGTATCGTGCTTTTTATATTCATACCGCTTCTGGCCATAGCCGGTCTTTTCCTTCATGACTTGGCATTCGAGGTGTTTGGAGTCATTCTTGTAATCGTGTTTTCCGTTTCTGTCATCATGACAGACCACTTGTTCGGCAAAATATACCCGCCTTCCCGGCGGAAAGCGGTCATGCAGCATTATGCGGGCTGTAAGTTCAGTCCTTTCCGACGTAACCTGTTCTTTTTCTCTCTCTATTTACTGGGTATTCCCGCAATGGTTTTATTAGTAACCGCACTGAAATGGATAAATGAAATACTCAAATGACAGAAGGAAAGAACATATTCAGCCGATTTTTCCGCATATTGGTGATGCTGCATAAAATTCCTTATGCGCATTTCACGGAATGGAACAATAAGAGGAAGCACAAGGCGTTAGCTGCCGGAGTATATTGCCTGAGCATCATCCCGGAATATGTCCTGTTGGCCGGCACATTCCTGGCAGCAAGGGGACAAGACGGGTATGTGCATCTGGTAAACGTGCCGCAAAAGATTATCGTCTATGGTCTGGTGGGCCTGGCGGTGCTGCTGTCGGCCATCCCTTTGGGATTTTTTGACGATAAGAAGATATGCAAGGAAGTCCGTCAGGAACTTCGTAAACGTCCCCGTTACTGGAAACGGGCGTTAGCGGTCTATTGGGCGGTTATCGTAGCAATAGTGGTAGTTGTGAACATAGCGTTTCCCACTGCCTCGGAGAATACAATTTCTGCGGAGAAAGATCAGGTCGAAGTTCCACAACGGTACAGGGATTATCTTTCACTGCATTTCATGATAGGAGCCCGTCAGGAAGTACCCAATGAAGCCCTGCAACGTCAGATCGACCAAGACGAACGCACGACCCGATACGGGCAACCGGTCTATGTCATGCAGGTAAGAGAGAAAGATATGGACGGAGGGTTCCGTGCAAGGTTGTTGAACCGTACTACCATTGATGAAATCAGGGACGGTACACGGAAGTTTGCCGAATGCACATGGGTCAAGGGATATACGTCTGACAGCATAAGGATACTACTGACGGTATGGTATGAAATGAAGAAAGTTGAACTTTGTCCAGTGGACAGTCTGGAATGGACTGAAGATACGAGGTTCTGAGTACAGATTTACCTTGATTTCTTCCACATTATTGCATGACAATCAGTCGATTTCGTTACTTTTGTCCTATATGAATGGAATGTTTCTGAAATACATATGTTTGGTATTACTGAATGGAATATGGAGAAAAGAAGACATAAATATAATCAGGGAATGAAGGAAGCATACAAGCAAAAGCCCTTCATCAAACCTCCCCGGATCTCATTCTGGGACAATATCTTCTATTGGTCATGGTATTCGACCAAACATGGCTTGCCGCACCGTACTTTTGCGACTGTTACAGTTATGCAGTATGTCTATGTCGTGCTGTTCACGGCTGTCATACTCAACTGTCTTGACAGTCAGACTGCATGGCATCTGTATATTCTCCACAAGTCAAAGGGGATATTGGGCTATATCCTTGTTCCGTTTGTCATATTGATTCTGGTAAACGGACGGATCTACAAGGAAAGCCGCTATGAAAGGTTGAAGGCGGAGTTTGACCGGATGGAAAATTCAGAGAAGAAGAGGCGCAGAACCATATTTTGGATTTTTATAGGTATCACCCTGCTTGCCGGATATGCGGCATACAGGCTGTTCTGCCGTTTCAACATGCAGTTCTTGCTGCCTTGACATTAACAAAAACAGATTATCAAATGAAAACAACCCGCATCATGAACAAGATTATCATTTATCTGAGCGCCGTATTGCTGCTGTGCAGTTGCGGCAGTGCAAGACATTATGCAGCGTTTCAATATGACAACGGAGACGACTATGTAAGTGAAGGACTGTACCGCATAGTGGACCGGAAAGGACGTATCGGTTACGCTGACGAGACAGGCAAGACCGTCATCCGTCCCCGCTTTGCCTTCGGCTATCCATTCGAGGGTGGCAAGGCGAAAGTCACCGATTCGGGGGAACGGAAAGAGGTTGCAGGTTCCAGTGGCGAGCACTGGTATTGGGAAAGTGATGACTGGTACTACATTGACCATAGCGGAAACAGGATTGAATAGATGTAATCGGGGCATGATATTGTCACACCCCGATAGGATTCACTTTCATGGTGGAGAGGTTCAGGTACAGCCCGTGATACTCGATCATACCGTTGCGGAACATTTTCCACAGGATGTTGCAGCCGAGCTGTGCCAATGTGGAGTTGATGAACAGGTCCTGCTTTTCCAGAGCCTCTGCCAGTGAGCAGCTCGGTCCCGAGTCTTTCTCCTTTACTTTCGCGTATTTGACATATCGTGTGATCACCTTCAGCGATTCTACCGTTTCGTACAGCTTGGATGCCGGTTGTTTGATTTTCTTCGGTACGGTTCCGAGGATGACCTGTCCCGTATCCTGTGTGTTGCCGAAGTCCATCCAGTACAGGGGGGTCTCGTGGCTTCTGTATTCTGAAACTGGCACGGCTTTCAGTATGTTCCACAGATCGAGACGGGACTTTATGTTGTCCGTGCAGGTAATCGTTATGTTGGCCAGATTGTCCCGTCTGGCGTCCTTCAGAGCTGCCGGATAGATGTCCGGTACCGCCTTCCAGTCGTTGCCGAAGAAGTTGTTCATGCGTGTGACAAGACACTGTGCCTTGTTCAGGCCGATGTCCGAGGGGCTGAAGAGCTGCCGCCCGATATTGGCCTCCGTTACGATGTCGGAATCATACACAGTTATGAACAGTCCGGGATGTCCCAGTCCCCTCAGTGCCGTGTCAAGCCTGGCCAGGCAGGTAAGCACCTGCGAGCCTGTTCCTCCCGCTCCGATAAGGTTTACCGTTACCGGATGCTGCGGGTTTATGAGATAGTTGTCGATGTAGTGTACTCTTTTCATTTCAGTATGTCTTTAAGTTTCATGTTGTTCAGTTGCTTCAGTTCGTCGAGGTTGAAGTCCCTGTCCCGTGCCGCCTTTGTCACCAGCACGAGGTTTGATTTTGTCGGGTTCCCGTTCCCTCCCAGGTGGGAGAATTCCGTCAGCCAGAATTTCCTTTCCCAGTACTGCAGCAGCTTCTCATAGGTCAGGTCCTTCGGCAGATCTATCCTGGCGTTTCCCAGACATACGCTGGAACCTGTCACGTTGAAGAATGGCGCGGCATACAGCACGGTATCCGGTCCGGGAACATTTTCCTTGTAGGCATAGATTCTCATTCCGTGTTCTCCGGCCTCATAGATCACTCCCGGCAGGTAATATTCCGCGTTTTCTATTTTGAGCGCGGGGCTGAAGAACATCATCCTCTTGTGCGGAGGGTTGTACCACACGTATCTCTCGCTGCCCTTGCGCGGGTCGCAATACAACAAGTTGTCGGGTATCTTCCCGTATGGAGTGGTGCTGTGTCTTTCCGAGTATCCCTTCACGAGCGTGTTCATGAATTCCAGGGTTACCGGTCTTCCTTCCGTCATGTTTCCCCGGTCGTCAATTTCACGGATTTCAAGGAAAAAGTTCCTGTCATTCTCCGAGGCATAAGCAATCAGTGCCGCCTTGGGGTTGAGCGGCGTCTTGATTTTTCTGGTCAGTTCGTTGCTGTCTATCATGCTTTCAGATTGGTTTATACTGTGATGTTGATGAATTTTTCCGCCCATTTGAAGAAACGTTCCGGATAGTCGTCCATATGGAACAGTTCCTCCGTTTCCGGAGACAGGTCACAGGTGGTGACCGGAATGATGTCATATGTCTCCTGGCTGTAGGAGTTGTAATAGTCGGTGAGATATTCCGTTATCATGTCGGTGCAGTCATAGATGACCCGGATCTGCTTGCTGAGATACATGGGCAGAAAGTCCGGTTCTTCCTCGTAGAAGGGATCGTAGCCGTATTCCATGATGCCGTGTTCAGGTGTAAGGAACTCCAGTCCCTCCTTCATGACAGAGAGCAGTGACTGTTCGTACCCGTCCTTCGGCTTATATCGGTCGATTGCCTTCGGCAGATTCTTGTAATAGGATTTGCGTTCCACCCGGCGTAACAGGGCATGTATCCTGCCTTCCTCATAGGAGTGCAGGAGCCGCCGCCTCTTTTTCCGGTCAGATGCCGTTTCACCCGAATCATCCTCAGACATCAGTGTCAGGGCATAGTCCATGTCATCCTCGTCCAGTACAGTGTTTATCCCGTTCGCCTGCATCAGGTTGTGGATGAAGGTGACGGATATGCGTCTCAGTTCCGGTCCGAGCCTTTCCATGAACTTCGTCGGGAAGTAATACAACGTGAGTTCTCCCCATTCATGACATTTCCAGAGACGGAACAGGAGTCTTTCTTCGTCCTGCTCAATGTTGACATTCATGTCATTGCCTACAAGGTTACACATCTCTTCGTGCAGTCTGGCAATGCTTTCGCCGGGCGTTCGTCCCGGTGTATGTACCGCCTCCTTCTTCATGAGGAGTGCATATCTGAAAAAGGAATCACGCAGGTACTCATAGTTTTCCTGCGTGATAAGATTGTGCGGCTTCCCGTCAGTACCGTCCGTGAACAGTTCCGATGGGGATATCGGCAAGAACGTAGCGTTCAATCGAGTAGGAGGAAAACGAAGTAGTTTTCTTCCTACTTTCGTTTTCCGACCTCTCACACCACCGTACGTGCCGTTCGGCATACGGCGGTTCTTTACTATGGATGCCTTTCGTATTCTTCGAAAGACACTTCCACGACATCTTCTTCAACCATCCATTTGTAGGTCTGCGCTCCTTTATACCCTTCGGATTCCGTCCTATCTCTTTAAAGGTAGCCCAATACTTCTGTTTTGGTTTTATGCATTCGTTCCAACAAACGGTAGTTTTCAGTTATGCCGTTTAAATAAAGTTTGGTCCTTCCCTATAGGCATACATGCCTTGGGTACTACGACCTCTGCTGACTTCTCACGGCAAGCTTTACTCCATCATGGTACTTCGAATCATTCATCCTCACCATATGTCCGTGAGACCTCCTCGGATAAGGGTATTAACTTTCAATCTTATGTCTGCTCCATTTACACTAACCGTCCCGAATAGCTATAGGGCTTTAGTTTGTTTCGCAACCTTACCCACGGTCATATGCCTTATATGAAGTTTCTGTTCGTCAGACCAGATGTTTGCCGCCAGCTTCTTTCAGATTCCAACTCGCGATGGACACCCTTGCTTTTGGCTGTATGATTCCCGCTATTAGGGCTCATTGGGGACTTGCACCCGTTAGCTAATACTCATGCCGAGCATACGAAAAGAATTACGGCACCGCTGGGTGCCGCAATCCGTTTCTTTCTTTCCGTGCCGTAATGCACCTTCCTTTCTGTTTCCGCAATGATAAGTCTCGCGAGCTGTTCCGCCTGATATCCGTCCAATGGTACACATGATTTCTTCTTTTTTCTGTTGTCCTTTGCCATATCCTTTATCCTTTTGTTCCGATAGTTGTCTTGAACTCATATTCTGTCATGTCCTCCCTGATGACCGGTCCGTGAACGGTAGCCGTCGTCAGTTCCGGGTACATGTTCGAATAGTAGCTCATGACCATGTCCGGCGAGATGTTCGGATCCGGGTCATGAAGGGTTATATACTCCGTTCCTTTCTTGAATTTGAATGAGCGTGTCATTCCTTTGATTTCGAGTGCCATGTCTTAAACTGTCTGATAAGGTGAATACTTGGGTTCCAGCATGGACTGCGGGAAATCGATGTATTCCTCGTAGTCCTTCTCACTGTATGCGGGATGTTCCTGATCGGAGAGGTACGGTTGCTGTTCGTCCTCCTGCATGAACCGTTCTTCCTGCCAGTCCTGTATTTCAGGCTGCGGCGGATATTGAGGTTGGGAAGGCTGCTGTCCTTCTGTCCGCTGTACGTATTGCGCGTGCGGCTGTATCTGCGGTCTTGCCTGCGGCTGTGGCGGCTGTTGTTGCGACGGCCATATTCCCGGTTGTTGCGGATGCTGCGTGTATGCCTGTTGTGGTCTCTGCGGTGCGGGCTGAGCCTGTCCCGGCATCGGCTGTGACGGTCTCCGCGTGTATGTCTGCTGCGGTGCCGGCTGTTGCGGACGTTGCGGTTGCGGATTTCTCTGTTCCGGTGCCTGCGTGTATGCCGGCTGCTGGGAGTGTGGCTGTTGCTGCTGTACCGAAGGTTCCGGCTGTGCTTCCTGTTCCATCAGGTCGAAGAGGCTTCCCCGGTTCATTTCCGTGTCGGCCGCCTTTATCTTCTCCTCGATTTCCTTCAACTGGGCAGCATTCGCGTGTGCTTTCGCCTGTGTAAGCACACTGACGGCTTCCCGGTGGTTTCTGGCCGCTGTCAGTTCTTCCGCCTTCCTCATCAGTTTCTCATACTTCTCCCGTTTCTCGCGTTCTTCCTTCGTCTCCTTGGATTTCGCTTCCTTGGCAGCCTTGCTGCTGGCGGCGGCCTTGTCCGCCTGTGCCTCGAACTGTGCCATGTTGGAGATCAGTCCGCACGTTTTCTGTATAGGTCTTGTGACTGCCTGCAGGAATCCCGTATCAAGTTCCTGCGGTGTGCCCGTGACAGTCAGCGGCACGATGTGGTTCTGGGCCTCGTCCTTGAGTCCGTTCGATTTGGGCAATGTGGAAACGGTCAGTTGTCCGTTTGTCTTGCGGATGACGATCGTGAGGTCCACGCTTTCCGTCATCATCTGGTGGATTGCTGTAAAAAACATAATTTCAGATATTAAATGATTAGACGATGTGTTTCAATATTCGCTGAAGAATTCTGCCAGCAGCCTGTTCCTGTCCGGATGTCTGCAAATTTCCAGAACGGGGTTCAGCAGCTTTGAGATGTGAACGGGACCTGTGGTTCCCCTTGGTGGCAGCTTGATTGCCGGTTGCGGGACGTGTACTTTCGGTCTTCTTGTCACGGGCATCCCTATCGGAGCTGGTGACTGTCTTGTGATGATCGCTTGTTGCATACTCTTTAATTTTTAACTGTGAATACCCGGGCTTTGGCAGCCCGTTGAACTACAAGGGCCCAACGGCAAATGCTTCCGGAAAGGCAGGGTTTTCGGGAAAAATACCGGAGCCTCCGGCGAGGATGATTTTTTCCGAAACCGCTTGCGGCCTGACCTTGCCGTCCGACAAGAAGCGTTTGCCAACTTTGCCCTGTAGTTCTCGGTTTGCCAATGTCTGTGTTTTTAGTCCTTTCCCTTTTCTTCCCGTGTCATTTCCGGTTGTGACGGATACAAAAAGAGCCGCCCGCTCCCGGACAGCTCCCTTATGCTGCAATGATAAATTCCGTGCATGTTCCATATCGTCAGATTTCAGAAGACCAGAAAACTCAGTATGCACAGAATGATGGCCAGTGCCACGAGAAAACAGGCTATACGGTAGAGGAACCTGAAGAGTCCCCTGAAACAGATGATGGCCACGGCGGTCCATACAGGCGATATGCCGTGGGAATAGAGCCAGCTGAATATGATGGCTGCTGTTACGGCCAGCGCGAGTGTCCTTGCCCATCTGCTGTCCGCTATCTTTCTGATACGTTCTTTTGTTTTCATAATCTTCATGTGTTTGGCGGGAATGCCATTCCCGGTTTCAGGGGCTTTCTTGCAGTCCGCCTCCACAGGCAAGGTTTTCGGGAAAAATACCGGAGCCTCGGGCGAGGATGATTTTTCCCAGAAACCGTAAGGCCAGACCTTGCCGGTGGAAACGGGCGGGCTGCGACCTTTGCCCCTCGAATCGGGATGGCTTCATCATTTCCTTTTCCTGCCGTTCCCGTTTTTGGGGAACGAGAGTGTCAGGGTGAACCCGGCGTCAAAGGTGACCGAAGCGTCGAAAGCCACGCCCTTCTTTCCCTTGAATCCCTTGATGAGCCGTGTGGAGCCGGAGGAGAAGAGCTGTTCCAGATGCTGGTCCGTCAGTTCCTTGTTCAGGAATCTGCGGTACACGGTCAGTCCGCACCCTTTATTGTCGCAGCGGGCACTCTTCTCCCTGACGATGATGTGTCCGGTCTTGCATTTGGGACAGGTGAACGTGCGGGCGGCTACCGCCGGAAGGCTGAGGTTCAGGATTTCACGGGTAGCCTTGCGGGTGTAGTCCGTGATGGATGCCATGAACGTGTCCGGTCCGAGTGTGTGCCGCTCTATCTGGAGCAGGGTCTTCTCCCAGCTTCCTGTCAGGGAAACATCCGCCACGAGCATGTCCTTCACCGCATCGTAGATATGGAGTCCCTTTTCCGTGGGGACGATGCTCTTGCCGGAGCGGGCGATATAGTCACGTTTGAACAGTGTGGTGATGATGGCGGCTCTTGTAGCGGGCGTGCCGATGCCCAGCTCCTTCACGGCCTCGCGTGCCTGTTCGTCGGCTATCTCCCTGCCGCAGGTCTCCATTGCTGCCAGCAGCGTGGCTTCGGTATAGAGCGGTCTGGGCACGGTCTTCTTCTGGGCCAGTCCGAATCCTGAAACAGGGACCGTGTCCCCTTCGGCAAATACGGCCGTACCCTCGTCGGTTTCCGGCTCGTCATCCTCTCGGTCCTCTTTCCTGCGGAAGATGCCGCGCCATCCCGGACTGACGACAAGGGAGCTTTTCGAGCGGAAATCCATGTTGTCCAGACGGCATTCCATAAGAATCAGCTCCTTCTCGCAGCAGGGCGAGAACGCCTCCAGCATACGTCCGGCTATCAACGTATAGACGGCCTCTTCCGCCTCGGAAAGCCCTTCGGGTGCGATGCCGGTCGTGATGAGGGCATGGTGGTCCGTCATTTTGCTATCGTCCACGCTACGGGTGTTGAGACGCGCAAAGTCAAGGATTCCGGCACTTGTGGCGAATCCGGGCATGGCCAAGATTCTTTCCAGCAGACCGGGCACGCAGGCCATCACGTCGTGCGGGATATACCGGCTTCCCGTTCTCGGGTAGGAAATGAGCTTCTTCTCGTAGAGCGACTGGGCGATGTCCAGCGTCTTTGCCGCGGGCAGGTCGAGGTGCACGTTGCAGTCCTTCTGAAGTGCCGTCAGGTCGTAGAGCAACGGTGGCTGTTGCAGGGTTTTCCTGCGCTCCACCTTCGTGACCGTCGCCGAAGAATCGGGAGAGAGACTGCGGTAGGCGGCTTCCGCCTTCTGCTTGTCGTCAAAGGTCGCGGGATGGAAGAAGCGGCGGTGTGACGTGCCGCCATTGAGGGTGACATGCAGCTGCCAGTATGGTGTGGATACGAAACTGCGGTTCTCCCTGTAGCGGCTGCATATCATGGCGAGCGTCGGAGTCTGCACCCGTCCGATCGAGTTGTTGGACGAGCCGGAAACGATGGCCATGGCACGGCTGGCGTTCATGCCCACCAGCCAGTCCGCCTTCGCGCGGCTGTCGGCGGCGGCATACAGGCTGTCGTATTCCGAGCCGTCCTTCAGTTCCTCCAGCCCTTTCCGTATGGCCTCGTCAGTAAGCGAGGAAATCCACAGGCGTCTGAACGGTTTCGTGCAGCCCAGAAAGTCGTATATCCAGCGGAAAATAAGTTCCCCTTCACGACCGGCATCGGTAGCCACGATGATGCTGTCACAGCGGTTGAACACGCTTTCTATGACTTTCAGCTGTTTCGAGGCGGCGATGTCCGTGACCATTCCCCTGTCCGTGCGCATCTGGCGGGAGACCAGGCGGAACGGGTCCGGCAGCATCGGCAGGTCCTCCGCTGCCGTTTTCGTATAACCGTAAGTGTCCGGCATGGCCAGTGACACGAGGTGTCCCAGTGCCCAGGTTACCATATATCCGTTACCGGAACAGTAGCCGTCATTTCTTGTATCAGCCCCGACTACACGGGCTATGTCCATGCCTACACTCGGCTTTTCTGCGATGATTGCTATCATATTGGATAAAATATTAAGCCGTTTCCCGTTTTCCATGCGGAAGACAGGAAACGGCGGTAAGACATCGGTTTACTTGATAATTGCTCTCAGATTATTTGCCCAACGGTGTCACTCCCTGGATTTCCAGCAGCGGTGTCTCGCCCTTGCGGACCAGCTGGAGCGTGGCGTCCATCACCACGTCCACGCCGAGGAGCACGAGGCTCAGGGACATCACTTTCGTTTTCTCTCCCCTGAGGAGGGTGTCCATTTCGCCGGAGAGTTCCAGCTCGTCCTTCATGATACCGATACCGGAGAGTTCGTCCCAGTTCACTTCATCAGCCTTGAAAGGCATGTCGTTTCCGTTTTCCTTTTTCATATTTCTTTCTTTTTTTGATTCAACATTCATTTTTCAGTAACCTGCCATCAGGCAATGCTCGCACCTTTTGACTTGCGGTTGCCCTGTTCCTGTCGCTGGCTGTTGGCCACCACGTTTCGCTGTGACGCTTCACGCTTGCGGTCAGGATTCTCGTTGTAGAAGTCCAGACGCCCCTGGTTGAAGTTCGCCTTGACGTACTGCGAGATGGTCTTCCCGTCATATCCCTTTATGCCTTCCACCAGCACGGCCTTTCCGCTCTGCAGGTCCGCACGCTGCTGTCTGGTCAGTTCCACGTCCCATACTTTGGTTGGAATCTTGAAATCCTCGCGCTGCTCGAAACCGTCCGGCGTACGGGAGTAGCTCAGGCGTCCCGTTTCCAAATCGGCCTTGATGAAGGAGGAGAATTCCTCTCCCTTGCGGTTCACCATGTCATTGAGGAAAATCACCTTGCCGTCACGGAGCTGCTGCTGTTCCTCCAGCGATATTTTCACTCCGTTGATTTCGTTGGGGATATAGATTTCGCGTGCGCCTTCCGGAGAGTCCGGATTATAGCGGGTGTAGGACGGGCGGCCTGTCGCCTCGTCCAGCTTCACGTAGGAGGAGAACACCTCGCCGTCCTTGCGCTGCATTCCCTCCACGAAGATGGCTTTTCCGGCGTTCAGGTCCTCAATCTGTTTCTGTGTCAGTTCCACGCCCCCGAGTGTCTGGCGGTTGAAGAGCTTGTCGTTCTCGAAAATGAACTCGACACCCCTGCGTTCGGCATTTACCTGAATGAAGGCGTTGAACTCGTTGCCGGACTTGGCAATCATGCCCTCTACATAGACCTTCTTGCCTTCACGCAGGTCATTCTGCTCCTGCTCTGTCAGTTCCACGCCCTTGATTTCCCTTGGGATGAAGGCATTCTCCGCTTTCATGGCGACAACCTCGTTGGTCAGCTTGTCAATACTGATGAAGGAAGGGATATATTCCCCGTTGCGTCCTTTCAGTTCCACGACACGTCCCATGTTGCCCGTTTCGAGCAGGTTCTTCTTGTCCTCGTCGGAGAAGATATGTCCGAAGTACGGTCGGTCAAGGTCGGGTTTCTGTCGGATACCATGGATGCCGAGTACCACTTCGCCCGCCATGGACTGCTGGAAGGACAGACGTGCGTCAGTCCTCAGTACGGCCGAACCGAAGTTCATGCTGATGGGTACTACCTGGTTGGTCTTGTATCCCTTGAGCATCTGTTCGAGCAGTCCGCGTTCCTGGAGGTATTCACGGGAGATTCCGAAATTCTTGAGCTGTTCCCAGTTGATCATGGACTCGTTGTAACGGTACTGGGGGGACTGGGTCTGCGGCTGGCTGTCAGCTGCGGCAGCCTGCTGCTGGGTTTCATTTTTCTTTGCCATTTCTTCTTGATTTTTTGGGTTGATACTTTGGTTTTCTTTGTTGCGCGGAACAATCTCGTACTGCTTGAGAAATTCCTCCACGGCTTTTGTCTTTTTTCCTGCGGTGATGTCCTCGATGGCCTGCTGTACGGCAGGGTCGTCCAGCCTGTCTTCCTTGACGGAGAGGATTCCGAAGCGTGTCGGGTCTTTCAGCTGGCTCCAGAAGTTCTTGATGAAGTTCTCGAAGGCATCTGCATAGCGGTCAATCTTCAGGAAGGAGTTCCGGTTCTGCCTGTCGGCGGCTACCGTGTTGAATTTTCCGTCCTGTCCGATTTGCGACACCGCTTCCAGAATCAGTTCCATCTTGTCGAGGATGAACACGATGTCACTCATCTGCTCGTTTTCGGTAACCTGCGGTTTCGGGGGTTCTTCCCGTGCATTTTTCTTTGCCATAATTTTTGATTTTTAGTGTTGATAACTCATGTTGTCACCGCAAATATATAGGAGAAAAATTGATAAATAATTGATTTGCAATGCGTTATGATATACATTACATCTTGTGTCATCACATTACACCGCAGGCCGGAGAAAACGGAGTGAAAAAACGTGGTAAGACGGCAGGAAAAGGAGAAAAAACGAAAGGCGGCAAAGGAAAGGGAAAAGGCTGGAACAGGCCGGACAGACAAGGGCATGGCGGTACGCACAGCCGCACAGAAGAAAAGGAAAAATTGTAATTATGCAGAGTTGGGAGCGAGCTGCTTTTGTCCCCCTTGATATGTCCTTTTGTGACAGGAGGCGGATTTCTGTTTACGGGAATAACCGGATCGTGTAATCCATTGGGACGGCATACGGGAGCATGGTTCTCCCGTCAGATTTTTTTATGTTGACCTGTATCTATGCGTCGTAGGTCGCTTCGCTTGCTAAGTCCCGGTCCTTTCCCCAACTCGGACGGCAATACCGGAGCGTTTTTTCGGGCGGAAAATTACCGCAGGGAATTTTGTGTCCCGAAAACCGGAGGCTTGAACGTGGAGGTATTCGCCCTCCGAGTTAACTTCTCTGAAGGGACTTATCAAGTGAAGCGTGGCTTATGATGCCATTTTATAGAAATATGGAGAAAAATTCCCTTTCAACATAAAAAATGCAATAAATCTGCGTAAGTAGTCAAAAAATGACTACTTTTGCAATGCCATTGCAGTTAAATTATGAAGAAGCATGTAGAAACTTTGTCAGATTGGATTGAAAGCCGGGAAGTAAGGGGATATTACACCTTTACTAAAGAGGATATAGAAAAGCAATTCCCCTCAGCGGGTAAGGTATATATTAAAACCGCATTGTACCGTTTGGCCGCCAAAGCGAAGATAGTTTCTCCCTGGCGTAATTTTTATGTCATTATGCCTGTTGAATATTCGTTAAAAGGCGTAATTCCGCCTGTTTTCTATATGGATCAGCTGATGTCCTATCTTGGGAAAAGATATTATGTTGCTCTTTTGAATGCGGCTTCATTTTATGGCGCGTCACATCAAAGAGTACAGACATTTTCCCTCATGGTGGAACAACCGAGCATGAGGAATACTTCAAAGAGCGGAACATCCATATTGTTCTTTTCCAAGAAGGAAATAAGTATGGAATTTGTAAGGAAGCACAAGACGCAGACAGGTCATATCAATGTTTCTTGTCCTGAACTGACAGCTGTTGACCTGGTGGAAAACGAAAAAAGTGTAGGTGGTCTGAATCGCGTCTGCACCGTGTTGAATGAATTGGTTGAGACAATGAATCTGGACAGCCTGGATGATTCCTTTTTCAAGACATCGGCCATACCGGTCTTTCAACGTCTGGGTTATATTCTGGAACATGTATTGGAAAGAGCGGATTTGGCGGAAACCTTATATTCCAAAATGGAGGTTGCAGGACTGAAATTTAGAAAGATACCGTTTAAGATAAACAAACCGACAGAGGGTTGTGAGGTTGACAAGAAATGGAAAGTAATCATTAACCAGGAAATAGAAATAGACGAATGATACCGGAATTTGCAATCAGAGAATGGAGCGAACATGTTCCATGGACAGAGTCCGAACAGGTCGAACAGGATCTGCTGATATGCAGAGCCTTGACTGAGATATACAAGGATGAATATCTTGCTTCCCATCTGGCTTTTCGCGGAGGGACCGCATTACACAAGTTGTTTCTCTCGCCCCAACCCAGGTACAGTGAAGATATTGACTTGGTACAGATTAATGCAGAACCGATCAAAGAGACCTATGACCATATAAGAGATGCACTCGCTTTTCTCGGAGAGCCGAAAGTGAAGCAGAAAAAGCACAACAACACTTTGATTTTCAGGCTGGAATCAGAATCCATACCAGTGGTCCCGATTCATCTGAAAGTGGAAATCAACTGCAAGGAACATTTCAGTGTACTGCCTATGCAACGTATGCCATTTTCAGTGGTCAACAAATGGTATAACGGAAAATGCGATGTCCTGACTTACCAGTTGGATGAACTGGTTGGTACAAAACTGCGTGCCTTGTACCAACGGAGAAAAGGACGTGATTTGTATGATTTGTACAAGGCCTTGACCACATCAGACATCAACATAGACAACGTGCTGGCTTGCTATCAGAAGTATATGGAATTTGTGGTTGACCACATTCCTACTTACAAAGAATTTATTATCAATATGGAAGACAAAATGCAGGATGATGAGTTCTTGGGTGATACCATGCAGTTGCTTCGGCCGGATGAAGAGTTCAATCCGCAGGAAGGCTATGAGGTGGTACGAACGCTCCTGTTAGACAGGTTACAAAAGTGATGAAAGCCCATTTTCTCATTTACCGGGGGAAATGGGCTTTACAGGATTTTATCTTCAGGTGTGTATGCTCCATCCATGGAACGGATTGAGCATCACGGCGTATGATTCGTCCGGTCTGCCATGATAGAGTACCCCTCCGACGACTCCAGTCCGTCCGTCGGGAGTTCTTTCGGTGAATCCGAACGAATGGGGTGCAAAGTCCCAGTAGAGTTCTATTTCATATTTCCCGTTTGAGTTCTTTTCCCACTGTTGCAATCGTTCGATGCACTGTTGTAAGGTATTGTCTCCGATACTTTTTGCGTATTCCACCACCTTGTCGTAGTGTTCCTGACATTTGATTATCATATTCATTCATTTTTATGTTGTCTGTAACAGTTCTTCATATTCACCGAAGCCGAAACATCCGGCTATGACAAAATCTTCCCCGCTTCTGTCAGCCAGCGACAGCAGGCTGTCCAGAGTATCGCAGTAGAAGAAGATTTCATCGTCCATTTCCGTATCGGAATCCATGTCCAGGGTTATTCTTGTCTCCAGTGTCTCCAAGGTGTCGTTCCAGCGTATGATGCATTCGAGGAAATGCGGTTCACGTCCCTTTTCAGTACGGTATTCCAGATATTTTTCACGGATTTCCTTCTTGATTTCCTCCGGCTTCTTCCAGGAACTGTCATCCACGATTTCAAGACTCAGACCCTCGACAAGCAGGCACGTGCCTTTGTCATATACCATCAGGGTACGTTTTCCCATGTGTTTTTTTCTTAAGTTTTCCCAATCGGGAATGTCCCACCGTTCGGTAGTCCATACTCCCCGGTAATTTTCAGGGACAGCGAGGTATTCGCTCAGTGTCATTCTTTTCATCTTTCTGTGTATTTATGGTGAAACAAAAAGAACCTTGCAGGTCTTGCAAGGCTCTCCAAATGCGGGATAGCGGTCAAACTCGTTGCAGGCGTCCCAATCCACGCTCATCGTGTATCCTTTCGGGAAATGTGTGCCGATAAATTTTTCAATCATGGCCCGTTCCTCTTCGTTCAGGCTGCCGTCCTCTTCCGTTCCGTATTCCAGGGCATATATGGCCCATTCGGGAATATTGTCCCATTCCGTTTTTTTCATGTGCGCTGCCATAGCATACCGTTTATGCGGCGGAAAGTCTGCCGATTATCTCCTGAAGTTCCTGTTCCCATTTCCCGTCGCCATTGCCGAAGGATGGATAGGTAAGCTGGTACCAGTTGTGGTAATCGAAGAGTTTCATCCTCAGCGGATAGTAGTCGAATATTTTCCGGCCGTCCCTAAAGATGCGGATATGATTTATACCTACGTTCATGGCCTGTAGTCCGTGTCCGTTTAGAATCTCATGGAATCTTTCCATCGGGGTGAAGTTGCTTCTGCTCATATCTTTCATTTTTTGAGTTAGACATCTGCGGCTTGTCAAGCCGGTATTTTATTTCTTGCCTGCCTTTCTGTCCCGTGCCGGATTGCGCAAGGCTTTGCGAAAAAATACCGGAGCACTCTGGCGAGGATGATTTTTTCAGCAAACCACGGAGGGGCCCGGCCTTGCACAATCCAGCGGGCACGGGACGACCTTTGCAGGCGGAAATAAAACAGCGGTCTCCCTTTTTCTCTATTTTCAGTCATTGTTTTCTTCTCCCTCCTGCTGCGGGATGAGGTGTCTCAGCTCCGGATCATTTTTTATTCTTTCCATTTCTTCTTCTATTATCTGCAAGACATCCGCCTTTATCTGCGAGTAGTTGCGGTCAATCTGCTGCTGCATGATATCGTTTCCGTCCGCGTCCCTGAACTCGTTGATGACAGGAATTTTCTTGTAGGCTTTCATCTCTTCCGATACCTTTGCGCTGTCTACGATGATGCGGGCATGGAAAATCTTCTGGTCTATCTCTTCCCCGAAATTGTCTGCCACGCTGCCAACGAATGTACCCTGCGAAAGATTGGCTATTTTGGAAGCGGGTATCAGGGAATCAAGCTGTGTGTTGATGGAAGTCGAAGTGTCCTGACGGTTGATGGATATGGACTGCCGCTGCTGGAGAATCTTGCCGAACCGTTCCGACAGTGATTTTGCCGTTTCTCCGACCACCTGTCCGCTGAAGATATTGCCCACCGTGTTCTGGATAACCTTCGCCTCCTTGTCGCCGTAGTCACGTGCAAGCTGCGAGAAGTCCTGGAAACCGAGACAGACGGCCACCTTGTTACTTCGGGCGGTCGCAATCAGGTTATCGATACCACGGAAATAGATGGTCGGAAGCTCGTCAATGATTATGGAACTTTTCAGTTGTCCTTTCTTGTTCACCAATTTGACGATGCGTGAATTATACAGGCCGAGAGCCGCCGAATAGATATTCTGCCTGTCCGGATTATTGCCCACGCAGAGGATTTTGGGGTGTTCGGGATTGTTCAGGTCAAGGGTGAAATCGTCTCCCGTCATCACCCAGTAAAGCTGTGGCGAGATCATTCGCGAAAGAGGGATTTTCGCACTTGCTATCTGGCCCTGGAGCTGGTCTTGAGCTCCACCTTGCCATGCGTCCATAAAGGGGGAAAGATAGTTTTCGAGGGACGGATAAGAGGTAAGAATCGTGAAGATATCGGCATACGGCTTGTTAAGAAATTCGATTGCATGAGGGAACGTGCAATACTTTCCGTCCTTGTAAATCCGCAAATACCAGATGATTGCGGCAAGCAGGATAATCGGTGACTCCACGAAAAAATCACCCTGTTTCTGTATCCAGGTCTTGTTCAAATTGAGCATTATGGTATAGGCACTTTCGTAGGCATCGCTGATATCTGCCATGAATCTTGGATTGATCGGATTGCATCGGTGGCTGCGTCTGGGGTCGTCGAAATTGATGACATAGAATTCCGGCTTGACTTTGTAATGTTGTCTGTGCTTGAGCAGATGGTTGTAGGCTATCTCCGAAAGGTCCGGAAACTTGTAGTCATAGATATACATGGCAAAGGATTTCTCAATCTGCTGTTTGATGTAGTTGTTCACCACGGCATAGCTCTTTCCGGAGCCGGGTGTTCCCAGTACGATAGAGGCTCTGAACGGGTTCACGATGTTGATCCAGCCGTCCCATTCCTTGCCCTGATAGACAAATTTCGTGGGCAGGTTGACGGAATACTCGTTTTCCATAAGCCTTGTTTCCTGCATGAAACTTTCGTTGGCGGTGTTGAATACGTCTTCCATGAGGTTGTGTTTCAGCATACGGCTGATCCATATTCCCGACATAAGCAGGAGAATGTAGCCCGTGGTAAGCGTCAGCGTATATACGGTAGCATTCACTGTCGTACTGAATGGCAGGTCAAGCATCCACCAGTTCATGAAGAACAGGACGATGCCGCCGAGGAAGGCGGCGTATATTTTCCGCCACGTCATCTTCTGGTTCTTGACACCTTTCGTACCCAGACACGAAAGTCCCAGGAATATGAAGGCGAACACTTTCGTCACGAGCAGGTTGCTGAACAGTCCTGCCGTCCTCTGGAAGTTCAGCAGAATCCTGTCCACGACTCCGATGTTGATGCCCATATCCACGAATGCGCTGTAGCAGAACCAGTAGACATGGATCACAATAAACACGATGGAAATGGCACGCATGAACTCCATGACCTTGGCCAGTCCTCTTAAATCATCTTCTTGTTGCATAACTGTAAAAATTTTGATGGTTGGTAATTGACAATCAGGATATGCCGCGTGAACGGCGTTTCTTCTTTTTCTTGCGTTGCAGTCTGCGGGCGAGTGCCTCCTCCTGCGGGTCCGGTCCGTTGATGTCGGGACTGAATATTCCGAAAGCCTGCTCGATGGCGCTTTCCATGTTGTCGGAAAGGCTCTCCCGTGTGGAGGCATATTGTCCGGTGGATTCCGGCTCCGGAAATTCCTGCGGCCTGTTGAAAAGCTGTTCGAAGGCGTTGGCGGAAAACTCCTTGCCCAGACGGGAACCGTTATATACCTCACGGTTTCTGTGGTCTATGAAGGTCACGCCGTAGATACGGCCTTCCTCGTTTTCCCTGAACACCACGTCAATGCCCTTTTCCCCGAGCAGCCGGATGAAATCTTCCCGGTTTCCTCGGCAGCCGTGCATGGCCAGCGTGACGGCATCATGGATTTTCGGCTGCCACTTCCGGTTTCTGAAATCTCGGACATTGACGGCAATCCTTTTTTCTATCCCTTCGTAGCCGAAGCGCTTGCCGATGAGCGAAGACTTGATGGGCGTGCATACCGGCCTGCCCGCATCGTCCGTCAGGGTATATACGATACCGTTGTAGGGTGAGCCTTCAAATTCTCCCCGAACCTGTTTGGCCTCGATGTTGAAGCATGAGAGCATGGCACTGAACTCCCCGAATGTCTGGAAGCGGTAGGCGGTGAACACACTTTTGAGGATATTGCCGACCTGACGTTTCACGTCCCCGTCCCGGTAGTCCGCCTTCTTGAGATACGGTTCCAGCAGTTCGTTCCGCTTGTCAGCCACAGGCTTGAGTCCGAATCTGTTTTCCAGTTCCCTGCAGGCTTTCATCGAACGATTCCATTCGTATGCGTCACTGATTTTCTCGCCGTTCTCCTTCACGCAGGTGGAGACAATATGGACATGCCTGCGGTCGATGTCCTCGTGCAGATAGACGATGTAGGGCTGGTCGCCGTAGCCCATCTTCTGCATGTACTCGCGTGCCAGTTTCGCGAACTGCCCGTCCGTGAGGCGGTCGTCCACCGATGGGTTCAGAGAGATATGCAGTACCGGCTTCTCCGTGTTCCTGTTGGCGGCGAGGTAGCTCTCGAAAGCCCATAGCGTCTGCTGCATGACATTGTAGGGATTTCCGGTGAGGTCGGTAATCATGCGGTTGCCCGCGATGATACGGGCGGTTGCCTCATCCACTTTACGCTGGTTGTAGATGACCGCCCCGTAGAGCGATACACCCCTGTTGATCTTAGCCACCATTCTGCTGTTCCTCCTTCTTTCTTTTTATAAGGTATTCCTCCTCGAACTCCCGGGTAAGCATGATGATCCGCTTGCTCAGCACCACCAGGTCGATGGTGGCCTTTTCCAGATTGCGGAGCAGGGCGAACGCCCGTTTCTCGCCGAAATTGGACTTGACTGCCTTCACAGTCTGGTTGTAGTTGTTGCCGATGGCCTGGAACTGGTGATAGAAATTTGTAAGTCTGATGTAGTAGTCCATCGCAGCCTTGTCGATTCTGACGACCTTCATTTCACGTCCGAAAATCATCGCCTTGATGAATCTTGCCCGTTGTTTCATCCCGGATTTTTCAAACAGCAGCTCGAAATTTCCGTTCTCTTCCGAAGTCAGTTTGATACCGTAGCGGAATACTGCCGGGTCGGTCTTCGGTTTTCTGCCCGTGCTTCTTCTTGTTCTTCTTTTATTGTTTTCTTCCATACGCATTGAGATTTTCTGTTTCTGATTTTACGTCATGGATTTCCGACTTTGGAGGAAATCCCTCCCGAGCCTTCAGGCGAGTGGCAAGTTTGTTTTGGGATGCCCGAATCATTTCGGGCTGCCCAAAACACAACTTGCTATGTTCGCTTGAACATGAATTTGCCTGAAGTCAAATTGAGTTTTGACCTTCAGCCTCATTCTTCGGCTTCGGGATAACTCCATCCGGCATCCATTCCGTTGTCGGTGGCAAAGTTACGGCGGTATATCTACCTATAAAACAGTATGTTATATGTAACAAGATGTCATACGATGACAAGTGTCGTCACCGTCTCCGGATGATGGCGATTATTCGGGAAAATCCTTTTTTATTTGCAGTGCGGACGGTTGCAACCAGCCTTCTGATAGCGGAATAATGGTCATATTATCCGATGATTCCGGTAACGGTTGGGATGATGGAAGCAATATCGGACGGGACCGTTGACGGATTGTCATGACCAACAGACAGACCGCGGATGGAAGCGATGTCGGAAAGATGCGGTAACAGTAGCATCAAAGGTTATGACACTGGATGATACCGTTAATGGATGCGGATTTGGATGGTTGGAAAGAAACGTCTGCGGATTCACGGATTAGTGGATGACACCGGTATTTATTCAATAACAATTAAAAAGAAAGACTTATGAGTAAAGAAACTTTGTTCGTTGCGATTAGCAACCAGAAAGGAGGGGTCGGGAAATCGGCCCTGTCCGTAGTGCTTGCCAGTTACTTCCATTTCGAGAAGGGGCTGAATGTGGCCATCGTTGACTGTGACTCTCCCCAACACAGTCTCGTACGTATGAGGGAGCGTGACAAAAAGGCTGTTTCCAACAGTGCCTATTACCGGCAGCTGATCAAACAGCAGTGGAGCCAAGTGCAGAAAAAGGCCTATCCCATTGTAGGTTCTACCGCTGAAAAGGCAAGGGAGGCGGCTGATGAGATTGCGGCAAGCGGAGATTACGACCTCATCTTTGTGGATCTTCCCGGAACGGTCGAGTCCACCGGAGTATTCCGTACGATTGTCAATATGGATTACGTGCTTACTCCCACCGTTCCGGACCTGATTGTGATGCAGAGTACGCTGGCATTTGCCACGACCGTGCTTGACCACATCAAGAAGATGGAAAATACCCCGTTGCTCAAGGACATCTTCTTTTTCTGGAACAAATTGAAAAAACGTACCAATGTGGAGATTCTCAGGTCATACTCGGAAGTCATGAGGGAGCTGCATCTGACAGTCCTTGACAGCACGCTTCCTGACCTGTGCCGTTATGAAAAGGAGATTACCCATGCCAAGCGTGCCTTTTTCCGTTGCACGCTGATGCCACCTCCGGCCAGGCAACTGGAAGGCAGCGGACTGGTGGAACTTGCGGAAGAGCTTATTGTCAAACTTAAACTCGGACAGTCATGAAAAAGAAAATCGTAGAGGTGGACGAAGATGTCCTGAAGGATATCATCGTCGGCGACATACCTGTTTTCGGCAAGGACAGCCCCGCCCCGAAAGAAAAGTCCGTGGAACATCAGGAAGCTAAAAGCCCTGCCGCAACTGTACCGGCAGATACTCCAGCGGAAAAGCCCGCCGCGGAGAAGCCCAAAAGGAAAAAGGATGAATCCTTCGGATACCGGGAAAGGTTTCTGGTCAATATACCCGCTTCAAACCGCTCCCATGTGTATATCAACCGTGAAGTGGCCGAGTGCATCAAACGGGTACTGCCTGTCATCGCTCCGGAGATGAGCATATCCGGCTTTATCAGCAATATCCTTGTGGACCATCTGCAGAAACACTGGGACGAAATCAACGAATTGTATAACAAAGAGTATTATAAACCATTAAAACCATTTTGATTATGACACAGATTATTTTTCAGGCCATTGTTGCCTGTTGCTGCATTTACACTGTTTACAGATTGTCATTGTTTATTTTCCGTAGGCTGTTCAAGGGCAGGAAAAGCGGAAAGGATGTCCGCGACGTTTCTGTAGAAACGGCAGACATCACAAGACATGACAATGGGGATGATGATACTTCCGAAATAACATTTGAGGTACTGGAAAACACATCCGCTTTCAAATCTTCGGAAACCGGTTCTTATAAATCCTCCTATTTGGTAAGTTATCCTGTAGGCAACCGGATACAAGTATATATCAACCGGGAGAGTTATGCCTACATCAAGCGTTTTCTGGCAGTTACCGCTCCTGAGATGCCCATTTCCGGTTTTGTAAACAGGATTATAGATGAACATTTGAAGAAGTACGAGCATGAGATGTCAAAGCTGTACACGGAATGTATCACCAAACCTTTATAATTATGACTGCGATATTTTATTTTACCGTAAAGGCAGTATGTGCTGTCTATATATTGTGCCATTTGTGGACATTTATTTTCCACAGACGTATGTACGGAATATGGGACCGCATTTTAAGGCTGATGCGGATTGCCCGTGTCAGAGTGTGGAGATACCGCAGACAACGCAAGGAAGAGGCGGAGCGTCGTGCCCGCAGAAAGGCAAGGCGCAGAAAGCCGGAAACGGATAAGTCCAAAGGAAAAACCGAAACGGCTGTTCCGTCCTCTTCTTCGGATGACGATGATGTGATAGGCAAGACAAAGGTCATCTATCTGGAAGACCCGAAAGTAGCAAGGATGACTCCAACCCGTTCCGAGCCGATGGAGAAAATTCCATTGGAGGAAGACGAGGATATCGGTTCTGATGATGTGGAGCAGGAAAACAAAGGACTGACAGAAGAAGAGCGTGAGGAACTGATGGCTCCCGTAGATGCCGAACCCGACCCGGATTTCAACACGGCATTGACAATCGAGGAAATAAACAACGTGGCGGAAGTACTTACTTCCGGGATTGTTGACGAACAGAAAGCCCTGCGTGCCGCAAGAACCATCCATTACAAACTGAGTGAAACGGAGATACTGGCTTTCCTGACCGACAAGCTGAGCAATCTGGAGAAGGTGAACGGTTTGCTTGACAAGTATCTGGGAAACCGGAGGGGTGTATCAGGAAGAAAAGGCAGTAAGGAAGATGAGCCTTTCGATATAGACAAGTATGCGTGATCAGGAAGTTCAAACGTGGCCATCCTGAAACGGTCAGATGAAGGAGATTCTGGTTGAATCTGAAAGAGTGATACATACAGGATAACTTTAGTTTCATACCCCTGCTTTCCCTTTTTAATATTTAGGGGGAAGTGGGGGTATGCGATATGAGACGGTGGATATCCTATTTCCTATCCGGGTACAAAAGGTCGGGACTGACATTGATGAAACGTACATAATCCTCCGTATGCGCGAAAGACTCGTCATTGATTCGTCCAGCCAGTTCATCGGGTGTCAGACATTCCACATCGTAGAATGTCTCGTCTTCAGGATCATCCAGACTTCTGGCGGGGGATTTCCTCCACATCTCAATGATTTTCTCATCAGAAACGTCTCTGCTGAAAAAACCGCAGTTCCATACAAAAGCGAGTAATCGTGTTTCTCTTTTCCCTGTATGGTCAGGGATTTTAATCTGTTTCTTTGATTTCATAAGTTCCTATTTTTAAATCTGTCCATTTTATATTCGGTTTATTTGGTTCATGATTGTTTTGCAATGCAGTTATGTCCGTTATCACTTCTCCAGTAAACAGATTGATGACTTCCCGTCCAGTTTCCACGGCCTTTTTCACGGTATGGTATGTACCTCCGTTGCACACGTTGTCCCAATATGCTATTACCATTGAAGCCCTGCTGACCATATAGGTGTCACGGCGCAGGTAACATCCCCTGTAATATTTTTCTGAAAGCATCACTACCCGGTCAGCCTTCTTAAGCAGTTCCCTGTAAAGCAGCTGGTCTTGCGGGTCAAACCATTCGGCTTGGGCTCTGAAAGGGATAGCAGCCGCCAGTGTCATATCCTCATATTGTTCTTTCAGTTGCAGGACAGCTTCAGCCGCTATCATGTCGAACCCTTCTGCCATGCCCGAATAAAATTCTCTGAAACCTACTTCATAGAGGTTTTTTATCATAGTTATGACCTTTCCCCTGATTTGTCCGCTGAGGTTCCGGTAGTCCTTGTTTTCCTGCATCAGTCTTTGCTTCCGGTGTCCCGTGAATGCCGCTACCTTTTTTTCTTCCTGTTTCATGATGTTCTGTTTTTTGTTCTACATGTGTCCGGTATATGCCGGAGTTTGATTTCTTGCAGGCTTTTCTGTCCCGTGCCTGGATACTGCAAGGCTTGTCGGGAGAAAATACCGCAAGCGCAGCGAGGATGATTTTCTCCCGGGCAACCGGAACGGCCTGCCTTGCAGATTCCGTAAAGGCACGGGCTACCTTTGCCGGAAGAATCAAATGCCGTTTTTCCGCTGTTTTTTCTTTGTCGCAATCCCTTTACGATGTAACGTAATGACACCCGATGTCACGCATCGTCAGCGTTGTAAATCAATGAATTAAGCGTTATATATTCGTGGTCGAAATCATTTTTTGTCTCACCAAATAAAAGTTTCGACACATGAAAAAAAGATTCTTTTTTGCAGCCATGGCGCTGCTTGCAACGACAGGGGCTTTCGCCCAGGGTAACGGTATCGGCGGCATCACTGAAGCCACCAACATGGTCACTTCCTATTTCGATCCGGGAACCAAACTGATTTATGCCATCGGAGCCGTGGTCGGCCTTATCGGGGGCGTGAAGGTCTATTCCAAGTTTTCCTCGGGAGATCCCGACACTTCCAAGACGGCAGCCAGCTGGTTCGGCGCCTGCATCTTTTTAATCGTGGCCGCCACCATCTTACGCTCATTCTTCCTCTGATTATGGCGGAGTATCCTATCAACAAGGGAATCGGCCGCAGTCCTGAGTTCAAGGGGCTGAAAAGCCAGTACCTGTTCATCTTCGCCGGCGGACTGCTCGCCCTGTTCGTCCTGTTTGTCATCATGTACATGGCAGGCATCGACCAGTGGGTATGTATCGGCTTCGGTGTCATCTGCGCTTCGGTGCTTGTCTGGGTGACTTTCCGCCTGAACGCGAAATACGGTGAATGGGGACTGATGAAATTGCAGGCGCTGCGCCGCCATCCCCGCTACATCATCAACCGGAAGGGTTTCCTCCGGTTGATTTGTCCAACCCCGAAAAAACGTAATGTATGAGAAATGTAATGAAAGCCGCCACACTGGAAAGCCGGTTTCCGCTGATGGCCGTCGAGCACGGGTGCATCATCAGCAAGGATGCCGACATTACCGTGGCCTACAGGTTGGAGCTGCCGGAAGTGTTCACGCTGACTCGCGCCGAGTACGAGGCCCTCCATTCCACATGGGCGAAGGCTGTCCGGGTTCTACCGAACTACAGCATTGTCCACAAGCAGGATATCTTCATCGAGGAGAGTTACAGACCTGACATCTGCCGGGATGACCTGAGTTTCCTCAGCCGAAGCTTTGAAAGGCATTTCAACGAACGGCCGTACCTGAACCATACCTGCTATCTGTTCCTGACTAAGACCACGAAGGAACACAGCCGCACGACAAGCAGTTTCAATGCCCTCACGCGCGGGTTTATCATCCCCAAGGAGATGCAGGACAAGGATACCGTTGCACGCTTCCTGGAATGCTGTGGGCAGTTCGAGCGTATCGTGAACGACAGCGGTCTGCTCCGCATGGTCAGGCTGACGGACGAAGAGATTACCGGTACGGAAACCTCCGCGGGCATTGTCGAAAAGTATTTTTCGCTTTCGCAGGAAGATACGACCAGCCTGCAGGACATCACTCTCGGAGCCGGGGAAATGAAGGTCGGCGACAACCTGCTCTGCCTGCATACCCTCTCCGAAACGGAAGACCTGCCGTCATCCGTGGGTACGGACAGCCGTTATGAACGGCTCTCCACGGACCGCAGCGACTGCCGCCTGTCCTTTGCCGCACCGATAGGGATACTGCTCACGTGCAACCATATCGTGAACCAGTATCTCTTCATAGACGATTCGGCGGAAAACCTGAGGAAATTCGAGCAGACCGCCCGCAACATGCACTCGCTGTCCCGTTACAGCCGTTCCAACCAGATCAACCGTGAATGGATTGAGGAGTACTTGAACGAGGCGCACAGCAAGGGACTCACTTCCATCCGTGCGCACTGCAATGTCTTTGCATGGAGCGACGACCGGGAGAAGCTGAAGCGTATCAAGAATGATGTGGGCAGCCAGATTGCCCTGATGGAGGCCAAGCCCCGTCACAACACGGTCGATGTGCCGACACTCTTCTGGGCGGCTATTCCCGGCAATGCCGGTGATTTCCCGTCAGAGGAAAGCTTCTACACCTTCATCGAGCAGGCCCTGTGCCTGTTCATCGGGGAAACGTCCTACAAGGATTCGCTCTCGCCGTTCGGCATCCGCATGGTGGACCGTCTGACCGGAAAGCCTGTCCATCTGGACATTTCCGACCTTCCGATGAAGAACGGTACGATTACCAACCGCAACAAGTTCATCCTCGGACCTTCGGGCAGTGGAAAGTCATTTTTCACCAACCACATGGTGCGCCAGTATTACGAACAGGGAGCGCATGTGCTGCTGGTGGACACGGGAAATTCCTATCAGGGGCTGTGCAGCCTTATCCATGCCCGCACGCATGGCGAGGACGGCATCTATTTCACCTATGAGGAGAGCGATCCGATTGCCTTCAATCCTTTCTACGTGGAGGACGGTACGTTTGATATCGAAAAGAAGGAGTCCATCAAGACGCTTATCCTTACCCTGTGGAAACGTGATGACGAACCGCCGACACGTGCCGAGGAGGTGGCACTCTCCAACGCGGTCAATCTCTTTCTGGAGAAGATACGCACGGACAGTACCGTGGTTCCGTCCTTCAACACCTTCTATGAGTTCATCCGAGACGAGTATCAGGAAATCCTGAAGACCAAGCGTACACGGGAGAAGGATTTTGACGTGTGGGGGTTCCTGAATGTGCTGGAACCTTATTACAAGGGTGGCGAGTATGACTTCCTGTTGAATTCCGACAGACAGCTTGATTTGCTTGGCAAACGCTTCATTGTCTTCGAGCTGGACAATATCCGTGACAACAAGGTGCTGCTTCCGATTGTCACCATCATCATCATGGAAACTTTCATCAGCAAGATGCGAAAGCTGAAAGGTATCCGAAAGATGATACTTATTGAGGAATGTTGGAAGGCATTGGCATCCGCCAATATGAGCAACTATATCCGCTACCTTTTCAAGACCGTCCGAAAGTTTTTCGGAGAGGCTGTTGTCGTTACCCAGGAGGTGGAAGACATCATTTCGTCACCCATCGTCAAGGGAACCATCATCAACAACAGCGACTGCAAGATTTTGTTGGACCAGAGGAAATATGTCAACAAGTTCGATGAAATCCAGTCCCTGCTGGGCCTGACCGACAAGGAACGTGCTCAGATTCTCTCCATCAACATGGCCAACAGCCCGTCCCGCAAGTACAAGGAAGTGTGGATAGGTCTCGGCGGAACACAGTCGGCGGTCTATGCCACCGAGGTCTCGCCGGAAGAGTACTGCACCTACACGACCGAGGAGACGGAAAAGCTTGAAGTAATGCGGCTTACCCGGAAGCTGGGTGGCAATATCGAGCTGGCAATCAAGCAGCTGGCCGAGAGCAAGAGGAAAAAGTGAAATCATTTATCAACCCATTAAACTTCTGAATTTATGTATAGCGATCTGGAATCTAATGAAAGCAAACGCCGTGAGGTCGTGTCATCTCTCTACTGGTCCCTGATGCAGGGCTGGAATATTCCTCTTTCCATACAGGACTATTACGGGCTCACGGAGGATTACCGTCTGTTCCATCAGCTTGAAGGGATGGCTCCTGACGAATACCTGCGGAAGAGGCAGACGGGGGAAGTACCCGACATTCTGGAGGTGGATGCAAGACTGACACACGCGGTGGAGAAGATTTTTGAAAGTGTATGTCCCCGTCCTCCGGCTGAATACCTTGACAAGCTGAACGGGGAACTGGAGAGGCTGGGCAGTATTGCCGCCTCGCCGGGTTCCGTACATGACCCGATACATATCCGCCCGGATTTTCTCGTGAAATACGGCATTGACAGGAGCAGTCCGGAGGATGTGATACGGAAACAGGCGGAGAAGGCTTACCGGGAACTGGATGCCCGATTTGTCAGGATGACCGGCAGACGTCCCTATGCGGACGAGTTCTTCAGGAATATCAGGCCTGCCCGCACGGTCTCCTCGGAAACAACACTGCGGAGGAAACCGCACATCACCGTCCGTCCTAAGCCGAAAGGCCGCAAGATGGGACTCTGAACTAACGGAAAAGTTTTATCAACCATTAAAGATTAACGACATGAAGAAAAGAATTCTGACAGCCTTATGCTGTATCTGCCTCCTTTCGGCAGGCAGGGCACACGCCCAATGGGTAGTGACCGATCCCGGGAATCTTGCCCAGGGCATCATCAATGCCGCCAAGAACATCGTCCACACGTCCTCGACGGCTGGCAATATGCTCAACAATTTTCAGGAGACGGTCAAGATTTACAAGCAAGGCAAGGAGTATTATGATGGCCTTAGGAAGGTCAAGAATCTGGTACGCGATGCCCGCAAGGTGCAGCAGACCATCCTGATGGTCGGCGACATCACGGAAATTTATGTGACCAGTTATGAGCGTATGCTCAGTGACCCTTATTTCACCCCTGAGGAACTGAGTGCCATCGCCCTCGGCTACACGAAGCTGCTGGAGGAGAGTGCCAATCTGCTGACGGACCTGAAGACGGTGGTCAACGAGAACGGCCTTTCGATGAACGACAAGGAACGTATGGACATCATCGACCGCTGTTATACCGACATGCTGCAATACCGCAGTCTGGTGCAGTACTATACCAACAAGAACATCGGCGTGTCGTACCTGCGTGCCAAGAAACAGAATGATCTTGACCGTGTGATGGCTCTGTACGGTTCACCCAACGAACGCTACTGGTAATTTCAAGGAGGATTGCTTATGGTATTGTTGGCTGTGAATTTTGACAATCTGCACCAGATCCTGCAAAGTCTGTACACGGACATGATGCCGCTCTGTTCGCAGATGACCGGCGTGGCCAAGGGCCTTGCCGGATTGGGAGCCCTCTTTTATGTGGCGTATCGTGTCTGGCAGTCACTGGCCAGGGCCGAACCTATTGACGTGTTCCCTTTGCTGCGTCCGTTTGCTCTGGGTATCTGCATCATGTTTTTTCCGACCATCGTGCTGGGTACGCTCAACAGCATTTTGTCACCCGTCGTGACCGGAACGCACAGGATTCTGGAGACGCAAACCTTTGACATGAATGAGTATCGGCAGCAGAAGGACAAGCTGGAGATTGAGGCGATGCGGAGGAATCCCGAGACGGCCTACCTGGTGGACAAGGAGGCTTTTGACAACAAACTGGATGAACTGGGAGCTCTGGACGCTATCGAGGCTTGCGGTATGTATGTGGACCGTGCCATGTACAACATGAAGAAGTCCGTGCAGAATTTTTTCCGTGAGCTGCTGGAACTGATGTTCAATGCGGCCGCGCTTGTGGTGGACACGCTAAGGACATTCTTTCTGATTGTCCTTTCCATTCTCGGACCGATTTCCTTTGCCATTTCGTGCTGGGACGGCTTTCAGGCCTCGCTGAGCCAATGGTTTGTTCGCTATATCAGCATCTATCTGTGGCTGCCCGTCTCTGATCTTTTCAGCAGCGTGCTGGCACGCATACAGACCCTGATGCTTCAGAGGGACATCGAGCAGCTGTCCGACCCCAACTTCATTCCGGACAGTTCCAATGCCGTGTACATCACGTTCCTGATTATCGGCATCATCGGGTATTTCACGATTCCGACCGTGGCCAACTGGATTGTTCAGGCCGGTGGAGGTGCAGGAAATTACGGCAAGAACGTGAATCAGGCTGCTTCCAAGACAGGCTCCATTGTGGGCGGTGCCGCAGGTGCTACTGTAGGAAATGTGGCCGGAAGACTAATCAAGTAACAATCATAAAACGAATAAGAATGGAATTCAAATCATTGAAAAATATCGAGACCAGCTTCCGGCATCTGCGCCTGTTCGGAATAGTCTATCTGGGTGTCTGCACCCTGCTTGTGGGCTATTCCGTGTGGAAGGCATACAGTTTTGCCGAAGCCCAGCGCCAGAAGATCTATGTGCTGGATGAGGGGAAGTCGCTCATGCTCGCCCTCTCGCAGGACCTGGAGCAGAACCGTCCCGTAGAGGCAAGGGAACATGTCAGACGTTTCCATGAGCTGTTCTTCACGCTGGCCCCTGACAAGAGTGCCATCGAGGGGAACGTGCAGCGTGCCATGTTCCTGAGTGACCGTTCCGCCTATTCTCATTACGGGGATCTGGCCGAACAGGGTTATTACAATAGAATAATTTCGGGCAATGTCAGCCAGCGTATCGAGATAGACAGCGTGAAATGCGACTTCAACACCTATCCGTATGATGTCATGACATACGCACGCCTTTTCATCATCCGTGAGAAGAGCGTGACGGAACGCAGCCTTGTCACGCATGGCAGGTTGCGGAATTCCACCCGCAGTGACAACAATCCGCACGGGTTCATCCTGGAAGGGTTCCACGTGCTGGAGAACAGGGATATCAGAATGTATGACAGATAAAACAATGTATGTATGAGAAAAATGTATGTAAAGTTCAAGGATTGTATCGGGGGCAGGCTGCGCGGCCTTTGTGACAGACTCACACCCCGTCAGAGGGCAATCGCCGTCATCGTGATGGTTTCCCTTTTCGCATTGGTGAATTTCTACATGATTTTCCGTGCGATTTATGACATCGGACGGGAGGATGCCCGGCAGGACATCATCAGGATAACCCCGCTTGAGGTTCCCGACTTTGTGCCTGCGGATACCCTCTCCGATATGAAAGTCCGTGAGATGGAAGAGTTTTTTAACCAGTTCAACAAGTAAGATTATGAGTACAGATGCAGAAAAATTGAAACAGAAGCAGAAAATCAGGAAATATCTGGTTTTCACAGGTATGTTCCTGCTGTTCCTCGGGTGCATGTGGCTAATTTTCGCCCCGTCTGAGAAAGACAGGCAGGAGGCGGAAAGGAAGACGGGCTTCAATGCCGAACTTCCCGATCCGAAAGGTACGGGTATAGAGGCGGACAAGATGGCTGCCTATGAGCAGGCGGACATGATTCGCCGGCAGGAGGAGAAGAAGCGTACGCTGGCCGACTTCTCCGCCCTGACCGATGGACACAGACAGGATAATGTCCCGGAAACAGAACCGGTGCAGGACATTGCAAGTGAAAATGAAAGCCGTGCGTACCATTCAGGAGGAAACGGCAGGACGGGAGCCTTCGCCTCTTCAGCCTCGGCTTACAATGACATCAACGCCACTCTCGGTAGTTTTTACGAGAGTCCTGAGGAAGACCCGGAAAAGGAAGCCCTGAAAGCAGAGGTGGAACAGCTCAGACAGGCTGCCGCAGCGCAGACGGCCGGACCGAGCTACGAGGAACAGGTGGCTTTGCTGGAGAAGTCCTATGAGCTTGCCGCCAAATATATGCCTTCGGGCGGCAGCACGGGAACAGCGGACAGTCAAGAGACGGAAAGTCCCTCAAGGGAGAGGAAGGCGAAAGCCGTTCCCGTCGGGTTGGTGTCCTCTCCGGTCGTGTCGTCCCTTCCTCAGCCTCTTACCGATTCGGTACAGTTCGCGAGACTGCTTTCCGGTGCTGATATCGGCTTCCATACAGCTGTGGGCAGTGCCGGGACACAGATGGCGAGGAATACCATACGGGCCTGTGTGCATGGCGACCAGACCATTATTAGCGGACAAAGCGTGCGTCTCAGGCTGCTGGAGGCCATGCGTGTGGGAAGATACGTACTTCCCCGCAATACCCTGCTGACCGGTGAGGGACGTATCCAGGGCGAGCGGCTTGGCATTGAAATCCTGCAGGTCGAATATGACGGCAATGTCATTCCCGTGGAACTGATCGTGCTGGACAGTGACGGACAGGACGGGATATTCATTCCCGGTTCGACGGAAGCGAATGCAGTAAGGGAAGTGGCCGCCAACATGGGACAGAATCTCGGCACGACCATCTCCATCACCAACCAGTCGGCAGGCGACCAGCTCCTCTCCGAGCTTGGACGAGGGGCCATACAGGGCGTGTCGCAGTACATCTCCAAAAAGATGCGCGAGGAGAAGGTACACCTCAAATCAGGCTATGGACTGATGCTTTATCAGAACAACAATCAATAACCCATTAAAACTGTAAAGACATGAAAAAGATTCTTTTGATGCTTGCCCTCGCAGGCGGCGTTGCAAGTGCACATGCACAGTCGGCTGATACCACGGCCGTAAATGATTTGACCCTGAAGGCGGATATCTATCCGCAGCAGGAGGACGGCGACCTCTATCACGGGCTGTCCAGAAAGCTCACCTTTGACCGGATGATTCCGCCTTACGGTCTGGAAGTGACGTATGACAAGACGACCCATATCATCTTTCCCTCGGCTGTCCGTTACGTGGATCTCGGTTCTCCGAATCTGATTGCGGGCAAGGCGGACGGTTCAGAGAATGTAATCAGGGTAAAGGCTACCAGAAAGAACTTCCGTGAGGAGACCAACATGTCGGTGATTACCGAAAGCGGAAGTTTCTACACCTTCAATGTGAAGTATGCCGACGAGCCTCTGCTGCTCAACATCGAGATGGCCGATTTTATTCATGACGGCAGCGAGGTGAACCGCCCGAACAATGCCCTTGACATCTACCTGAAGGAACTCGGCAGCGAGTCGCCCAAGCTGGTACACCTTATTGCCAAGGCCATCCACAAGGATAACAGACGCCACATCAAGCATATCGGAAGCAAGGCGTTCGGCATCCAGTACCTGCTGCGCGGACTCTATACCCACAACGGGCTGCTCTATTTCCACACCCAGGTGAAGAACACGTCGAACGTACCTTATGAGGTGGATTTCGTGACGTTCAAGATCGTGGACAAGAAGGTACTCAAGCGCACGGCCATCCAGGAGCAGGTGATATTTCCGTTGCGTGCCTACAACTATGCCACGGCTGTCGCCGGAAAGAAGGACGAGCGTACCGTCTTTGTCTTTGACAAGTTCACCATTCCCGCCGACAAGATGCTGGTGGTGGAGATGCACGAGAAGAGCGGAGGCCGTCACCAGAGCTTCACCGTGGAGAGTGAAGATATCGTGAGAGCGAGGGTGATCAATGAACTTAAAGTGAAATGACCATGAAGAAGTATCTGTTTCTTTTTGCCGTATGCGTATCGCTTGCCCTGTCATCGGGGCAGGCATACGCCCAGCGTTACCTTCCCGGAATGAAGGGCGTGGAACTCAGGGGAGGCTTTGCCGGAAGCCTGCAATCTCCGGTTGACTGGTACACGGGGTTTGCCGTATCGGGCTATACGAAAAGGGCCAACCATTGGGTGGCTGGCGTGGAATACCTGCTGAAGAACTACGGCTATCGAGGGACCTTCGTTCCACGGGCTCAGTTTACTGCCGAGGGCGGTTATTACCTGAAGTTCCTGTCCGACCCGGCGAAGATATTCTTCCTCTCTGTCGGCGGTTCCGCCCTGGTGGGATATGAGACGTTGAACTGGGGAGAAAAGGTTCTGTATGACGGTTCCATGCTTTCCCACCGCGATGCCTTCGTCTATGGCGGAGCCCTGACGCTGGAGCTGGAAAGCTATGTGACGGACCGTATCGTGCTGCTTGCCCATGTGCGTGAACGTGTGCTATGGGGAAGTTCGCTGGGAAAGTTCACGACACAGTTCGGGCTTGGAGTCCGTTTCATCATCAATTAGACGCCTATGGATATAGAGATGATCAGAGGCATTCCCATTGAGGAATTCCTGTCCCGTCTGGGACATGAGCCGGTCAGACGGCACGGCGACGAATGCTGGTATCTCTCCCCGTGCCGTGAGGAAAGGACACCTTCGTTCCATGTGAACACCCGCAAGGGTGTATGGCACGACTTCGGTACCGGGCATGGAGGTGACATCTTCACCCTTGCGGGAGAACTTTCAGGAAGTGACGGCTTCATGGCACAGGCAAGGTTTATCGCCGGAGTATATGGAGGCACAATACCTGAATATGCCGGACAGAAAAAAGGGAATAAAGGTATCAGGGCAGAAAAGCGGAAAGAGGCTTCCCGCTTTGAGGAAGTGGTACGGAGTCCCTTGTACTGCAATGTCCTGCTCGGTTATCTGAAGGGACGCGGCATTCCTGCCGAAATTGCCCGTGCAGCGTGCGAGGAAGTACGGTTCCGGCTGTACGGCAAGCGGTATTTTGCCGTAGGCTTCAGGAATATGAGCGGAGGCTATGAGCTACGGAGCAGGTTCATGAAATGGTGCATCCCGCCCAAGGATATTTCGGTTATCCGCAACGGCTCGCTTACCTGTAACCTGTTTGAGGGGTTCATCGATTTCCTTTCGTGGAAGGTACTCGGCATCAGTCGCGGTGAGGACTATCTGGTCCTCAATTCGGTGGCCCTGCTTGAACGCTCGTTCCCTTATCTGGACCATTACGGGAAGATCCGGTGCTACCTGGACAATGACGATGCCGGAAAAAGGACATTGGCCGTCCTTCGGAAACGCTACGGTGACAGGATTGACGACTGTTCCGACCTGTATGCCGGATGCAAGGACCTGAACGAATATCTGGAAAGCAATTTTCCGCCTGAACAGTAATTTTTTTATAAACCGTTAAAACAAGAAATGAATATGAAACCGATTATGAACAAGAAAGGGCTGTTTGCCCTTGTATGCGCCCTGATGGGCATGACCTTCAGTATATTGACTTCGTGCAGCGATGACCTTGACGTGCAGCAGTCCTATCCCTTTAAGGTGGAGACGATGCCGGTTCCCACACGTATTGTGAAGGGTGAAACCGTGGAAATCCGCTGTGAACTGAAACGGGAAGGACGGTTCTCTGATGCCCGATATACCATCCGTTATTTCCAACCGGACGGCAAAGGCAAGCTGCGCATGGACGACGGGATGGTGCTGCTGCCCAACGACCGTTATCCTCTGGACAGGGAGGTGTTCCGCCTTTATTACACCTCGGAGTGTGAGGACCAGCAGAGCATTGACATCTATTTTGAGGACAACAGCGAGCCGGCACAGCTTTTCCAGCTGACCTTCGATTTCAACAATGAGACGGAGGACGAGGATACCGTGGTTACTTCCGGCGGCAAGGAATTACCTGTCGTTATCGTATCACAATGAACCTGACCTGCCTATGGGAATAAGAGCAAAGTTGTTTGCGGCGTTTTTCGCCATCATCTGCTTCGGGAGCATACCGTTGCGGGCGGAGAATCCGGTAAAGGAAAAACAGGACAGGTTCAGCCTTGCGGTCGAGTGCATTAAGCGGTTCGAGGGCTGGCATGGAGAAAAAAGACACTGGCCTTATGTCGGGTACGGGCATAAGGTCCTTCCCTGGGAAAGGCTGACCAATGACATTACAAAAGAACAGGGCGATTCAATCCTGAGAGCGGATTTACGCAAGCTGTGCCGTATGTTCAGTTATCTGGGACGTGATTCATTGATCGCCGCTGTTTTGAGCTATAATGTGGGGGCATACCGTCTGAAAGGTTACGGCAAAATGCCCAAAAGCAAATTGTTGAAGAAATTGGAGGCTGGTGACAGGAATATCTATAAGGAGTATGTTTCCTTCCGCTGCTATAAAGGCAAGGTAGTGCCGAGCATTGAACGGAGAAGGAAGGTGGAATATATGCTGCTCTTCGAGGAATAAAAAAACGAGGAAGAATCTTTCAGTCTTTTGACTGTCAGTTTCTTCCTCGTCTGTTGTTCTACTTTCCGGTTATCGTTTCCGCCATAGGGTTCTGCCGGTGCATTTCCCAGTTCATGATTGCCGATTTTTTACTTGAATTTGCATAGCAGTATTCGCAGAGATGAGGACAGGTATTGTATTCCCCGATATCCTTGGCTGCCATACATCCGCATGAGGCACGTTGTCCCGGATCCTTTTTGTGATTGCTGACGAAGTATTTGTTGCCAGGGAGAAGCACGGCACCGTAAGGAAGGTCATTCATGTTGAAAAAGGCTGGAGACGGCATTTCCTGTATGGTGACTCCCAATGCAGACATCAGTTTCTTGTCTTTCCATGCCAGACGTGCTATCAGGTCACCGTCGATGCAGCGGTTACGTGATATTCTGTATTTGCCAAGATCCAGATTTTCGCCGCAGGTAGCCAGCTCCAGATTCCATCTTCTGTTACGGTTCAGTACTGTCAGTTTTCCGGCAAGTTCCTCCATTTTTTCTTTATTCCATTCATGATACGGGATTCCGCTGTCTGTCATGTTGGCCTTGACCTTTCTGTACGAGTCTATGTCTGCAAAACTGAAAACCAGCTTTTCCGTACAATTGTGTATCTCCGTTCCTACACGTTCAATCTTTTCAATCAGAGTATCCACGGATATGTTGTCGGTGAGTATCAGCGGATCGAACCGCCATATTACGGCTTCTTTACCCAATATCTCAGAAAGAGTCCTGAATGTTTCAATGCGTTCCGTCAGTGGAGGAACACCGGTTTCCAGTCCGTCTTTCTCATAATCATTCAAAGTGAACTGGATATAGCAGCCGATACCCCTTTCTTTCAGGATTGACAGATAAGGAAGAAGAGGTTTGGGATTTTTCGACCAAAATACTATGAATCTTGTATTCCGGTAAGAGATATAGTTTTTTTTCCCGTTGAACGGGTTGTTCCATACGGAATAGCCGGTTTCGAGCCGATGGAAGAACCAGTCCGCATAGAATGCCGGGATGTCCGTGCCACGGCTTGCCGATATGATGTCGGGAGCCGGGACTTCCATCTTTCGGCCGTCTATGATGATATTTGCTTTTTTCCAAGTCATATTGTTAAAATTATATAGTAAAGACAGGCGTCGGTTATGAACGCCTGTCCGGGTTGTTGATATGTCATTGGTTTGCTTCTATGCAAAAATAATATGAATATTTCATTCTGTAGCCGTTCAGCTTACCAGAACCGCATCCTGTATTTCCACCTCTGCTGGAAGACGGGAAAGCAGGAGTTCCGCCATTGCCCCGTTTTGTGGAATCAGTGCCGGGAAATCCGTTCTGCCCGGCTTATATATTTCAGTCGCTACGTTATACAAATCCCAGGCGGTGATTTGTCCCTTTTCGCGGACCAGTTTCAGCACCTCTTCCGTGAAGATGGAAATCTGGCTCTGGTTCAGCGGGTAGGTTTCAACCGAGGATGACAGATTCCTGTCCGAACTGTCGTGGGAGACACGCAACGCTGTCAGCAGCCCGATATACATATACACTTCCTCCGGGGAGACGATTCTGCGTTTCAGCCGCTGAATCCTTGCAATGTCCTCGTTCATGTTCACCTCGAAGTTTGCCAGCCATCCGTCCACCGTCTCGAATACCCCTTCCGTTGTCACCTTGTTCTTTCCGTAATTGCAGATGCTCCTTTCCGGCGAGAGGATACACTGGTTATGGCATATCTTCACGCACGGGCCTATGGCCGCTTGTATGCCGTCCTGATGGTAGGCGACGACCAGCGTAGTCGTCAGCTCGTCCGTTTCCCAGTCCTTGATCCGGATGGTCGCGAAGATGCGTCGGAGGATGTGGGCTTCCACTGCCTTTTCACCGTGTGTCTGTTCTACCTGCGGGAGAATGCTCACTCCCGGTTGTGTCTTGTTTCTGTTCTGGGCCGCGAAGATTTCCTCCACCTCGTAATCGAGATTATACTTCTCGCAAATGCCCATCATACGCTGCAGGACCTGGTAGTGATAGATGCCCTGGACAGGCTTGCCGTAGATATCATTCTCCTTGTAGGTACGCTGGAGAGTCTCGAAGTTCATTACTTCGATTCCGTTGTTCTGAAAATCAAACTGCTGTTGTTTTTCCAATACTGCCATTGCTTCCATAATCTTGAATTTTATAAAGTTAATACTATGATTGTCTATTTTTTTTCAGGTATGTATCTGCCATCCGTGGAACGGTTCAAGTGTCACGGCAAAAGACCGGTCCGGTATTCCGTGATAGAGCAGACCGCCCACGATGCCGATGCTTCCGTCGGGATAGCGTTGCGTGAAGCCGAACGAGTACGGTGCATGGTCATAATAGAGCGAGATTTCGCTTGGATGGTCTGGATTTTCCTCCCATTTTTTCAGTCTGTCCAGACAGTTCTGGAGTGATGTGTCACCGATGGATTCGGCATAACGCTTTACATTCTGGAAATGTTCTTCATTCAGGATTTTCATGAGTCATTGTATTTTATCTGTTAAACACGTCCGGCTCCGGGAGCCGGTATTTTTTATTTTTCACCTGCCTGACTGTCCCGTGACCGTACCCGCAAGGTTTGGCGAAAGAAAATACCGCAGCCGCCGGCGAGGATGATTTTCTTTCAGCCAACCCCATAGGGGCCTGACCTTGTCCGGGTACGTTGGACACGGGACTACCTTTGCAGGGAGGAAAATAAAATATACAGGTTGTGTGTCGTTGTTTTTTCTTGCAGGTATATCGGTGAGAAACCCATTGATTTGTTCGTCTTTGACAAAGGAATGGTGTATTTTTGCAAATCCTAATTTGAAAGATCATGGAAGATTATATAAAGAAAGCTGCGGATGCTTTCCTTGTGGGGCGTCCGTATGGTATGCGTGTGGATTACAGTAAGCGGGGATATGTGCTGTTCAACCGTAATCTCAATGTGTTGGGCAATGGGGAATATGCCCGCCTGGAGGAACTGCCTCTGGAAGAGTTTGATGTGGACGAGATTCCCTTGGAAGGAGAAATCATAAAGGAACATGCTGGTTTTACTGACGTGTTTTTCTATTCGGATTGTACCAATCCCTATGCAGGGTATGTGCTGGATCTGAAGAAACTCAAGGTCTATAACCAGTTTATCTATCCTTTGGCGATGGTGCTGAACAGAAAACTGTAATATGGAGCATTCCGGATAAAATATCCGGAGGCAATGTTTGCTATTCAACTTGTTTCTCCATAGGTATAAGAAAACGAGAGGAAAGTTTACGGATGACATGTAAATTCTCCTCTCGTTTATTTTGTATCTCCCGTACTCTGCTCAGACAGCAACTATAAAACTGAAAAACAAGATGATAGATTCTTGCTAATTATGAATGACCAAAAAAAGAAGTTTTTTCATAGAATTAAAGGTTTGTATTGTATTGGTTACCAATAATTTTATATCTTTGTTAGCGAACATATATCTTCCGTGTTATGGATAACAACAGATGTGCTTGTGTAGATATCAAGACAATGAGTGGTGCTGTATCGTATTTGTTTATAGTACCTACGAGATTCTGTAACTTTCATTTCACGGTTTATACTTAGGAAAAATAACAGCCAAATCGGCTGGTTGCATAACTTACCAGCTAATAATTAAAAATGAATGAAAGATATTATTGAGTTATTACAAAAAGAACGAATTAAAACTGTTGACGTTTTGAAAAATGGCAATAGACAGGAACTTTCCTATCTCCAACAAATAGACAAATCTTTAGGATGGTTGAAACTGATAGAAGAAAAAGGGCTGGAAAATGTCGGATGCTATGATATACATAGCCTTCCGGATTTGCCACCAAAAAGTCGTGGAATATATAACTATTTTCATTTAATGATGGATTATGAAGACCCAAGCATTGAAAATTGGAGGGAATATAAACCAGACGGTCAGCCTTTATTATTGATGTATGATGATATTGTAATAACTCGAAAAGGCAGATAACATCCATTAATGGTGATTATCCGCCAAAGCATTTATAAAATAAAGAAATAGTATGCAAGAATCTATATCTAACTTTTCGGAGAAAATATCTGTTTTTTTAGACAAGAATCATGATATTGCCTTTTTAATATTTATCGGAGTATTTGTTTTTTTACTAATTGGTAATATCTTAAACTGGAAATGGACTTATGAGCCTAAAAGTTGGGTCGGGTATCATTGGTTAGAACTTTTAGGACCGACCTCTTACCGCTTTTGGCACGCCGTTTCGCTGGTACTCATAATCATCATTCTCGCTGTTATCTATTTCACAACTTATTGAAAAGACAACTATAATGATAACAAACGACACCACTCTTGAATGAAACAAATAATCATAATTAAAAAAATAACAACAGATTTCGCTGTTAGCAAAACATTATATGCCATGTATGAAAAGGATAAAATATTAAATTCATTTCCTCCGGAT